>Ga0209976_10002157_pt1 | contig 11283 bp, 10 predicted proteins | sample SumtaG_FD_182806 | JGI IMG/M metagenome (GOLD analysis project Ga0209976, IMG submission 182806) | Deep subsurface microbial communities from Indian Ocean to uncover new lineages of life (NeLLi) - Sumatra_00157 metaG (SPAdes) (version 2) | ecosystem: Environmental > Aquatic > Marine > Oceanic >... | reverse complement strand
AGAAGCTCTTCGACAACAAACTGTCCGTTCGGTTTGGTCAGCTTGCAGCCGACGCTGAATTTTTCATCGCTGAGGGCGGCGGCAACTTCATCGATTCCACGTTCGGTTGGACGACGGTCAGCTCAGACAACATCCCCGTCGGTGGCCCGATTTATCCCATCGCCACGCCGGGCGTTCGGGTGAGCTTCGAGCCAGACGACAATCTCAAGATCATGGCCGGTCTCTGGAACGGCGATCCGGTGGGCCCCTGCCCCGACGATTTGGATCCAGGTCAGTGCAATGAGAATGGCCTCGACTTCCGTCTGAAGGATCCGCCCCTGCTCATCGTCGAGGTCGCCTACTCGTACAATAAGGAAAATGCGGAATTGCCGGGGACGATCAAGGTCGGCGGGTGGCGCCATTTCGGTGACTTCGACGATCTGAAACGGGACGATAACGGCGGCGATGCTCTGCGCCACGATGGCAATCATGGCCTATATGCCGTGATCGATCAGATGATCTACCGTCTCCCAGGGGATGGTGATCCCAAAGGCATCTCCATCTTCGCGCGAGTGGCTGGCAGCCCCTCGGATAGGAACCAGATCGACTTCTATGCCGACGCAGGGCTGGTTTTCACCGGAATGATCCCGGCTCGTCGAAGCGACGTGCTCGGTGTTGCCTTTGCCTACTCGAAGATATCGAACGACGCCTCCGGCTTCGACAGGGACGCAGGGATGACGATCGTTCGCGATTACGAAACCGTTCTCGAAATCAGCTACACGGCCGAGATCGTCCCGGGATGGTACCTTCAGCCTGATGTCCAATACTTTTGGAATCCGGGCGGCCACGTGCCCGACCACGATGACCCGACCAAGGCCGTGCCGAATGCCGCTGTGTTAGGGCTGCGCACCACCATCAACTACTGAGCGAAAAGATGCTGGCCAGCGCGCTTGCGCTTGGGCGTGGGGGCGTTACCTCTTGCTGGCATGAGCGACCAGCGCCCCATTCTCATCGCAGGGCCGACAGCGAGCGGCAAATCGGGCCTAGCGATTCGCCTGGCTGAGCACTACGGCGGTGTCGTCATCAACGCCGATTCTATGCAGGTCTATCGCGACTTGCGCATTCTTACCGCACGTCCCAGCAAGGAGGACGAAGCGCGCGCCCAGCATGCCCTGTTCGGTTTCGTGGAGGGTAGCGATCCCTATTCGGTGGGCCGCTATCGGACAGATGCCGAGTGCGTTTTCGACAACCTGCGTGCAGATGGCGTGCGGCCCATCTTCGTCGGCGGAACAGGGCTTTACTTCAAGGCACTGCTAGAAGGGCTCTCTCCAATACCGCCAACGCCTGATGATGTGCGCGCGCACTGGCGCGGTGAGGCGGATAAGTTGGGCGCTAAAGAACTGCATCGCATTCTTGACAGCCGCGACCCTGAGATGGCGGAGAATTTGGTGCCTAGCGATACGCAACGCATCGTGCGCGCGCTGGAAGTACTGGACGCAACCGGCATCTCTCTCCTGGATTGGCAACGTCGCCCCGGCGAGCCGTTGCTCAAGGAGGCCGACACAGTTCGCTTGGTTTTGTCGCCAGAGCGCGAAGAGGTGCACCGGCGCATCAATGCACGCTTCGAGGCAATGATGGCATGCGGGGCCCTGGAGGAAGTGGCCCGGCTTTCCGCATCTGGTCTCGACCCTTCCTTGCCCATCATGAACGCGCTTGGCGTTCGGCCGCTGATGCAACACTTAGGCGGCGAGATCGCGCACGAGGAAGCCTTCGCTCAGGCTCAAGCTGAAACGCGCCAGTACGCCAAGCGGCAGCTAACCTGGGCTCGAAGAAATATGATTACGTGGAAGTGGCTTTCAAAGAAAGAAATGGAAAGTTCAGTGGAGAAAATAATCACATTTATTGATAGTTAGCATTGACCGGCCATTCTGGTGGCCATAGGTTGCAAGCCAACGATCAGGCCGCCAGCCGCAATCGGGTGCGCCCTTTGGCATCCGGTTCGCAATCGCTTCGGCGGCATTCTTATGTGGGGTGGGTGATGGCACGCACGATGACGGGCGCCGAGATGGTGATCGCGGCGCTCTGCGACCAAGGTGTCGAGCACATCTTTGGCTATCCTGGCGGCGCGGTTTTGCCGATCTATGACGAGCTTTTCCAGCAGGAGAAGGTCAAGCACGTGCTCGTGCGCCAGGAGGGCGGGGCTGTGCACGCGGCCGAAGGCTATGCCCGCTCGACCGGCAAGGTTGGCGCGGTGCTCGTCACGTCTGGCCCCGGTGCCACGAATGCCGTCACCGGACTCACCGACGCGCTTATGGATTCAGTTCCGGTTGTTTGCATCTGCGGACAGGTGCCGACGCACCTGATCGGCAACGATGCGTTCCAGGAGTGCGACACGGTCGGCATTACGCGGCCGTGCACCAAGCACAACTGGCTGGTCAAGGACGTCAACGACCTTGCGCGTGTCCTCCATGAAGCGTTCTACATCGCGAAGGCCGGACGCCCCGGTCCGGTGGTGGTTGACGTCCCGAAGGACATTCAATTTGCCACCGGTAACTATGTCGGCCCGTCAAACATCGCGCACAAGACCTACAAGCCGCGCATGAAGCCAGAGCAGACGGCGGTGCGCGAGGCTGTCGATCTGTTGATCAATGCTAAGCGGCCGTTGTTCTATACGGGTGGCGGCGTGATCAACTCCGGCCCGAAAGCCAGTCAGCTCCTGCGGGAAATTGTTAGGCTCACCGGTTATCCCATCACCTCCACGCTGATGGGGCTTGGTGCCTTTCCCGCCTCCGACAAGCACTGGCTGGGCATGCTCGGAATGCACGGGACGTACGAGGCGAATTGGGCGATGCACGATTGTGACGTGATGGTCGCCGTCGGCGCGCGCTTTGATGATCGCATCACAGGGCGCATCGACGCTTTTTCACCCGGTTCGCAAAAGATTCACATCGATATCGATCCCTCATCGATCAACAAGAACGTGTGCGTTGACGTCCCCATCGTCGGCGATGTCGCCTACACGCTGGAGGACATGCTGCGCATTTGGAAATCGAAGACGCCGCAGATTGACAAGGCCGCCCACAAGGCCTGGTGGAAGCAGATTGACCAGTGGCGCGCAAAGAAATCGCTTTCCTACAAGAATTCGCGTGATGTGATCATGCCGCAGTACGCGGTTGAGCGGCTCTACGAACTGACTAAGGATCGTGATCCATACATCACGACCGAGGTTGGCCAGCACCAGATGTGGGCGGCACAGTACTTCCGTTTCGAGGAGCCTAACCGGTGGATGACGTCCGGTGGGCTCGGCACAATGGGCTATGGGCTGCCGGCGGCCATCGGCGCCCAGATGGCGCACCCCAAGTCGCTCGTCATCGATATTGCAGGCGATGCGTCCATCCTGATGAACATGCAGGAGGCATCCACCGCCGTGCAGTTTGAGCTGCCGGTCAAGGTGTTTATCGTGAACAACCAGTACATGGGTATGGTACGTCAGTGGCAGCAGCTGCTTCACGGCAATCGGCTCTCCCACAGCTACACCGAAAGCCTGCCAGACTTCGTCAAGCTGGCAGAGGCGTATGGTTGGACGGGCATGAAGTGCGAGAATCCCGCCGAGCTCGATGATGCGATCCGCGAGATGATCGACACGAAGGGTCCCGTCATTTTCGACTGCCGCGTGGCGACGCTTGCCAACTGTTTCCCTATGATCCCGTCGGGAAAGGCACACAATGAGATGCTGCTCGGTGACGACGTTACCGAGGAAGAGGTCGAGCATGCGATCAGCGAAGAGGGCAAAGTGCTGGTATGAGGCCGCGCCAGATCCTTGCAGCACTTATGTCCAGCGTTCTCCTTGCCGGTGCCAGTCCGCCGCCGGCTCAGCCAAACCCGGCGTGGGATCAGATTGCCAACATTAAGGCTGCGGCGACGCGGCTTGCCGTCTTGCAGCGCAGACGTGGGGCCAGCCGGGCATATGAATTCATCGATGCTTGCTATAGGACGCACATGCTCTCCGAGGCGTACACCAAGGCGCTCGAGGCGTGCATTGCGCAGGACTATATGGAGACGCAGGTGCTTGCACTCATCTACTCGCGCGTGCCGCCCGATGCGCTGAGGCGGCAAGGCGCACCAAGCCCGCAAATGCTGGCGGGTGCAATGGGTCAGCGCATCACCGCAGCGTTCGCTAACTACAAGATGCCGGTGTCCTACGTCGAAGTTTTCAAGAAGCTCGTCGACGAGCACGGGTTCCCGCTTTTCTACAAGAGGCTCTTTCCCGGTTCGAAGGTGCCTCCCAGGAACAATCTATCGCCGCCCCAGGCGGATCAGAAACAAGAGTAGTCGCGCCTATGGTCAATACCCCCACCAAGAGCGTTCCAATGAGCCACTATGTCGGCCCCGGCGCCGCGCAGGAGGTTGTATCGCGCACGCTGTCCGTGCTCGTCGACAACGAACCGGGTGTGTTGGCGCGCGTCATTGGACTGTTTTCTGGACGCGGCTACAACATCGACTCGCTGACCGTGACGGAGACCGAGCATGAGAAGCACCTTTCGCGCATCACCATCATCACGCGTGGCACACCGAACGTTATCGAGCAGATAAAGCATCAGCTCCAAAGGCTGGTTCCCGTCCACCACGTCCACGACCTGACGCTGGAGGGCCGCTCGCTGGAGCGCGAGCTGGCACTCATCAAGATTTCGGGCAGAGGGGAAAAGCGCATCGAAGCGCTGCGCCTGGCTGAAATTTTCCGCGCCAGTGTTATTGACGCTTCGACCGAGCACTTTGTTTTCGAGATCACTGGCCGCACCTCAAAGATCGAGCAGTTCATCCAGATCATGACCGAACTGGGCCTCGTCGAGGTCGCGCGTACCGGTATTGCTGCAATCGGCCGCGGCCCATCGAGCCTCTGAAGGAGCGAATGCGTTGAATTCTCCGGCGAGCCAGTAGTAGGTTCGCCCATCTTTCCACCCGGTGCCGGGTCCCGGCGCCGCCGCTGCAAAAATCCACAACCTGTTTCAAGCCAAATCCAAGAGGGAGCCATGCGCGTTTATTACGATCGTGATGCCGACATCAATCTCATCAAGACCAAGAAGGTCGCGGTCGTCGGTTACGGCAGCCAAGGTCATGCACATGCGCTCAACCTGCGCGACAGCGGTGTGAAAGAGGTCGCAGTAGCCCTTCGTAAGGGGTCGGCGAGCACGCAGAAAGCGGAGAAAGAAGGCCTCAAGGTGATGGAGGTGACGGCAGCGGCCAAGTGGGCCGACGTCGTCATGATGCTGACTCCAGACGAGCTGCAGGCCGACATCTACAACGATCACCTTGTCGCCAACCTGAAGAGGGGCGCGGCCTTGATGTTCGCGCACGGCCTCAATGTGCACTTTAATCTGATCGAGCCGCGCGAAGACCTCGATGTCGGCATGGTGGCTCCAAAGGGTCCCGGTCATACCGTGCGTGGCGAATACCAAAAGGGCGGCGGCGTGCCGTGTCTTCTGGCTGTACATCAGGACAAGAGCGGCAACGCGCACGATCTCTTCTTGTCGTATGCCTCCGCCGTTGGCGGGGGGCGCTCAGGTATTATTGAGACGACATTTCAGGAGGAATGCGAGACCGACCTCTTTGGTGAGCAAGTCGTCCTGTGCGGGGGCTTGGTGGAGCTGATTCGCGCCGGGTTCGAGACTCTTGTCGAGGCCGGCTACGCGCCGGAGATGGCCTACTTTGAGTGCCTGCATGAAGTGAAGCTCATTGTCGATCTCATCTATGAAGGTGGCATAGCTAATATGAACTACTCTGTGTCCAACACGGCAGAGTTTGGTGAATATGTTAGCGGCCCGCGCATCATCGACTCGCGGACCAAGGCGGAGATGCGCAAGGTTTTGAAGGACATTCAAAGCGGCGCGTTTACATCCGAATGGATCCGCGAATGCAAGGCCGGGCAGCCGAAGTTCAAGGCGACACGGCGGATGAACGATGCTCACCCGATCGAGGAGGTGGGCCGGCGCCTTCGCGGGATGATGCCTTGGATCAAGGCCAAGGCGCTGGTGGATAAGGATCGCAACTGAGGCAGGGGCACAACAGCTAGGCGCCTAAAACTGGGACACACTCGGTAGGTCAATCCCAGCCCTACGAGGGAGTCCCACCATGTTGCGAATCGGTATTGGCGTAGCGCTTGCAGCGTCGCTTGCCGCAGCTCCGCTTCCACTTGACTTGTCCGCATCCTTCGCTGCACCGGCGAAGAAGGGTTACAAAACCTGCCGACACAAGAAATCTAACGGCAGGATCAAGACTTGGCGGTGCCGAAAGGATCAGCCGTGCTGCTCGGCAGAGTGGATGAACTATTACACTTGCGGTTCAAAGCTGCTCGGCTGTCTGTGAGAAGCTGCCTCGAGTTATAAGCGTCGAGAGGATAAAGTCAGGACAGGCGAGGCCTGCAAGTATGCGCGCCCCATTGGGGAGGCGTGCTTAGTGCGTACACGCGATAATTTCTTCAATTTCGTTTATAGTGACCTTCTTAGTGTGTGTAACGGGAGGTCCTCATGATCCGAATTTTTTCAATTTTGGCGCTGGCATTGGCAATGGCATTCGGTGGCTTGGTTGTGTCCGGGTCGATGACGGGCGCTGAAGCCAAAAAGGCCCCGCGCGTGGGCATGTGCCGCAAGACGACGGTGACTGGCAAGGTCAAGACGTGGCGCTGCAAGAGGGGTCATTTCTGCTGTTCGGCACCGATCCTGGGCTACTTTGGCTGTGGCAAGAAGGGTGTCGGTTGCTTTGGTATGTTCTGATCTGAAGGGCAGACGCGCGGGTCTTTTGTTGCGAAGCGTTCGCCAGAAGAAGGCCCGCGCGGTCGCTTTGGGGAGCTGACGTGTGGTTGCGGCCGCGCGAGCCATCTGTGCGGTGCTCGCCACCAGGCAACTTGAAGCCATAAGACGAGCGCACGCGAAAGAAAAAACGGACGGCAGAGAAGCGGGGAGCCTCCGCCGTCCGCTCCGGCGACGCGACTACCATCGTCGCGTCGCCAGTTCTGAAGCCAATGTGCCAACGATTGCACGTGCCGATGCAAACGCGGCAGATGTGGGAATGATCCCCCTGGCAGCCCAGCGTGGCTCGACCCCCGAGCCGATGCTGTATCCGGACTGTCCTGTATTCTCCCTCGACTTAACGCGCGTCTTGAGACGGGTAGGATGCGATAGCTCTCAGTGCATCCCGTGCGCTTGACTATGAATTTCACCCTGCGATCGTGGGCAGAACGTGGTTCGCCTACGGCGAAACTATGATTTCTGTTTTTCTCGTAATGGGTATAGGCCGCGGGCGTAGATGTTATCGCAATGTGCGCGCGCACCGTCTTCAATTGCGTTGGGGGAAAACGATCGAGAATGACGGCTGGCCTCGACAGACTCGCCCCGGGAGGCGTTGTCCGCGTGGCTCGGTGTGCGCTTCGCCTTGCCCCGGAGGCGTGGCCCTTTGCCGTGCAACACGCCGATGAGATCGCCGAGCACTGGGAGCAGCAGCGATCGGTAAATCCAAAGTTCTATGACGGTGTGGTGCATCTGTTGCGTACGTGCATGTTTGAGCACAACGTATTCACGGCCACCCTTCTACGCAGCGACTTCAAGAGTTTTCTTTACTGGCGTGCACTGGGCTACCCCGATGCAGGTGTGCGTGATGGTTTTGGTTCTGCGGTGATTCGCTCCGCCGAAGGGCATGTGCTGCTGGGTTGTCAAACGGCAGGTAACATCAATCAAGGGCTCGCCTATCCACCCGGCGGGTTCATCGACGAGCGCGACGTACGTGCGGGAGTGGTCGATATAGATGCTGTTACGGCACGCGAGTTGCACGAAGAAACCGGGATGAAGCCAGACGAATTTGCGCGCGCACCGGGCTATCTCATCACGACGTCGGGCCCTCATGTTTCGATCGCTGTCGAATGGCGCAGCGCTCTGCCGAGCGATGCGCTCAAAGCTCACATCCTCGATAACGTACGCCGGCAGCTGGAACCGGAGCTTGCCGATGTCGTGATCGTGCGCAGCCATAGCGATATCGACGCGCACATGATGCCGGGTTATGCCACCATTTTGTTGAGCGCGCTTTTAGCTGCTTGACCCGGCGTGCGCTTGCGTCAGAGTGCGCCCACTTCACCAGGGGGCCCGCTTCATGCCGTTGCAGTTTCACACGCTCGATGTTTTCACCGATCGCCGTTTTGGCGGAAACCCGCTTGCAGTGGTGCACGAGGCGGATGGGCTGACCTCAGAACAGATGCTCCAGATCGCGCGGGAGCTCAACCTCTCCGAGACGGTGTTCGTACTGAAAGCCGACAATCCGGCACATTCTGCGAAGGTCCGGATTTTCACGCCTGAATGTGAGGTACCCTTTGCCGGTCACCCGACCATCGGGACGGCGATCTTGCTTGCCGAACTGCGTACACCGATCGTGAACGGAGAGCGCGACGCCATCATCGCGCTGGAACAGCCGATCGGGATCGTGCGGGTTGGCGTGCGGCTGCGTGCGGGAGAGGCGCCCTTTGCCGAGTTCGACGCCCCTAAGCTGCCGGAGAAAACCGGCACGCTCGTATCGCGCGACCGCCTTGCCGATGCAATCGGCTTGCTTCCGCGCGAGATCGGGTTCGAAAATCATACCGCTTTGCGCTTTTACTCGGGCAACACATTCGCATTCATTCCCGTTGCAACCCTTGAAGCGATGACCAAGTTCCGCGTCAACGGCGCGCACTGGTCCCAGGTCTTTCCCGAAGACGAGGTTGACGGGGTCTACCTCTATACGCGCCAGTGCGTACACAAGGCGTCTGCGTTCCACGCGCGCATGTTCGCCCCAAAGTTCGGCATTGCCGAGGATCCCGCCACGGGATCGGCGACCGTCGGCTTCGCCGGCGTGGTCAACGAATTCGACGATCTGCCCGACGGGGCGCATAAGCGCGTGATCGAGCAAGGCTACGAGATGGGACGTCCCAGCACGATCGTGCTGACTTTGGTTGTCGAGGGGGGTGGCCTCGATATCGTGCGAATCGGGGGGAACGCGGTGCGGGTCGCGGAAGGCAGCTTGCACACTTAGGCCGCGCTGAACAGTGCGCCTACCCTGCGACTGTGCGCCCTGGGCCAGCCGCGGCTTGCAATTCGTCAACCCTTTAGGCTTATCTGATTATCGATCGGCCTAGCCGATCGGGTCCAAATGTATTAGTAGAAAACGCTATGCGCCAGCCGATCACCAGTTTTGGCCTCATTAAGAGCCGCGCGGGAAAATTCCGCTGCGCTCTGCCGGCGCGCGCCCATCGGCTTCTTACCCTCCTCCTTATAAACCCCTGAGCCGTGGCAGTCCCGGGACGAACCGGGACGGGCGCTCAGGGGATGAAAAGTCGAGAGAGCTGATGGATGAATGCCAGCTCCGAAGGGAGGCTGGCCGAAGGGAAAGACAAGACCGATGAGCACCAAATCCGATAAGCCCGAGGCCGCGAAGGCCAACGCCGACCGGGTTCTGATCTTCGATACGACGCTGCGCGATGGGGAACAGTGCCCCGGCGCGACCATGAACTTCGAGGAAAAGTTGGAGGTGGCCGACTGCCTCGACGCGCTGGGTGTCGATATCATCGAGGCCGGTTTTCCAATCGCCTCGGACGGCGACTTTGAGGCTGTGAGCGCGATTGCCAAGCGCGTGAAGAAGGCGACGGTCGCCGGTCTTGCGCGGGCAATATTTGCCGATATCGATCGCGCCGGCGAGGCCGTGCGCCACGCAAAACGCGGCCGCATCCACACGTTCGTGTCGACGTCGCCCATTCACCTTGCGCATCAGATGCGCAAGACCGAGGCCGAAGTTCTGGAAATCATCACCGCGACTGTGACGCGAGCGCGCAACCTCGTGGAGGATGTCGAGTGGTCGGCGATGGACGCCACGCGTACGTCAATTGACTATCTGTGCCGTTGCGTGGAAGCGGCAATCAAGGCAGGCGCTACGACCATCAACCTGCCTGACACTGTCGGCTACGCGACGCCGGAGGAATATGCTGGCATGTTCCGCGCCGTGCGCGAACGTGTGGTTCAATCCGACAAGGCGATCTTCTCCACACACTGCCACGACGATTTGGGGCTTGCCGTAGCGAATTCGATCGCGGCCATGGCGGCGGGCGCTCGGCAGATCGAATGCACGATTAATGGCATCGGCGAACGTGCCGGAAATGCGGCGCTCGAAGAGGTCGTCATGGCGATGCGTACGCGCCGCGACTTACTGCCGTATGATTACGGGATCGATACCACGCTGTTGTCGCGGGTTTCAAAGCTTGTATCGGCGGTGACCAATTTCCCCGTTCAGTACAACAAGGCCATCGTCGGCCGCAATGCGTTTGCCCATGAGAGCGGCATTCATCAAGACGGTATCCTGAAGTACCAGCAGACCTACGAGATCATGACGCCGGAGTCTGTGGGCGTCAGTAAGAGCTCGCTCGTCATGGGGAAGCATTCCGGGCGCAACGCATTTCGTAACAAGCTGAAGGAGCTTGGCTATGAGCTGGGGGAGAATGCGCTTGAGGATGCGTTCTTGCGCTTCAAGGGGCTGGCCGACCGAAAGAAGCAAATCTACGACGAGGACATCGAAGCCATCGTTGATGAGGGCATTGCCCATATGCATGAGCGCATGAAGGTCGTGGCGCTGACGGTCATTGCCGGCACGGTGGGACCGCAATCGGCGACTCTGACGCTCGACATCGAAGGCACGGAGCACACTGTGCAGGCAACCGGCAACGGCCCGGTAGATGCAACCTTCAATGCCATAAAAATGCTGGTACCGCACGAGGCCAAGCTCGACCTCTACCAGGTGCACGCCGTGACGGAAGGCACCGACGCCCAGGCCAAGGTCACAGTGCGACTAGAGGAAGATGGCTACATGGTTACCGGGCGCGGTGCCGAAACGGACACGTTGGTCGCCTCGGCACGCGCATACGTCTACGCGCTCACGCGCCTCATGGTTAAGCGGCAGAAAACGGCCCGGGTCCAACAGGCGATCTAGGTTGTTTTGCTCAAAGGGAATGCAACGGCCGTGCTTACCTTAGGCAAGTATGGCCGTTGCTTTTTGCGTCGCGTTGGCTTCACTCAACAGACGGTTTAAGTCTCTTGATGGGTCGGCCGTCACAAGAGTTGCTCTCAGTTATGAGACCGGGCAAGGCTGCGTCTTGAGCTTGGTGTACGTGATGGGTGGCCCGCTAGAGTGGGCGAGTGGACAATGCAGCTGGGTGTAGCGACCGCTTTTTCTGATGATATCGCCATAGACCTGGGCACGGCGAATACGCTTGTCCATGTGGCCGGGCGCGGCATCATC
>Ga0209976_10002156_pt1 | contig 11283 bp, 12 predicted proteins | sample SumtaG_FD_182806 | JGI IMG/M metagenome (GOLD analysis project Ga0209976, IMG submission 182806) | Deep subsurface microbial communities from Indian Ocean to uncover new lineages of life (NeLLi) - Sumatra_00157 metaG (SPAdes) (version 2) | ecosystem: Environmental > Aquatic > Marine > Oceanic >... | reverse complement strand
GACTCTGACAAACCCCGCCTACATGAACCGCCAGGTCCACGAGATCGAAATATCCAGAACTGGTTCCAGGGGACATCTTACCAGCCTCAGGCCCATTCGTCCCGAGAACGCGCCCGATGAATGGGAAAGAGGGGCTCTCGAGGTGATGGTTACGGGAGTTGAGGAATACTCCGGCATCCAGGAAATGGATGGACGGGAATATATGAGGTACATGCGCCCGCTCATCACCGAAGAAGCCTGCCTCAAGTGCCACGAGCAGCACGGTTACAAGATCGGCCAGATACGTGGAGGCTTGAGTGTATCCACTCCCATGGAACCATTCCGCCAGGCTGTTGAGGCATCAGCGAGAGCCATCTGGTTCTGGCATATTTTCACCTGGTTTGCCGGTATCGCGGGAATAGTCTTTTCGTCAAAGCGCCTCACCGATTATTACAGGGAGCAGGAAAAGAGTGAGCAGCTTATCCGGGATTCGCTTCAGGAAAAGGAGGTTCTTCTTCGGGAGATTCATCACAGAGTCAAGAACAACCTCCAGGTGATCTCGAGTATGCTTGAACTTCAGGCTGCCCTGGTGAAAGACCCATCAGCGAGGACCTCCCTGCAAGAAGGTAGAAACCGGGTCATGAGCATGGCCCTCATCCATCAGAAACTGTATCAGTCGGAGGACATTTCACAGGTCCATATGGACAGTTACATTCAGAGCCTTGTGGCCGATCTGGTTTACGCTTTCGGAGTGGATGAGGAAAAAATCTTAATGAAAGTCGAAGCAGATGCCGTGCGGCTCAACCTCGATACCGCCATACCTTTCGGGCTACTGGTATGCGAGCTTGTGACCAATGCCATCAAGTATGCCTTCACGCTTGGGCGCGAGGGCGAAAAGGGGGAGGTTGTCGTCTCCTTCTGCGAGCGGGAGGACGGGAACTATCTCCTTACTGTTTCAGATAACGGCATAGGTCTCCCCGAAGAGTTCGACCTGAACAGCGCGGCCTCTCTGGGGCTGAAGCTGGTGCATTCTCTGGTTGAGCAGCTTGGCGGGGAGGTCTCCCTGGCAGAGGCTTCCGGAACGACCTGGACGATCAGTTGTCCCCCCTATCACGGAGCCGAGGGAGTAGTAGACCAACTGCTCGACTGACATTTGGAAAATCGACTTATGATAGGACCTGTCGACGCACTCCTCATTTATTCTCCACTTTATAGGACCTTCAGTTACGGGCCTGACCACCCTCTGCGGCCCACGCGTCTTTTCCTGACGCATACTCTGATGGGGGCTTATGGGCTTCTGGATGGTCCCGGTGTGAGACAGATGGAGCCCGTTGAAGTCTCAAGAGAGGAACTTCTTCGTGTCCACTCGGCGTCCTATCTCGATGCCCTTGATATGGCAAACAGTGGCGAAAACTTCCCTGATTCTCTGACCTGGGGGCTCGGTTTCGGCGACAATCCGATATTCCCTGGTGTCAGGGACTGGAGCTACCTTGTGTGCGGAGGCAGTCTCATGGCCCTGAGGGAGGTTGCTGCCGGAAGGTCCGATGTCGCCTTTCACACCGGAGGGGGATTCCATCACGCCCATCAAGCGAAAGCGGCAGGATTTTGCTACGTAAACGATATCGCGGTTGCTATCTCCGAGCAGGTGGAGCAGAGGCAGAGGGTCCTCTATCTGGATGTTGATGCCCACCACGGTGACGGGGTCCAGGAAGCATTCTACGAATCAGACAAGGTCGTGACCGTCTCCATCCACGAGTCGCCCGAACACCTTTTTCCGGGCACCGGTTACGTCCATGAACTGGGTGAGAAGGAGGGTTATGGTTTCAGCGTAAACGTACCCCTTGAGCCCGGCACGGCAGATTCTACTTTTATCGAGGCGTTCGAAAGCGTTTTGCCCCCTGTCATATCCTCATTTTCACCCGATCTGATAGTCATGCAGCTTGGTGTGGACAGCATGAAAAGGGATCCCCTGGCCCATCTCAACTTGACCACCAGGTCCCTTAGCCACGTCCTCGGCAGGGTCCGCGAGTTGCACGGTGGACCCATCATGGCCACCGGTGGCGGTGGATACGAGATGGACACTGTGGCGAGGGCCTGGACACTTGCATGGAGTATCCTCACGGGTAAAGAGGTTCCGGACGAGCTTCCGGAAGCCTATCTGAAAGAGCGGGCGAAGTACGGGGCCACGGGGGCACGCCAGATGACGCTCAGAGACCCGGTGCCGGAGCGGCAGCCGGACGAGGATGAGGCGAAGAGGGCGTTGGAGGGGACGCTCAAATCACTAAAGGAATACGGGGTTATCTGAGAAGCAGAATGCAGAACACAGAACGCAGAACGTAGAATAAAGACAAGATCAAAAGCGATTTCACCACAGAGTCACAGAGGACACAGAGAATACCCGGAAAGGGTAGTTTGAAGTTAAAACTCTAAATTCAAAACCCAAAACGCCAAACTGATCATTCAACACAGCACTGCCCCTTACAGGCAGCCCCACAGGATTTCACAGGGTTAAACTTGATGACTTCGAAAAAGTCATCAACGCGCCCCGGGCGGGGCGCCCAGATCAATGGCCGGCAATGTAAGTCATTGATCTGTAAGGAAAGCGAAAATGACACTTTTCGCTTTTAAGTGGAGCAAAAAGCCACGAATGGATTTTTTGCGTGCGACCCTATCAAACTTATGATTTGAGATCTGAGATACTTAGCCGGGATACGGCTCTGCAAAAAGCGTTTCATGGATATTGTCCAGATGGTCCTTCATGGAGTTGGCGGCAAGTTCGCTGTCCCCGGCTGTAATGGCGTTTAAAATCTTCCGGTGATGACGGATGGATGTTTCAGCTCTTTGAGCAAAATGCAGATACCTTTTGCGGTTTTCAGAGAACAGATCGGTCGCAGTGTCAATGATACGTATCAGTAGTCTGTTCTTGGCAGCCTCTGCGATCATGTAATGGAATATTTTACCGAGGTCAGCACCGGTCTCACCCATCCTGACCTTCTCCTCTTGAAGGCTCAGGGTCATCTCCAGCCTTGACATTTCATCCCCTGTGGCCCTTTCAGCGGCCAGCGAGGCGATCTGAGGTTCAACGAGTCTGCGTATTTCAAGGATCTGGATCTGGTATTCCTTTACGGTCAGAATATTCGCGGCGAGAGGCTCCCCGGATTGTTCAATGTGCTTGCGTGAAATAAAGGTTCCCTCTCCCTGCCGGATCTCAAGGAACCCTTGGTTTTCAAGCGATTTAAGGGCTTCCCTGACGGAGGGCCGACTTACCCTTAAAGATGTTGACAGCTCTCTTTCCGACGGGAGACGGTCACCGTCGGTCAGATCCCCCTTTTCGACCATTGCCCTGATCCTGGAGATGATTTCCTCGTATATCCTGGTTTTGTTTACAGGTGTGAACATCCCCCATTCCTCTTTTTCATCCATGATCTGCCTGCAAAGTTAAAGATCAGGTCAGACATTGAGAGAAATGCCCAAATTGCTCGTACTTTCCAGATGGAATGTAGACAGGTGTATTCCGAGGGGTTAACCTGCCGGTGCCGATCTGGCCCCGACAGGCATGAGTTGGCATCTCGGTACATCTTTCCCGACAGTGTGGAGGAGGTGTGGTGTCGTCCTTACCGTCAGATATTTACCCCTGCAGATTCCCCAAGCTATCCTGCTCATTCCCTCGGATGTGAAACAATACACATTCTAAAATGTTTTGTAAATTGCATTGATATTATCATTATGATAAAATCATTGCATCATGCGTTTGGAACAACTTCGACAGTTTATAGCCGTCGCGCAAATGGGCAATTTCAGGAAAGCCGGCAGGGAGCTTGGGATCAGTCAGCCGGCCTTGAGCAGAAGTATCCAGAACCTCGAGCAGTATTTCAACGTCCCCCTGTTTGACAGATTATCCAGTGGAGTGATCCTTACCGAGTATGGCAGGTCAGTGATGCTCTGGGCAGAGGAGACTATCACCTCTTCCATAAATGTTAAAAGATATGTGGAACTGTTAAGTGGTGCATCCACCGGTAAACTGGTTATTGGAACGGGCGCTTATTTCGCGGACTCCGTATTGGCCGAAGCTGTTGGAAAAGTGATAAAGAAAAGCCCATCACTGAACATAAAGGTCATAAGGGATACCTGGAAAAACGCTGAACGGATGCTTCTCAATCGTGAGATAGATCTATTCCTCGGGTGGACCGATGATACTTCAAGATCAAATGATATTACCATCAAAACACTCATGACCGATCCCATAATTTTATTCTGCAGGAAGCACCACCCTCTGCTGCGGAGATATACACTGGAGCTGGGGGATGTGCTGAAATTTCCCATTGCAGGGCCCATGGTTCCAGACGAGGTCCATGAGAAAATTGACCGATTCAGGTATGAGTTCACCGGTGTGGATCAGCCTCTATTAGCTGTCGAATTTGACAGCTATTCAGAGGTCAGGAAGGTCGTGGAACTCAGTGACTGTATCGGTGGGCTTCCCGAATCGTGCATGCTTCCCTATTTTAAGAACGGGCTGTTGAAAAGACTCCCTGTATCCTTTCCCGGTCTTACTGGAAGAGCAGGTATTTCCTATCTGAAAGGGCGAACCCTTCTCCCGGCGACTGAACTAATAGTAGAAGAGCTGACGAAGATTGTTAAAGAAAGGTCCAGGGAGCTGGGGCAGAACGAGGAAAAGTCAGAGTCTGGAATCTAGGGTCTGGAGTCTGGAAAAATCATTGCGAAGTGCTGCTCGCCCGACTCGACAGGTGCGAAGTGCTAAGAAACCGTTCGACGGGACGACAAAGCGACTAAGCGACCTGGCGAAATAAACGTTAGATCAAATGCTGTAGTCCGAAAAAAGAGCAAATTAATCCAAGGTCCAAGAATTCCTTTGAACTACTCTGCACACTCTGCTTTTCAATCCGCCATTAAGCAACCCCGCTGTTTACTCGCTTTGTCGCCAAGTCACTAAGTCGCCCAGTCGAGCCTCCTGGCAACGTTCTTGCATCTATTCAGCCATGCAGTGGTCCCCTCACCAAGCCCGATATACCCTTCTTCTCTTCCTCCTTATTTTTACCGCGGGACAGGTGAAGGCTTATCTGGTACGGCCTGTTTACCCGGATTTGGGGCAATTTCAGGAGAAATGGCCTCCCGAAGGTCATCTCGTTGACGCCACGGCCCTCAAAAACAGGGGCATGGAGGTTTTCCCCCTTGGAACGACCGTTACCACGGCTGTTAATGAAATGGGCCTTAAAGTCGAACCTCTCGGCTCCGGCTTCTGCCTTCCCAAGGCAGGGGTTTTGTTCCGGGGGCAGGCCGGCTGGCGGATCAGGCCCATGACCCAGCGGGAGCGCTGGGTGCGGCGCATTCCCATGGACCTGTTTCACAGCGAACCGGAGGATATCCAGCGCATCAGCGGGATCGGACCATCATTGGCAGGGAAGATATACAAGTTCGTACAGAGCAGAGGGTACCTGGACTCCATATCCGAACTGGACGAAATATCAGGTGTGGGGCCGGGGAAACTGAAGGTGCTGAAAAAGGAACTGGCTCTGAATTGAGAATTGATTTTTTAGAATTGTTAAATAATTGCTCTGGAAAATTCGTGATGAGTATTATTTGTCGCGAATTTTCCAGAGTAGTTGACAAGATACGTAAGACAAGTTAAACATACTAAAAACCAATCACTCAAGTCGGGAATTGAAATCATGTTTAAAAACATTAGATCGGACATAGCAGCCGTTAAGGAAAGGGACCCCGCGTGCCGGAGTTCCCTGGACGTAATCCTGAGCTACCCGGGTTTTCACGCCCTGTTTTTCCACCGTATCGCCCACAGGGTGTGGGGGGCAGGGTTCAAGTCCCTCGCGCGATTTATCTCCCACATCTCGCGGATATTAACAGGGATCGAAATACACCCCGCAGTCAAGGCCGGCAAGGGACTGTTCATCGACCATGGGATGGGCGTCGTTATCGGCGAGACGACCGAGATTTGCGAAAATGTGACCCTTTACCAGGGTGTGACCCTTGGCGGAGTGAGTCTTAAAAAAGAGAAGAGACACCCGACTCTCCGGGATAATGTTGTTGTCGGAGCCGGAGCCAAAGTCCTCGGGCCCTTCGAGGTTGGTGAGAACAGCCGAATCGGAGCCAACTCCGTTGTTGTGAAGGCTGTCCCGCCCAACTCCACGGTGGTGGGGATCCCGGGTCGAATCGTATTCAAGGAAGGCAAGAAGGTCGGTGAGTTCGACCTCGATCACCAGGACATGCCGGACCCTGTTGCCAAGGCATTTAACTGCATGATGGAGCATCTGCAGCTTATGCACCAACGCATAAATGCCCTCAGTGAAAGCGAAAAAAATGGGCAGGACGAGAAAGAGTTCGAGACGCTTCAGTGCAGGCTCGACAGTATCGTCAAAAAAACCATCGAGAATGCTGTCCGTGGAGATTCCCGTGAAGAGGAAGTTGCCGAGGAGGTATCCAAATGAAAATAACAACTCGCTCCAGTTACACAGTCAGAGCGCTTCTGGACCTGGCGCAAAATTCCATCGATGGCCGGCCGGTGCGCCTGTCTGACATTTCTCAGAGGGAAGGTATCTCCCACGCATACCTGGAGCAGCTTTTCAACCGTTTGAAGAAGGTTGAGGTGGTGCGGGGCAAAAAAGGTCCGGGTGGAGGGTATGTCCTGGCCAAAAAACCTGAGTTGATCCTCATGGGTGAAGTTATCCAGGCTGTAGAAGGTCAGGAGAAACTTTTCTTGTGTACAGAAGATCATATTGGTGGGGAAAACTGTCAACGGTATCCGGGTTGTACGACCCACCTGCTGTGGGAAAAGCTTTCCGTTAGTTTCCACAATTATCTCAATTCCATCACCCTTGCGGATCTGCTCAAGGGAGATGTATTCCCCGAAAAGTGAGGAAAGCACCCATGGATCGCGTCTATCTTGACCACAATGCAACGACCCCTGTCCGGCCCGAGGTAAGAGACAGGATGCTCCCGTTCTTCGGTGAGCTTTTCGGGAACCCTTCATCTGCCCACTCTTTCGGCCAGGAGGTGAAAGTTTATTTAGAGGAAGCCCGGAAGCGGATCGCCGACCAACTGGGGGCTTCTCCGGCACAGATTGTTTTCACCAGTGGCGGTACAGAGAGCGACAATTACGCCATCAAGGGAACGGCTTTCGCAGCCGGCGAGGGGCACATTATCACTGCTCTCACGGAACACCCGGCTGTCCTCCAGACAGTGTCCTGGCTGGCCAAAAAGGGTTATGACGCGAGTTACGTTCCTGTGGATTCATCGGGAGTTGTAGATCCGACCGACGTGAAGAAGGCTCTCCGCCCCGATACGATATTGGTTTCCATCATGCATCTCAACAACGAGATCGGCACAGTGCAGCCCGTGGAGGAAATCGCCGCCATAGCGAAGGAGGCTGGAGTCTACTTCCACACCGACGCGGTTCAGAGCTTCGGGAAGCTGCCAACCAAGGTGGACGATCTCGGTGTCGACCTCCTCTCCGTCGCTGCCCACAAGATCTATGGGCCCAAGGGGGTCGGTGCTCTCTATATCAGGAAAGGGACACGCATTGACCCTCTCGTTATCGGGGGGGCTCAGGAAAAGAGGCGCCGTAGCGGCACTGAGAACATAGCCGGTATAGTAGGTTTCGGGGAGGCTGTCGTCCGTGCTGAGGCAGAAAGGGAACCGGTTTACAGCCGTCTTGCCGTTCTCCGGGAAAAGCTTGTCAAGGGCCTTACGGATAGTATTCCTGAACTCATCATCAACGGGGACCCTTCAAGGACCTTCCCGTCCACTGTCAGCGCCAGCGTCAGCCATGTTGAGGGTGAATCGTTGCTGCTTTCACTTGACATGGAAGGCATAGCGGTTTCCACTGGATCCGCGTGTTCGTCGGGATCCCTCGAACCGTCCCACGTGCTTATGGCAATGGGGATCGACACAGTGCTGGCTCAGGGAACGCTGAGGTTCTCCATGGGGCGAGGCACAACAGAGGCCCAGATCGACCATCTCCTGGAGGTGTTTCCGCCCATTGTTCAGAGGTTGAGGATGATGTCGCCATTATCAGCAAGTAAAGCGAGCTGACAAAAGAAGTTCCAAGTTCCAGGTTCCAGGTTCCACGTGGAAAACTTGGGAACACAAGAAGCATAACAGATTGAAAATATAAACTTAACGGGTTTTCAATGGTGTGGGTCAAGGGTAATACTAAATAGGTTTTTAGCATGGAACATGGAACCCGGAACCTGGAACCTGAATTGAAAACTGGAGGTTTTCAATGAGCATGTACAGCGAAAAGGTTATGGAACATTTCCGCAACCCCCGCAACGTGGGTGAAATAGATGATGCTGACGGTGTGGGAGAAGTGGGAAACGCCGCATGCGGGGACATCATGAAAATTTTTCTCAAGGTTAAAGACGACGTAATTGAGGATATCAAGTTTCAGACCTTCGGCTGCGGCAGCGCCATCGCCACGAGCAGTATGGTAACCGAAATAGTAATGGGAAAAACTATTGAAGAGGCTGAGCAGGTCACTAACAAAGCTGTTGCCGAGGCGTTAGACGGCCTGCCTCCCACCAAGATGCACTGCTCCAACCTGGCGGCCGACGCCCTGCACGATGCAATTAGGGATTATCGGGAAAAGCATAACAAGTAGCCAGAATCCAGAATCCAGTAGCCAGTAGAAAATCTTATTGCCGCCCAAATGGGCGGCTTTGTTATTTCAGGAGTCAGAATCCAGAATCCAGAATCCAGAATCCAGAATCCAGAATCCAGAATCCAGAATCCAGAATCCAGAATCCAGAATCCAGAATCCAGAATCCAGAATCCAGAATCCAGAATCCAGAATAAAATCTTTTTACCACTCAAATGGGCGGTCTACTATTTTGTACTTGGCTGGCGTGTTTGAGGAGATAATAGACTCCTTTACGTGAACAGATGCTGATTTACATGGAACAATCAAGAAAAATAACGCGATGAGGGGATGATATATGGTGAAAAGCACGTGTATTGCCCTTGCGATTATGGTCATTAGTATTGGATCTCTGCATGCAGCTCAGTATGAATGCCCTTCTTCCTGGTTAGGGAACTTTCAGGGTAATCGTGGGGCCAAAAACTGGGAGAAAGGGAATCTCGATGTCGCTGAAAAGCAAACACGCAAAGCCATTGAACACGATCCGGAGTGTTCAATGTGGCATCAGAACCTAGGTTTTATTCTCGAATCCAAGGGGAGGATCGATGAAGCCAGCCGAAGCTGGCATAAATCCATGGAGGTAGACCGGTCTTGGTGCAACGGATACAAAACCGGCAGCCTGCTCAAGCTCGGGGAATATTATCTGTTCCAAGTCAAAGACTACGGTAAATCCATCAGCAATTTTGAGGCCGCACTTAGCATGGTTAAAGCTGAAGAAGTTGACGGCAGAACTAGAAGTCGTATCTATCTATACTTGAGCCACAATTACACGGAACCAAACACACCATTCTATGATCTTGATAAGGCTATGGAGTTGAAGGACAAAGCTCTCGCCTACGACCCGGGGAACCTCATCATCGAAGCATCTATTGCCTCAGTACTCGTTAAGCAGGGGAAATTTGAAGAAGCAAAAGCAAAGATCGCCGAGATCCTCCGCGACCAGGGGAAAAGTTCAAATCCCAACCCGGGTGTCTACGGATACCTAGCTTTCGTATATTCCCAAATGAATGATCCAGAAAAGGTAGCCTATTTTATCGAAATGGCCATGGATATGCACCCCAGCCAGGCTGAATATCTGCTTTCAGAACTCGACGGTGACTTCGAGAAGGTGGCTACTTCAAATGTCATGAAACCTATGATCGAAAAAGCAAAGGTTATTCAGAGAAGTAAATGAGCAAAGTCGTTGCCAAGGTGCTCTGACACCGTGGGTAGACTCAGTGTGTAAGTCCAGAATCTATTGACCATACTTATCCCCAAGCACTTATCTCTTAGCACAGACTATCCCCATTCCCTTTCCCCCACCATTCTGCTATCTGATTGTTCATGACCAACCCGAAACCCGAAACCCGAAACCCAAAACCCCAGGACCGCACGGTCCTGGTCGCCATGAGCGGCGGTGTGGACTCATCCGTAGCGGCCGGCGTCCTCCTGGAGCAGGGCTATCGGGTCTGTGGCGTCACCATGCTTCTCTGGCCGGAGGATGTTCCCGGGGCCGAGGAGGGGTGCTGCGGTACGGTCCACCTCAATGATGCCAGAGAGGTATGCCACCAGCTCGGTATTCCTCACTACACTCTGGATCTTCAGAAGGAGTTTCTCGCAAACGTCGTTCATCCTTTCGTCGCGACTTATCTGGACGGCCGTACGCCCAACCCATGTATCTCGTGCAATGAGCACCTGAAGTTCAGTCATCTGCTGCGCAAGGCGACTGGGATCGGGGCCGACCTCCTGGCCACCGGACACTATGCCAGGATTCTCGGAAACGGTCAGTTACAGCTTGCAAGAGGGGTAGATCTCTCCAAGGACCAGACCTATTTCCTGTTCACCCTCAACCAGGAGGAAATGTCACGGCTTCTCTTTCCCCTGGGGGAAATGTCCAAGGAAGAGGTCCGGTTGAAGGCCCGGAGCCTGGCTCTCTCTGTACACGAGAAGCCCGAAAGCCAGGAGATCTGCTTTGTGCCGCCGGGGAAACTGCGTGATTTCATCAGTGAAAACGCCCCCGATCTCCCGGGTCCGGGTGAGGTCGTTGATCTGAAGGGGAACGTGATCGGCAGGCACGATGGAGCCTGCTTCTTCACGGTGGGGCAGCGGAAGGGACTGGGGATCGCCTCCCCTGAGCCGCTTTACGTAGTGAGGATAGACGCGGTCACTAACACGGTCGTCATGGGAACCCGTGAAGCTGCTTCTTTTGAAGGGCTATTGGCATCCGGGGTCAGTTGGGTAGATGATAAACCTCCAGGCAGCAGATTCAAGGCTCAGGTCCAGATTCGCCACCGGCACACGCCGGCGTCATCGGTCATAAAAGTCCAGAGTGACGGGGGTATCTCCGTTGACTTCATGGAACCCCAGCACGGTGTGGCGCCGGGGCAGGCGGTAGTGGTGTACGATGGGGATATCGTACTGGGCGGCGGATGGATCTCAAAGGCTCGATAGGAGGTCATGTGCTGCGTTATCGCACTTCGGAAACCCTCGATCACGCCGGTGGCGTGACTGGCCTGGCATCTAACCACCTCTCGAACCTCAGAGAGGAAGGACAACAGGAAAAAACTAGAGAAATACAGTTGTTGACGGGATTGATGCTGGTGTAGAGTTTTATCCGATTACCGATTACCGATTACCGATTACCGATTACCGATTAC
>Ga0209976_10002154_pt1 | contig 11290 bp, 7 predicted proteins | sample SumtaG_FD_182806 | JGI IMG/M metagenome (GOLD analysis project Ga0209976, IMG submission 182806) | Deep subsurface microbial communities from Indian Ocean to uncover new lineages of life (NeLLi) - Sumatra_00157 metaG (SPAdes) (version 2) | ecosystem: Environmental > Aquatic > Marine > Oceanic >... | reverse complement strand
AAAAAAGTATAAACTGGTGGTAGCAGGTCCCGATCATATAATCGAGAAATTAACCGAAACCGCAATAAATTTGGGATTAGAAAAAAATCTTGTCCTTTTTGGGGTTGCTGATAAGAAACAAATGGCTAGCCTATACTCACACGCCCAATTCTTTGTTTTCCCCTCATTGTACGAGGGTTTTGGATTTCCTGTTTTAGAGGCGATGTTATGTGGTTGTCCCGTTATTACCTCAAATTGCAGCTCTCTTGTGGAAGTTACGCCAGATAGTAATTGGTTGGTGACTCCAGACAGTATAGATCAAATTGCCAAAAAGATGGAAAACCTAGTGGATTTGGATAATAATAAACTAAAACTGTTAATTAAAAAAAACCGCAGTTTTGCCGAGAAGTTTACGTGGGAGGCAGCAGCTCGAGAAACGGTTAAAACCTTCGAGAAGTTATCCAGACTTTCGTAATTTGAATCTGAATAAAAGTTTGTTATTCGAAAAAACAACACAAACCAACAGGGTGACAACTGAGAAAAAGGTCGAAACTAAAATACCATTTTTCAGTCTAAATTCGGAGTTATGTACAATATAAAAAGACCCATTTTCGAGCTTCTCCGAATCAACAATCCACCCATTTCCGTAGTAATTGGCTTTAAAATGATTTGCCTCAATAATATTGTTGCATTTTAACCAGCCACAATCCGTAGCGATCTTCCATCCCTCATCGTAAGTTTCGTTAAAAATAATAGGAAATTTTCCGTTTGGTAAAGATTTTGGTGTTACTTTGTATTTACTTTCCGAGATAGTTTCCACAGAGACATCAGAAGAATTATATTGACCAGTTTCTACGTTTTCGCTTATAAACATAGGTTTTTTACTTAGGTAATCTGGTGATTCTAATTCTTTAAGATATTCCTCGTAAGTAGGAATGGTTTGAATTACATCGGGGATATAAATTTTGTGTAGGTTTAATTCCTCTCTTAATTTGTGCAAAATAAGTGCGCTCTTGTCGCCAAAATTTGCTAGATAATCTTCCTTCGTGGGCTCTCCGGGGAATCTGTGAATATTTTCCCCCCCAACAACATGTGGGATGGTGAGCAAGTACTCCCTCGTAATTAAGCCAAACCTTTCTTTGTTTTCAGAATAGATATTGATAATGTTAATTACTTTATCTATGTTTTCGGATGACCATATTTTATACTTTGGTACCCCAATATAGTCAAAATCATTCATCTGGAGTGTGTGCGACACATTAAGTATTCTCATTAAGTTAGTAATTTTAATCGCACCATTGTTACTAGGCGCCACAATGAATTTTTCTATCTCGTTGTATAAGTCATTGGTTAAAACATCACCACTGTTGCCCGGGTAGTCGGTAAACCACAATGATCGCCCGTTTGTAAACAGGTCTCCGGGCCTTCCGACGTAACCTTTTTCCCAGAGGTAGCTTTTTTTGTAATAGGAATTCTTTGGCAATGTGAGAATACGGCCACCAAGAACGTTATTTTTGGTATAAGCTGATAGCTGTTTCCAATATTCAGGTATTTTTACGTATTCTCCCTTCATTGGACCATGTGTAAAGCCTCTAATTATTTGGCCGTTAAACATTGGGGAAAAAGCAAAAGGCAAATAGATCAGAAATAAAATCACAACAACAGTATGGGAAAGATCAAAATGTTTTTTTAGCAATTTTGATATGTAGTGTAAGCTTACGGGGAGTACGGCACAGAAGGAGAACAAGGAAATCAGAGTGAATTTGGAATAAGATTCGCGGAAAATTCTAAAGATTTTTACGCTTTCATAAAAATATTCGTAGATACCACCAAGGGGATCCGATTTTCCTTTTACTAAAAAAATGCCTAGGATGGAGATTCCAAGAAAGAGCAGTGTTTTTCTTCTGATTATTTCATTGGTGTATTTCTTGAATTTAGCAAAATAGGCCATTGGGAAAAACACAAGAATAGGAATAACAAATGTGATTAGTACACCTCTGAGTCTGTAATAAAATTGACCGAAGGTATAGTATGGGAGGCCGTTGTTATGGGCTGGAAGAGCCCAGAACCCAAAAAGTCTTAAAGCGTCGAACACCTTTGGACTGACACCGATATCCGAAAGAGATTGAAGCAGTGTGTCGCTAATTAAGTACATACTCCACAGTGATCCATATATCCACCAAAAGTTCACAAAAAAGCTAGCGAGAAGTATCCCAGTAAATAACATGATCAGTTTTGGTTTGTTCTTGTGTGTAAAAAGACCGTAAATTATTAGTATTGTTAGAATGGCAAACAAAGGTATTGTTTCCGCGATATTTACAAACGCTGGAGCGGCGGTGGGAGTTACTAAAATGAACAGGGCACTAAGGGCTATTTTAGTTTTCCATTTATTATTTTCAAAAATGCACCAGATTAAGTATGAAAACAAGGGAAGAGATACAAACACAGTCAGCTTGACCATGTTGGCAGCCAGGGGATGTATCATGGTATACGGATTGAAGAGGTACAAAAGTGCCCCACATATCTTGAAAACACTTAGTATCTTTTTTCCGAGGAACTTATCTAAAAATAAATACATGAAAATACCAGGCAAGAAAAGAGCTAAAAAGAAATGTGCCATTTCTCTAAATAATTCTCCAAATCCAAAATATTCGAGAGGTATATGCAAAATTGAGTAGGGTATGTGGTACATCATTTGAAATTCCACTCCCCCTGTGTTGAGATCATTGCGCCAAGACGAATTAATGGTTTTAAGATATCTGGAAAAATCTATCGCAACACTTTGATCGCCGGCGCCAATCAGATGGCCGTCCTTAAACCAAGTAAGTGTTACTAAAGAAAACAAACAAATAATTATTACGGCCTTTGCGAAATCGTTTCGAGCCACCTTTTTGTATAAGGATAAGAGCATCTTCTTAGTGATGAAAGTATCGTTCACACAGATATTATAGTGGAGTTGGGAATGTTAGGGTAGAATTGGGTAAGTTAATTAAGTATGAAAAAGGGTTTTGAAACAGCTTCTCTAGTGCTTTTTTCCTTGGGTGTTTTTCTTATTGTGTTAATGATCTTTTTCACAAGAACAACAGGAAACTACTGGGGGGATATAAATGTTCCAAAAGGAAGTACAGAGCCGTTCGCTCAGTGGGCTTTCGTCTGTTTTGTACTATCCTTCGTCTCTTTGTGCGCAAGTGAAATAGAGAGTTATTTCAATAAGCGGTAAAATAGGTACATGAGAACCTTTTTAGCGATTCTTTCATTTTCGTTTTTAGTCTATTTGGGTAGTTGGGTTTTTACTTATTCTTTTGGTATTAACGATCTTCCTATTCAATCAGAAGATACTTTACCAGCGATGTTTTTGCCTATCTCGATAATTAAGGAAGGAAATTTGTATTTAGATAATTATTACAAAATGATTATTGAAAAATATCCTCACCCAGATGATAAAGACTACCAAAGAGGTTTAACACCATATTACTTACGTAAAGCGGGTGATCATTATGTTTCTGCTTTTCCAATAACAACGTCTCTACTCGCTTTGCCTGTCTATGCAATCCCGATAGTGCTTGGACTAGATATTACGTGGGAAAACATCACAATTTTATCCCATGTTGTTTCAGCTATGATAGTGTCACTAAGTGGGGGAGTCTTGTTCTTATTGTTGAAAGAACACTTTTCGTTAAATAAGAAAAAATCACTTTTGCTAACGATAATTTATCTTTTTGGGACTATAAATCTATCGACGCTGTCACAATCTCTTTGGCAGCATGGAACCCTTCAATTGTTTGTGCTTCTTGGCATGTACTGTCTTTTTGATTTTATGAAGACCAAAAAAAGTTTGTATATGTTTCTTTCCGGTCTATTTTTTGGGTTGGGGGTTTTGTCCCGTCCAACTGGATTATTACCACTAGTTTTATTATTGTTATTTTTTGTTTTAAATAATATAAAAAGTAAAAAGCTTCACATCAAAGACTTTTTATTGTTTTCATTTGGGATTCTGCTTAATCTCGCTTTTTTCTATTGGTATACAAAAACTTATTATATTTCTGTTGCAAATCAGGGGTACGCCAACCAACTAACAAGTTGGCTTTCTCCTTTTCCAGAGGGGTTTTTGGGCACGTGGTTTTCACCAAGCAAAGGAATATTAATATATTCACCGATTTTCATTTTTTCATTTGTAGGTCTATATCTCAGTAAAAATAAAGATAAATTAAAGTATTTTACATTCGGATTAATTGTGTTGGTACACACACTAATACTAAGTTTGTGGAAGCATTGGTATGGTGGATGGTCATTTGGTTATCGAATGAGTTCTGATGTACTGCCTTTTTTAGTTTTGTTAATTGTTCCATTTGTAAAGTCAAAATATTTCAAAAAATATGTCCGAGTTTTTTATTCTTTATTAATTATTTCTATTCTTGTTAATTTGTGTGGCATTTTTGTTTTTGATGGAGTGTGGCATGCCGCTTACGATCTTGGTTACGAAAACACCTCTTGGTTATGGTCTGTTGAAAACTCCGAATTTATATTTAATGTTAGAAGGTTATTAGTTAAAGTTGGTTTATTAGAGAAAGCATGTCCAAAGTGTTTGCCGACTTTGTAACAAAACACAAGCCAATAGTACTATCCGCGCTAGTTTTTTTTATTCTCGTTATTTTTATTAATCCCCTCGGTAATTTCCCAATTAATGATGATTGGCTTTTTGTAAGACAGGTAGAAGCTTTTTCTAAAGGAATTTGGGAAAAGAATGTATTGATAGATCCGACATTTATTTCTCAGGGAATGGTGGGTCTGGTTTGGTCGAAAATATTTGGAGTGGGTTTTGAGTCGTTGCGTCTTCTAACCATGGTGGTTTTTGTCGTCTTTCTCGTGGGAGTCTATGTATTACTAAATTTATTAAAGATAAATAAAAAGTTTATCTTAGTGGTACTTTTGTTATTCGTACTAAATCCACTTGTGGTCGCATCCTCTTTAACTTTTATGACAGATATCTATTTTCTGTTTTTCCTGGTTTTTACGTTGTATTTTTATCTTCTTTACGCAAAGGAAAAACATCTTAAATATTTTGTCTACGGGTCTGTGTTTTGTGGGCTAACTTTCTTGAACAGACAGATTGGATTAATACCTTACATTGCGATGTCTTTGTTTTTATTTGTACAAAGAAAAAAGAATCTAAAACATCTAATGGTTGGTACATTGCCTATAGCAGCAGCCCTAATAAGTTTTTATTATTGGCCGGCATATAAAGCAAATTCGCTAGAGATAACGTCCAACATCATGGAGTTTAAAAATGTCTATAAGCGTCTTAGAGAGATGCTTTTTGTTTTACCTGCTTTAGGGTTTTATATGTTGCCGGTTACCTTCTTATTTTCCTGGAAAAGACCTGTATTTACTATCCCATTGGTTTTGGTTTTATCCTGGGTGATATTCACCTATGATGTTTTACCTTTAGGAAGCGTTTTTTATTTGGAGGGGCTGCATGCAAAATCCGGATTTAGAACAAACTTAAGCGTTTTCGATAATGTTATTTTTAAATTGTTACTATCTTTTCTTTCGGGACTGTCCTTGTTTAATCTGTTTTATTTATTAGTGGGTATCCGAAAGAAGGCTCGTGAAAAGTATCTTCCTTTTCTTGAACTGAACCTACTTGGCTTCTTCTTGGTTTTATTTGTGGCGTCTGATATTTATGATCGGTATTTACTCCCACTATTATTGGTTTTAATTATTTATTTAGCTAATAAACACAACAAAAGAAAGTTGTTAAATACCAAATTGTGTTCTGTAATCTTCGTCTTATTTTTTTGCATGACGTTATTTTTAAATCGGGAATATCTTGAAGTGAGAAGATTAAAATGGGCACAAGCCCGACACATACAACAATTAACAGGTTTTAAGACAGGAATCTTTTTGGACGGTACATATACTAAATATATTCGAGCATTTTCAAAAGGTGACTATTCGGGTTTAGAAGGCGGAATGCCTAGTGGGCTAGTTTACGCTTGTTATGTGCAGCAGTATACGTTTGAGAATAAAGGTACATTGTTTTGGAAACTAAATAATCAAATTGAAAAATATATTGCTAATCCAAAAATCTACAACAGAAGAAAATTAGAAACAAAAAGAATAAAAAAACATTTGGATGAATTAATTATTGATAAGGAGTATTTCTCTCTCCTATACACTATAATAAACAAACAAGCGTATGTAGGTTCCTGGTGCGACAGTGAGTATGATAACTAATAAAGCAGAAGAAAAACTAAATATTATCTGTCTTTCTAATCAACTGTGGGATTTTGAGAATTGGACGAATAAAAAACATGTTATGTATAGGTTGTCAAAAATGGGTCACAACGTTCTTTTTGTAGACCCTCCCTTTAATACAGGCTTTCTTTTTTTGAGGCAGCTAAGGCGTGGTTTATGGAACTTAAGCAGATTGGCCAGGCAGTTTAAGTACGACCCATCTCGTGTAATTGTTTATACACCTCTAAATTTGGTTCCATTTGGTTGGTTCACATCTTTGCTGCACGCACTTCGAATAAGATTACTTAGCAGATTACTCGATTCTAAACGTAACACTGTTCTTTGGGTTTACCATGTAGAAATTGCAGGACTAAAGCATTACATGAACTTAGTTAAACACGATGTATTGGTATACGACTGCGTAGACAACTACGTGGGTTTCCCGAGACATGATACTTTGAGAAAGAAAGAAAAGATTCGAAAGATAGAGGAATATCTTACGAGAAAAGCGGATGTTGTTTTTGCCACCACCGAGTCTTTAACAAAAAAACTAAGTAAATACAACATGAATACGCATTTCACACCCAATGTTGGTGATTTTGATAGGTTTAAGAATACAAGAAAATATAAGTATAAAATCCCCGAAGATTTGAAAAAAATTCCACCTCCCAGAATAGGATTCATTGGAGCTATAGATCCTTATAAGTTTGATATCAATCTAGTGAAAAGGGTGGCGCAAGACCACCCAAACTACTCGTTTGTAATAATTGGACCCTCGGGGCTTAAAGACGACGATGTTGAACTTGGTTTAGAAAAGCTTAATAACGTTTATTACTTAGGATCAAAACCATATAAAGATAAAAAGCATTATATGGCGGGGTTTTCCGTAGATATTATCCCATACGTTCTTAATGATTATACTATCAACGGATGTTTTCCTGTTAAATTCCACGATTCGTTGGCGGCCGGAATGCCTCTAGTAGTTACAGATCTTCCTAGCTATGCCCCATTTGAAGACGTTTGCTACATATCAAAAAGTTATGAGGAATTTTCCAAAAATATAAAAAGAGCTTTAGATGAGGATTCTTTAGGTAAAATAAAAGAAAGGCAGAGAGTTGCCAAAAAACATAGTTGGGACAACAAAGTAGAAAAAATGGTTGGTTTGATTAATGATGCATTAACAAAATGAGAATATTGTACGTTTTAAATTCTGGTAGCCCTGGCGGAGTCGAGCAGCATGTTTTCGATTTAGTAAAGGGGATGGTAAATAATGGCCATAAGGTTTATGTGTGGTGCAGGCCGGGTGAGATTTCTTCTTGGTATACGAAAGCAGGCGCCAAAGTGAAAGAAAAGGGTATTGGTCCGGATATCGACAAGAACTTTATTACCTCTTTAAAAGAATTTTTAGTCGAAGAAGAGATTGATATATTACATGCGCACGACTTAAAAAGTGTAGCAAATTCGCTATTAGCAGGGTTTTATGCAAAAACACCCGTCAGAATTACACACTCTCATACTCCGATTTCAGAGTGGAAGGTGAGTGGATTACTGAAAAAGCTAATTACACATTTCCAAATATTTTGTTATGCAGTTGAAGTAAATTTGCTAGCTACTGTTGAATTAGCACTCACTGAATCTAGAAAAAAGGTAAAGATACAAGAAGGGATATTAAGACATAAACTTAGGGTAATCCCAAATGGTTTAGATTTTGGAAAATTTGATTTGAAACAAACAACAAGAAAGAGACATCGCTCAGAAATTAGGAAGAAATATGGTATCCCAAGCGATGCACTTGTTATTGGCAATCTAGGCAGACTCACAGAAGAAAAAGGAAATTCTGTACTTATCGAAGCATTCGCCGATTTTTTAAGATTTCCGGTGGCAGGTAAAGATGATTTTTACCTTTTGTTAGCTGGTGGTGGTGAGTTGGAGTCTAACCTGAAGAAATTAGCAAAAGAGCTCAAAATCGAAGACAAGGTTATAATCACGGGAGTCTTCGAAGAAAAGGATAAAGTGAAGTTTTACAATTGTTTTGATCTTTTCGTTTTCCCATCTTTGGCTGAAGGATTCGGGATAGTTTTGATAGAGGCCATGTTTGTAGGTTTACCAATCATTTGTTCGAATCTCCCTGTTTTAAAAGAAGTGGCCAAAGATACAGCTGTGTATTTCAAGGTTGAAGACAGTCGTGATTTAGCAAATCATATATCTGTTTTATACAAAAATTGGAAAACTAGGGGTGTGGATACAACACGACAAAAACTTTTAGTGAAAGATAGGTATTCGTCGACTTCGTTTGTTAGGAACTATTTGGAGTTGTACATAGGTTTACTATTAGCAAAAAAATGAAAATATTGATGGTTGGAAGAATTGGGCTTTTGCAAAAGGGGGGCGGTGATAAGTTGCAGATACTCAAAACTGCTGAAGAGTTGAGAAAAAAGGGAATAGAAGTAGATGTAGTTGATCACCTGAATTTTGATCCGTCGATTTACGATTTGATACATGTTTTTCAACTAGATTGGACAGCAGAAACCTATCTGTATGTTAAAAAAGCAAAAAAATTTGGAAAACCGGTAGTTTTATCTCCTATCCACCATAACATTGATGAGGTAAAGAAGTTTGATGATGAATATGTGTTCGACTTTCGGAGAATCCAAAAATATATTTTTAAAGATCAGTTCAAAAGGGACGTTTTTAAAAATGTTTACAGAAGTATTTTTGATTTTAGAAAATTTAAACCGTTGTTATTTAGTATTTTTATTGGGCTAAAAAAGATGCATAAGAGGATCTTGGAAATGGTAGATATTGTATTAGTTCAAACTTCTTTAGAAGCTAAAGATTTAGAAAAAGCATACGGAGTAAAAATAAAATGGAAAATTGTTTTAAATGGTGTTGGGGAGCATTTTATTACGAGGAGGGAGTGTAAGAGTCATCTAAATATTAAAGATTATATAATTTGTGTTGGGAGAATAGAACCTAGGAAGAATCAACTAAATATAATCAAAGCCGTAAAACTATTTAGAGACGAGACTAAAATAGATACCAAATTGGTATTTATCGGAGTTCCGTCTAGAGTCACTCACATGGAATATACCTGGAGGTTTAATAGAGAAGTTAGAAACAACGATTGGATAATTTATGTCAACTATGAAATTCCCTATCTCGACATGCCTTGTTATTATCGACACGCAAAGGTTGGCGTATCTGCAAGTTGGTTTGAAACCACAGGGCTTACTAGTTTAGAAGCTATATTTAGCGGAGCCAACGCTGTTGCAGCCGGGGATAGAGCGAAGGAGTATTTGGGGGATATTGCCTCGTACTGTTCGCCAGATGATATCAATTCTATAAAAGAAGCCATAAAAAAGGAGTACAAAGCACCCAAACCAGTAATTACCGAAAAAATGAAGAAAGAATATACATGGGGAAACGCTGCAGAGGCAACTTTAAAAGTGTATAAAAAAGTTTTGGGATCTAAATGAGTTTAGAGATATTAATAATATTTTTGATATTTTTGTTTTCTTACTTTCTTGTACTTAGAAATTTAAGAATGGCTTTGAACCTTTTACTCCTGCTTTCGGTTTTTCTCCACAAAGAATTATTTAGTATTTATCAGTGGAATTTTATGCCTGTTCGGGCTTTTATGGTAGGCATGTTTTGTGCCGGTGTTACTCATGCATATTTTTGGTTCATGCGGGGTAGGGATAAGAAAAAACTATTGGATATAATCAAAAACCCGTATCTGATTTTAGTAGTTACACTTTGGTTTGTTAGGGGATTATCGATAATATTTTCTAAAAACTTACAGGAGAGTCTAAAATTATTTGGGTTTTTTTCCACAATACTTGTATTAATAGCTTTTTTATTTCACCAATTTAAAGGCAAACCAATGGAGATAATAAAATATCTAAAATACTATATCTATATTGCGTTTGGTTTAACAATTTTTGGATATATCCAGTATTTTATATATTCGAAAACAGGCGTGATAATTGGAGCTTTTTGGAATATCCCAGGAAATATCGCAAGAGTGGGGGCCACGTTTTGGGATGTTAATCACTACGCAGCCTTATTGGGTGCTCTGTTGCCCATATTAGGAGTACTTATCATCACTAGTAAAAAACCAAAAAGCATCGCTTTATATTCTTTGATGTTTGTTTCAATGATAAGTACATTATTTCTTACTAGCTCGCGAACAGCCTGGATATTAGATTTAGTTGCTCTTTTAGTGTTTGTATCTATGTTGTTTATTAGGAAGTGGGGAATAAAAGGACTAGCCTGGATTTTCGGCTTAATATTACTAGTTACGATCCCCGTGGTTAGAGAATACAGTATTAAAGACAGTCCTTTCAGGGCAAGAATAAAACAGTATTTTCACTACAGAATGGACTCTTTTAATTCTCACCTTATGCTTTTAACAGGTACTTATCAAATTTTCGAGAAATTCCCAATTATAGGAGGTGGATACGGCAGTTTTTTTGAACATTTTAGTAAAACGGAGATTGCTCCTGAGTTTTTTGGTCGTGATCCCGCTGCCTTAAACACTAGAGTACCCGCACACACGATATGGGGCGAGTTGTTAGCAGAGACCGGAGCTTTAGGCTTGTTTATATTTGTTTTGTTCTCTCTCCTTGTATTGAGTGTTTTAGCTTATTGTTCAATGAAAGTAATCAATAAGAGAGAACAATTATTAGCAACAGCTATGTTTTCTGCGGTTGTTGGGTGGCTTGTAGCTGGAGTATTTTATTCATATAACGCTGAGTTTTTTTGGATATTGTTAACACTATTTTTTATATACGGAGTCTCAGTTCTAAAGGATAGGTATTCTTTGGGCACGATCATTGGTTATTTTACTAGATCGAACAAATTTGATTTAGGAATTTTATTTTTGATTTCGTTTGGGCTTATTTTAGTTGGATTAGGTTTAAACCACCTTGTTCCATGGGACGAGGCAATTTATGCAAAGGTGGCAAAAAACATGGTAGTAAAGGGAGAATATTTAGCTCAGTATTGGAATCCCCAAAGCTACTGGTACGAAAAACCCCCACTATATATGTGGTGTATGGCCCTCTTGATGAAA
>Ga0209976_10002153_pt1 | contig 11291 bp, 10 predicted proteins | sample SumtaG_FD_182806 | JGI IMG/M metagenome (GOLD analysis project Ga0209976, IMG submission 182806) | Deep subsurface microbial communities from Indian Ocean to uncover new lineages of life (NeLLi) - Sumatra_00157 metaG (SPAdes) (version 2) | ecosystem: Environmental > Aquatic > Marine > Oceanic >... | reverse complement strand
CTGGCCCGGCACTTCCTCGGAACCTTGAGCCGGGATCAGGGCAGGAGCCTGACACTTAAGAAGGACGCCCTCGGGGCGCTGTCGAAGCATCAATGGCCGGGAAACGTCCGGGAGATAAAGAATCTGCTGGAGACGGCCGTGGCCCTTTGCCGCAACGACACCATCAGCGCCGCGGACCTGCCCTTCCAGGGGACCGGCAGCCAGCCATTATCCGGCGGCAGCCTCGCCGGGGCCGAAGAGCAGGCCGTGAGAGACGCCCTTGAAAAAGCAGGGGACAATAAGAGGAAAGCTGCGAGACTGCTGGGAATAGCGCCGAGTACACTCTATGCGAAGATGAAGAAGTTCAATCTTGATTAGGGGCAGTACCCAGTACCCAAGTACCCAGGAGCCAGTAGAAAAGAGCGCTTTCTTTGAAGGCGGTTAAAGCTTTAGCGCAGAGGAAGGATAAAATCTGGGGTAAACGCATTTCATGTAAATGCGGCGTTTTTGAACACGAAGTACACGAAGTTGCACAAAGTTAAATGCCAAATCTGGGAGGAAGAACGGTGTCGAAGTATCTAAGTATCGAGGTGTCTAAGTAGAATCATCCACGAACGTCATTCCGGAAATTTCGACGAAGTCGTAATTGTCCGGAATCCAGCCTTAAAGAACGACATTTTGGAAAACAAAAAGTGAGTGCACAAGCATTAACATTACGCTTAACTTCACTCGGCCTAATTAAGTGTAGTAGCTAAGACCCGATATGATACCGGTTTCTTTTCTGAGAAGTCGGTGTTTGGGTTTCTTTGCCCTTTCGCCCCGTCGCCCAGTCGCTTAGTCGAACGGTTCTTCCACCTTCTGCATCAGGCGATTTAGTCGAGCCGAACCTCGCACTGCCCTTCCCGGCTCTCGACCCTGGCATTTCCAATCCTGTAAATCCTGTTGATCCTGTCAAAGCCCGCCCTGGCCTGTCGAAGGGCGGTAAAGCTTTGGCCGCTTTTGGATGCTGGATTCCGGACAATTCCGACTTCGTCGTAATTTCCGGAATGACGGGCTTGGGGCATAACTACGCCGCGGCAGGCTGGGGATTGAAGGTTTTACCTCGATACTTAGACACCTCGATACTTAGATACAGGTTTTCCTCCTGCGTCCCGCGTACTGTCTTTTTTCACTACGCCTGTTCGATTCCCGAACACAGGAAAACCCAATTACGGATTACGGATTACGGATTAAGAATGGCCTAAAGGGCTGTTTTAATACGCAATTCGCAATTCGCAATTCGCAATCGTTCCTTTGGCCCCTCCATTGCAATTCCCTTGACATGCAATCAACTTCAACATTAACGAGTGGATAAGTGGGAGGAATATCATGAATATCTGTCCAGGTTGCGAAGCTGAAATGGATCATGGACTTGAGCTCTGTGGAAACTGCGCGGGTGAAGGTGCTCCCGCTGAAAGCGGGATCCAGGAGAGAGTGGATGTCCCAATCGCCTGTCTGGAGTTGGAAAACGGCCAGCAGTTTGAACTCGACCGTGAGGAACTCCTCCTCGGCCGCTCTGACCCTGTAGACCAGATCGAGCCGGATGTGGACTTAAGCTACCATGGTGGTTTTGAGCAGGGCGTGTCCCGTCGTCACGCCATCATCACATGGGATGAGAACGGTTACGTGCTGGAGGACCTCGGCAGCACCAACGGAACGATCGTCAACAGGGAAAAGGTCGCCCCCGGAACACCGGTTAGTCTGGTTGAAGGCGACGTTATCCACCTCGGCAAGATGAAGGCTGTCTTTCACGCCGGATCCAGCGCCAGTGCTGGTGCCAATACTGACGAACGGAGTGTGTCATGAAAGCGGTAGGCAGCAGGGTCACAAGAATGAGCTTTGTGGGCTGTTTTGCGGCCCTCGCGTCTGCAGTGCCTCTTGGCCTGGCTCTTACCATGATCCACGGGGCGCTGCCGGCCAGTATCCTGTTCGGCCTGCTCCTGGGCACTTTCCTTGCCGCGTTTCTCATGATCTTCGAGCATCTCTGGTACGGAAAGACAGGTGGGATGGTTTCGAAGGTGCTCGTTTCCTCCTCAGTGGGAGCTGCCGGAGGGATCATCGGAGCGCTGGCGGGGCAGACCCTCTTCCATACCTGGGGCACCAGGCTGGTAGGCTCCTCCTCGTCGGGCATATTGATTCCGCTTTCAATCGGAGCGGCCCTCGGGTGGGGGTTTACCGGCATGGCCGTTGGACTGGCTGTGACCCTCCCTTTCCCTGAGAATCGCGGACGATGGTTCGCCGCTTCGATGGGCGGGTTCACAGGTGGTGTGGTGGGCGGCTTGTCATGCAGTCGTTCCGGCCCCTGATGGGTGTGGCAAGTATGACACTGGGGCTTGCTGTGTTGGGTTTGATCATGGGCTTCGGGATCTCCTGGGCACAACAGGCTCTGGCCAGACTCCGGCTTCAAGTGCTCGAAGGGCCCGGCCGTGGTTCCGAGTTCATCCTGGGCCAAAGCTCAATTCTCGGCAGCGATCGGCAGTGCACGGTGCGCCTGGCAGGCGCGGGCATAGCTGCAAAACACGCCCGGATCGAGTACAGGAACGGAAAACCCTATCTGGAAGATCTCGGTTCCTCCCAGGGCGTGATCATCAACGATAGAAGGATGTCAAAACAAGCCAGGGGCTTGAGGCATGGAGATCTCATCCGCATGGGCGATAACCTCCTGCGCGTAAACGCCTCTGGACCGGCGGTGACCAGGCACGCTGCCACGGTTATGGTCCTGCTGGCACTGGCATCACCTGTCCCTGCCCTGGCCGATACTGATCTTGATCCTGAGTGGAAGATCAATCAAGTAGACACCAACCGCTATCCACTGGTGGATCTTTACGCAACACTGCCCGCCCAGGCACACCCAGGGCAAATCAGGGACCTGTCCCTTCTTGAAGGAGACACGGAAGCGACCATACTGGAGGTAAGAGACCTTTCCAAGGGTGTGCGGGATGTTCCCCTGACGGTCTCCCTGGTAGTGGATGTGAGCAAGAGCATGCTGGGCGCCAAGCTTGAAGAAGCGAAAAGAGCTTTGGCCGGCTTTTCCCGATCCATCCCCCCCTCTGCGAACATTCAGTTTGTGGTTTTCAGTGATACGGTGCGTGTCCTCGCCAGGGACCTGACGCCCGATCGTCTCCCGGATCATGCAGCCCGGCTAACGGCCAGCGGCCATACTGCTCTTTTCGACGCTGTATCCAAGGGTATAGAGCTTGTCCAGGAACGTTCCGGGAGGAGGGTTGTGCTCACCCTTACAGACGGTATGGCTAACCGCGGCATGGTTTCCATGGAGGAAGCCATGGCTGATGCCGAACACGCCGGTGTGAGTCTCATGTTTGTCGGCCTTGGTCCGGACGCCCGAAAAAACCGTCTGACTTCCATGGCCGAGAGGACCGGTGGACGGGCGATTTATACCGCACAGCCGGAGGCCCTGTCCGGACTGTTTGAGGGCATGGCCCAGGACATAAGCCGTGAAGTTCTCTTCAGGTACCGTGCAACCGCGAGTGACAGCCAGGTCGTGCCCGTCACACTACGATTAAGCACTGCGGTTTCAAACATTGAGGTCGCCGGCCGGTATTTCTCACCTCGCGCCACATTCATGGGAACCACCGGCAAGGTTTCGTGGCCTCTTATCCTGGTAGGTCTCCTTGGTCCCATAGGCCTCCTGGCTGCCAGTCGACTGACCGGATTTGAGCTTTCCAGATCCAATGTCCTTCTGGTGGAGGGCTCGGCAGGCGCCACCCGCATGCTCACCAGAGTGTTGACCCGTCACGGCATGACGATCCCCATGTCCATTGGGGGGGAGACCCTCCTGGTCAACAACCAGCCGGTCACGGGCTCCCGCACTCTCAAGCCGGGTGAAACCCTCACCTGGGGTGAGACCACGATCATGCATAGGGGAAAATAGCAGGAAGTGATAAACAAGGCTCCAGGTTCTGGAATCTAAGCTTTGGACCCTGGACTCCAGAGGTCAAACCGGAAGTCCTGTCGGGCTTCCGGTTTGACCTCTAAAGGCAACTATGATAGCAAATTCCAGTAGGATCACAGTTCGTGCTGCAGACCGACGGTTTGTTCGTCGGTTTGTGCCTGATGGAGGTCCGAGGGATGACAGACGACAAGTTCAAAGAGCTCGAACCCACACGTACCATGCCCAAGAGGGATCACGCTTCGGCAAAGGATCCGGAGTTGAGGGCGCACCTCGTGCTTCTAACGGGCGACAAGGCCGGTACCCACTACCCGATCAAGGACGACAGGATGACTATCATCGGCCGAGACGCCCAGTGCCAGATCCGCCTTCAGGACCCGGACGCCTCTCGAAGGCACGCAGCCATCCAGCCCTTCGGCCGGGAGTTTTACATAATGGATATGGGAAGCACCAACGGAATCCTCATCAATGGCCAGCAGGAAGAAAAACGGATCCTCCGTCACGCCGACAAGATAATTTTAGGCCGTCAGGAGTATCAGTTCCTCCTCACCGGTCCGGACGGCCACCCAATTCTCACTTCGCCAACGGACTGAACCCCGACCGGAATATGAAGAAAAAGCTAGGCAAATACAATGTTCTCGGTGAGATCGGCAGGGGAGGCATGGCGGTGGTTTACCGCGCCCGCCAGGAATCCCTTGACCGCATCGTGGCCATCAAGGAGCTGGATCTTTCAAGGAGCAGCCAGGATCCCAGGGCGCTGGAGCGCTTCCAGCAGGAAGCAAGGGCCTCTGCCTCCCTTATTCACCCATCCATCATTACGGTTCACGATTTCTGGGAGAGATCCCAGAAGGCATATATCGCCATGGAGTTCGTGGACGGCCTGGAACTCAAGGAAGCACTTGGGGTCCTGGGGCCGGTGGGTCCCGTCACAGCCACCCGCATAGCCATATCCCTTTGTCACGCCCTCGGCTACGCTCACGAAAAGGGGATCATCCACAGGGACATCAAGCCCGGCAACATAATGCTTTCCACCCAAGGCAGCGTGAAGCTGGCCGATTTCGGCATTGCTCTGGTTGCGGGATCCGCAGATCTGACCACTACCGGCCAGATCATCGGTACCCCTTCATACATGTCTCCCGAACAGATCCGCGGCGAACCGCTGGGACCGGCCTCGGAGGTCTTCAGCCTGGGAGCCGTTCTTTACGAGATGGTGACAGGATCAAAACCGTTCACCGGCCCGACCGATGTGGCTGTGACCCACGCTATTATTCACAAGAGACCGGTCAAGATCAGAAAGCTCAGTCCGAAAACACCTAGACGGCTGGTTCGGGCGATCATGAAGTGTCTGAGGAAGAGATCTTCCAGACGTTATTCCACTATGGATGAATTGGCTGAGGCTCTGGGCAGGGTTCTACCAAGGAGGGCGTCGTCGACCAGGGAGGTGGTTTCAGCCCTTGTGGCCGGAGCCGGGCAGCAGGGGAATGACGATATGACCATACCCCTGGCCTCCCCGGATCAGGTTCCTGCCAGGGGACGCCGCGCTGCTGTGATCCTGCCTCTGGCCGCCGCTCTAATATTGGGTTTTATCGTCTGGCAGTGGGATTCGGTCAAGCCTATGATAGCGCCATCGCCTGCATCCACGGTCGTTGCTCCGGTCGAGTTCACCATTAATGTCTGGCCATGGGCCGAGGTCATCCTTGATGGGAAGTCTCTGGGTTACACGCCCAAGGTAAAACCCTTCGTGGCCCAGGCCGGCCGGCACAACCTTATCCTGAAAAATCCGCACCTGGGTGAACGTAAGCTCGCTCTGGATCTGGTTCCCGGTGAGCTAACATCATTATCGGTGGACCTGACGGAGGACAAACGGTGACCTTCCCGGGCCGTATTCTCGCCGGGAACCTGGTTCTTGTCTTGATATGCTTCCTGCATCCCCTCGAATTGGTTGCCGGCGAGGTGATCCGGAAGGTGGGCAGCGGGGAGTCGCTCTCCCTTATCAGCCAGAAGGTTTACGGCGACAAGGATCTCTTTACGCTAGTGGCCCTGTACAACGGTAAGAAGGATCCAACGAGGATAAAAGCCGGAGAGACTCTGCGCCTTCCCTATTCGGAAACGATCACGCTTCGGAGCGGTGAAAGCCTGAGCATACTGGCCAAACGGATCTGGGGAGAGCCGAAAATGTACCCGGTGCTGGCGTGGGCCAACGGGGTTCAGGATGTGACAAGGGTTCCGGTGGGAACGCGCCTGGCTGTTCCCATTCTCATCCCCTATATCCTGAAAAAGGGGGAGAGCATTTCCGCGGTGGCGGGCGTTTTCTACGGGAACCCCAGGGTTTATGAGGTTATCGTCAACGCGAGCCGGATTGTGGACCCGGCCCGTGTGCCGGCCGGAACGCTCTTGAAGATCCCCTATGTCATGCCCAGGCCTATTGTGAAAAAAGCTTCCGTCAGGACAGTCCGGAAACCAGCCCCCAAGCCGGTCCTGAAATCGACCGTAACACCGGTCGTGAAAAAATCTGGATTGGATCTCAAAACAAAAAAAGCCTTGATCCTCCTCGGACAGGCCGAAGGCGCGTTTCGAGCGGGCCGGTACGGCGACGCCTGGACTATGGGAAATGAAGCATCCCGGGATCTGAATGGGAAAAACAAAGCGAAAGCCTTGAGACTGCTCGCCGTCGGCCAGTATGCATTCGGCAGGACTGATGAAGCTTTGGATGACCTGAGGAGAGCACATGATCTGGACCCGGGGTTCAAACCGGACCCGGCGTATGTGAATCCGGAGATGATGGTTCTATATAAAAAGGCAAGAAGCCAGTAGCCAGAATCCAGAATCCAGAATCTAGAAGAAAAAGTGGTTCCCCAAAAAGCGGTAAAAGCTAATTTAACACAGCACAGCCATTCTCAGGCTGCACCACCAACCTTCGCCAAGGCTACGGCTGGCTGGCAGGGTTACACAGGGTAAATCTAATTCTGGGGAAAGTGCGGTAACCGTTAAACCCGAGCCTGCGCCCGAACCCGCACCCGAGTCCGAATCCAAGCCCGTCATTCCGGAAATTACGACGAAGTCGGAATTGTCCGGAATCCAGCATCTAAAAGCGGTTAAAGCCTTAACGCCCTTCGACGCGCTTCGCTTGCTCCCCTCGACAGGCTTCCTCCTTCGCTAAAGCTGCGGCAGACAGGCGGGACAGGCAGGAGTACACAGGGTAAATCTAGTTCAGAGGTAAGGCACTGTTCCTGTACAAGGGATACTTTTTCACGATGAAGACATTACGCCTCTGGCGTGACAGGCTTCGGACACGGAGAAAACCTTTGAGATCTGAGATTTGAGATTGTAACTCCGTGTCGCCGCGTCCCCGTGTCTCCATGTCCTGTGCCTTTTCCTGTTTCTTACCCGACTACCGATCACATTCCTCGCTCAGTCGCAATCTCGTCCAGCCGTTTCTTCATCTCCTCCAACAGCGTCCCCAGGCTATCCCTCTTCAGCGCGCTCACCGTAAGGGCGCCGTACCTTCTCTGAAGATTGGGCAGGACGCTGCGCTCCACCAGATCGGCTTTATTCAGGACCAGCATCGTGGGGATGCCGTTCAGGCCCAGGGATTCCATGGTCCCCTCGACAGTGGCGATCTGTTCTCCCAGGTTTTCGGCCGAGGTGTCGGCCAGGTGGAGGATGAGGTCCGCGTCCCCGATCTCCTCGAAGGTAGCGGCGAAGGCCTTCTCCAGTTCCGGAGGAAGATCGTGAATTAGCCCCACCGTATCGGTAAGGATACAGAGAGCTCCTTCGGCGGTTGTCAGGCGCCGGCTCACAGGGTCTAAAGTGGCGAATAGTTTGTCTTCGGCGATCTCATCAGCCTTGGTAAGGGTGTTTAATAGAGTGCTCTTGCCCACGTTGGTATAGCCCACGATGGAGACGATAGGGGTCCGATCGTTATCTCTTCGTTTGCGCCGCGTTTTCCTCTCCCTCGTAAGGTGGGCCAGGTCCTTTTCCAGTTTTCCGATTCGTTGGCGGATACGACGCCGGTCCACCTCGAGCTTGGTCTCACCCGGACCTCTGGTACCGATCCCGCCTGCAAGGCGGGAGAGTGCTGTTCCTTTACCGACAAGCCTCGGCAGCAGGTAACGCAACTGGGCCAACTCCACCTGGATCTTCCCACCCCTGCTTCGGGCGTGCTGGGCGAAGATGTCCAGAATGATCATGGTCCGGTCGATTACCTTTAACTCTGTTTCCTCCGTGATGGCCCTCAGCTGTGATGGAGAGAGCACCTGGTTGAACACCAGAGTATCGGCCGCCTGGTCCAGCGCGTCGATACTGATATCCCGCAGCTTCCCCTGCCCGATGATCGTGCGTGGGTCTGGTTTGAGCCTTTTCTGCAGTAAAGTGTGAGTGACCTCCAGGCCGGCTGTCCTGGCAAGTTCCTTGAGTTCGAGCATGGACTCCTCGGCCTGGTCTGCGGATTGACCGGTGATACCCACGAGCAAGACGCGGGGGACTCCCTCGGTGACGATGCCTGTGATCTGACGGCGCATCCAGTCTTCGGTCAATTCGATGAGGGTCAGAGGACTTTCTCTCATCTCGTGGGGGTTGGAGTAAACCTCAGTAGTCCAACGGGTGCTGTCGGTGGGGACGAGGTAGGCGAGATGGGTTTTGCCCGGTAGACCGTCCGGCATCACCTCGATGGCGACGATGAGGTCCAGACGCACCAGCAGGAGGTCGGTCATGTCCTCCTTGGTGAAGCCTCCAGGTTCGAGGTGGGTGTGGATGAGGCGAAGCCCCCTGAGGTGTCCCGGGCTGAACCGGAAGAGACGAAGGTCCGGGATGAATACGCTGCGGCGGTCCCCGATCAGGATGTGGGTAACTTGCCCGCGACGGTCCAGCAGGAGGCCCAGCTGACGTCCGATCTCCCGGGACAGCTCCGCCAGGCGGCGGGCTACTTCCGGGGATACGATCTCCTGTGTACTGGGTTTACTCCGGCCGAGCCGCTCTATCCTCTTGAGCTGACCGGTCTTAAGGCCTGTGGTTTTTCCTTCAAGTTTCGCTATGGTGTATCCTCCGGAAAAAGTATTAAAAAACCAGTATACATTAGTAAGATGAAAACCGCAGTTCCTGTGAAAGATGTGAAATTATACCGAAGGGGGAATAGGGTAGAGGGAATATGGAAGATAGGCGAAGGCGCTTTTACTCCACCTCCCCTATTCCTGTCTTTTTGGAATTTGAAAGCTGAAATCGGGAATTTTCACTTAGGATCATATGTAATGGAAATCAGGGAGGTTATTTTAACTTTGGACATTGGACTTTGGACGTTGGACTTTCTCTAAGCGAACCCCTTCAGCGATCCCACTGCAGCGAGTTTTTCATTCACATAATTGCCGATGATTTCCGCCAGACGGTCGTCAATTTCGGTGAACTGGCATCCCACGCCGAATGGACTGTTCTCTCTCACGGTCCCCTGCCACTTGACCTTGACCTGCGCACTTATCTTTTCTTCGACGCCCGGTAGCGAAAAGATGACATCCAGCCTTGCCATGACCAGGGGCGCTGGGTCGGCTTCCAGGAAGATCCCACCCTTGGAGATGGTGTGGATCCACAACTGCCTGTCCTTTCCGTCATGCCGGACATCAGAGAGCAAGTGCGTGGGTATGCGCGGGAAGCGGCGCTTGGCGATGACGATGGTCTTTTCGATAGCATCGAGAAGATCGTCTCTTTTCAGGGGTTTAGGTACAAAGGCATCGCAACCGGCAGAGTAACACCTCTCTCGCAGTTCCGGATCCTGGTCCGAACTCACCATGATGATGGGGATCGTGTTCGTAAGCGGGTCCGATTTGATCTTCCGGCAAACCTCATCTCCGTCCATCCCCGGCATGAGGAGATCCAGTATGACCAGGGTAGGACGTTTAGAGCGGATCGCGGAGATAGCTTCGGGACCGGACTGGGCGGTCGAGATGATAAATGAACTTCTGTCCAGATAACTTCGCTCAAGATCAAGGAACAGGTCAGTGTCGTCTACAAGGAGGATTTTCATTCCGTACGGTCGGCCCTTTCCCAGACATCGAAGTTGATATACTATAGAAAATCGACAACCTCATTCAGTGGTGATTGTTTCGGAAACCGCAGGCAGTGTCAAGTGATGGGTGCGCCCTGTTTGAATTTGAACCGGCTGGAATAAGGAAAGGAGATGGCCTCAAGAATGAACGGTACCTGGCTGAAATTTCTCTTTCGCGGTGGATTTATCATGGTTCCCATCGTTGTTTGCTCAATCATAGGGCTGGCGCTGATACTGGACCGGTTCAACACATACCGCAAGTTGAAACTTGAGGGTTTCGTGGTGGAGGGAGGCGTGAGACTGGCCCTGGGCCGGGGTGATATAGCAGCGGCCATTGGGCATCTTGAGGGCGATGAGAGTGCCGGCGCCCGGGTCCTCGCTGAGACGCTGATCCGGCACCATGAGGGTTCAGGGGGCATCCGGAGCTCCTTTGCCCTGGCGGCCGGCGAGCTGATCAGAAGGATGGAAGTTTCTCTCAGAGGTCTTGCCACGGTGGCTGCACTGGCTCCCCTCCTCGGATTGCTGGGTACAGTCATCGGAATGATACGGGCTTTTATGGTGATCGAAGGGCAAGGCGCCAACGTGAGTCCCGCGCTGCTGGCTGGTGGTATATGGGAAGCGCTTCTGACAACGGCGGCGGGCCTTACTGTGGCAATACCCTGCCTGATGTTCCACAATCTCTTCCAGGGGCGTATCGAACGGGTGGAAGGGGAGTTGAGCCGCATGGCGACGGAGCTCGAAGATGTGGTCCTCCCCTGAACCGGCAAAGTTCCGGCCCCAGCGAAGGCCAGTCCTGGAACTGGGGATGACCCCCCTGATCGATATAGTTTTTCTCCTCCTGATATTTTTCATGCTGACCTCCCGCTTTGTTGTTCAGGAGGGGATCCAGATCGACCTGCCGGTAGCGGACCGTTCCCAAACGCTCACTGCGGAGAAGGCCCATAGGATAACCGTTCGATCCGAGAAGGTGCTGGTTTTGGACGGCAAAGTCATGACCCTGAAGGAGATGGATCGTTATCTGCAGGAGCAGGACGCCGTTTTTTTCAGAACATACTTCGAGATCCTCGCGGACAGAAATGCTTCTGTGCAGACCGTCATCTCCCTCCTGGAGATATTGAGGGATAAAGGAGCTTCCCAGGTCACCTTGGCGACCGAACGTTCGGCTGAACGATAAGCCTTGTAAGGCTGTATCTACGTATCTACGTAACTAGGTGTCCAGGTAAAAACATAGTGCCTAGGACCTAGTGCCTTGTTGTTGAGTGCCATTACATCGTGGACACTTTTTAGTGCCACTACATCGCTAACACTTTTCACTTTGTACCTGTTTTG
>Ga0209976_10002152_pt1 | contig 11298 bp, 15 predicted proteins | sample SumtaG_FD_182806 | JGI IMG/M metagenome (GOLD analysis project Ga0209976, IMG submission 182806) | Deep subsurface microbial communities from Indian Ocean to uncover new lineages of life (NeLLi) - Sumatra_00157 metaG (SPAdes) (version 2) | ecosystem: Environmental > Aquatic > Marine > Oceanic >... | reverse complement strand
GAGGGTGAGCAGGTAGTCTTCCGGCAGGTGCGGGTTCTCGAAGCTCGACGCATGGATCAGCCGGTAGCTCAGGTAACGACGGATGCTGCGTGACACCTTCTCGATGTCGCCACCGGCTTCGTGCAGGGCCTTCTGCGCCGCAGCGACCTTGACCACGAACCGCTCATAGATCCAGTTGAGCCCTGCCGGCGTCGTGGTGAGGCGGAGCTGGATGGCGTCGCATCGCTTGTCGCGGAGCCGACCAACGACCACGTCGATGGCTTCCTCGACCATGTCGCGGACCTCGTCGCCGTATGCCCATCCGAATTCGATGCCTCGGATGTCGTCATAGTTCTCCATCGACCGCAGGAAGATCTGGCACTCCTTTTCGAGCGTCAGGAGCATCTCGCTACGGTTGAAGTCGTAGCGGACGCCGTGTTCCTCGAGGTGCTGGATCAGCCTGTCGACCGTGGCGCCGCGGAGCTGCTTGTAGGTGTTGGCGAACACCAGGCCCTTGACGCCGGGGTTGGCGAGCGCCTTGGTCTCGGCGTAGTGGGTCCCGATCCAGGTCTTGCCGCCGCCGAGGCCGGTCACCAACGCGACGGCGTACTCCTTGGCAAACAGGAACTCCTCCTGGTGGCCGAGCAGCTCCATCGGGATCTGGTCGGTCACTGCTTCGGCGTCGGCATGTCAACCACCTTGCCGCCGGTGCCCTCTCGAACCTCGGGCTCCTCGCGTCGCGTGTATCCGAAATTGTAGTTTCGGATTTCCTGAGTGATGTCGACCTCGCGACGGTCCTTCCACAGTTCGGGCTGCCGGTTCTTGAGCCACCAGATGATCGCCTTGATGTCGCCAGCGAGGGCCTTGTCGTACAGGCGTGCCTGGATGGCGTTGTCGGCCAGGCTGCGGGCCTCGTTGACGTCCTCACGGAACCGCTGGTCGCGGGCGATCTTTTTCTTGGCGGCTCGGGGAGTTACGCCGACGGCGAGGGCTGCGATTTCGACTCCGGCCCCGCCTTTCAGGGCGCCGAGGAACTGCTCCCGCAGCTTGCCGGCGATCTTTGCCTTGACTGGCATGTCGCCATCTCCCGCCCCTTGGTGTTGGCCCCTTCGAGGGAATCGAACCCCCCGAGGCTGCCGGTTGCTTCGCCAGAGCCTATCACGGAATTGAACCGCTCTCCTGTCGCCACGCCCACCAGGGCCAGGGATACTGGTGGCGCCGGTGGGACTCGAACCCACGACCTCCTGGTTATGAGCCAGGCGTGCTTGCCGCTGCACTACGGCGCATCGGTGCGACTATACCACTGCCTGCCTGAGTGCGTATGCCAGCCGACTCGTCACCAACGCAATGACGGTGCAGTCGCATTCGCCCAGGCGGAACCCTCCTGGGTCATCAGTCCAGACGATCTTCGTCTTGCATGAAGCACAGACCCGGCGAAACGCGATGGGATGAACAACGTCGCCCACACCAGCCCTACGTGATCGCTTCGATGGTCTTGCCCGCGTCATTGAGCAGGTACCCGCAGCCGTCGAACACGACGCACTTCTCGATGCCGTCGTGGCGGAAAGTCGCCCAAGAGATGCCCTTACGGTCGCCTTCGTGCGGGCTGAGATACGAGGCGTCCCAGGCCACATCCGCATACTCACCGTCTGTCTCAGGCTTGCGGCACTGGATAACACCGTCTGCGTTGCGGATGAACTGCTCGCCTTGCGAGTGGCCCCACCTGATCCGGCCGATGTTGTCGTAGAGAATCCACCCGTCGTTCGTTCCGATCTTGAGAATCATCACGCGCCTCCTGTCTACCTGTCTGTCTTGTCGGAGCCCTGACCCTCGTCAGGATTCCCGTCTCCATCGTATCACCTCGTCCCATCCCATCCCCGTTGCCGTCCCGGCTGCGGCGATCGCCAGGCGGGATCCGTTCTGGAAGTCGATGGCGAACGGGGTCTCCCTGGTGACAACCATGTCGATGGCGTATGCCTCCGCCAGGGTGAGTTCCATCTCGCGACCCACGTCCCGCTGGTTGTCGACCTCGATGAGCACGCGCCAGAATGGCCGCATGCGCTCGATCACTTCGCGGTACCTGTTCACTCAGCCTCCTCCGGCAACGGCTCGGCGGCTACGTCAATCTCTCCGACCGCCTCGGCTGCCAGCTTCGGGTCGCCCTTCACGAACACCATCACATTCTGGTGCGCCTTGCCAAGCTTCCGGCTGCTCTCGAAGGCTCGGCGTGTCCGGAACGGCAGGCTGCCGATGGCGGTGACGAGCACGGCGTCGTTGTAGAGGTGCATGCCGGCCTCCCGGAACAGGGTCGCGATGTCGTGATGCAGGCCGCGATAACGGCCCTGCTCGTCGCGTATATCACCGATAACAACGGCCGCGAATCGGTTTTTCTTGAGCTTCCGGATCAGGTGGCGGTACATCATGCGAAGCTGGACGACGAAGTCGCCATAGCTCGCCTGGTTGCTCAGGTCGCCGGCCTGGTCGGAGTACTTCTCGAGGTCGTGGTAGGGCGGACAGTTGAGGATGAAATCGATGTCGACCATGTCCTCCTGCAGCTCGGGGCTCACCTTGGTGGCGTCGCCGTGGATCCACTCCGGTTGGTGGTTGATGTTGTCCACGAGGGGCTTGCCGTTGTCGAGTACCAGCCGGCCCACCTCGTCCCATCGCTTGTCGTTGGCCACGACCTGGTCCTTGCGGATCTCGATGCCGTAGTAGCGGCGCCCGGTGATGGCGGCGACGATGCCCCAGGTCACGCCGCCCGCGGTCGGGTCGACGATGGTCCCGCCGGGTGGGCAGAACCAGCGGCACAGAATCTCACCGAGGACGGGCTCGTAGCCGCTGATGTGGGTCGTTTTCAGTAGCGCCCCGCCCTGGCAGCGTTGGTTGATTTCCTCCATGCCGGCGTGGATTCTCGACTCCAGCCCGTCGCCGCCGTCCTCGGCGTCGTGTACCCCGAGCTGCATCCACGTCCGCTTGCGGTCTTGCCAGTAGCCCTGACGGGCGTCGAAGATCGAAAACGGTGGCACCGCGAACCGGCTGGCCAGACTCCGGTAGGCCACGCGCTTGCGTTCCTCCTCGGCTCCCTCGCGGTACCGCTCGACGAGCTTGTCCACCTCGTTCGTCGTGAACCCGGTCGCCAGGTTCACCTCGCCACGCCGGCTACGGATATCCAGGAGGACCTTGGCGAGTGCCGGGTTGTCCCAATGGCCGCTGATCTTGTTCAGGGCCAGGTTGGCTTCCATCTCGTCGGCTTCGTCCATGTCCACCAGGATCACCGGGAACGTCTTCCACCCGAGCCGCTTCGCCGCCACCGCCCGCTGGTGCCCACCGACGCAGTTCCCCGTCCGCGTGTTGACGATCACTGGCTGCAGGGCACCGAACTGCTTGAGGCTCGCCTGCAGGGCCGTCATCTCGTCCGCCGGCATCACCCTCGGGTTGTACGGCGCCGCCGCGTCGAGCACCTTGTCGAGGGGCCAGGTGACCCACGACGCCACCCGGTCCACCACGTCGCCCGTCCGCACCTCCAGCGAGCCCGAGTACTCCGGTCCCGCCTGGCCTACCGATCCCTCGGAATCAATTCCAGAATTCCCGTCGGATTTGTCGCCGGGCTGGCCTACTGGTGCGTGCTCACCCTCCCAGGCCGGCTGTTCCTCGTCGCTCATGGCTTCCCCTTCCGGTCCTCGCGGCACCCGTCGCACGGGCAGGCCGTTCGCCGTCTACCGTACTGCGGACAGAACTCCTCAAGCAAGGCGTCGCTCTCCTCCGGAGTCGGCGCCGCGGGTGCGCGGCCATCCCCACCCTTCCCCGCCTCCCCGTGGCCTACCCGTACCCCAGGGGCCAGGTCCTCTCCGGACCACTCTGGGCCACCCTGGACCACTTGGCCTACCTGGGGGTCCTTTCTTATTCTTGTCTTAGAATCTCCCCCCTGGCCTACCTGGGCCTCACGGTACTCGCCCTCGTCGAGGAAGGTGATGCCGGCTGCCCGTACCCGCTCCTCGAACTCCAGGCCGGGGAACCTGACCGCGTGTAGGCCAGACTGACACTCCGGAATGCACTCATGGCCCGCTGGTGGCGACTCGGCATCTGGGTCTATGGCCGTCCGGCCTACCTCGACCACCGCCTCCGCATCCAACACCCCGGCGCTGTACCGGTGCCCAGGCATCTTCGGCAGGGTCTGGTCCACCTCGTCCGCCGGGAACTTCGCCACGCTCCGGTACTTCGCCCGTGGGTCCAGAGGCGGAGCCTGCCGCTGTACCTCCAGGGCCCCAAGCAGGGCTGCCTTCATGCGCCGCCAGTTCATCGTCGGGTCGTTATCCATCGCAACCAGACGCCCCATCGCCTCCTCGGGCGTCTCTACCGGGAGGGGCCTCGGGCCGGGACACATCGGGAAATGCGTCCCCGCCAGACCACCGCACCCCGTGCACGCCGCCGCCAGGCCCGCCTGATGGGGATCCATGCGGCTCTCGTCCGCGGTGGCCAGCACCCGGTGCTCCCCCGTGTGGTCGTCCAGGTCGCACTCCGGCACATGGCATGGCACGCCCGCTCTCGTGATCTGGGGCGCCTGGCCTACCGGTGCGGCGCTGTGCACCCGGCTCCGATCTGGCGGTTCTGCCCGGTTCTCGTACTCCCGATTGAACTGCTCGTCCCTCGCCCGCTGGTGGTCCCCGCGGTTGCAGGTTCCAAGCGTGCAGGCTGTGCACGCCTGGCCTACTCGGGCTGAGGGAGTCGGGCCCGTGTGGTGGGTGTGTTGGGGCCCCTGGTCATCCGAAGGGACCTCGGGGGGTGCCCCTCCCCCCCCAGGAGAGCCTCCCTGCCCGCCCTCGGTGCCCCGATCGGACCCGTCCTCGACCGCTGATACGTGGTCGTCGATCGCCTCACCTGGGGCCGGTGTGTCGGTTCGCCCCTTCTGGTCGCCGTCGCTCATCGTTGGCCTCCGAGTAGACATAATGCCCGTTACCGGACGCTGGCTGATACGTCGTAATGCAGGCACAGGGGCTCCTTGCCCCACAGGTCGTCGTGCCTGGCCTGCTGTGCCCGCTTGCACCGACACCAGGCAGCAGGGATCGGCTGATAGCCCGAGGCTTTCCAGCCCCGCTGGTGCCCACCAGGGCAGGGGACCGACAGGCAGGCCAGGATCCAGGCGCTGTTCACCAGCTCGATGCGCCGGATAGGCCGGATGGTACCGCGTTCCGAGGTAGGCCGTGCGTGCGGCAGGACAGCTCTGCGTGCCCCTGTCACCCCTACTCCCGTCCTCGTAACTCCTTGAGCCTGCGGTGGTTGTTCGTGGTTCTGCATGCGTGCCCCTTGGTGGTGTGCGGCCTATATGCGGCCTGCGTGGTGGTCCCTATGTGTACCCCTGGTGGTGCCTACGTGGGCGTGGTGGGGCACCGTGCGGTGCCTTGCTACCACCGCAGGTTGCCCTTCCGGTGCTTGCCCAGGTGTGCCTGTGGTCGTCTACAGGTAGCGCCTGCCTGGTGCGTGGCCTCACAGAGGGTCCGCACCATGGGCCCTTCGGAGCAGGCGCCCTCGTGGTCGGGGTAGCGTGCGCAGCGGCCCTTGCCGTCGTACAGGGGCTCGTTGCAGGTGGAGGCGCGTGGGTAGCGGGGGAGCTGTGGGACGGCGTGTCGGCCCTGGTGTCCGTTCTTGAGGCGGCACTGCGCCCATCCGGCCACGACGAGGGAGTCTCCGGGGAACCAGCAGCGGCTCATGTGGGCCTCTGGCAGTCGCCCTGGTGTCCACTCTCAAGGGCACAGGAGGGTCTGTGGGCAGGGAGGCATGTGGGCCGCGCTTCTGGAGTACGGCCATGCGATTCCGCCCAGAAGGCCGCAGCCTCGGGATCCCACTTGTGCCGGCAGTGGCCTGGCGCGTCGAACCAGTTCGTGCAGCGCAGCTTCCCGAGTACCGTTCCCTGGCAGCGCCCTGGCATCTCGGTCGCGGCCAGGTTCGCCTGGTCCCACAGGGCCGACTCGACCAATTGCCTTGTCACCTCCTCCTGCGCGTCAGAAGCTGGCATGGAGCCCCCCGTGGCCCTTGGCCAGCGCACACACGAACCCGCAGCCGTCCTCGTTCCCGCACGGGGCATTCTCGAGAGCCGGTTCCTCAGGGCCTGCGTGCATGCCGTCGTGGCCTACGGGCTGGTCGCACCGCGAGCTTCCCTCGCCCATCAGGAGCCACCCGCACGGCCCGGCGCCGAACAGGCTCGCCTCGGGCTCCTGGTCGCTGCAGTCCACGTGCTCCCCTTCGTGGCCCTTCGTCAGGGTGCAGTTCGGGGCCTCCCCACACATGCGACTCAGCGGTGGGCAGTCGAACCCGTGGTCCTTGCAGGCCAGGCCGTCCTGGCGATGGGGAACCGACCTGCCTGCCTTCTCCCGGTGCTCCCCGGTGTGGCCCGAGGGCCTGGTGCAGTAGCGACCCTTGCGGCCGTGGTGGTCTCCCAGGACCCAGGCGTAACAGATGCCGCAGGGAGTCTCGGGAGGGGAGTCTGTAGGCCGCGCTGCGTCTAGGTCCGCACCGAAAAGGCCAGAACTCAGCGACGCCTGTGTGCCTGCCTCGTCCACCATGGGGTGGCAATCACCGTCGTGCCCGCTCCGGAACCGACACGCCTCCTCCTGGACACACGATTCGTCCGCCTGGTGCTCCCCGCCGTGCCCTCGGCGGAACCGGCAGAACAGGAAGCCGTCGATGCTCGTGTCGGACGCGACCTGCTCGTCGCACTGGTCGTCCACCTCGTCCAGCCTGCCAGGATACCGCTCCAGGGTCTGGGGGTTGTACGTCCCTGGCGTGCGCCCCTTCTCGCGCTCCTCCGCCTCGTCCTGGCCGCTGCCGCTCTCGAGCGCGTGGTCGCCGTCGTGCCCCCGTGATAGCTCACACCGGTACGGACCAGCCAGGGCCAGCATGAATAGCTCCCCGCACATCAGCGCCTCGGGCTCGTCCACCTGGTCGTGGTCCAGATCCTGCTCCATCGTCCAGGCACCGCCTGGTGGAACCTGGTGCCAGCCCTTGTGCCCCTTGGCTTTCTCGCAGCGCCGCCTGTCGTTCTGCACGGCCTCGCAACGATTGCCTGCGTTCCCGAACCCCTCCAGCCTGGTGGTAGCCAGCGTCGGGATGTGCTGGCACGGGCCGTGGTGGGCGAAGGCCCTGGTGCACCGCAGCGGGCCGGACCTACTCAGCTTCCCGCCGCATTGCGGCTCGAAGTTCACCCGGCTGAGGCCGATGCCGTTCTCGTCCTCCACGTACAGCTTGTCCTGGGTATGTAGACCCTCGTGCCCTTGCAGCCGCCCGCACGGGGCCACCTCGCACCGGCCCCGAGCCCGCTCATACCCCATCTCCTCTGCTGACCTTAAATCGTCGGCTGTGTATCGCGACCCGGGCTCCGGCCGCGGCAGCCGAGAGTTCGCCCACCACTTGCCGTCCAGGGTCTCGTGTACCCCGTCGTGCCCGTCGTCCCGGCCGCAGGCATACGCCTGGCGCTCGATGTCCACCACCACCGCCCGGCACCACTTGGCATCCACCGCCGGCCACGCCCACGCCTCGGGCCCCACCTGCTTGCTGTGCAGCCCCATATGGCTCCCGCTGAACTCGCAGCGGTACAGGCCGGCAGCGCCCGATACCTCTATCAAGCACTGTCCAGACGGCTTGGGCTCCTCCCGTACTGTGTACTTCGGGTCACAGCCGTCCTCTACGGCCCCGCAGCCCCGGCGCACGATGCAGAGCACGCACGCGCAGGTCGGCCCGTGACCCACGTCGTCGTTGCGGATTGTTCCACGGGGAACATCGGGCTCCGCCGGCAGCCGCATCGTCCAGGTGTGGGCCCCGTCGTGCCCCCGCTCCTGCTGACACTGGAACGATTGCCCCCCGTAGTCGCTCACGTCCCCGCACCGGCCACGGGGGAACAGGATTACGTGCGGACCCTCATGGCCGTCCTCCCGCACGCAATCCTGGTCGTCGTCCTGTATCGCCTCGCACTCCCTGAACGCGTCACCCCTGGCCACGCTCAGCCCTCCAGGTCGGCCAGCTTCAGGTCGCCCACCAGCACCGAGTACTCCGACTCCCCGGCCGTCACATCGGCAACGCCGCCCTGTACGCTCGTGACCTCGCCCACCACGTCCTGGCCCTCGTAGTCGAACACCACGGCGCTCCCTACCTCGATGACGCCAGGGTCGTCGGTGCTCAGCGTGCCGCTGCCGCCCACGCCAGCCGACCCGGCCATCATCACCGCACCGTCCTCGTCCCTCTTGGGCTTGCCCTCGTCGTCGCGGAGGTAGCCGACCTCGCCCTCGTTGCGCTCGCCGCGGGGAGCCATGCCGTCCACGCTGTCGTCCGTCACCCGGCCACTGTTGGCCGCGTGGTCGATACCCGCTCGGGCCTCACGCCCCTTCAGCTCGGCCGCATTCGCTCGGGCTACCTTGCGGGCGCCGCTCTTCTCGAACCGCTCGTGTAGCTCGCCCAACGCCGCCTGGACGGCATCCTTGAGCAAGTCGCTGCACTCCTCCGCAGCCCGGTTCTGGCTCGCCACCCGGTAGTGCGTGATCAGCCGCTTGTCGATGCTGATGTCGGCCTTGACCCGAATGTGCCCGCCCAAGCTCTCGACCTTGGTGGTGATTTTCTCCCTGTTACCGCTCATGCTCGCTCCCTTTTCGGGCTCGGTCGCCCTGTTTGTGCGTCGGTTTTCCGGGCTGCATAGTACCACGCTCCGCCTTGATCTGTATCTGGTTGAGCACCGCGTCGATGTAGTCGCCGCCCTCCTGCATGCTCTGCGACAGCCGGTGCATCCGAGCACTTAGCTCCCGCAGCCACGAGTACGTGCTCCGTCCAGGCCGTAGCTGGATCCGCAGGTCATCGCCCACCCGTCGGTAGGCACTGTTTCCGCCGCATGCCCTGGGCACCCACGTGCCGTCCCGCTTCGCCCTGGACCTGTACCGCTCGTAGTGCCGCACGCACCGGCCACGGGCAGCCATCGCCCCGTGAGAGCACGGGTCGTCCTGCCGCTTGTCCATGCACACGAATCCACTCCGCTGCCTCACCGGCGTCATAAGCCGAGCCTGGCCGCGAGCCCCTTCATCTGCTCGGTGATGCGCCGCTTGCGCTCCGCCTCGCACTCGTCGCACCAGACCCGATGCTGCGGCTTCACGCTCGCCGGGTGCTTGGCTGGTGCCAGCGTGATCCGCCCGTCCAGGTGAAGCGTCACACCGCGGCAGCCCATGTGGTCGCCCAGGCCACGGCAGATTCTCTGCGACATTACGCGTCGCCCTCCACCGCGATCTCGACGACCTGGACGTCGGGCACCTCCCACGGATCCGGCTTCGGCGTCAGGATCAGCAGCAGGTTCTCGCTCATGTACGGGTTGGTGTGCACCGTGATCCACGGCCGGTCCTTGACCGCCGCCCTGACTCCGTCTGCGTGCTTGGCTTGGCAATGAATCGTCGTGGTCAACCGGTCGGCCGCCCTACGCAGGCTCTCGTATGTCAGCGCCGAAGTCTCGGGCTCCACCACCACCCCCAGGCAATCCCGGATCAGCGTGTCCACGTGCCGCCCGAACTGCGCCAGCATGCGCTCCTGGATCCGCTTGACGTCGTTGTCGAAGGTCATGCCCCCACCAGTCGCCGCTGGACCTCGCGTGTGCGCTCCATCGCCAGGTCCTGGTAGGCAAGGTCCAGCCCGATGCCGTGGCGGTTGTTCTGCGTCGCCACCACGCAGGTAGTGCCGCTGCCGACGAATGGATCGAGCACCACACCACCCACCGGGCTGCCGGCCCGGATGCATGGCTCGATCAGCTTCGGAGGGAACGTGGCGAAATGGGCGCCGCTGTATGGCTGCGTGGCGACCGTCCATACGGTACGGCGGTTTCTAGTGCTGCCTGCCCACGGCACCGAGCTGCCGCGGTGGTGGCCGGGGCGGCCGTGTTCAGCACCGATCCTGCGATGGCGATTGCCACTCTGCCGTGTCTGCCCAGGCGCTAGGCAGCCCGTTCCGTATTGGTCGTGGGCGCTCTTGGCGAATGACGCCTCCGCAATCGCCTCCGCGTCGTAGTAGTACCGCTGCGATTTCGCCAGTAGGAACAGGTACTCGTGTGCCTTCGTTGGCCTGTCGGTCACGCTCTCCGGCATGGGATTCGGCTTCGCCCAGATGATGTCGCTGCGGAGATACCAGCCGTCCGCCTGGAGGGCGAACGCGACACGCCACGGGATGCCGACGAGGTCCTTGGGCTTGAGGCCAGGGGTCCTGGAGATGCTGCCGGTGTGCGTGGTGTCCGGGTGCGCTGCAATCTGCGTGGCGCTGAGGTTGTGGAGTTTCGGACCGCCACCGACATGCCCGTTGCCGACCAGCGTACTCTTGTCGCTCGGGGGGCCGCCCCTGCTCTGCGCTCCCCACGATCCAGCGTAGCTATCCCCCAGGTTCAGCCACAGCGTCCCGTCATCTCGTAGCGCCCGTCGCACCTCGCGGAACACCTCGACCATATTGGCAACGTACTCGTCGGGCGTGGCTTCGAGCCCGAGCTGTGCGTCCGCCCCATAATCCCGCAGCCCCCAATACGGCGGCGACGTGACACAGCACTGCACACTGCCGTCCCTTAACGGGATCTGCCGGGCGTCGGATCGCACCAGCATCATGCCGGCACCCACCCCTCGGGCTTGCCGACAAACCGCTTGGCTCGGCAGTACCAGCAGATGCACACCGCCCCGAAGTCGTCCTGGCCGACCGGGTGGATCGGTCCCATCTCGACCTCGATCAGCCCCTCGAGGATTTCCACGGCCTGGTAGTGGTGCTCGGCTCTCGGCCGGGTTGCGATGTTGAGCGCCATCACGGCTGCCCATAGCTCGTCCCGCTTGGCGCTGAATGACTTGTCGCTGTCCTCGAGCGTGATCGCGTCGTCGAGGTGCGGAGCGATGGCGTTGTAGGCATCGACCACGCGCTGCACCGTCGCTCGCCACTGGTCGCTCGGCCGGCTCATCGTCGCCCCAGGTACGCCGCTCGCCCGCTCCGTATCTCGCCGCGGGCAGCTTGGACCGCCTTGATGGCGAGGTCGGCCCGTACCTTGGCTTTCTCCGTGCATGGCGGGAACTCGTTTCGCAGCGGTGCACGCCTCGTGGCCGTGTACTCGGCAGGAACCAGCTTCCAGCACGGATCGCAGAAGATGAATTCCGGATCGATGAACTCCTTCAGGCAGGCGTAGCATCGGACCCGGTGTGTCGGGTCGAGGTACGACTCGACGCCACCACGCCGAGGGCCGGGCGGCTGCCGGCGGGCTTGCTGCGTGACCGTCGGCGCGCTCACCGGTTGGCCTCCTCGACCAGCAAGCGCACGGCGTCGTCGCACGCC
>Ga0209976_10002151_pt1 | contig 11312 bp, 10 predicted proteins | sample SumtaG_FD_182806 | JGI IMG/M metagenome (GOLD analysis project Ga0209976, IMG submission 182806) | Deep subsurface microbial communities from Indian Ocean to uncover new lineages of life (NeLLi) - Sumatra_00157 metaG (SPAdes) (version 2) | ecosystem: Environmental > Aquatic > Marine > Oceanic >... | reverse complement strand
AAAAATATGAGATAAAAAAGCAAAAATTATTGTAAATATTATGTTGAAAGGAAAAAATATAAATTTAAAACATAAGATTTGAATAATTACTGCAAATAGATTGTGAGTGATTGTTTCCAATACTGTACTCTCCTAAGGTCTTTTAATTATTTTTTCTAAATTATTCAAAATCCTTAAAATTTTTTAAACTTGCAATTGAATTTTACATATCAGAAATCAAATTTAATAAATAAACAGTGAAAAATATTATGGGATTATTAGAGGGAAAAGTTGCTATTATCACTGGAGCAGGTCGTGGATTAGGACGAGAAGAAGCGTTACTGATGGCTAAAGAAGGTTGTAACTTAGTTGTAAACGATTTGGGTGGCTCCTTCGATGGTAGTGGCGCTGAAGGTAAGGTAGCAGATCAAATTGCAGAAGAAGTTAAGAAATTAGGAGTTAAGGCTGTAGGGAATTATGATTCCGTCACAGACTTTAATAAAGCTAAAGCGATGATTGATCAAGCTATAGCTGAATTTGGTAAGTTGGATATAGTCGTTAATAACGCAGGTATTCTCAGAGATCGTATGCTTTTTAATATGACAGAGAAAGAATTTGATGATGTGATAGCAGTACATCTGAAGGGCACGTTCAACATGACACGTCATGTTTCTGCATATTTTAGAGAACAAGGAAAAACCAATCCTGATTTAGGAAACTTTGGTAGAGTGATTAACACAGCTTCTGATGCGGGTTTATTAGGAAACGTGGGTCAAACTAATTATGGTGCTGCGAAAGCAGGTATTGCAGCTTTTACAAATATTGCTGCCATGGAATTAAAAAAATACGCCACAGTTAATTGCATTGTACCGGTCGCAAGAACAAGACTCACAACTGATGCAACTCCTAAAATGGTACAAACTATGAGTTCTTTAGATAAGAGAGGTTTTGATATCTTCAATCCGGCTAATGTTGCTCCGATGGTTACCTATTTAGCCTCAGATAAAGCAAGTGGGATTACAGGTGAAGTTTTTAGAGTTGTGAGTGATAGTGTTTTCTCATTAAATGGGTGGACTACCTTTAAACAAATAAGCAATAATGGGGAAAGATTCACACCTCAAATTTTAGCTGAACGAGTTGAAGAGGAACTCTTAAAAGGAAAACCTAGAAAAGAGACCTTAGGAAGTTCACTTGCTTCATTAACGTAAAATTATTTTCTAAATTTAGTTTTTTTTTTAAAAATTTAAAATAAGACTTTGTTCTAGATGTTCTGACAATCTTTAGTTTTTGTTTTTATTTAGTAAGATCATCAAAAAAATCATTATCTAATGTTTCTTCTTCAGTTTCCCCTTTCATTTCTTTATACGTGAAATAAGTGCTGATGAGCGCTCCTCCTATTAACCCAATGACAATTCCAGAAACTATTGAAACTCCTAAGAATAAAATGAAATTCCAAATATTAGGGCCCAAAATTATTGCGTAGTAAATCATTTCGTATAAACTTATTAAAACTGAGGATAAAACACCCCCAATAACTCCTGTATACACACCACTTTTTAAAATCGGATGATCTTCTTCTCTTTTGGTTAAAGTAAATACTACCCCAAAAATTGTTCCCAATGCAAATTCAATATCTGCAAAAAGGTAGACTCCCGAAAAATCAAATCCCCCTATAATACCTATAATAGAAATTGCTATGTAAGAACCAACGGTTATTATAATAGATAACGCAATACCAAGACTTAGATTCCTTTCTCTGATAATGGAAATTTGAACCACTTATTTTAATTATTAAAAGATAGCTTAAATTAAGAAAATGAAAAAATAATAAGTTAAGTATATTACTATTTTTAAAATTTCAATTATCAGTACCAGGGATATCTTTACCCTTGGTTACTATTTTAGTTATCACTTTCTTAACTACTTATCCTTACTATAGAAATTTCTTTAGATGTTCTCATAAATTAAATAAGTAGTAGAATGACAATTAGCTTTTTTAATAAGGATTTGTATATATAATTAATTCTTAATAATTAAATTAAAATCTCACTTTACCAAAATTGGAATGAGTCAAATGAGTGAAAGGTTAACAGAAATACTTGATTCCTTAAAAGCAATAAAGGGTGTCCATGGAGCAGCACTTATCGAGAAATTCGGTCTAATTAAAGGAAGCGCCCTACCGGGGTGGGTAGATCCCGAGGCAGTTGCAGCTATGGTCACTTTAATTTTAAAGACAAGCCAAAGAGCCACAAAAGAATTAGAACAAGGCCAATTTTTTAGTGCCATTATTGAATCTGAGAAAGGTAAAATACTTTTTAGTGAGATCGAGGGAAATATTCTCACAATAATTACTACTAAAGAAGCTAAACTAGGAATAATAAATTTGAAATTGGATGCTGCCAGTACAGAACTCAAAAAGATTATATAATTTTTTTCCTCTTTTTTTCAGCTTACTTAAATCGTTTAACATCTTGAAGTTTATCTATAACCCAACTTTTTTCCAACGTTGCTATAAACGGTGCAAATCGAGGCCCTCTTGTATTTCCAAGTAAAATTTGGTAAAGAATTTGGAAGAATTGAGTCATTTCTTTTCGTGATAGGCCTGCTTTTTCTCTTAAAGCCATCATTTCCTTTTTTATTCCTTCTTCTGTCCATTTCGTTTTTTCGAGAGTTTTTGCTAAATCATCCACAAGGTTTCGAATCTTTATATCGAATTTTTCGTAGATATCTTTTGAGATCTGTTCTTCTAAACGAATTTTCAAGTGATCTAGAGCATAATTCGAATTTATCCAGTTTCTTCCATGAGTTAGTCGTATTTGAATATGTTCAGTGATTTCTTTTGATGGATTTTCTTTTAAAATTTCAGTGGCTAGTAATTTTTGAATGGCTTGTGAAATTCCATCTTGATTGGGGGGTGTTAATTGAGAAAGTATGATTGCATGCTGGAAATCCAGTTGGAATCCTCTATATTCAGGGGGATTATTATAAAAAACTATCTCATAGCTTCTTTGTATCGAATGAAGCTCGCTGGGGTCTTCAAATTTTTCTTTCCCATAATATATCCTTTGAGCTCGGTCGTATTCTGAAATATAACTCGGAATTTTGTCCAATCCGAATATAATTCGTCTTCTAGGCGGCGTTTTCAGATATATATACTTAAGAACTTCTGGTTCTGCAAACTCAAGCCACTTGGCTGGTGTAAATCCAATAAAACCAGAACCTGTCATATCTCCATAATCCTTTCGACCTTCTGAATAACCAACCCATTCATTCCAGAATCCTAAAGGACCTTTATGCTGTAGAACAGTTTCTACGATTTCTAAACCACTATCTCTTGCTCCTCCTGGCGTTGCCAGATCCTTTCCATAAGGCTCAAAGTGAATATTGAGAACATACCAGAGTGCCACCCACTCAAGTCTCCAGTTCAATTTTCCTTTGCTAATATCTGACCATTCCTTTTTTTTACACTCATTACAAAAATATCGGACTTGATAGGTTTTCAAATCCACTTCTAAAGCCTTTGATGTCCCTATTCGGTTACAAGATTCACAAAATGGAACAATAGGGATCCAATCTTCGGGGAAAGGCTTTTTTTGCCGATATTTGTTTAAAATTTGTCTAATTTGGTCTTTTTTGCTAATTAACTCAATAACTACTTTTTTCATTTTTTCTTGCTGATATAATTCATGAGTGCGAATTATCTTAATATCGCGTCCAAATCTAGGAAGCGGGATTCCAAAGTCTTTCCAATAATCATCGCTCCAAGATATACTTGGATTCATTGGAGAAGGAACATCAATTAATCGCCAATTTTTGTATTCTTCTGCCTTTTTTGGATTTGAATACAAATTTAATTGTGATTCTTTACCCTTCCAAGGATCAGAAGTATATAGAATCAAATTATGCGTAGCTTCATAACCTAGTGCTTTAAGTTCGTTTACAACAGCATTAGTGAGAACTATTTCACCTCTTAAATTTCCGACATGACAAACACCCGATATTGAGAGACCGCAGTTACAATTAAAATTCTCTACTTCAGGCCAATTACTAATTAAATCAGATGTTAATTTATCAATCCAGTGCTGTGGTTTTTTTTCCAATTTTTCATTCATTTTTTCCTTCACATTCAAATTCTTTACCAAAATCTTACATCATAAACTAAACATTTACTCTTTTTTAAGAAGTTTATTCATTATTCTTCTTGTGATTCCAGGATCTACTTGACCTTTAGTTTTTCCCATTACTTTACCTATTAACGCTTCAATAGCTTTTGGATTCGTGCTTAAATCCTGGACTATTCTTGGATTCTCTTTAATCACTTCTTCACACTTTTTTTCTATTATGTCTTCGTTAGAAATCCTTTTTTTACCTTTCGTGTCAATAATCTTGGATATCGAAATACCTTTCATTATTTCATCCATAAACGATTTAGCAATCTTAGTAGTAATTTTTCCTTCTCTAATATGGTTAATTAAATCAGCTATTTGTTTGGGTTGAAGTTTTGTATCTTCTAATGTTTTATTTTGTTCATTTAAGTAGCGGAATACATCGTTTATTAACCAATTACAAAATTGTTTGAATTCTTGGGATCCGAATGATGGATCAGAATTTACACCATCTTCGTAAAAGTCAGCTATTTCCTTATCTAAAACTAAATTATCTGAATCAAATTCTGATAGATTATAATCTCTACCAAGCCTAATAGATCTCTCGCTTGGCATTTCTGGTAATTCATCTTTAACTTCTTGGATAAACTCGTTGGTGATTATAATTGGAACTAAATCTTGTTCAGGAAAATAACGGTAATCTTCTTCAAATTCTTTGGTTCTTAATGAAATTGTAATTCTTCTTTTGTCGTCCCAATGTCTAGTCTCTTGAGTTAATTCTTTACCTCTTTTTAACAGGTTTCTTTGTCTCTGTATCTCCCATTTCAACGCACGTTCAACTTCTTTAAAACTATTAATGTTCTTTACTTCGCTGCGCTTGTGTCCTTTAATTGATATATTTGCATCCACTCGAGCAGCTCCAGTTAAATCTAAATCTGAAATCCCTGTATATTGAACAATTGATTTAAGTTGCTTGAGATACTCCCTAGCTTCTTCAGGTGAACCTATAACAGGTTCGGTTACGATCTCAATAAGGCAAACACCTGATCTATTGTAATCTACTAAAGTGTATGGAGAGGTTGCTATAGACCCTTTATGTACTAACCTTGCAGGATCTTCCTCTAAATGGATTCTGTTAAGTTCTATATCTTTCTTGATACCATTTTTTTTAACTGTTATTTTTCCTCCATCAGCAAAAGCTTTCCCTCCTGCCTTATTATATTGGCTGATCTGGAAGCCTTTCGGAAGGTCTACATAGAAATAATTTTTGCGAAAGAAATAGGTTGAGTCATTAATTTTACAATCTAGTGCCAATGCAAGTCTAGTAGCAAATTCAATAGCCTTCTTATTTATTGTGGGTAGTGAACCAGGTAATCCTAAACATATTGGGCAATTAAATGTGTTTGGTTCAGCTCCTCGATAATCAGCATTACAACCGCAAAATAATTTTGTTTTTAGATATGTAAGTTGAATATGGACTTCTAACCCAATTATTACATCTTGATAATTAGAACTCAATTTAATCTCCTCTATCTTGTAATGACGGTAATTTTCGGTAGATATTTAATTCCTGTTCAAGTAAATAACCAATATTAAGTACAGTTTTTTCATCAAAGTAATCTCCTATTATTTGAAATCCTATAGGGAGTTCCTTCTCATCAAAACCACATGGAATTGAGAGAGCTGGTAAACCTGCAAGATTCACAGGACAAGTCAAAACATCCATTAAGTACATCTGTAATGGATTTTCTAATAGTTCTCCAATTTTAAACGCCGTAGTAGGCATCGTTGGGCAAACAACCACATCACAATGTTTAAAGGCATTTTGAAAATCATTCTTAATTATAGTTCTCACTTTCAACGCTTTCATATAAAACATATCATAATAGCCAGCGGAAAGGGTATAACTTCCTAAAATAATTCTTCTTCTTACTTCAGCCCCAAATTTTTCATTTCGAGTTCTGCTATAAACTTCATAAACATCTCCATTACTATCATCACTCATAGCACCATATCTCAGTCCATCATATCTAGCCAGATTTGAACTTGCTTCACTCATTGCTATAAGATAATAAGTAGGGATGGCATATTCTAAGTGGGGAAAGGAAATCTCGATTTTCTTAGCTCCTAAACTACAGAGATTCTCGATCGCTTCATTCACCTTATTCTCTACACTTTTATCTAAACCTTCAGTAAAGAATTCTTTCGGTACTCCAATGGTCATATTTCCTATTGGATTTTGAAGGTTTTCAGTATAAATATCTTTTTTAATGTCAACCGTTGTAGAATCCAAAGGATCATATCCAGCAATTACTTCTAGTAAAAGTGCTGTATCTTTGACACACCTTGATAAAGGTCCAATTTGATCTAATGAATTTGCATATGAAACTAATCCATATCTAGAAACTCTCCCATATGTAGGTTTTAATCCCACTACCCCACAATAAGATGCGGGACACCTAATACTACCACCAGTATCACTTCCCAATGAAACAGGCGTTTGACCTGAGGCTACACATGCTGCTGATCCTCCACTCGATCCTCCTGGAACATGATTCAGATTCCAAGGATTATACGTTGGACCATAACTACTATTTTCAGTAGAAGATCCCATCGCAAATTCATCCATATTAGTTCTCCCTACACAAATTGCATCTTCTTTCTCGATTAAATTCTCAATGACAGTAGCATTATACGGAGGAATGTAGTTTTGTAAAATCTTAGAACCACAAGTTGTTGGACTGTCTTTAATGCAGATAAGATCCTTTATTCCTATAGGTAATCCATAGAGTTTTCCTATAGTCCTACCATTTTTCATGTTTTTATCTAATTGTTGTGCTCTATTTATTGCTTTTTCTTTTGATATATGAACAAATGAATGTAACTTGTCATCAGTTTCTTCTATTCTTTCATAAACTCGATGAATTACTTCCTCGATTGAAATTTCTCTATTTTTTATTTTTTCGATGAGTTCATATGCCATATATTCATAGAGTTTCATTTAACACAAACCACACTTTTAAATAATTAAGGAAAAGGATCTATATAATTACTGTTATTTGATGTTATGAGTTCAATTTCTTATGGGGATTTTCGTAGCATGGTTCGCGGGAAAGGAATGGCGTCTTTTATATTGTCTAAACCACAGATCCAAGAAACAACTCTTTCTACACCTAAACCATAACCAGAATGGGGAACACTACCATATCGTCTCAGATCAAAATACCATGAGTAAGTTTCTGGATCTTCTCCTTCTGCTCTTAACCTTTCCTTCATATTTTTAACAAGTAAACTTCTTTCTGAACCACCAATAATTTCACAATATCCTTCCGGGGCTAGCATATCAAAACACAGTGCTTCTTTAGGATCTTCATCACTGGGTGGCTTATAAAAACCCATTATCTCAGTAGGATAGTGTGTAACAACTATAGGAACCTTAAAATGTTCAGCTATCTTTGCTTCTTCGATAGTTCTCAGATCTTTACCCCAAGGAACATTCATGTCATATTTTTTATTAAGTATATCTAAAGCTTCAGCATACTTAATTGTGGGGTATTCAGCTTTAACGTAATTTTCTAATAAATCGATATCTCTTTCCAATATTTTAAGTTCATTTCTATTATGTTTTAAAACTTGTTGTATGATAAATCGTATCTCATCCTTAGCAACCTCGGTAATCTCATCAAGCTGCATAAAAGCTGCTTCCATTTCCGCCATCCAGAATTCTGACAGATGTCTTGAAGTTTTTGATTTTTCCGCTCTAAATGTGGGGCCCATATTATAAATTTTTCCTAATGAAAAGATTCCTGCTTCCGCATATAATTGCCATGATTGGCTAAGATACACAGTATCCTTAAAATATTTCACTTCAAATAATGTAGATCCACCTTCTGACATAATAGGTTGGAAAATTGGGGCATCAAATTCATAATAGCCGTTCTTTCTAAAGAATTTGTGAATAGCTCCAACAATTGTATGACGAATTTTTAGAATTGAATTTAATCTCCTCGATCTTAACCAAAGATGTCTGTTGTCATATAAAAGTTCAGGTGATTGGTATTCTGTTATTGGGAAAGGTTCAGCAATTTGGATAATTTCTATATCAGTTACTGAAACTTCATATCCAGTTGGTGCTCTATCATCCTTTTTTAGATCACCTGAGATTTTAACTGAAGACTCAATTGTTAGTTTTTCAGCTTTTTCAAATATTTCTGGATTCTTGCTTTTTGAGATAACACACTGAATGATATCTGAACCATCCCTTAAAACGATAAAAACAAATTTATTTGATTTTCTTTCTCTATATACCCAACCTCTTAAATTTACTTGAGTAGTATCAACTTCTAGAGCTTCTTTAATCGTAAGATATTTTGATTCTTTCATCTTTATATTTTAAATTTTAAACTATAATATATCCTATTGTATTATTGATTTCAAAAAAATCTATCTGAATAGATTAAAAATTCTGTTGAATTCAATAGAAAATAATAAAATTTTCATAGCTTCTTTCACTTCATCAATAAAGTTATCACTACTACAATTAACTTTTTTAAATTTGAAAAAATGGCTATTATTGATTTGTATGTGGCAAGTATTTCAATATATATAATCTGTCTCATAATTTTCATAATCACAACAGTTCTAACATATAGAAAATATCGTGATAATGATTACTTAATGGGGATATTTATCTCGGGTCTACTAAATCTTATGTTTCTGCTCCCCCTGCTCTCAGTTTATTTTTTCATTATAGGTTATATTCTAAGTTTTCTTTTTGGTTATGTTGCTGGTTATTTCACTAAATTTTTTAAACGAGGTTTATTAAGTGGAGTATTAGGGATCTTCTTGAGTTGGTTACTGTTTGGTCTTTTTTCACCATCAGGTATTCTTTTCTTTTATTCATTGTATTATGCTTTTTTGTTGATAATACCTACAACTTTATTTGGAGCAGTAGGTGGGGGCATTGGAGGTCAAGTTCGAGAAAATAGTGAAAATCGTAGCAATTCAGAAGAGACACAAAATTAATTAAACTAATCTTTATCAACTTCTTTTTGTTTTAAGAGATACTTTGAGAAAATGTTCATATAGAGGCACTTTTCTGGAGCCATCTCGGGAGTAGTAATAGGATTTTCAGTAAACTCTACATTACTCTCCCTAATGATAACGACTGGCGTTTGTTGATCAGCTTCGCTTAATAAAAATTGAGCAGCGCTTGTAAGATCATCTGCTATTGCTCTCATTGTTATTTCCATCGGACGATTGAATAAATCGGGCTGTCCTATTAAATCTTCAACTGGTTCAAATCCTGCTGTTGCAATCGCGATTCCTATTGTACCCTTCCTTAAAGGTTGTACTCTTGAGTCAGAAATTATTACTCCGAGATTTAATATTCCAAATTCTTTTCGTAATTCTCTCCAATATTCCCAAACAACCTTATTAAGATCTTTTGGGAGAAGAACAACTTTTCCTTGCCCAGCATTTGATTGATCAATTCCCGCGTTTGCTATTAAAAAATCATTCACTTTAGCTAATATAACGTGAGTTAATCCTCCTAAAATCATAGAAGATTCCCGTATTATTAGTTCTACGAATCCAGCATCCATATCATACTCATTAGCTAACTTTTTTGCTTTTTCGGATATATTGGTGACTTCAGATAAGTTAACAACTCTTCCCTGCGAGGTAGCTACCACTTTTTCCGCGATTACTATAATATCTCCATCTTTTAAAGATTCCCCCTTCTCTCTAATATTCCCAATTATAATTCTTAATAAATCATCATTTTCCTTGATTAGGGGAAGTTTCAATGAAAATAATTCCATATTAATATAAAGAATCAACCTTATTTTAATTCAATTTTCATCATGATTTATCAAACCTTTTTTAAGAAAAAAACACAAGAAAATATGATTGATTAATTTTGAATAAAATTTATGAGTGAGAAATTTGGATTTGAAAAAAAATAAAGATATGCTCGAAATGCGAAACAAATATGTTCCCCAAGCTGTCTTCAACGTTACTCCTTCCTTTATCGAAAAAGCAAAAGGTGCAAAAATGACGGATATTGAGGGATTTGATTTAATAGATTTTGCCGGTGGTATAGGAACTATAAATGTTGGTCATTGTCATCCTAAAGTTGTTAATGCCATTAAAGATCAGGTTGATAAATATATCCATACTTGCTTTCATGTAGCAATGTACGAACCATATATTGAATTAGCTAAAAGACTCTGTGAAATCACTCCTGGAGATTTTCCAAAAATGGCATTTCTTGCAAATAGTGGCGCTGAAGCTGTAGAAAATGCAATAAAAATAGCCCGATACTATACGAAGCGAACAGGTATAATTACGTTTGAAAATGCTTTCCATGGGAGAACACTCATGGGAATGAGTCTTACAAGTAAGGTAAAACCATATAAATTAGGATTTGGACCTTTTGCTCCAGAAATTTATCGAATACCATTCGGTGATGCTAATTTATTCGAGACATTTCTAATAGATCATATTGCTCCCGAATCTGTTGCAGCAATTATTGCAGAACCTGTTCAAGGGGAAGGAGGTTTTATTACACCATCTCCTGATTTTTTTCCAAAAATTCTTGAGATTTGTCAAGAACATGGAATATTGTTCATTGCAGACGAAATCCAGTCGGGTATGGGTCGAACTGGAAAAATGTTTGCGATTGAACATTGGAATGTTATTCCTGATATCATTCTTCTAGCGAAAAGCTTGGCAGCAGGATTACCTTTAAGTGCCGTTGTTGGACGTAAAGAAATAATGGACTCGCCTCATTATGGTGGACTTGGAGGAACTTATAGTGGTAACCCAGTTGCTTGTAGAGCAGCTTTAGCTGTTCTTGATATATTTAAAGAAGAAAATTTATTGCATAAAGCGGAAATATTAGGTCAGAAATTGAAAAAGCAACTTTCAACATGGCAAGAAAATTTTGAAATCGTTGGAAATATCAATGGTATAGGTTCTATGTTAGCATTTGAAATAATTGATCCTAAGGAGAATAGACCAGATAAAGATACAGCTAAAGAATTAGTCAACTTATGCTATAAAAAAGGCTTAGTAATTCTAACATGTGGAAAATATGGAAGTACAGTAAGATTACTTATGCCCCTTGTAATAAATGATGAAGATTTAGAAAAGGGACTTAAAATTATTGAAGAAAACCTTCAAATCTTAGAAAAAAGAAATTAGAGAAGAATATAAATCTATTTA
>Ga0209976_10002147_pt1 | contig 11320 bp, 9 predicted proteins | sample SumtaG_FD_182806 | JGI IMG/M metagenome (GOLD analysis project Ga0209976, IMG submission 182806) | Deep subsurface microbial communities from Indian Ocean to uncover new lineages of life (NeLLi) - Sumatra_00157 metaG (SPAdes) (version 2) | ecosystem: Environmental > Aquatic > Marine > Oceanic >... | reverse complement strand
TAGCGGGAATACTCATATCTTTAGTATAGAGATTTACACGTTCTATTTTATTTAATTCAGAATAGGTTTCTTCGGAAACTAAAAAGTTTAAAATATCCTTATTGAATGCTTCTTGAACTAATTCTTTGAAATTCCCTAGCTTATTTTCAAAATTTAGGATTATTTTTTTCATAACATCAAATTCTTAGACTTTGGACTATAAAAGTTTTTTTTAATAGAAATTATTTTATTATATTGTAATAGTTATTATTAAATTTTTAAGTTAGTAGTTCATATAATTCATAATATAGATAAATAAAATTATATCTTTCAATTAAGGTGGAATTAAAATGGGTATAAAAAAGAAGCTATTTCCCCGGAAAGGGAAAGAGAAGGATGACTTAGTTTCAAAGGCCAAGAGTCACATCCATCGAATGAATGTAATCAATAAAAACTTTAACAAGCGTGCAGAAATAAGTCGGAAAAATGCAAAAATTGCTTTAAAACGTGGTGAAAAAGTGCGCGCAAAGAATTTTCTTATTCAATACAAATCGTATAATGCTAAAGTTGATAGAACAAATAATATTAGAGCTAAAATAGAACGTCAGATTCAAGCAATAGAAGAGGGGCAATTAATCTCACAAACAGGCAACTTATTCAGTGGTATACGTGATGAGTTAGAATATATTGCTACTAAAGCATCTCCAGCAAAAGTTGCTGAAATAGCGGAAGATTCTGAAGCATATGTTGCTGAGATTGAAGAAGCAGCAGATATATTAGCAGGGGATCCCGAAATTGATCTTGCTATTGACGTTACAGATGAATTGAATCAACTTGAGACGGAGATGCTTCTTGATCAAGGAGGAACTATGCCGGAGACTCCTTCAGATGACCTTCAGTACATACCAGAATATGATACTTTTGAAGAGGATTCAGAACTTAAGTCGAAGGCAAAACTTCAAGACGAAATCGAGAAATTACGTAAAGAACTTGAAACTTAGATAAATTCCTTATCTTATTTTATTTAAGGCTTTTACCATATTTCTTACTTTACTTATTGCTATTTTATAACCGTTTTCTTCTCCAAAAGCATCTTTTAATGGTAAAAAGCCACAATCAGGTTTTATAATTAAATTTTCTTTTCCATATTGATTAATTGCTTTTTTAGTATAACTTTCGAGAAAATCTATTGTTTCAACATAATCATTAATATCAAAACCGTTTTCGGGTCCAAACAATGATTTTACAACACCTAGAGCTAAGAATTTATCTGTATCTTCAAAATGCTCTTTCTGAAAAATCTCAAAGTTTTTCTCATTTGTCGAAAATTCATGATCTAATATTTTTACATCTGTCTGAAGGAGTATATCACGTAATTTAGGACTTATCCTACCACATACATGAATCGAGGAAAGATTTTTTATTTCTGAAATCGATTTGTTTAAAACTTCGACTATAAAATCTTCAGAGTGAAATATGGGTTTCCGGCCTACTAACAATCCTAAAAGAGGTTCATCCATAGAAATTATATCGATACCCATACCATTATATGCTTTCCCCACTTGTTTCATGACTTCAGCGACTTTTTCTACTATCCAATCTACCATTATTGCTCTTGGTTCTGAGAAGACTTTTGGTTTTATCCCTTGAGCAATTTCACCCTTCAAGATAATTTCGGAAGCTAATGTCAATGGTCCAGTAAGACAGGCTTTTGTACCTCTAATTGATTCTCTAAGATCTGGATATTCGTTAAAAAAGTTGACTATAAATTCTCCATATTCTGCAGCTATAGGTTGATTTGGTACCTCAAATTCACCATTTAAATAAAATCTTTCATTTACTTCTTCTAATTGATCGACACTTTTAGCTAAAGGTGAGAGGAATTGGTGCGTCATAGATAAAAGCTGAGGGTAACATGGATAATCAATAATTTCAACCTGATCCTTAAAAGCTTTAACCATATTCTCGGGTTTATTGGTTAAGGGCCAGCTACCAACGACGGTTGTAAATAATCCTTCTTTATCCATATTATTTATAAAAGTTAATAGAATTTAAACATAGATTAGACAATTATGCAAAATCTGCATAGAATATGCTTGAGGGTAACTAAGAATAAAACCTTTTGTTGTCAAAATTCCTGCTGTTTCGTTTAATTGAATCTAATTCTTCTAAACTTTGCTCTACTGTTTGAATTTTATTTTCTATTAGGTATTTCTCTTTTTCCAATCTTCTATAGTTTTTAAAATAATCACCATCGGACATGGAGCCTTGATCAAATTTTGCTTCAAGTTTTTTCAATGTAGCTTTAATGCTATACAGTTCCTTTTTTAGTTCGAGCATTTTTTCTTGCTTTTCTTTATCTAATTTAAATAATTTTCTTTTATATCCGTATGGTTGCTGTGTTGAGGAATTTGAAGAATCAAATAAGTCAGATAAGTGATTTTTGTTGTATTGTTGAAAATGATCGTCGCTAAACATGTCTTGATTTTCAATGTTCGAGGTTTGTGGGAAGGATCCTTTTGTTTGCTCCAATCTTCTTGGCATAGCACCTCTTCCATCAACGTTGAGTAATCCATCATAATTATTATTAATTTCTTGAGGATTATAATTTTGATACCTGTTTGGATTGTAAATATTTTGCGGGAAAAAATTGCTTTCGCTACGCGGAGGATTTTGATATTGGTTTGCTTGATTTATATAATTATTCATACCTTGATTTTGTTGAAAATTAGGTGGGTTTTGGTAATTAGGGTTTTGAATTCTTGGTTGGTTAAGTTGATTTTGTCCGATATTGGGATTTTGATAATTGGGATTTTGATAATTGGGATTTTGATAATTGAGATTTTGATAATTGAGATTTTGATATGGTATGCCTTGTTGGTAATTTTGAGGAGGTAGATTTTGGATTTGGTTAGGATCTATGTAAGTATATTGAGATGGATTTTTATTCAGGCTATTGATATTTTCATAACTCTTATTATATTGGCATTTTAAGCTGAAAAAAGAATTAATGCTTTCTTCAATATAATCAGTAAGGGCGTTTAAATCAATATTAACCTTTTGAAGATTGGAAGCTGCCTTGCTATCATATACCGTTGATTCATTAAATGTCCTAGCTAGCAAAATGTATTCAATAACTTTTGAAATTGATTTAGAAGGTAATGTAAATTCATATTTTCCATATTCAAATTCTAAATAAAGCTTCTTGAAAACTTTTCCTTTATCCTTAATTCTTTTGAGATCTTGAACAGGAGCTTTGAAAGTTAAGGTTTGCTTTTTCTTTCTTACACCATACTCATGAATAAATGACAAATCAAAATTAGTGATGAATAAAATTCCTTTATCTTTTTTAAATTTCTCTTCCGTATTTAATCCATTTGTTAGTTTAGCGTTAATTGCATAGACAGGTTTTTCTTTTTCTGCTAGGTTCAAATAATTCTTATAAGTAGAAAAATACAGACTGATTCTCTCGATGAACTTTAGATTACTCTCAAAAGATCTGATGCTTCCCTTAAACGTTTTAACATTTTTTACTACAAATTCGTTTATTGAATTATAACTTCTTAATAAATTTTCAAATAAGTTTTCTATGATGGTTATATTAGTATTAGGTTGTGTATAAATATCAAAAAAATATTCTTTATATAATCCCATTTGATTAAAATGAGCATTGATTTTATCATATAGAGTATCATGGACATATATAAACAATTTAAAAAGAGCTAATAAGTCAGATTCCATTTTCGGAAAATGATAACACCTAATAGGAGGATTTCTCGCATTTTCAACTTCTTGTTGAAGACTAAATAATCTGGTGAGAATCTCTCTTAAAGGATTTATAAATAAGCGGGATTGTTTAATTAATTCTAAGAATTCTTTCTCTAATTTTTCTTTTTTTTCATTAATATTTATAACTTTATGAGAACCACATTTTGGACATGATTTAAATATTTGAGTTACTTCACTAATGTTCTCCTTTCCACATTCTCTGCATACCTTTCTTTTTCCAGAATTTTCGATATTCGTTGAATTACAATCTTGGCAAGTTAAGAAATCAACTTTTTCCTCATCTAAACAATCAGAACAACAACTAACCCCACAATCTTCACAATAATAAGCTAATTTCACATACCTTTGACAAAATCGGCAAATTTGTTCTGACATATTTAAAAACTACACCCAACCTAATAATTTCAAAATTCTTTACAAATCGCTATCAAAGATAAAACAAAACCCAAAATAAAAAAAAGTATATGTTATTCATGTATCATGTAATATCTAGATATATTTAGAAAAGTTCTTTAACTGTAATTTAAGTTCCATAAGGATTCGCGAAAATATCGTGCCAAGGTAAATTAAATGTGAAAACCGTAAATTCCACTATCATTATTACTATTATTACTAATAAAAACACTTTAAATCGCTTACTAAATTCAGTATCTTTAAGTTCTTGTTCAATTATGCTTATGGAAAATCCAGATAGATAAGTTATTATTATAGCATATATGATTTCTACAACATAACTACGTTCAGCATCATATACCACAGCTCCCATAAGGAACAAGACTAATGTGATAAAGGGGATTAATACGGCTGAAAATAAGTGTGAATATATAAACTTCTTAGAATCAGTCATTTTATTTCTAAAAAGGATAAATTCTATTAAAGTTAGAATTAGATAAGTGTAGAATGCTATTTTCATATGTTGATAAACACTTTCATAGATCGCACTAAAGAGAGAAATGAATACAATGGGAAACCAACGATATAAATAATGCAATGTCAAAAAAATTGCTAAATATAAACCACTTCTAACGAATAAATAATTTCTATCATCATATTCCATTTATTATTACCCTAAAAAGATTTAGATATAGTAGGTAAGCCAATCTTATTTTAATGTACTATTGCTCCCCTAATTTCGAGCTACTTGTAAATACAATAAAAAAATTTTAATTTTAAAAAATGAGTAATGGATATAAAGCTTATCATTATAATTGATTAAGATAATCTAGAAGACCTATTGTTTTGCTATTAAATTCAAATCAATTATAAAAGGAATATAATTACAATTGGATTTATTTAATTATTCTTACTTTTTTTCCTAGGGCTTGACCGGGTACTCCTGCCTTTTTAAAATGAGCTCTAACGGCACCATTATTTCCGTGAGCACGAGTAATTGTTCCCTTTAATTCTTTACCAGATGAGCTTATCCAAACAACGGTTCTACTGATAAGCTTATTAGCATCCTTTCGGGTATTTATCCCAGAAAAAACTAATATACAATGCTTTTGGTGAACTGTATGACGACCTCGTTTGTAGTTTGAGATAACTCCTTCCCTTCCGAGTAAATCTAATTTATTTAAAGACATCTGAGCAAACCTTCTGTATTTAGTTAAATCTAGTTTTCATAAATATTTCAAAACTATTAAATTTTTTTAATCACAGAGACACATAACAAAACTATGAGAGATTTGAAAAACGAGAAAGAAAAAGTAGAAGAATTTTTTGATAAATATGCTGAAATATACAAATATTAAAAATCTCGAAATTTCTGTATCTATTATTTCTGTCATCATTCTTTTCCGCAGAATGAAAGAAAATATAGTTTACTTAGTGTTGTTTCACAAATTTTTTCTAAAAAAGTAATAATTTAATAGTAGAGCAATCAATTAATAACACAATTCTATAATGATTTAATAAAAATGAAATAAAAAAAAAGTGATAAAAAATGGGAAGTAACGGAACAGCTTTAGGGGTAATAGGAATAATCTTAGCTGCGGGAGCGATTGGATTTGCATTTTTCGGGTGGAATGGTCAAAATAATTTACAATCAGATTTTAATAATTTAACACAGACTATAGTCGTAGGATTATGGGATGCACTTGATGATAATTTAGATTTTGCACCTCATAATTTTCAGAGTAATTGGCTATACGAATTTGGAGATAATAAGCTGAATAATACTGACTATATTTCTATTTCAAACACTAATACTCGTATTACATTATTAAAACCTGGTTGGTATCGAATTTATCTCAGTGTTATGTTGTCGAGTATAGGTCCTTCTGATGTTTATTGGACAAGACTTTTGAAAGATGGTGATGTCGAATTTTATTTTGATCGTCATGAGACAGGAACCCCTGCTGATTCAAGTTATCATTTTTTTGGATCATCCGGGTTCGTCTACAGTAATGGTACAAATTATATTGAAGTTAATGGATATACATTTAGTGATTTTTTCTATATTTCATCTTCTGATGATTTTAATCAATTTATGATTGAGTATATAGATACGTAGCGTAAAACTTTTAATAATTAAATATAATTTCTTTTTTCTTACTTTTAAATGTTTCAATGTGTAGTTACAAGAACATTTTAGCTGACTAAGATCATTTTAGACACACAAATTCGAATATTTCTAATTGATCGTCAAATCCAAATAAATCCATACCCACATCTAACCTAAGTTTTTTTAATCATAGAAGCATTATGTAAAACTATGAGAGGTTCGAAAAACGAGAAAGAAACTTTTGAGATTGGAGTTAGAAAAATGCACTAATAGGTCTTTAGTAAATTTCGCGGGGCACCTTCAAATAATAGGAAAAAAATAGAAAATTCGGTTTGAATTTCTATTGTTTATGCCTTACTTTATAAAAATAAGCTTCTTTACTTATCATTGATAAAACAAACTAATTAATCATTTCATAAGCTTTATTCCATGCTTCTAAATTTAATGATTTTAATTTTTCCATGAAAATTTCTTCAGATATTATGTTTTCTTTATTGAGAATGTTGTACACCGATGAAATAAGTTGTTTTTCAATGTGAGTAAATTCACCTTTTCTTCTTATAGGTTTTGAAGTGCTATGTTTACACCAAAACCAATTAGGATCGATTTTTTGGTATGGTCCTGGATTATAGTATTTTTGACCTTCAAGAGGGAAAATATAGGGTTTATAAATACTCATACACGGAAGTGTACTTCCTGTAAGCCAATGAACTGAATGATTTTCATTATGCAAATGAGAAACTTGAGAACCTGTTGATTCAAAACCACCATGCATGCAAATTCCTGCTTGGTGCTCTCTTAAAAATTCCATCATCATTTGAGGTGTGATATACCCTGCGTTTTTATTAAGAAGTAATGCTGATTTTCCTCCTCTAGAATAAGGCGATGGTGTAATAGAGACAGAAGATCCTGTAAAAGTATAAGCAAAATCGAAATCATTATCATCTTTACAATATCCTTTTTCAATCGCATGTTGAATTATACCTTTTCTTCTCATGTCCCCTTTACCTCTGATAGTAATATCATTTGAAATAGATCTCACTGACTTGACTTTTTCTACAACCCACCACTTATCAGCAGTTTCTAATACATAAGCTTCTTTAGAATCAGCGATTATAAATGAATTATGGTACATCCAACCTGGATCATTATAGGCACACCCTCCACCTTGACCATATTTTTCCAATAAATTAATGATTATATCCAAAGATTTCCTAGCCGAGTTTCCCCTTTCAAGCCCTAACCTAAGTAAATCCATCCCTAATAATCCGATTTCTTTTATTGGTTCACGTGTGTAAACTGCTTCATTCCCTATTACAACTCCGAATTCGTTAGTACCCATTTCTGCCCCCCACATCCACCATGGCTGGCTTAACAGCACATTATAAGTTTCAGAAACTTGAGGAATTGAAATGTATGTGCATTTCACATTCTCTCTATTTGAATATGTAGTTCTTGGATTAAAGGTTATTAATTGAACCTCATCATTAGGACGATCTGAATTTTTACCAAATACTACACTTGTATCTTTAGTAGAATTACCAAGAGCTACTAGGGTATCACACATAGACGTATTTGAAATATTTATTTTTATCTATTTAAGATAGTTTAATGCTGTAAGTGCATATATTTTAGTCACGTTGATTAGATCTTCGATATATATAAACTCATCTGTGGAATGAATGTTATTATCTCCACGAATAGTTCCAATTAAAATTGTTTCTATTCCTTTCTGATGAAAAAATGTGGCATCTGTGGTTGGTAAAATAATTTTAAATTCTCTCTCTTCTTTGTAAACAGTTTTATATACATTCTTAACAATTTTTGCAAAATCTGAGTTGACATCTGTTATTTCTGGCTCGATGGAAATAGGGATTTGTACGCTTATATCTAAATCAGGATCTTTTTTTTTTAAATCTTCAATAAAGTCTAATATCCTTGATTTTAACGAAGCCATATCTTGTTCAGGTATTGTATTTATTAAGCAGTGTAAAATACATTTATCAGGTACAGAATTTACGGAAACTCCCCCCTCCATTAATGTAAAATTAATACTGCTAATTTTAGATGGCAAATCTGGGGGAAGGGGATATTTAGTTTCTTTTGATTTTAATTCTTCTTGTAATTCTATTAAGAAATTCATAATTGGGAGCATTTTATTGATAGCATTGACTCCTGAATATTTATTACGATTAGGAGGTGGTAAGTCTGGCCAACCTTGTGCATGTCTACGTATTCCTCTTACTGTAAAGTTTATTTGAAATGCCCCTGCTCGATAGGCAACAGGATAATCGCATATAGAATCACCTATTAAACATGCATCTCCTTTTACTAATCCTTTGTTAACTATATAATCAGCTCCGAGTAAACCCCCGATCTCTTCATTTATTACTGCCGTTAATGTTAATTTCCCTTTAAAATTGAATCCAGAAGCTAGCAAGGCCTTCACAGCAAAAATCTCAGCAACAATACAGGATTTATCATCACAAGCCCCTCGTCCATAAATTTTATTATCAACAATTTCTCCCCCATGAGAATCTTTTGTCCACCCATTGAAAGAACCGTCTGTATCTAGATGAGCACAAAAAATTAAGCTAGGACTCATTCCACTACCAATCTCACCTATAACGTTATTCTTTTTCCGTTGAGTTTTTATTCCAACTTCTATCATCTTAGATTCTATGAATTTTGAAATTTCCTTATATCTCCCTGGTGGAACTTCAGAGGGCATTTTCACTAAATCTTGCAGGAATCCTACAATCTCATTTCTCATACTTTCAATTTTCTCAATAACAGTTTTTTCTTCGATTGCCAAAACTCTCATCTACTAATCTTTTTATGATTTTAAATAAGGAAAATATGATCTTTAATTAATACTATTTTAAGAAAAGTTAGTGATCTTATTTTTTATCTTTATTTCACTACGGATTTTATTAATTTATAAAAGTCTCCGTTATAAAGCCTTTAAGGAACGGAAAATCCTTGAGTTCAATGACCTGGCTTGTTTGGTTGAATTTATCTAGTGTCTGCATCATGGAAGAATCTTTTTGAAAGGTCTCTGTGAAATTATTTAATTTTTTTTGAGCTACATATGATTGACCCTTGAATAAATAACAAAAAGAGAAATCTGTTATATTTTTCATTAGAACCGTATATTGACCGAATTTAGCACGATCAAGCTCCTCGGAGAGAGCCTCATCACTAAATGAGGTGATGGCTGATAAAAAACCTCCGAATAGCTCATCTTCGACTTTAACCTCGTCTGAAAAAGGATATGAAAATAGGAGGAATCCCCCACCTGCTAGTATTAAAAGCAACACAGGTTCTTCATCAATGAGATTGGGAGCATTCACTGCCCTTCTTCCCTGCATTAAGTCTAATGTATCGTCTAAAGATGCCAAGTCTATTCTTTCTGACATCGTAAATTCTTTCTTTTTATAACTTTCCAATCCTTCTAACTGTTCCAATAGTCTATCGTGTTGATATGAGATATCTCTTGCCAGAAGTTGTAGGCTATGAGAATCAGAAATCTTTTGAGCTTCCGTTAGATATCGTCTGGCATCTCCCATATTTAGTCGCAGTAAGGATATGTTCCCGTTTAACAAGAGGGCATGAGCTCGCAATGAAAAGGAATTTAATCGTTCTGACTCTTTAATTAACTTATCAACTAACGGTTGAATGTCTTCAAGAATTTCTAAATCGTTCGATGCTTTCATTTCCTGAAAATATAACTCACAAAGTACTATCAAAATATTGGTGTAGATATAGGTTAATGGAGTTTTAGCCAAATCCTCAAGAATTTCTTTCGCAATTTTTTCGGCTTTAGCTCTATCTCTGACACGTGAATGTGATCCTAATACTCGTGCTAATGATAATCTATACCAAGAGAAATTTTTTGGAATTTTTTTTTTCCCCAAATATTGAAAGAAACGATCTAAGCATTCTTGTGCTTCCTCAAAAGAATCTTTGTATAAGAATACTTTTATCAAGCTATCATAACTATATCCGGACCACCAAATAGAGTTTGGATATGTGTGTTGCTCCATTAGTTTCAGACTTTTTTCAAAAGATCTAATTGCTTGATCTAGAACGCCTTTTTGAAAGTAAATGTCACCGATGCTACTGTAAGTTACTCCTCTTGCCATATCGACCACTATCGTGCTTCCTTTGGAAAGATCCAAGCTTTTTTTATGAGAGTCTAATGCTAAATCTAATTCCCCTTTTGCTGCATAAGACATACCTAATACATGTAAATTAGTAGATATCAAACCCGATGTAATAATATCATAATTCTCTAAAATAGCTAGACTTTTTTTATGCTGTTCTATAGCTTTATCAAAATTTTGCTCCCAGTAAAAGACATAACCCTTCATAATAATTAATAAACCTTTTCTCAGTTTAACCTCGATGGGAGGTTCTTGCGTAATGGATTTGAGTAATTTCTCACTTAATAAAACATCTTCCCTTACTTCACTATCTGGATAGATAGGACTATCTGGCCCCCCAATTATGAATAAGGTAAAGAATTTTGACATGATCGAATCGATTAAAAATAAATGTCTATTTTGGCTTTTATTTTCTTGATAATCTTGTTCTGCTATTCTAAGGCTTTCTTGAAGTTTCCCCATATTCAAAAATAATTGCCATTTAAGAAATCGATAATAATGTTTATCTTCTAGAGTTATATCTTCTAACTTCTCAAAATTATTTATTACTTGTGAAGCTTCCTCTACTTTTCCATCATTTAAAAGTTTCAATACTCGTTCTAATTCCGGATGCATAGAAATACGCATGATACTTACCTCCTTTTATTTGCTACGTTTAAATATCTTAGATATCTGTTATAAATGCATAATTGAATTTCTTAACACTATTTTTTTAAAAATTAATAGGTTTTTATAGTTTTGCTGAAAACAAAGAAGATAATTTTCCTTAAAAGATTTTGGGATGATCCATGTAATTTTGAGGAATAAACTGGAAAAGCTGTTAACAATGTTTCTAGTATAAAATGAAAAATTATTAAATTTAAAGTTCATATTGCGGTAATTG
>Ga0209976_10002145_pt1 | contig 11325 bp, 19 predicted proteins | sample SumtaG_FD_182806 | JGI IMG/M metagenome (GOLD analysis project Ga0209976, IMG submission 182806) | Deep subsurface microbial communities from Indian Ocean to uncover new lineages of life (NeLLi) - Sumatra_00157 metaG (SPAdes) (version 2) | ecosystem: Environmental > Aquatic > Marine > Oceanic >... | reverse complement strand
TGGTGACATGAAGGGATTAACAACAGCTTCTCGAATCAAAATCAACGCGGCCGGGGATTGGCAGATTATGCCACCGGCCGGGCAAATCACACAGATCGGCGACGCCGGAGTGACGAGTCATGCGCTTGTAAATAACGATGATTTATTCATCACCGGCAAACTTGAAGTGGATGGAGTTACACAATTGGATGAAGCACTAGTTGTTAATGAAATTGTGCGATTCTATGACACCTTCTACATGCACGGCGACTTGCTCTATCTATACGGAGGCCTCTATATGCAGTTAGGGGCGTCGATGAGTGCAATAGGCGGCGGCAACTCACGGTTTAATACAATCCAAAAGACAGAAGAAGTGACAATTGCGGTCGGCACAGGCGCAGCAGGGGTGAATAGTGTCACTGACCTAGTCCCATCGGATGCAGTCGTGAGGGGCGTTAGCGTCCGAGTCACTCAAGCACCGGGCGGCGGAGCGATTACGTTTAGTGTTGGGAGGACGGGCGGGAATATTGATGAATTTATACAAAATCTGGCAGTTGCATTAGGCACCACGGGGACTTCAGCTGCAGACGGCGACGGTGTTAATGCTGGCCCGGTCCACAATGCCGCCGCCAATACGTTTGTAATAACGACGAACGCTAATGTCACGGGCACAGACATGAAAGTCCGGATTTGCGTATACTATGACTATATGGTGGTACCAACAGGATGAGCGCATTCAATCCATCCTGTCGAGTAAGAGTCAACGGCTTTGTGCCACCAGTCACTTAAAAGGGAAATCCTTATGAGACGCATCATTGTACCCGACCAAGACGGCGTGGACTCCTCAAGAATTCAGGTTAACGCCGCCGGCGATTGGCAAGTTTTGCCACCGGCCGACCAGATTACGCAGATTGGCGATGCGGGCGTCACAGCGTGGGGCCTAATCAACAATGATGATCTTCTTGTCTCTGGAAAACTTGAGGTCGGCGGGCATTCCTATGTCACAGGTCAGTTCTGGGTAAATGAAGATATCGGCTGCAAATCAAATTTAACATTTTACGCCAATCACGACGCATATGATGACAAGCTTTTTAATGCTTCATTCACGGAAGAAGTGACTATCCCAGTTGGCCAAGGCATGGCCGGCGTCTTATCGGCCAATAGTCTTTGTCGTGATGATAGCATCGTACTCGGGCTTGTGGGCAAAGTAACACAGGCACCGGGCGGCGGGGCTACGGCCCTCGATATTGGCAGAAATGGCGGAAATACGGACGAATTCGCGGACGGCATCGCAGTTGCCGTGGATACTCCAATTATATCAATAGCCGATGGTGACGGGGCGCTTACCGGCCCGTTCTATTGCACGGCAGATGCAAAACTCGTATTTACAACCGACGCAAATGTCACGGGGACCGACATGAAAGTTCTCGTTACCATCTTTTACATGAAACTCTATGCAGCATAAGAAAAGGAATCATTATGAACAACGAACCCATCGAAATCGACGAAAGAACTCAAAAGCTTCACGCGCTGCATCATGCCACTGGACAACTAATTGCGCTTGAGTCGGCGAAGGCTGGCCCGCGTATTCTAATCGACGGAGATATCGAGGTTCCCTGGCCGCAAGAAGTGAAAGACCAAATCGACGCGCGCATCGTAACGAGGCAAGCGGAAATAGCGGCAAGCATTCGCGATCTACAAAATGGCGAATGAGACATAGACGATGGAACCTTTAGTATCAGAACTAATGCCTCAGCTTACCAGGGGCACGCGTATCAAGTTGGTCTTCGCTGCAAGCAACGGGCTTTGGAGACGGGCAGCACAGGCCGCCGTGATCGAATGGCGGATGGAAGCACACCCGCAAGAATTCTTTGTGAGGTCCGTGGACTATCAGAAGACAAGCCGGTTGGTCTTTACGATTGAAATCCGGGAAAGCTCAGAGAAGATATGGACGGAAAAGAAGATCGCCAACTTAATTCTCGGTTACAATCCAAAAGGGTTTGCCCTGATATTCGTAAACGCAACTACTGAGTATATCGAAGAGAAAGTCATCCCGGGAGTAATAGCCGCAAGTTCGATAACGTTGCAAATCGCGGTTGCTCTGTTGATAGCTTACATTGTTTTTAAACCTAAATAGGGAGCATGACTTATGGCACGCCGAAGAAGAAGCGGACGAAGCACATATAAGACAAAGGGCGCAGCAAAACGCGGCAAGCCGAAGGGCGGGTCAGTCTACAAAGTCAAGGGCGGATGGCGACGGAGTAAACGACGCAAAAAGTAAGTGACACCGCGTAACGCTTAAAATGGTCCTCGCCGGCGATCGTATCCGATCGGATGTCACATCGCGGAAATTAGCTCAGAATCGAGGACCACGTGCTCCTCGAGCAGCTCGGAATCGGCGACGCCTGGCGATTAAGCGTTACGCCAGATTGTCGAGAAATAAGTCGTGGCCAGGAAGAAAAAAAGAAGACAGCGGCGATGTGCAGGCGGTCAATTCATCGGCTCGACAATGGGCGGCTTTTACTCGTCAAAGGCCAAGAAGTCACGACGGAAAACCTTCAGGACGAAGACGGCGGCATTGAAAGGCAAGCCAGGCAATATGAGCATTTACAAAGTCAAGGGCGGCTACCGACGAAGCAAGCGCCGGGAGCCGGCTCCGTTCTAGCTCGAAAATACGAGCGATCGGCGGGGCGTAGGTCCACCCGGCCGGGAGATCGGCCGTCCAGGACGAACCTAGGGCCCGGAAAATTGGAGAATCGAGCAATGAACACGAAACGAGCAAGGACGTTTCTCTCTTGGTTTGGCGTGAGCATGGTGCTTGCCCTGTTCACGCTTACAATCACAACCTGCATCCTCGGGATAGCCGGCTGTGAGGCTGCCGACAAGCCCGTGGCCGACATCAACGCAGTGGCATCGGGCGCCCGTGAATTGCTCGACTCGCCTGCAGGGCAGATGTTGCCGCCCGATTGGCGGCTTTATGGTGGCTTGGCTACGACGGCGCTCATGGCCGGCACGGCGGCATACAAGCAATGGAGGCTTTCCCAGATGGCTAAGACCACCAAAGCGATCGTCAGAGGCGTGGAGGCCTCCGACAAACCCGACGGCACCGGCAATCCCCTCCCACTCAAGGCGGCGATCGGTAAGGAAATGCGAAAGTTGGGGATTTATGACGCCGGCAATAAGTTGGTAGACCGACTTAAGGTGAGTTAACAGATGGAGTTACTTGAAACCTTCGGTTTATTGCGCACCCTGCTCACAGTCGCGGGGATTCGCAACCTAACAGCGACCACAGACCAGCCAGCGGCGGTCATACAGCTCCACTACCAGCGGCGGGGGATCGACCACAAGTCACAATTCACCGTTAAGGAGCTGCTCGACAGCCTTACCAAGACCACCATACACGAACAGAGCGAGCCACAGGGCGGCTACACGGACATAGCGGACATACCATAGACCGGGATTCAATTAAAGGGCCTTAGAAGCGATCCTCCGGACTTTTCTTTTTTTTATTTTGACAAAAATTGTTAGGTTTGTTACCCTGGGCAGGGTGGTGGGAAAAAAAAGCCAACGGCGCTTTTTTTTCCCTAGGTCGGCGGCTTAAAAAAACAGGCCGCCACCGCCCTAGAATGAGGAAACGCGGAAAAGCGCCGCGCCTCTGATTCTATCTCAGGGGAACGAATCCCCTGAAACCCCAGCCGGGGCCGGCCCCGGACGCCGCCGCCCCAGCGGCGGACCGGCGACCAGTGGTTCAAAAAAAGTAGGTTCAGATCTGGAGCGCGAAAAAAAAATGAAAATCGCTCAGAATTCTGTTGACATGCAAGCGATCGGCGGTTCAAATGCTCGGCTATGAATACCGGGAAGGTACACAATGCAAATCTCCAAAGGCAACCGGCCGGGCCATGTCCCAAGACCTTCCCGGGCCGTAAGACAACCCGGCCGACTTGTTTTTTCATTAGTCCCATGACTGAATATGAAGAAAAATCAAAATTCCTAAATGAGGTCGCTTTTGCCGCAATGTTTACCACGTGCAAGCCCACTGTAAACGAGCCTTTTTTCCTAAGATTTCTCAGAGTACAGAGCTACGTTCGGCGTCTGTATATAACCTTCTTAGTCGAAGATATGAAGACAGGATAATGTCATGCCAGTTGACAGCGCCCGCAAGAAAAAAAGAGAATGGGAGAAACAAGCCAAACCCTACGGATCGGCAGCCAAGAAAGCCGAGGTCGAAGTCGGCAAAAGCGCCGTCGACCGGATCGTCAACAAACGCACCTTCGAATATTTCGACCGGCCGACGCGCGGAATCCGTTTCCATATTTTCAGACACAAAGGCGACGAGCTCGCCGGCCGGCTTGTGAGTCACGCCATTACAAACATTCGCCGCAATTCAAGCTACGCCATCCAACTTGAGGGCGGCGAAATGGACGGCCAAATAGTCGAAGTGTTCGCCAACAAAACCCTGCATAAACAATTGGCGGAATGTTTTTGGCAGACGATTCGGATTGTTTACATCGGCCGGGATCAAAACAATTACGGCCACGCAAAAAAGGTGTATCGTGTCTACAGAGAAAAGGAAACCAAAGCAAAAATTCGAGAGGATTCAGGAAATGGCAAACCTTAACGACGACAAACCGCAACAACCAATAGTAGAAGGAGCGCCGGCCGCCGAGCCGGCCCAGGCAGCCAACCCGCCCGCCGATGCTCACTGCCCGAATTGCAACGGGCCGGGAATCCGCAAAGGCAAGGTTATTGCCTGCCAGGTTTGCGACGCCGCTTTCCGGTACACCAAGGAAGGCCCGAAACTTGACGAGCTTGGCCCGTTCGATGACCACGAACAGCGAATTACACAACTTGAAGGCGGCACAATCGCAGAGCCGCCCGAGCCGGCCAAAGAGGAGCCGCCGGCTGAACCGGAGCCGCCTGCACCGGCCAAACCGGAGCCGGCCAAAGCGCACGTTGACGACGACGGTATTTAGAAAGGATCGAGCTTATGACAAAAAAGAAAAAGAAAAAGCCGACAAAGAAGGCCGCCGGCAAAAGTCCAGCACAAAAGGCCGCCGACACAATGCGAAAACGAAGGCTTGACGCGGCGGCAAAAGAAGCGGCTGTAGGTGCAATCTTCTCGGATAAAAAACCGGACGTGGAAAGATCGAACGTGAAAATCACGGTGTATCCAAGAACCAGCGACAACAAGGAATTTGAAAACATCCTGGACGGCAATCTCGGCGAGGAAAAGGAGCCGGCATCGAAACCGGAGGCGGCAACGCCCAAACCACCGGAGTCAAAGCCGGCCCGTCCGGTGGTTCTTCAGATGTACGATGTTGCCGAATGGGTAGCCTGGCCGTTCATGCTGTGGGCGCAAGTCAATAACTTGCCCGGCTTGGCACTTTCGCGGAAAGAGGCAAGGTCAGTTGCCGAGCCTTTGACGTCAATCCTAAATCGACACGGCGTCGCTGGAGTTTTGCCGCCCGACGTGGTCGACGGTCTCTTGCTCAGCGCAAGATTATCACCGATTATAGGTGATCGCGTCATGGGGATCAAACAAGAACGGGCCAGGCGGGCGGCGGGCGGTACCGTTACGCCGCCGACGAGGCCTGCGCCCGGGCCCGGGAGGATGGAGTATCGCCAGGGCGCTCAGGCTACAAAACCGAAAGAGGTTTAATTATGAACAAGCGACGTTTAAACTTTGCGTTTTGGTTTTTGCTCGGCATGATACTGGGCCTAGTTGTTCTTGGAGCCCTTTCGCAGCTTGCCGGCTGCGCGTCATCGCCTGATTTAATTTACACCGGCACGGAACCGACGATCTACGCGACCGATCAAGCATCGCTAGTTCCAACGCCGCCCGATCCTGTTTGGTTCGACTACCAGGCTCCATTGAATACCGAAGGTTTTAACTTTCCATAGGAGACATAAATGACGGCCGAAAAAAGACTCAAAGACCTAGAAGAAAAACTCAAAGACATAAAGACATGGTGTCTGGATAGAAATGCGGACATCGAATCCGACCCCCGCTATGAAGCAGAACCAAAAAACATCGACACTACTGGCGATTTGGCTCTTATTCAAGTGTCTATGGTAGCAGAACACGAAGCCTACCGCAGAATAGCGGTGCGGTGCTGATGACAGACGAAAAGAAAATTCGACTTGTGATCGGCAAGCGCGGCAGCGGCAAGAGCGTCCTGACAAAGTATCTGATCCGAAACGACAGGCGGCTTGTAGTCTATGACATTATGAGCGAGTACGTCGAAGGCGTGGTTTTCGACAGCGGCGATATAGGGGAGGGCTTGGAAATGAGAGAGTTCTGGCGTCACGTTTACAGGCGATCTTTTCGGATCATCTATCGACCGTTGTCAGTGAAATTTGAGATCCTTTGGTTGGCAACCGCAGTTTTCGCCCTGGGCGATCTGACTTTTGTGATCGAGGAAATCGACGCCGTCTGCACGCCGTTCGATATTCCAGAACCGATGCAAGCGATCATCCAGCGGGGCCGGCATAAAAACATCGAGCTTATCGGCGTGACGCCGGCTCCCTTCGGAATCCACAGAGACTTGACACGCCAGGCAAAAGACATTTTCATATTTCGGACGTCCGAACCGCGTGACATACATTACTTGCGGCAACTGCTCGGCGAAAGAATCGAGCCGAAACTTGCGGCGCTCGAGCAATATGAGTTCGTGCAGTGGAGCGATTCACACGACGAATTGCGTATCGGAAAGGTACAAGATGACAAAATCATTTACAAATCTTAAGAGGCCGGTCGACAAGCCGCGCGACGATACCGCCTTCAATCCTTTTACGGAAACACAGAAGGTCCTCGGCTTTTCAGAAGAGGCCGGCCGGGTAAGCTGTGAGGCGTTCACAGTGTACGTCGATCAAGGTATATTGAAATGGAGCAATAAAAAACTCCTCAAGGATAGTCCGGGCTTTGTCGCCGTGATTCACCGCTATCAATTAGGAGCCGGGCTCACCAATAAAGAATGGCGTAAACTCGAAGAGAAAATCGCAAAAGAAATGTGTAAACAAAGAAAGGCATGGTGACTATGGATTCAGTATTCAACAAAGAGAACCTGTTCGAAATAGCCCAAACATCCCCGCAAGGCCCAGGGCAGGCAAGCGACATAAAACTACTTCTTGCCTTGATTGAAATCCGGGAAGCGATCGAGGAAGGTTTCAAACGGCTCGATCAAACGAGCATCGAAGCAAGTATGATGTTGGTCGGCTGCAAAGAAACGTTTGACAGCTTCGTGGCCCACCGCTTGGAATCCGACAAAGTCCTGCAGGGCTTGGCGTCGGACCTTCTCGCCGACGGAGTAAAAATCCGGGAAATGCTGTATCCACCGGACGAACCCGTCGACAAACCAGAAAAATCTGCCGAAACGCTTGAGGTCGGCGGGATCAGCCGGCCGGTCGGCGACTCCGGCATATCATAACGCATGGCAGGCTACAAAGAACGCTTTTGCCGGTGGGACTCAAAACCCTATTATCCGGCCAGAGAGATCGGCAGAGACGGCTTTTGCTGCCCTGCCTGCAAGGCGGCTCTGCATCGAGCATTGAAGAAATACCTTCTGGCCAGAGAGATATTGAAGGCCCGCCCTGCAGCGCTAAGCGTTACGCGGCGGCGGCGGGCCAAGAAAAAAAAGCCTTGACAGGGCTCGACGGCGCCTGTTTTGATATACAGGACAAAAGGCCGTCAGCGCGGCGGGCTAAAATAAGATGATCTCGAAAGGTAAGGAGTTCCAATCATGGCAGATTTAATCCCGACGAAAGAACAGGGCATCAGGGTATTCGTCGCAATCCTGATAATCTTTGCGCTTGCCCGTCTGCTTCCAATCCCTGAAAATCTAAGGCAGTGGTTGCGCGTCTGATCCCAGACGTTCGGGAGTCAGTGACAACAACCGCCATAAAGGAGAAAGCAGAAATGTCCATGAAAATTCACAAACGCTATTTAGGTTGCATGAATTGGCCGGGGGCCAATCAGATGCGGTCCTTTGAGATCCCGCGAAACTACGCGCTTGCTGCGCTCGAGTTCGAGCTTGTCGCGGACCTGACAAGAGCATCGACAGCCGGCGACGGCGGCGGGCCGTCAGACTCCGCCCCAGCTCAGTTGGTCGCATCCCTGGACTTGATCGCCAACGGTTCCGACACGATCAAGCACCAAGACTTCGAGACCATGCACCGCAAGAATGAAATTCAATTCGGTGTCCGGCCGCGCATCTATGCCCACGATTGGGCCGGCTATGCCGACGCCGCCGACAAGGTTCTGAAGGTGGCGGCAAGAATGAATTTTGCCATGCCTCGCGCACTCCACGAACCCGACACGCTGCTCGATACGGCGGCTTTGAGTTCTCTCGACCTGGCCGTCACGTGGGGAGCCGGGATCGACACGATGAACGATACCTGGCCGGGTGCCGGGGGATCGGCGGAGAGTGTCACGGTCAACGATGCCAAGCTCCATATCACGGCAATCGAATATCTCGGCGTCACGGCGGGGACTGTGTTTTCACTCTGGAAAGAGAGCTGGATGCGTAAGGAAGTTACGGCGGTCAACAATGCCTTTCAGATCAAGCTACCTTACGGGGCGGGCATGCAATACCGTAGCATCCTTATCAAGACGCACAGCGACGGCAACCAGGTCGATACGATCATCCCGTACAACGGCTTGGCCACCCTGAACAAAATCACGCTCAAGTCGGGGACGGAGATTTACCTTTATGAGGTCGGTCAATTGCTCCAGTCGCAAAACCGTTTGGCGTGCGGTCTGCAAGTCCCCGAGCGCATCGGATCGGGGGCGGCTCTGGACCATGCCTTGCAAGAATTGGTCCTGGAAGGCTACTACTACATTGACTTTTGTCGCGACGGCCGCTTGTACGAGATGCTCGATACCAGCTACCTCAGCGACTTGGAGCTGGTCATCGAAGTTGCAAATCCGGGGGACGCTGATTTTATCGACGTTCACTATGATCATTTATTCTTGCCCCCCACGAAAGCATAAAGAGAATAGCCCCGTTGACAATTACTAGGCAAAGGGCAATCCGTCCGGGGGGGATGGATTGCCCTGTTTTTCGGAGGCAATAATCATGAACGGAATGTCATTTGGAATTCCGCCCGGAATGATGGGCGGCGGGCCGGGCTACTCTCCGCTGGCCATCCCCGCAACCTATGGACCGCCGACAGCGCCTCCGCCAATTTACACCGGCACTAGCCCAACAATTTTTGCAACGGATACGCCAGCACTTATTCCACCCACTGCGCCGCCGCCTGTTTGGTTCGATCCCTTTGTCCCGTTGGATACGTCGGGATTGAATTTTCCGGCCGGCTCCGTTCCAGAGCCTCCCGTTGCGCCGCCTCCGCTTAGTTCCCCGCCGATGATTTACGACTGGCAGGCTCCGTTAGATTTTAGTTGGCTGAGTTCCCCGTCCGTTGGGCCATATACACAAGAACCGATCACCGAAGGTCTCGTATTTCCTTTTATTACGCCGGCGGCGCTTCCACTTTCAGAGTCGCCAGCGATCCGCACAGAAGAGCCTGTTTGGTTCGACTGGCAAGCGCCATTGGTTACGGAAGGATTCGTTTTTGCCGATGAAGCGAGGACCGGGCCGCTCGAATCAATTTGGGGATTCGTCGGCGACGTCGTTAAGGGCGCAGGTGACGTGCTTAAATTCGTTGTGGATCGCCTGGACGTCAGCGTCGGATACACTGGCGCCTTTGGTGGCGTGAAAACGCAGAAAGCCTACTACACGCAAACAGGCGCACCGGCTCCGGTAATTCTTGGAATGCCCGGCGCTCCTTCGGTCCGGACATCGGTTTCGACCGGGGCCGGCGGCGGCGGGCCGCCCATGACAGAAGAGGAAAGGCTTTACCGCGAGGCCCTGCAAGTGACGCAAGGGGACAGCGATAAGTTTATTGCCTATGCCGGCTTGGCTTTATTGACCTATGAACTTCTAATCAAGTAGGTGCAAAATGAACGGTTTCCCTGAATTTCCAGCTCCTCAAACGTTAGGCCGCCAGCGAGACCTTAACACGGTTCAAGCTGACCCGAATGTCGGTAAACTTACCCGACCGACGCAATACGAGGCTCAGAGCTTACTGACGCAAACGGGCAACTACATAAACAATTGGCTTGGCAATTTGTCAGTCGCCAACAAGGTCAAGGACTCGCAATCCACCATCAAGGCGGCAAAGGTTGCGAGCGCGCCGTCTGTGCCTTTTTCACCGCTGGTAGATACGCGCGGCAAGGCGGATTCTCCTTTTAACACAATGGCCGATTTTTTCCTCGAAGAGATCGGCCTAAAGGTTTCCAGCGTCGAGCCGGCCGCGAAGGTGCCAGGGCGTCCGGTCGCTCCGCAAACGACCAACTACCAGTACGCCAACAACATCGACAAGGCAATTGCGGCGGGCGGGGCGTGGGTAGGAGAGCAGGTCAAAGGTTTTTTCAACATCGCATATGAAGGCCCGGTGGCGCCTGCAGGCGTTCCGAATACCCTGGGAGATATTGGCCGGGCCTCGAGCGCTCCGCTTAGTGGCCCGGCTGATAGCCGTTGGCCTATTATACTGCTCGGGATTCTATACTTGGTGACACGATGAATATTGCAGACTACATCCAACAAGGGATCGGCCAGCCGCGAAAGTTGACACTCGATCTGTCCGTCGCTCTGACAAATCACAGATTCGCCATATCCGGAACACAGTTGGGCGTCTGGCATTCCCCATTAGCGACGGATGAAATCCAAGTCCGATTCAATCAGAATCAGGCGGTTGAAATTCCGTTCCGGCGTGGCCGCGTGCTTGCGGTACCGTTCAACAAGGTATTTGTCACCGTCCCGGCCGGGATGACCGGCAATATGGATATTCTGTACGGTCACGGTGCTATGGACCTGTTTAGGATTTTTCCGGCCATACCGGAGCCGTTTACCAGCATGGAAACGATTCTCGGAGATATGCGCGGCGAATTAGAAGGCGATGTGCTTCCTGAAGGTTACGGCACCCAGGCGGTCGGCGTCGCGGCAGTAGAGGTTATTGCGGCAAACGCAGACCGCAAGGGTTGTTGTATTCAGGCGCAGTGGAACAATGCCGGCATCGTTTACGTCGGCTTTGATAACGGAGTCGGACCGGCTGATTGGAAGGCTAATCTATCAGCCGAGGCGGGTTACACGTGGGACGATTATCGCGGGCCGATATGGGCGGAGGCGTCGGTTGCCGCGCAAACGGTCGGTTGGGGGGAATGGTGACATGAAGGGATTAACAACAGCTTCTCGAATCAAAATCAACGCGGCCGGGGATTGGCAGATTATGCCACCGGCCGGGCAAATCACACAGATCGGCGACGCCGGAGTGACGAGTCATGCGCTT
>Ga0209976_10002144_pt1 | contig 11326 bp, 25 predicted proteins | sample SumtaG_FD_182806 | JGI IMG/M metagenome (GOLD analysis project Ga0209976, IMG submission 182806) | Deep subsurface microbial communities from Indian Ocean to uncover new lineages of life (NeLLi) - Sumatra_00157 metaG (SPAdes) (version 2) | ecosystem: Environmental > Aquatic > Marine > Oceanic >... | reverse complement strand
AGAAGGTAGCTCCGGCGAAGAAGGCAGCTCCGAAGGTAGCTCCGCCAAAGAAGGCAGCTCCGAAGGTAGCTCCGCCAAAGAAGGCAGCTCCGAAGGTAGCTCCGCCAAAGAAGGCAGCTCCGAAGGCAGCTCCGAAGGCAGCTCCGGCGAAGAAGGAACCGGCGAAGAAGGCAGCTCCACTGAAGAAGGCGGCAGCAAAGACCGTCAAAAAGTCGAGAGGTCTTCAGGTTGGAAATGTCACGTTCCGGTCGTCTTCAATGTTCCGGAAGATGTTCGACAATTTGGCAGCAGCACGGGGGAAGAAACTTCAGATCAGCGAAGTTTTCAAGGGCGCTGAGGTTTCACGCGATCCGCTCCGCATGATTCGGCTTCTCGCTCAGAAGGGGCGAGACGCAGGCGCGTTCCACGTGATTCAGCATCCGGACATGACCGTGAGTCTGAGGAAGACTAAACAGGTGGCTGTCTAAGGTGGGACTGATCGCCTCAGAGAACATCAAAACGCAAGCGTCGCGCATCCCTGACGTTCCAATGGGTAACCCTACTGAGCTTCGAGAGGTTCACGCGGCGCTTTGTGTGGCGGCGAGAGCCATTGACAATGCACACTTGAGGCAAAGTGTCGTATACCTAACTACAGCAGTCGAAGGATTGCTAACACTCATGAAACGGGAAGGTCATCTCGAAGCAAGATCTTGACATTCCGGAAGCTTTAGACTAAACTGGTTATGGAGGTTACATGAACATTGAACAATCGAAGGCGAACTACAAGCAAGCGGCGGATGACTTCAAGTCACTTCGTACCAGTCTGAAGTTTATCGGCGGACCACAACTCCAAGAGACGGTCCTTGAACCCGTTAAGAAAATTCTCTCGACTCGGTCCGAACTTGTTCGTGATGTGACACTCGCGCGGGTCCAAGGGATCATCGAAGCGGATGCGCTTGTTTTCCTATCAGACTCAGTGGACCCGGAAATGAAAGCGCAAGCGACCGCGTTTCTCGCAGAGAATCCGGCGATGTACCTTCGAGCGCTCACGTCGAAGATTGTCAAAGAGCTTCGAGGATTGGAGGTTGACAAGAAGTTGGTCAAGATCGCAGACGAACTGTAACACAAGCGGCGCGGACCTTGCAAGAAACAGAGACCCGGCTCTTCAGAGTCGGGTCTCTTTGTGTTTAGTGACCCATGTTCTAAGCGTATAGACGGGGGAGAGGGAGAGGGGCGGAGAGGGAGCGAACTTGTCCTCTTATTTTTCCGGAAGAAACTGAAGAAAGTTCTTGACAGATCCTTCCGGAAGGTTTACTCTCTTATTAGAGGTTACGATATGACATCTTACAAAGCACTCAAAAGCAAGGTAGACGCGGCGGGTGGGACTGAAGCGGGTCTCTTCATCGTTCCTGAGTGGAACATGAGCAGCTTGTCAACAAAGATCAACCGTCAGGGGCGGAAGGCGGCTGAACTTGGATGCACTCCTCCGAGAATTGAGATCGTGGAAACGGTCGAGGTTGAGTTCGCGCAAGCGACCGGGCGTTTTGATCTTGCGGGCGGAGAGATTTTCCGGAAGGTCGTTTTCAACTGTAACGTCCTCCGCATTGTCGGCGAAGCTCCGAAGTTGAACGGCTGGACATTTGCGGCAAAGATCACTTTCGGCGACGATCAGGGCGCGGGCAATCTGATTTATCGGGTTCCCGGATTCAAGGGCGATATCCCTCAGAGCTTTCGGTCGGCTGATCCGAGACTCTGTAACCATTGCGAGACCTCACGCAAAAGGAAGGACGTCTTCATCCTTCAGCACGATTCAGGCGAATGGAAGCAAGTCGGGCGGACTTGTCTCGCGGACTTCCTCGGACACGTTTCTCCGGAAGGTTACGCGCAGTACGCGGAAGCACTCTACAAGCTGTTCAAGGGCGGTGAAGCTGATCCTTCCGATCCCGGCTTCTTCGGCGGACGCTACGAAGATCTTCCGGTCGAAATGCTTTCCTTCCTCACGGTCACGGCGGCAGTCATCAAGTCTTTCGGATGGTTGTCAGTCTCGAAAGCTCGGGACCTCAACTTGAACGCGGAACCGGGACGGTACAAGACGGCGACAGTCTCGAACGTCTTCGAGTACTTCTCGAATCCGTCAGGCAAAGACGCGGAGCGGTATCACCGGGAGCTAGTCGCGAAGGTCGATTCGAACACGGGCGCGGCTGAAGCTGAACTTGCAGAGAGCGCAATGAATTGGGCGCGGGCGCTTCCGGAAACAGTCTCGAACGATTACCTCTGGAACCTTCGAGTTCTTGCGACTCAGAACAGCGTACCTCGAAAGAACTTCGGACTCGCGGCTTCCTTGCTGGCATCCTATCAGCGGGACGTGAACGCGACCACACCCAAGAGCGAGACGACCTCGAAGAAGAATGAGTTCTTCGGAACCGAGAAGAAGCGCGAGACCTTCGTCCTGAAGGTTGTCTTCACGAAATGGGTTGACAACGACTTCGGCGGCGCGACTCTTGTTAAGTTCGAGGACCTCGACGGTCGCGCGGCGGTTTGGTTCGCAAGCAACTGTCCAGACGAGATCGCGACCGGCGTCACGGTCGAAGTCAAAGCGACGGTCAAAGGCTACGACACCTACAACGGAACGTTGCAAACGAAGTTGACTCGCGTCAAGATCATCAAGGTGGTCGGGGAAGTTCCGGAAACTCCGGAGCATCCGACCGATCTCGCGATAGCGCAAGCGAAGAAGGACGCGCTCCAGAAGGACGCGCTCCACTTGAACCGGATGCTCGACGAAAGCAGCGAGCTAGTCAAAGGGTTCATAGCATCCGGAACGGCGCGGCGGGCGCTTGGACAGCAACCCTTCGCCAAAGCGGAAGCGGAAGCGGCGGAGATCTACGACGAGAACGCGCGAAACCTCTGTTCAGCTAACACGATTCTTTGGAAGCGGATCAGGACGGCGACTAACAACCTGAAGCTCGATGGAGTTAAGTTCGACGCTAATACCTGCAAAGCTATCTTGTGGTGGTAGGAGAGGGCGCTTCCCGGCGCGAGAGAGGTCCGTCAGTGAATCGAGGGACCTCTCGACGTGGCTCGGGTCACTTGGAAGGGTCAGGGGTCTTTAAGGCGCTCTAAACGCCTACCTGGTTTCAGGGGGATTCTGGACTTCTTATCGTTCCGGAAAAGATCTTAGATCGAGGGGATCGCGTATAAGTAACTTTCTAGGGTTCTTTTGTACTGGAGTTTCTTCCGGAAACAGGCGATACTATGATCATGGACACGGCAATCAAATCTTTCCGGACAGTTTTTGCGGCGGCGTTTGTTCTTGTCCCGCTTGGAATGCTCAGCGCGGTTCTTCCTTCATCGACGTCGATCATCGTCACACGGGAATGGACGAAGCGGAAAGCGATCCTAATGATCAGCTACCGGATCGCGGTTGTCGCTTTCATGACTTGGATCGGATGGTAGCGGAAAGGGAAGTTATGGAATTCGTAAACTTACTATCGAGCTTGGCGAGTGTCGCAGGGTTCATCCTGATTGCACTCGCGGTGTGGATCGCGTATGACCGGCTTCACTCCTCAGAGTAATGGCAGTCTACCGAGTCGAGAAGGGGACTCCCGGAATTCTTGTCACGCCAAAGGGGGAACGAAGGAATTTCACAACAAAGCGGTGTCTTGACTTTCCGGAAATACACACGTCCGGACCATTTGAGGGTCTTTATGTTTTCGAGCGGGGCGAATTCGTGATCTATGTCGCTCCAGAGCAAGTCAGCATCTTGTCAGATTTGGACTTGCCTACTGATACAAACTAGGGTAGAATTACTGATATGACAATGCAACCCGTCAAATCCCGGCGCGGACCGAAGCCGACTCCTGAAGCGGTCAAGTTCCTCGCCTACGATGGACTCGTATCGCTTCCGCGCGAACTCATTGAAAGAGCGCTCGACCGCGAAGACGATCCAATTGACTACGACGTTGAGAAGATCAAGGTCCAGGTGTTCACTGACTCGCAGAAGCGTTACGTTTACGTCATTCCGTTCTTTGAGGATGGTCCGAAATCGGCGTCAATCGAAGCGTCAATCTTTCGAGTCTGGAAGCCAAAGAGAAATAAGCACACGATTTATTTCTCGTCGCTTGCACTGTTCGCGGCTCTGGCAATCAGGCAAGACCGACTTCCATCGAGCTTTGAGGCGGTGGTCACGAATCAGACGATCCGGATCGATACGTCACGCGGGAAGAAGATCGTTCCTCGAAAGGTGCGAGGATGATCACTCCCATCAGGTTTCAACCGACGCAGTCAGAGCTTCCTCGTTTGGTCTACATGGATGATCGCGACTATCTTCCAAACACATTGTTTATGGGAGTGCTGGAATGGTTAGTCACGTCCGAACAAAAGCGGATGACTCTCGCGATTCAGGAGAAAAATTCTTCCGGAGAGTTCCGGGGTCTCTTGCAGTGGGAGCGGAAGTTCTACCGGGTCACGTCGAGGACCGGCGCGGTGTACTCCTACGATGCGGCGTTCGGCGTTGCTCCGTTGAAACATCAGCTTCTCGGTCCTCTTCGGAAGATTGAGAAAAATGGGCAGGCGATCTTCGAACAGAACTTTCCTCACCTTCTCAAGGGTCAACCTCGATTCTTGTTTGATATGGAGGTTGAAGCCTATGAAGAAATGTCTGAGCTTCGTCCGCGTTTCTACTGCCCAGCTACACGCGATCTCTTTCCGGAAGATTATATTTTCGACCTCAAGGCGGAGAGCGCAAAGTTCGAACGGGAGAATGGGGGATTGACAGTAGAGTCTAGAGAGGATGAGTTCACAGACATCGATCCGGAGTTCCAGGACATCGATCCGGAGTTCCAGGATTTTCCGCCAGACAAGGAAACGAGAACCTTCGAGCAAATCATGTTCTCAGAAATGCCTGTTAGCAACACGACTCCGGAAGCGATGGAGGCAAGCTTACAGAACCGGGCAGTCAAAGAGGACAAGTTCAGTCCTGTCGATGGCGTCGAGTTCCGTGTTGTCACAGCGGCGAACGGGGATGAAGGAGAGTTTGTGACGCTCGTCTTCAGACCGGATGGCGAACTCGTTCCGGATCTATTGAAGAAGTGGGAGAAAGGGGAGAAACACATTGAAGGTCATAATCAATTGGTTGTCTACATTCGCGAAGGCGTTCGGCAATTTGGGTATGCTACAGGGCGGCTCTAAGCGTCAGGAAGCGTTCGCGGAGAAAGTTCAGGCGTCGGTGAGCAACCCGCGCGGCGGAGCGGTTCAAGGCTTTGTCACGCGACCGGACAGTACAGGACGGATGGATGTCATTATGATTGGTCCCGGCTTGGACTTGCATCTTCGGAATGTGGACGCTCTCACGCTTTATCGTGATCAGCTTTCCGGAAGGATTGTGTTTATCGTCAACGCGGCAGATCGGGACACGGTCGCGCAAGAGAGGGAAGGTCAGTGATCAAGCTCAGCAGTCAGGACGCGGAACAAGTCGCGGCGGTCCTCGAAGGTCTCGCGGTGACAGTCAGGGAGACTGGTGAAGTTCCTTGGGTTCCTTTCCAGGTAGATACAGCAGATCTCCGCATCGAACTGAAGATCATTGAGCGGGCGGAGTCTGCGCACAATTGCGGCAACTGTCGCGGATACCGGCGCGGTCAGGGCATCGTCAGCTACTGTGACGATCTGATATCGCTTCGAAAGGGTCAGGTTGTTAAGGAAGCAGCGAGACCGTGTCAGAGCTATGAGAGGGTTACAAATGGCAAATGAGGGAGCAACACTGAAGGACTTCAGCGCGGACCGGAAAGAGCTTCGCGAAGACATACTCGACTTGATAGATAAATTCGAGCAGAAGTATCCCGGCGCGGAGGTCAACTCGGTTCGGATCGACCGAGCAGAAGTCACGAATCAAGAACAGGCAGCTAGAGGAGAGAGATCGTCAGTAATCGGAGCATTAGATCTGTCGATCAGCGTCGAGTGATATGAAGCTCTCATCGAATCTTGATCTTTACCCGGAAGACAGCGTCAGGCTGCACGCGCGGGACGTCGCTCAGATTCTTCGAATCGGAACCTCGACTGTCTTCAAATATTATCGGGAAGGGAAACTCTCCGGAAAGAAACGAGGCGACTATTACAGATCACGCATTGACTTTACGATTGAAGACCTTGCGGAGTTTCTTCAGAAGGTCTATCTTCATGATCCAGACAGCGCGACTCGGACGGCGCGGAGATTGGTTAAAGAGTTGCGAAGGCGACGGCGACAGTCGTTTCAGGATCGGTTCAAACTAAAGGGGCAGGGATGAACGGTGAACAGTTTGTAGCGAAGCAACGGGAGCATCGACGCGCGGACCTGATCGGGAAGATTGTCGCGGCTGTCTTCGTGGTCCTCATGGTCTTCATGTTCGGCTTCATCCTCTATCACGTTCACGGAATCGAAGGGAGCTAGAGAAATGAGCGAATTCATAGATATTAAAAAGCAACGGGAGCAAGAGCTTCGAACGTTGACGGCGCAACAGTTGCATCTTCGGCTGATAGAGGATGTAGAAATGACGCAGTATCTAGAAGACAGACTGCTTTATGCGAGGAAAGCGGAAGCTCAGACTCAGGCGATCTTGAGTCAGTTGATCCTTAAAAATGGCGGAGCGGTCGTCTACTTCCCTGCCATAGGGGAAGGCGTGCTCTTGAGTGTCTTTAAGAGTCGCGGCTTTGAAAGTCAGTCGGTCGTCTTGAATCCGAAGTTCGCGGAGGAGGAAAACGCTCCGGCTCCGGGAGAGAATAAGACTCAGCGGAGTTCTCAAAAGATCTCTATCGGAGAAGCGGACCGGCGACGGTGGAAGCAAGGCGCTAGCTCAGACCACGAGTAAGATGAAGCAACCGTTGAAGCGGACCCAGAAGGCGATAGAAGAGACCGGCTATCAGAGCGGCTTCTACTGCTCGTGCGGGAAGGCGCACGGCTACCCGCTCTACGTCCTAGCTCATTGGACCGATGACGTTCGGATGGTCTGTCACGCTTGTGGGACGAAGTGGAGCGTTATTGAGGGAGTCGCGGTAAGGCTCACAAAGAGCGGGAAGCTTGACACTGAAGCGGACGCGGTCGCGGAAAGATGGAGCGAGACGTGATGGAGGAAGAAGAACTCGCGAAGCTTCTTCGAAAGAAGATGGACGATCCGCAACCGGACGGAGTTTGTATGTACTGCGAAGGTTCCGGAAAGTTCATCTTCCTAAACGGTCCGGTGAATATGGAAGAGAGACCTTGTCGGTTTTGTCAGGGTACAGGAAGGCGGGCATCATGAAACTAGGAATTGAGCAGATACTTTCCGGAATGTTAGTTGATCATCCGAACCACAAAGAGAAGGTCATCGTCGAGTGGGTAGTCAAACAACGCGACGAAGAGACTTATGGGATCTATTGGAAAAAGACCGGCGCTTCGATGTCTGGAGGTTTTCTTAGAAGCATTCCAAAAGGAACGATCTTCAAAATAGATGATCCGATCCTCCAAGATGCAATGAGGGGCGCGGCGGACTTGTTGGATGATATCTGGGAAGACGGAGGAGGATGGAATTTCTTCCAGCAGTACAAGGTCGCGGCGCGTTTGATTCAGGTCAAGATGTCGACGCTTACTCGTGAGTCGTTGCAACGGCAAGATGAAGACTCACGACTGAGGAATGAGATCAAGCAACTGAGAGCGCGGTTTAAGTTGATCCTCAGGGCGGTCTTGGAAACCGATCAAGGCGATCTCACGGGATGAACTGTCCAATATGCGGTAAGTTCACTACGAGACTAGGTGGCGGTTGGGTTCACCATGCGCGGACTCACGTTAAGGAAGGGAAGATCCGGCAAAGCATTTGTCCTTCGACCTACAACTACGTTTTCTATTACAGGACAAGACGCGGCGGACCCGTGGAACCGTGGCGCGGCGGTCCGACTTGGGAAGATGTCCAGAGGAAGGGCAAGCGGCAGACGTCGTTATACAAGAGTGCTGAGTTCAGTCGGAGGGCGGAAGCCGAACTGAAGGCGGAAGCGTACAAGACGGCAAAGCTGTACATGAAGCGGCGGCGCATCCCCACTAGTGAAGCGCTTCGATTGGAGCTAGCGGCGTTGGTTGCGGATTCTGAGGCGGATGGTCTGTACTCTTTGGCGTCGGTCGCGGCGGCACACAAGGCAAGGATAGGAAGTCTCCGGAAGGTTGCGAATCAACTGAGAAGGGAAGCAACGATTGCACAAAGCAAGCGACTCGTTAAGGAAGGCGGAAAGTGGAAATGAGTGAACTACACGACAACGTCATGAGTGAGCGGATTCTCTCAGAGGTCAAGATATGGGCGCGGCAAAGGGACATCACGTTATTTCCGAAGAAGACGTATGAACTCGCGGCGCTCGTGGCGGACTCGGAAGCGAACGGGGCAAGCGATTCGTCTTGGATGAATAAGTGGGAATACGCGGAGCATATCAAAAGGCTCCGGAAGCTTCGAGAGGAGTTCAGAATAAAGGGGCAGGAAGTACCGATGACAGAGAGGGAACGATGAGAGAACCGGATGGAACGACAGAACAGGTGGAGGACACGAGGATCTTATTCAATGCAGCTTTCAGTCAGTTGAAGATCGGACCAGTTACCTTCCAGCTATCGGGGATCGAGGTCGACTACATTTCAGCGGCACTGGAGAACGATCAGAAGAGTCTCGGTCAGATCCTCGAAGAGTTGAAGGAAGCGTATCCCGGCTTCTACAAGCATCCGGAAGCTATCACGCGAGAGGAGATCGTCGAAGCTATTGAGATGGTGTTGAAGCGGCATCCGGAGATCGTTAAAGACCCGATTGCATCCCTTCAGGCAAGACTACTAAGCAAGCATCCGGTCGAGCTTTCCGGAAAGATGGCGGGTCCAGGTGAGGTCATCATTGCTTTCGAGTGGGTCGTATCAGGCGTGGAGAGAGAGGACGTCGGACCAGTGGCGGCGATAGAAGCGCTCAACATCTTCCGGAAACTCCCAGTAAATATCCAGAGTGGAATCAGGGTTCAATGTTTGGAGAGTGCGTCAGAGAGCGGGCGCTACCTTGTCAGGAGAGTTTCAGCATGAAGGAATTCGTCGCGGCAACTCTGAAGCCTGAAGACAGAGTTCTCGTTGTTGCAAGTGTATGGAACCGGCGTGACCTGCTGGCGATCCCATGCAAAGTGACGCGGGTCGAAGAGACTAGAGCGCGGACTCGGGTCTTTGTCTTTCCGGAAGATTCCGAACATGCTCCGAAGTGGGTCAATGCTTCAGATGTCTTCGTGAAGTTGAGAGAGGAACCAGTCAAAGTTATTTATTGACTTCTCTTTCCGGAAGGTTCATAATAGAGTCATGGCGAATAAAACATCTACCGCCCCATGGGATCAACCTCGGAAGGCGACGACCATCACGATCTATGGAGACGAGCAGCTACCAGACCTTCCGAACCTGAAGATCGAACACGAACACACTCCGCGCTTTCGCACGGTACGCGGACGAAGAGAGAAGGGGCGCTGTCTCTTGATCTCTTGGAAGAATCGAGATTACAGATCGTGAACTCATTCGGCAGTCACTTGAAACCTGTAGCTTTCCGGGAACTGAAGCAACGGATTCGAAAGGCAATAGAGGAAGGGAAGCCGTCGCTTCTCTTCTCTTGTGGAGTCGATGACAAGGGACGCAAGGCGCAGGCTCATATCATGGCGGTCTTCTCTGAGGAACACTATCGAGAGAACGGCATATTAGTAAGTCGGGAGACGCGGACCTTCCAGCGAGGTTCAGCAGAGGAACGGCGGTTCCGCTATTGGGTTCAGTTCACTCTTAAAGAGAAAGAGATCAATGATCATGAGCGAATTCGATAGCAGTCTGACAAGCGAGGACTTCCGGAAACTTAATCGGGTCATGCTGCAACTGGAACGAGAGGGGCGAAAGTCCTTCACGGTCGAATGTGGGCGCGGCGTCGCAGGGCGCAAGATTCAGGATCACTTGCTCATGGTCTATGGAACTTCCGGAATGATCGCAGACGGCTTATTAGTAGAGCGAGAGACACGGACGTTCCATCGAGTCGGCGACTACGACGCAAAGACCCGATACCGCGTCGTGTTCTCACTGAAGAACGAAAGGCACAAGACATGAAGATTCGGTGGGTTAAAAGCTCTAGAATGTTCCCAATGACGCGCAAGAGTTCGAAGCGGAAACAATACGAGATTTGGACAATGCACACGTCGTTCAATTTTAGGATTGTTGTCGGACGAAGGCGGAAGACTCTAAACGCCAATTGGTCTAAGTGGGGCTACTCCGTTGTCCAAACCTCGACCCTGATGACTCTTCGCAAGTCGGCGGATGTCTTCAGCACTGCAATCACGGCGCAAACAGCAGGACTCCACGCGGCGGCGGTGGAGAGTAGGCACGCAACAACGACGGCGCTCGAACTCATGAAAGAAGCAGCGGTACTGTCCGCACTGGGGCGTACTAATGTCTAGCGATCCTCCAAGCGAACAGAGCGGCGGATACATCCCGAGAGGCGTTCGATTCTTTCAGAAGGCGATCAAGCATCGCGACGCGGCGTTGAAGCGAGAGGAACGCGAACGGAAGCGGACCCGCGACCAGCTTCGAGTGCAAATGAAACGAGAGGTTAAGACACAGCTTCTCCCAAACATTGAAGAGATCGATGAAGCGCTTCTAGCGAGGATCGTTGCACTGAAGGAAGATCGGAGTCTCGTTTGGGATTGCGGACCGGGAGAGCGCGGGGAGATGCTTGCAGGGCTACTCTGCGAACACTACCTCAAAGAAGGACTCACGGTCAGAGTTGAGCTTTATTCAATCGTCAGAACTACATTTGTTTCTGACGAACCGACTTACTACCTTCGGCTTAACATTCCGGAAGAAGCGGAGTATCAGAAGCGCTGGCGGGAGGCAAGTCAATGACCGGACTCAAAGCAAGGAAGTTGCGAAAGGGCGATATGATCCGTGTCTTACGCGGCGCATGGATCAAAGGTGCGCGGCTTGCTGTTGCGGAGTCGGTTGATTGTATGGTCGACGAGACGACCGAGTATGGGATAGTTTACGTTACTCCCTTGGAGGCGTATCGGTCCCAATGGGTTCGCGCGAAGTGGATCGTCGGCAGGGAGAAGAAGAGATGAAACCTCCAAGATGCTTTGTCATGAAGGCGTTGCGGATCGCAGTCGGCGACACTCAGCAACAGTTCGCGCAACGCATGGCGTGGTCGATCTCTTCCGTGGTGCGATATGAGACCTCTCGCACAATCCAGGGCGTTGCTCTTGTTCAGGCGGAACGTCTCGCGTGGCAGAACCGTTTCAGCGATATGGCGGAACTACTTCGCGATTGTATCCGGAAGGATATGGGAGTTGGCGACGCGCTCTTTACCCGGAT
>Ga0209976_10002143_pt1 | contig 11328 bp, 12 predicted proteins | sample SumtaG_FD_182806 | JGI IMG/M metagenome (GOLD analysis project Ga0209976, IMG submission 182806) | Deep subsurface microbial communities from Indian Ocean to uncover new lineages of life (NeLLi) - Sumatra_00157 metaG (SPAdes) (version 2) | ecosystem: Environmental > Aquatic > Marine > Oceanic >... | reverse complement strand
TAAAATAAAAAAAAATAACATTTTATTCTTTGACTAACCAGTTCGCAACCCGATCTGGCATGGTCCAGCCAATATAACTAATAATCGCAGATATGGCCAACATTACTCTGGTTAAAAACAAAGTTATCGGGTTTAATTGAAACACTGAATCTAAAATCCCTCCAGTAAGAAATATTAGAAATCCAAAAAAGATAAATCTACCCTTCCATTTTATTCTTTTATCTTCGGAAGCTGAAGATTTTCTAAAAAAGATATATTGAGTAATGAGGGATGTCAAAAGTGAGAGTAAAACAAACCCCGACACAATTGTTTTAGTTTCACTATCAAATCTCGTAACTCTTACTGCGAGAAGTGAAGGGTTGGTGAAGAGAAAATACATGAAGAATATTGTATATACAATGCAGATTGCTAGCCACGTTCCAGTTATTTTCCATTTCGATTTTGGATATATGAGGTATCCGAAAGAATATAACCAGAAAATGCTTGTTATTGTTACAAGTCCATAACTTATGAATATATATGCAACATCAGATATTTCGTAGTCAAATAATACGTACAAAAGGAAAGTAGAAGTAGCGCCCCACCATGCCGAAGTAACAAAAATCATCATCAATCCCACTGTAAAGAACTCAACTTTTTTATGAGTAAAATATTTTGAGAGAATCTTTAGTCCAACGATAGTCGTAATTGCTAAATTTATTATACCCACAAAACCTTGAATAATTTCAAATTGTGTTAAACCTTCTAATCCCATTTTTTTATCATTTAATAAAATTGATTTATATTGATATTATAATTGTTATTAGTCCATTTAAATTTACATATCAATTTCGAAGTACATAACAGTAAAATCGTAGCTTTTTTTAAAAAAAAGGGCGAAAGGAATTGAAGAATGCATTCCTACAGCGAAAGGTTATGAATATGAAAGGATTAATGCTAGTGAAATAAAAAAAATTATACAAGATATAATAAAACAACGAGAATCAGGCAATTCTCATTAGAAGTTTTTTATTCATAAACTTTTTTAGTTTCAAATCGTTTTATATCTCACTAAGTTCAAAACATATTTTTAAATGACTTAGGACGTAAAGTACAACGGTTTCAATATAATCAAGATATTGGAATGATATAAAAATATCATAATAAACCTGTTAATTGCGTTCCTTATTCTTTAGGAATAGATTTTGAATAAATTTATTAAAAAAAATGTTCGATTAAGATGAGTGAAAAAGGCAAAGTAATAGTTCGTGCTATGGTAACAGGTGGTTCGGCAAGCGGTGGTCCGCCTATTACTTAAAGCGTATCGCTTAAGTGATATTTGGTAAAGGACCAGCGGTTGGGCCTACTGGAATTAATATTAAAGACGTTGTTGATGAAATTAATGCCCAGACTATGGTATTTAAGGGGTTAAAAGTTCCAGTAAGGATTGAATGTGATGCTGAGACAAAACAATTTGAGATATTTATTGAAACGCCATCCACAGCCTCACTGTTATTAAAAGAAATAGGGGTTGAGAAAGGCTCGGGCAACGTAGGCGAGGAAAGAATTGGTAATTTAACATTTGAACAGTTAATTAATGTGGCAAAAGCGAAACAAAATATCTTCTTAGACAAAACATTTAAGGCATGTGTGAAAACCGTTTTAGGCACGGCGTTATCTGTAGGAGCAACTGTAGATAGTGAAGATCCGAGAGTCATTCAAGAACGAATTGATAATGGAGACTATGATGATTTAATTACGGAGGATATGTAAAATGAAAGTGGATGATAAATTATTAAAAAGGTCTCTTAACGCTGCGATTGATTTTTCTGTAATTAAAAAGGAAGGATTTAAAGATAAAGTACGTAAATTTGACGAAACCATTGATTTTATTATTAATCTTAAAGATATAAATTTGAAAGATCCTAAGAGTAGAATAGACAAAGAATTGATATTACCTAATGATATAATTTCAAAAGATAAACCTAATATTTGTGTAATTGCTTCTGACGAGATATTATTAGAAGCTAAAAAGCTTGGTATTGACACATTAGATAGGGATGCTTTAGCAGCACTAGATAGAGAAGAAAAAAAATATAAGAAGAAATTCGTAAAAAATCACGATTTTTTTGTAGTTGAAGATAAATTGATGAGAGATGTTGCGCGATTTTTGGCCCGATTCTTGGGACCTGCCGGAAAAATGCCCAAGCCATTCCCTACGGGATACGGAATAATTTCAAGTGTTGATGATCTAAAAAACGCTTTTGATCGGTATAAAAAAATAATTCGCATACAAGTTAAAAAGCAGCCGATAGTACAAGTGAAAGTAGGCAAGAAGTCAATGGAAATGGATAAAATTTTTGAAAATATAAAAGCCATTGTTGACTATATAGCCGATTTAATGCCTCATAAATTTAACAACTTTAAATCCATGTTCATAAAATCCACAATGGGTAAAGCAGTTAGAATAGACGAGGATTTCTTAAAAAATATAGGTGTATAGAAAAATGATCAAACAACGACATATTCCGCAATGGAAATTGGATGAGATTAGTTTATTAGTTGAATTATTTAATAAATATAAAAACATTGGAGTAATTGAAGTCGGACACATACACGACCAACAAATACAAGCAACCCGGAGAATTTTGAGAGAAAAAGCGATAATTAGGATGTCCAAAAAATCCTTACAAACACGTGCGATTGAAGAGTTTCAAAAAGAATCAAAAAAAGAAAATCTAGAACAGCTTGCTAATAATATTCCAGGGCAATCGAGTCTTTTGTTTACAAATATGAATATCTTTGAATTAAAGAAGCTACTTTTAGAAAATGAATGGATGGTGCCTGCTAAACCTAATGAAATCACCTCGGTAGATATTTGGGTTCCAGAAGGAGATACGGGTTTACCAACCGGACAAGTTATTTCAGAATTAAACATGACCTTACGTTTGCCAACACGAATACAAAATGATACTATTTGGATAAGAGAAGATACCAGAACTCATAAAGCAGGAGAATTAGTGGATGTAAAACAAGCTGCTGTCTTGAAAAAATTGGGCATTAGACCTATTGAGTCTCTGATTAAAATACATTTTGCCTGGTGTGACGGTGAAATTTATCCAGAAGAAGTATTATACATGGATATGGGAAAATTACAACAAGATATTGCGTCTTGTTATTTCACAGCCCAAAAACTTGCACTTGAATTAGGAATTATCGACGATGAGACAATAGAGCCATTAATTCAAAAAGCAAATAGAGAAGCGTTAGGTATTTTATTCGCACTGCCGATTTTTGATGAAGATATGTTGGAAGAATACATAAAAAAGGCAGCACTTAACGCAAATATAGTGAATTCAATGGTATTAGGAACAGGTAAATCTGCTCCAGTAAAAAAAGGAAAAACTAAAAGAAAAAACTAATTAGGATGATTTTTTTAAATCCAAATTCAAATTTATGAAATAAAAATTAAAACCAAAAAAAAGAGGTAAAAAAATATGGAAAGTATATACGCTGCACTCTTACTTCATAAAGCTTCTAAAAAAATTACTGCCGTTGCGATTGGAAAGATTTTAACCGCTGCTGGAGTCGAAGCAGATAAACCTCAAATTACTAAGCTCGTTGCAGGTTTAAAAGAAGCAGATATTGACACGATCTTAGCATCAGCAACAGCAACTCCTATAATGGCAGCGCCAGCTGCTGGAGGAGGAGCTCCCGCAGCATCAGGAGCCAAAGAAGAAGAGGAAGAAGAGGAAGTAGAGGAAGAACCGACAGGGATAGGCAGCCTCTTTTAATTCTTGGAGGAGGAAAAAGCCGTTCTGGCAGTATGGGCAGTTATTATGCCAAAATTAAAATTATAATTTTTTTTAATTATTTTTTTCTATTTTTATAAACGTTAATGTAGAGAATTATGGTCAAATAAAAATAGATAGATCTTAAATATATTGGTTCCCAGTAAAAAATAATTATCTTAGATTGCACATTTCAAAAAAGCGTAATCTTTTTTTTGTAATCTGAATTTTTGTTAAATATTCGATATAATAAACAATCTATTAATTAATATAAATGCCGAGCAAATTTATTAAGTTCTTCACTCCGTTTGTTAGAGTTATGCCGGAAATCAGAAATCCGCAGAGAGAAGTTTCATTCAAAGAAAAATTTGTATGGACTGCCATTGTACTAGTAATTTATTTGATTATGTCCAATATACCTTTATATGGTGTTGATCTCCAAGAATCAACTGATTATTTTTATTGGCTAAGAGTTATTCTGGCAAGTCAGAGAGGAACTTTAACAGAATTAGGAATCGGACCAATTGTGACTTCTGGATTAATCATGCAGTTATTGCTTGGTTCCAAAATGATTAATATTGACATGAGCGACCCCTATGACCGGTCAATGTTCAGTGGAACTCAAAAAGTCATGGCAATTTTCTTAACAATGTTTAATGCTATTGCATACATGCTTGGAGGAGCATTTGGACCTCCTGAGACTTTAGGGCTAGAAAATATGGTTCTGATTTTTCTCCAATTAATGTTCTCTGGTGTTATAATTATCCTGCTTGATGAGCTACTACAGAAAGGATGGGGGCTCGGTAGTGGGGTTTCATTGTTTATCGCTGCAGGTGTGGCAGGTCAAATCTTTTGGAACGCGTTTAGCTTTATTGAGGCTCCTGGTGAGGCTCGCTTGCCAAGAGGGATAATTATTGCCATATTTTATGTACTATTTGATGATGATCCTGACACGAACATTCAGGATCTCTGGGTTCGGGGACAACTGCCGTCTATCTTAGGATTGCTTACCACGATTATAATTTTTATGATCATAGTTTGGTTCGAAGGGACTCGTGTGGAGATACCGTTGCAGTACAAGGGCTATAGAGGCTTCAAAGGTAAATATCCAATGAAATTGATGTATGTTTCTAATATTCCAGTTATCTTGGTGAACGCGTTGTACGCCAACATACTATTCTTTGGTCAGATCATAGCAGGACCAAATTCGCAATTACGAGGTCAAGGATATGACTTCTGGCTCGATTTAATCGGAACATTTAATTATCAAAGTACAGGAGAGGGCACGGGAGGGTATCTTGTTCCCTCTTCAGGCTTAATCTACATACTTTCACCGCCGCTAGGTATGGAAGCACTAATAGCTGACCCGTTACGAGCAGTCATATATCTAGTGATATTTATATTTCTTTGTATTTCACTAGGGAAAATCTGGGTCGAAGTATCAGGGCTCAGCCCCCGTGATATAGCTCAGCAGATAATAGATTCAGGAATGCAAGTACCGGGGTTCAGGAGCTCCCCAAAGATCGTTGAGAGGATTCTGAAGCGTTACATTCCCACTTTAATAATCCTTAATGGAATTATCATCGCACTGCTAAGTTTCATGGCGGACAGCCTTGGGGCGTTAACAAGTGGTACAGGGCTCTTAATTGCTATAGGAATTATTCATCAATATGCTGAAACAATAAGCAAGGAGGTCGCAGCAGAACAGTATCCAAGCATGAGAGGATTCCTTGGATTAGACTAAATTTTTGAGCTTTTTCTCTCAAAATTTATTTTAGATCTTATAAAAAGTGTTAAAAAATTTATTAAGCATAAGTGAATATACTTAAACATAATACTTAGACATAAAGTTGTTAAAATTCATAAATAATTGAAGGTTTATCGTATGGCTTTGTTAATGGTCTTACAAGATTCGGGTTGGATGAATACTCCTCCAGGCTCAATGTGGTTTATCGTTTTATTATCTGTAATAATCTCTATTTTAAGTGTTATACTTACTAAGTTATTGATTGATACGAAGGAAATGGAGAGAAAACAAAAGCAGATAAAAGCGCATAATGAAGAAAAGAAAAAGATTATTGAAATTGCAAAGGTAGATGTTGATAGATACCATAAAGCCCGTAAAAAATGGGAGAGAAGAGATATAATGCTGAAGAAATCGCAACAAGGCATGGCGATGGCCAGAATGAAACCCACTTTAATTACCTTTTTACCAATGATTGTTATTTTTGCGATTCTTAGAGGAATTTATGGGAACGACCCTGTTGCAGCCACACCGATGAATCCTTTAGTTTATGGTCTTTTGCAATGGCCAATTGGTATGGGAATGTCGGATGAAAGTTCATGGATTGGTAACTCTGCTTGGGTTAATTTTACGGCATGGTATTTTGTATGTTCATTAGGTACTAATACTTTACTTCAGAGGATATTAGGATTACAAACTCAAGCCTCTGGTGGAATGGAACAAATGTTTACAGGACAACAAACCGCAGGAGCAGAGTTTCCAGACGTTTAGTTAACAAGTACTAATGAATAAAATAATCGAATCAATTTTTTCCACATTGTATATTTTATAGACAATATATTTTTATTTTCAATTTTTTTTTGAATCACCAGAATTATTTAAGAGAACCTCTTTTAAGAAATGGGGGGATGCAAATGGATTTAAACTGGTCAGACATTAAATCAGATACGCTCATTCTTAAATATTTTTCAGCATAGCTTTCTTCACAGAAAATTGCCTAAATCTCAGTTAGGTTTTAATATACCTTTTTAAAAATATTGTTAATCCTCTAAATAAATTATCTAGTTGTATTAAAATGGTAAGGTGTAATAAATGTAAGAAAAAAATTAAGAAGAACCACCTAAATAAGGTTTTTCAATTAATTTTAGGAAATATGGATAACGGTAATTTTTATGGGAGTGAAATCCTATATTACCACATAGAAGAATTAACTATTCCAAATTAAATAAAGATGAATTAATTAAATTAGAACAAGATTTTTTTTTCATTACTTTACTTAATCTTTTAAAGAAATTTCTTTTTGGAAATAAGTTTATTTAATTTAAGAGCGCAACGGGAGGGAATTTCGTATTCCAAGAAAATTGGAAAATTTCGAACCCCCGAGTGCGAAGCACACCAGCTTTCTGGGATAGAATTCCACTCCAAGCTGGCGCCGTACCAGGCTAGGCTACCGTTGCTTTAAATAAAAAAATAAAAATTTAATGAAATTAAAGAAAATATTCTATTTAAGTCATTTTATAGGGATTGAGACAGGTTGATTCATTAATTTAGTTTTTTCAGCTTTTTTAATAGCGGCTTCAACTGCGTTGTGATCAGCGCCTTTTTTAATATCTATGAGATCTGTTGTTGGTTCAATATGTTTATAGTTAACTCTTCTTCTTTTTACGCTTAATCCATCAACAAGTAAATAATTTTTATCGATAACATCCACAATAACGCAGTAGTATCCTGCTTCTCGTCCCAAAGTTTTGATACATAACCTTCCTATATCATACACGCTCATAATATAATTCGTCACCAAATTATTTTTAGTAAATTTAGCATTACTGGTTTTATTTTTGAATCCAGTAAAGATAAACAAAATATCTTAGATTAAAGAAATAAAACTAAAAATAAATTTTTTATGATTTTCACAAATCAGCTTTTTTTCAACTTTTTATTTTTGATGATTTGAAGGAGGTTATTTAAGACTTGTTCAATTGTAAGTCCTTCAGTGGCAAGAATAACATCGTGAATTTCTTTAATTCTTGCTGTATCACTTAAGTCAATGTTATATAAATGGTTAAATCGTTCTAGTTCAGATTTTTCTCTTAAAATTGTTTCTTTCATACTATCTTCAAATGATATATTATCTCTTAAAGCAATTCGTTTTACACGGGTTTCTAATGGACAAGTAAGGTGCATTCTAATATCTGCGATATCTTTAAGGAGATATCCACTCAATTGACTGTCAACTATTATATTTCCTTGTTTAGCAACGTCGATCACTTTATTATCCAGTTTGTTATCAATTTCAGGATGTTCTTCAACGTATTTGGAAAATTCTTCTAAAGTCATGTTCATTTCGATTGCGAGATCTCGAAATGCTTGACCAGTTGAGTAATATTTAATCCCTAGGGCTTGAGCAATTAATTTAGCTATAGTAGATTTTCCGGAGCCATGAAGACCAGAAATGCTTAAAATCATAGGTTTAATTAATTCTTTATTAATTATAATTATGATTAAAAATTTTAAATTAAGAATTCTAAAAATCTAGTAAAATTCAATAAATAGAATGTTATAGTAATTTTCAAAATTTTATTGATTCCAAATCGATTCTCTTATTAAGTTTTTAAGGCAAATAGCACAGTATCGTCCACTTTCTATTCTGTTAGGTCTTCGAGTAGATATATTGGTTTTCCTAATTTTAGCTGGTCTATCTCTTGGGATGGAAGAAAGGGGTTTTTTGCATATAGCACAATGGCTTTTTTTAGGTTTTCTTCTTGTATAATGAATTTTATTTATACTGCCCGGAGTTCTTATACTTTTTCGTGCTTGAGAATGAGATCTTAAACCTGGTCGTGGCATATAATTTTGTTCTCTTTTAGTTAAACTTAGAATAGTTTGCTAAATTAATATTTTTTAAAAGAATGAACAAAATATTAATTTTATCATTTTAACTAAGGATTTAGATTTAATTTGCGTTGAAATTCTTTAAAGATTTGATATAGTTTATCTACTATGATATCCCTAAATCTTTTATTTTTGAAAAGGTTTTGCGGGTTTTTAATAACGTGATTATAGATTTCATTAATTTCTAATTGAATGGATTCAAAACCTGGAAATTTCTTTACACTTCTTTTTAATTCTTTGAAAAGTTTTAAAATTAAGTCGCTACTTGTAAGGCCTTCCAATTTTAATGCATCCATTAGAGTAATAAAAGATGCTGTTATTTCTGAAGTAATTCCAGGTAATTCTAATATGGAATTCCTTAAATTTTTATCAAATTGAGACACGTTTTTATTTTCAATCTCAATGAATTCTTCTGGAGAACTTAAAACATAGATTTCTTTAAAGATTTTAGTTGTCCTGTTATACTGTTCTATAAAGTTCATATAAATTAGAACTTCAGAGAGAGAAATATTTTTTTCATTAAAATACATCTTGATTTTTAAAAGCCCTTTCATGGCGTTTTTAATGGCTTTTCTAAAGAAATTGTCGTTTATGGTACCTTCTTGGTATTTTTTGTATAAATTATTTATTGAATTAACTAAAGCGAATAGTTCAGATTCTACATCAGAAAACTTCTTATTATTATTGTCCATTAATATTATTTTCCTTACAAAATTAAAATAACAAAATAATATTGGAATGTTATTGAACAAATGTAAAGATATTCATTAAAATTATTCAAATTAAATTATTTAAACGAACATAATATTTGCATAATTCATAAAAAGCTAATGGTATTTAAATGCAAAACGGAGTTTTTTTTTTTGATTTACAAAAATCAGATTTTAGATAAAAAGCTGGTGTATGACTAAATCCAAATTCAACGTGTTCTATGTTAAGTGAAATTACATTCCAAATAGAGTAGGTCGCAAAAAGTAGAAGAAAATAGAAACCGTTATACCAATTGCCAAGGATGATATCAGTACACGAGTAGTAGATGTGTTGCCCAACTCTCTAATTGCAAGCGTCATTAAAATAGGGACCCATATTGCAATTGTAAGGGCATCTATAACATCTAAAACTGCCCACACAGGGGATCTGAACATAGCGTTGAATACTGAGTCATCAAAGTCAGAACTTGAGATATCAACATCTACCGTAGGAAATGCGATTAGTATTATCAGAATTTTAATGGTGTTTACCAACAAGAATGGTGCAAAAGCACACATTAGCATTTTATATTTATATGCGGCTTGTTTTTGTAATAAAGTGCCACTTTTATAGATGCTAAATGGGCTCATTTCTGATTCTTTATATTTTTCTTTTCTTTCTTTTCCAAATCGGTCTTCCAATTTCTCTGAAAATCCAACAGCATAATTAGCACCGAATGTAAATAACCAGATTAGAATGACATAAAAAACTGCTTGAAATAAAAAACCAAATATAAGGAATGTTAAAAACATGGCCAATCCGTAAGGAAATAGTGAAGCTGAATATGGACTAATTGGTTCACCGTTAATAGAAACGAATCTAAAATGTGATAAGAAAGCCAATCCCATTAACCCCCACAGTATTGAATTAAAGAATAATATATAATAGCCAGGAGCTCGAAATCTCTTATGATTAATGTCCCAAAAGGCTCGTGATGGATCTATAAAAAGATATATAATATTTAAATACCATGGATTAGGGGCAATCCATTCACTCTCAATTCTTTGAAAAATTTTTTTAAAATATTGAAGACTTTCGATTTTTTCAATTCTTAATCTCTTTCCACAGAAAGAACATGAGAATGTTTCAGCTCTATTTTCATTACCACATCTAGGACATCTTATAAAACTTTCAGCCATTTATATCAATCCTATTTAAATCTTTTAACCGGTTTTATAGTTTATAGTAATAATAACATAACTCAGAATTTATTTAAAAATTGGTATTAGTTTTCATTTTTTTAAGATATTAATAATTAAAAATGAATTTATAGATATTCTATTAAAAAGCCCTTTTTTTCTTTTATAATTCTATTTTCTCGATTTGTAAACAATTTAATTAAATCTAAATTAGTTCTTGTGTGGCTAGTAACTTCTAACACTTTTATTTTTGAGGGTGCTCCGATATAAGCCATTAGCGGAATTAATTGATCGCTAAGGTAATTGTCAACCGGAATATCGTTTTGAATGTATTTTAAAATTTCATTCGCAGCTAGAGTTCCTAATTTTTCTGAAGATAATCTTTTTTCACCTAATAAAGTTCCTGTGGAAATTATGGCTCCTGTATCAGATTCAGACCATAAATAGAGTCCTATCCCTGGACTGGTTGAATCTACCCATGTATATTTAATATCTGTATCAATTTTTAAATTTCTTTTAAGAGTTTGAATTACAGATTTTCTAACTCTCACTGCAATATTGTCTCTGTTTCGTCTTAAATGGTTTGTAATTATAATTTCACCTTGAATAATGTTCAGATTCCCTAACTCAGTTAAATTCACAGGCTCTAATTTCGTTTTTGGAGGTGATATAATACACTTTGCTCGGGCTCCACCTTTAGGATACCAACCATGTTTTTGAATATCTATATCGATATTGAGGCCAGCTTTAGCAAAAATTGGATAAATAACTTTTTGAAGATAATTCAAACTTGGTGCCCATTTTCCAAAAGTTCCACCACCATTAAGAACTATTTCAATATTTTCAGTACTTTTGAAACCTAGGCTTGCTATTTGTATAGGTTGGAGTAACAAACCTATACTAGCAGCTGTGCTAATATTTAAATTGAGATCTTTCTTTACGTTTTTTTTAGGAATAAGGGACAATTCTGTTGTTCCGACTTTACAATCACTTAGATTACTATTTGTTAATTCTGATAAACTTTTAAGCCCTA
>Ga0209976_10002142_pt1 | contig 11333 bp, 7 predicted proteins | sample SumtaG_FD_182806 | JGI IMG/M metagenome (GOLD analysis project Ga0209976, IMG submission 182806) | Deep subsurface microbial communities from Indian Ocean to uncover new lineages of life (NeLLi) - Sumatra_00157 metaG (SPAdes) (version 2) | ecosystem: Environmental > Aquatic > Marine > Oceanic >... | reverse complement strand
CCCAAGTAAATATTAAAGCATCTGTCCCCTTAAGGACTGTCTGACGTTGGAACTTATGTCTCCTCTGGCCTGCAACTGTGTAAACTTGGAAGACTACATTTGAAACACGGGCTACTACACGGTCAAAAAATAGTGTTCGACCAGTAGGGTCTTGGATTTGTTGCATGTCTCCACTAGCGAGCCCTTCACGGTGATATACCCATTCGAGCGCCGTTGTTTTGCCTCCTAAAGAGGGACCATAGAAACAAATCTTGAATACTAAAGTTCCATCTCCTCGACGTGATGGCATATTTTCAGAACCTCAATGTAAAAATTATTTTTAATACCAATTTAATTATTTTAATAGTAATTTAAAAAAACTCAACTAATTTAAATTTATTTAAACAATTAATTTAGTTTTTTCTATTAAATTAATTTTCTTTAAAGATAATTTGCTCCACTTTGTCGTTGATAAAATTCAATTCTTGATTGATTAGTTGTTTAACCTTCTCAGCATTGATTTTAGGATTTTTTAGGAATAAATCTTGGACGATTGTCTCACATTCCATTGCTTTTTTCGCTAATAAAATATGTAATTTATTAGTTTCATCATAAAAAGGTATTGGAAATAAGAATGGTCTTTTATGAATATGACGTGAGCTCTTAATTAATTTAATGTTTCTTGATAGAGTTGGAGAATTCAAAATAGCAGATAAATAATAGGCTTCATCCATAGATTCGGTGGAAAAATAGTAATTTTCAGAACCTACAATAATATTTTTCTTAGGATTTTGAATTACCGCGGCTTTTAAATTTGAACCGCTTGCGTTATACAAGACCATATGTGTTTTATTGTTGTATTGTTTAGTTAGTTTATTCCAGTAATTTAAATTGGAAAATAAAGTGTTAATATCACTTGTTGTTTTCTTTTTTTCTTGATATATTTTATTCATTTCATTATAGAAATTCATTGCGAGGGGATATTTCATTAAATATTTAAGATTAAATTCAAGATGATCATCAACAGGTAAAAATACATTTCTTAGTTTTGTTAAAAGAAAGGGAATTAAATCCTTATTTAAAAATGTTTTATACCCGAAGTTTGATTCAATCCTTTTATTTTGAAATGTATAATTCCATTCTTTCTTTGCTCGAGAAATTATATCAGGATCAGTGGATATTACAAATTGAACGTTCCTTTTCTCATCTACTTTAAAAAAGACCAAAGTTCTTGGAACTAGAGTCGCTCCTTGAAAAAATGTATTTTTATAAGGACTTGTTGATATTTTATTTAACATTCCTAATTGTTGGAGGGGTAAAATTATTTTTGCCCCATTATTTTCAATCTTTAAACTTGAATACAATGTCTCTTCTAGTAATTCAAGATTTTCGTCAAACACTTTAGTCTTAATTGGATATTTATCTTTAATTGAGATCTTACCATCTTTTCCTATGTATTCTGCTTTTAAGCAGATATATTGTATATTAAATAAATAATTGGAAGGGAAATCCCATATTTCTATGTTATTGAAAATCGAAAAAGCTCGAAATTTATAACAATGGTCTCCATTTAAAACGCTTTTTGTAATTACAAAAAAGATATTTCCATTAAGCTTTAAGAATTTAATGGGTATTAAATAAAAAAAGATACTTGCTAATTCAATATGGGTGATATATTGACTTAAAGGTTTAATTCCCAATTCTTCCGCTAAATTCCGAACTTTGGTTTGATAGTCTTTAGAACTGAGATCTTTATAGGTAAGCCAAGGAGGATTCCCAATTATTAAATCAAATGAATTATATAATGTATTTATATGAAAATCATTGTTAATTTCATTTATTTCAGGAAAAAATGAATTGATTAGAATTATATTAAGAGCGGGTATTTGTTCTGTTTCTAGATCAAAATACTCTAAAAAAATTAAAAAAATATTTACTTTCGTAGTCAATACGGCTAAAGGATTAATATCAAACCCATATACATTGTTAATTGCCATAATTTTTGATTTATTAGAAGTATCAGTGTTTAAAATTTGTATAATTATATCAATTAAAAAATTCCCTGAACCGCAGCTTGGATCTAAAATTTTTAATCCAAATTTATAAAGATCATCAACCATTTTATGAACAAGATGAGAAGGAGTGTAAAATTCTCCTAATTTATGCCTGGTTTTTGTAAAAAAAATTTGTTGGTACAGATCAAAAAATAAATCTTGCAATCCTAACTCTGTAAATTCTAGAAGATGATAAATTTTCTCCATTTGTTTTATATTGGCATCAATCCAATAAAATCTCTCAAATTCAAATAAGTGAGATCTTTCTAAATTATTAGATTTCCAATATTCGAAAGCCACTTCCAGATCATGATTTTGACTACTAGCTAATTTGATAATAATTAAAGATTTCAATAACAATACAAAATACGTCTGTTTTATGAAGAGATCAGTGTTTAATGACGATTCTCCATAAATCTTATTGTAATTTTCTTTCCACTCTTTAAAATTTTCTTCGAATAATTCTCTTTGGATAGTCGAAGCCTTTTTATTAAGGATTTCTATTGATTCAATAAAGAATTTCGACTTTAAACCAAAATTTTTGACGATATAAATGCTATTTATTATCCTTTTAACCATTATTTATTAAAACTTAATTTAAACTAAAAAAATTTAGCAATATGCTATTAACAATATGTTTTTTGAAAAGAAGATTTTTTCATCTCATAAATGAGGGAAGTATTGCGCTGAAAATTTCCGCTATTTTTCTTAATTTTAGGTTTTTTAGGACGACAAAACATATTTAAATTTTTAGGGTAATCCAGTTCCGGGAATATCAACTTCAACATATTCTATACGCCCTTTATCTCTAGTATGTGCTGATGTAGCGATGAAAAGTGTACATCGATCTGGCCCTCCTAACATACAAGCATAAGCATCATTTTCTACTTTTACTATATGTGTGATTTTGCCACCTTCAAGAACACGGACAACCCTATGTCTTCCTGGTGCAGCAACCCAAATTCCTCCTTCTTCATCTAGACATATTCCATCAGGGGGTATAGATCTGAGGCTCGCCCAAATACGTCGTCCAGTAAGGGAGCCATCTTTCATTATATCAAAAGCAGTAAGACGAAGTGCGAAGGTTTCAGCAACGATAAGCGTAGAATCATCAGGAGTTATAACAATTCCATTCGGAAATGCCATATCATCTACAACAACTCGAAAATCACCATTAGGATTTACTAAAATGATTTCGGCTGGAACGAACGTTTGATTATTGAAAAAATCGAATCCAAAATTCCCAATATACGCACGACCCTGCTTGTCAACGACCATATCATTCAAATAAAATGTTGCAAGTCCACTTAAGTCGGCAACTACTTTTACTCCATCAGGATCAAGGCGAAGCAGGCAACGATCTTCCATAGAAGCAATCAGCAATGTATCATCCGGAAGCCAACCTAATCCAGAAGGACTATTAGGTCTTTCAATAATCGTTTCAGTATTACCCCTCATATCAACAGTCATTACCTTATGACCATCCATATCTGAAAACCATAGCTTATTATCGTGCCAACGAGGGCTTTCTGGAAATAATAATCCTTCAAGAAGGATTTCCGTTTTAAGTCTTGATATTTTACTCATAATTTACTTGTTTATTTTATGTTATTTATATTTTTTTTATTAAAACTTAATTTAAACTAAAAAAATTTAGCAATATAATAGATATTAACAATATGGTTTTTTGAAAAAGAGATTTTTTCATCTCATAAATGAGGGAAGCATTGCGCTAAATATTTCAGCGATTTTTCTTAATTTTTGTTTCTCTTTTATTATTGTGACGATTAATACAGAATCAGATAATTCTTCCCTATCTAGAGACCCTCCCGAATAAATTGCTCTATTCGAATTAAATACAAGTAAATATTTTACATTTGGATTATTAATCACACTGATTCCTGGAGTATTTGTGAGCTCATCATATATTTTTTGATAGGGTTTGGACATTAAACGTCTATCTGTTGTTAATATTAATACTGGTATCCCGTTTTGCGCAATTTTTTTCAATTCATCTGTATAAAATCTATCTATTTTAGGTGTAACAACATTTAACTGATCTGTAGTTGCATTGACAAATTCAATTAAAGTATTATTAAGATATTCTTTATTCTGGCTTTCTCCTGAAGATTCTAACTCAAAATTGCCTACTAATGCTAAGAGCTTTAGCTCAAATTCTTCAATTTGACTTTTTAAACGTCTATTTTCCAGTCTTAATTCGTTTAGGCGATCAGAAATGTCACATCAACTCTTTTTCATTTCTAATTCTATGTTTCTTTTCTATTTTTCTTCTTTTTTTAATTTTTCTTAAAAAACTGATATCGAAATTATAATTCTTTCCATGGCTTGCCAAACAATATAAAAGAACTAATAGCCAGACCGCTTTTAGATTGTCTTCTAGCTTTTAAAATTGCTTCTCCTTGACTTTTGTTATTAAAGAGGTGAATATAGAAATTTGATATGATTTCTCTTGAGTCTTCGTTAAAGAGGGGATAAATACGAGAAGCTATTCCTGTAATTCTATCGTAATTAAATTGACTGACCATTTCACCAAAAGTTTTTAGCACGTTTTTTAATCTTTTTCCATTTACATCAAAAATTTGAGCGTTAAAAAACAAGATAGGCTGGATATTATTATGTTGATTTTTATCTATTGCTCTTTTAATTTCATTGAAGGTTATTAACTTTTTATCATTTGTAAGGAAATAGCTATCTTTTGGACTTAATTTTGAATAAAATATGTTCCCCACAAAATGAATAATGTGATATTCCCCTTGAGAAATATGTGTTAAAATTTTCTCTCGAGATGATTCAAACTCACTTAAAATAGTCATTTCATTTACTTTAGATTGAGTATTAAAGAAGTTTGTTATATGATTTAATTCTTCCGCGCCATAGACAAATGGAAAAATTAACATTTTCTTTTGTAGTTCTGCATTCCATTGTAATGGATCTTTTGAATTTATTGCTTCAATTATTAATAGATTATAACTACTCTCTCCTTGTACAGGGTGTTCATTAGACATTTCCTGTTCGAGGTGAGTACCTCCCAGTGGAGGTTCACCGATTTTATATCCACTAGAATATTTTAACATAAAGAAATTATTATCGTAAATTAAGTCAAACGGGACAGTCATATCATCTAAAATGAAGTAAATCTGAGGAACGTAGTCTATATCTTTGGGTTGAAATTTCTTGAAAAATTCCCTTATCATTTTAGGTAGGAAATTAAACAATAATTTCCCAAACTCAATTAAATTAAAATTATAAAGCTTTTCCTGATTTCCAGAAAAGAGATCGCTATAGATTTCCATGATATGCAAATCGTTCCAATATTCATTTGTAATCTTACCTTCCATTAGCTTATTATCTTTAAATAATAATCGAAAAGAAATCGCACCCTCCGAATTTATTCGAAATATCATTTGTTTTAAAATAAAATCAACATCAGATATCATAGATTCCTTATGGTCATCTGCTAAAGAATAAATTTGAGTTTTTAACGATTCTGTTAGACTATATAGTGAGTTTAAATCCATCAGATTAGATTTTATTTCGTCAGGCAAAAACGGAATCATTTTATTTGCGAGATCAAAATCTTTTTCTTCGAAGAGTGTGCGATAAAACATCATTTTCCAAAAATCGCCCGATTCTAATACGAAAAATCTACTTTTAAACTGCCAAAGATAATCATAAGTATAGAAGTAATGATAAATCTCTTCAGGTGATTGAGGAGTTTTAAGGTGATTACTTAATTTTTCAAGAGATTGATATAGGTATCTCCTTTCTTTCATATCAACGAATTTTTTACAAGCGTTAACCCATAGTTCTATTAAATTTCTGTCATATCCTAGATCTGATTGATATAGATATAAATAATCTTCTATGAAGTCATAAATCTCGTAGGCAATTTCAAATTGATTTCTGCTCACTGAAAAGTCAATATATTTTTTAATAAAAACTAAAGCTTCATCTAGCGATTGATATTCTCTAATTGTAGCGAATATGTTTTTAATAATAATAATGATCCATGAATGTTCCCCAATATTATTCAAATAATAAATTAAATCTTCCAAATCGATCAGAATTTCATTGAAATTTCTTTCATTAATGGTAACTTTTCTCAAATTACTAAAATCTTCTTTTAAATAATTAGGCAGACGACCAACTAATATTTTATTAATTTCACTAATGAATTCAGGAGAATCTTCTAAAAAATCAAGTTTAACACTTTCAATAACAATATATAAGAAAAGACTCTTTTTATTCGGTTCAAGTTTATAAAGAATTTCCCCCAAGGTTTTTAGACTTACCCGGAAAAGATCTGAAGGTAATACAGATTTTCTTAAATACATTAATAATAATTGTAATTCTACTAATAAGATTTTATCATCTCTCATTTTGACTTTTTCACAAAAGGAATTGATGAATTTGGAAATTCCATTTATAGAAAAATCACTTGATTGTATGATTTTTTTTAAAAGAGTGTTAAAGAAATTGGTAAATAAATCGAATTCTGAGGTAGCATTCAAAAATGAAAAGAAGCGATTATAGGCATCGATATATCTAATGATATCAACTTTTCCTTCCTTTCGACTAGTCAATGAATTTAAATAAATCCACCATGAATTGGATATAATCATAATTAATTGCCTCTTTTTTTGAGGTGTCAACCAATTGGTTTTTTCTATTTCAAAAAACAGATCAGTAAATAGCTTATCTCCCCATCTGTGATTTGAATTTTGTAATAATTTTCTACCCTGAAGGATTCGATTTTGAAAATCTTTTAAAAATTGGTCTTTTATCTCAGAACTGACACTCATTTAATCTTTATCCCCTCTTTTTGTATATTCTACTCTTTATATTCTGGATTTGGGATCCAACCCTCTTTTAATTCATTTTTTGAGTGCAATATAGATGCTCCCAGCCAACTCATGTTCTCCCTTCCAGTTGCTGCAATGATACTGACTTTTTGATTAATCTTATCTGAAAAATATTTCATAATTTCTATTTTTAATCTCTCTTTTAACCCGGGGATTAGGCTTCCACCGCCAGAAAGAATGATATTAGAGATTAATTCTTCCCAATTTTCTCGATCCCATGATTGAATCACTTTTGCTATTACCTCGGGCAATCCTATATAATCTATACGGATTAATTTTGGGTCAAAAAACGGTTCAGTAAGCATAAATCTTTCTAAATTTATTCCCAAATTTGAACCATCAGGAAAGTTAATAACTTGATCATAATTAGTAAATCCTTGTTTTATACTATCAATTTCTACTTCCGGTCTTAATACGCACAATGCTGTTTTTTCTTTGATTTCTTTTGCTAGCCATTTTTCGAGATAAAGATTTATACTGGAACCTTTCTTTGTTATTATTAAATTTATGAGTTGATTAGTTAAATCTTTACCCGCGACCGGAAAAACATCTCTGGCCATAATGTTAGTGAATCCATGAAATATTGAAGAAATATAAGTGTGTGATTCCCCCATATTAACAATAACACCGGTAGTTTTTTGTAGGGTTTGTAATATGGCTTGGCTTTCTGATAAAAATAAAATATAAGGAAAATTTAATTCATTAAAGAATAATTGCTGTAATTTAGTTTTTTCCAATTCAGTCATGAAAAATGGAGATATTACTATAATAGGCTGTTTATTTTTATGTTCGGGAGCAATATTCAATTTCTGATAATAATATTGAAAATAGTTTGAGAGAATGAAGAAATTATTTTCTTTTTTAAATTCATGAATATTCAATATATTTTGATATTTTAAAGCCATTTCTCCATAGATATGAATCTCAGAATTCTCATTATAAAATAATTCTTCAAGTCCATCTATAACATTTGAATCAAAAATACAATCTCTTACGTCGACATAAACCGAAGGAGCAATAATACTTGGAGAATCATCACCAGCCCATCCAAGTTTGAATCTATCACTTCCAATATCTAAAACTAATGGTCTTAATTGTCTGTCTTCATTAATCATGATAATTTTTAAAAATTCATTTAAAAAGTAATAAAAAATTTATTAGAATACTAAAGCTGAGAATATAACGCTTGCTGATGTATAAGTTCATCCGTTAGTCTTTTCAGTTGATATTCCTTTACTTGTAATTCAAGCAAACCTAAGACTTTTTTAAATTCACCTGACATTGTTAAAATGTCTATTCCAGCAATTTTCTCTATTTCATCTCTTTTTATTTTAAAATCTTGTAAATTGAGTTCTATTTTTTTAAATTGATTATTTATAGAATCTATCAAATCTTCAGTATTTTTCTTGGTAAATTTTCTCATCTTTCTAAGAATAGATAAGATATTACTTACACTATTTTCCCATCGAGTATAGCGTACACTATAGCCGTTCAAGTATTCCGTAAAAAAGATGCCTAACTTCTCATAAATATCTTCTCTTACTGGTTTTGAAACGGAATCTTTTGGTGAAACCAGTGGTGGAGCTACTTTTTCTGTTTGTTTCTTTTTTACTTCAGATTTTTCAGCATCAACTAGTGGAGTTCTCTTCTTACCTTTTGAAGCTCTCTCTGATATTGGAACCTCTTCCATCATGTAATCTTCAACAATCTTACTTTTTGAGTCATATGATAATTGAGGCTCTATTAGTTGCTCTTTTTTCATTTCACGATGATAAAAGCCTTTCCCTTCTGAAACTCCTTGGAGTATCGATTGAAGAGCTTCCTCAGTTTGTTTTGGTGCCTCTACATCAGACTCCGTTTTTGTTCCAGATCCTTTTTTAGGTTTCTTTTCTTTTAATGCTGAAGCTAAAGAATCACCGGCTGTCTTTTTTTTCTTTCTAGGCATTAGAACCAAGCTTTTTTTTCTTATAAACTTATATTTCTAATAGTACAAATAGTTTATAAATTTATTTTATCAATATATTTTAATTGAATAATAATAATTAAAATTAAGATTCTTTAACAAAATTATCTAATTTAATCAGGTCTAACTTTGTGTTATTCCAGTGGAATGATCTCAACTTCAAGTGCTTCACCCTCATCTATTAGAATTTGCTTAAATTCTCCTAAATCGGTGTTTGGTGATGGACCAATAAGTGTACAAATGGCAGTTTGATCTTTAGCTACGACGATAGTTTCTTCATATACCAAAGAAATTCCTCGAGTTCCAAATACCGAAAGGATTTTAGCTAATGCGCCCACTTGATCTTTCATTAATATTTTATATTTAACATTTTCGCCACCTAGCCCCATGGGAACAATTTTAATTTCTTTTGTCTCACTATCTGCGACCATCATTAATTGAGAACTACTGGTAATCCCTAGGCTCTTTCGAATAAGTTTTGGAATTACGATTCTACCTCGATTGTCTAATGTTAAAATTCTTACTTCTTTCATTTTTATTCGCTCGTTGTCGAGATTTTTTATAATAATTATTAAAACGATTAAATATATAAATTAATAGGAAAAGTATGGAAGGAGAAGCTTTCAGTCAAATTCAATTACTTCCCCTCTAACTTCAAAATTACTAATCAGAATATTAAGATTATCTTCACCAAATCCTAGCTGACATCCTCCAACTGAAACCGTAAATTTCCCGGGTTCTAAAATACGTTTCCCATCTTCGGTAATATGTGATAAATGATAAGGTTTTAATGTAAATGACACATTTTTTACCTCTCCTGGCTTGAGATGAATTCTCTCAAAACCTTTAAGCTCTCGTATTGGAAGGTGTATAGGAGCAGTATCATTACTTATATAAAGCTGAACAACCTCATCACCGGAATATTTCCCAATATTTTCTATATCAACACTCAGATATATATCTTTATCTGTATTTGCTTTAAGAGGATTAACTTCAAGGTTGCCATATTTAAATTTTGTATAACTAAGCCCATATCCAAACGAATACAATGGTTCCCCTTTAAAGTATTTATATGTCCTATTTTCCATGCTATAATCTTTAAAATCAGGCAATTGCTCTACAGATTTATAAAATGTAATGGGTAACCGTCCAGCTGGGTTATAATCTCCGAATATAACGTCCGCAGTTGCCTTGCCGCCCTCTTCTCCTGGGTACCACGCATGGATTATCGCGGGGATGTGTTCCTTAGCAAAATTTACAGATAATGCGCTGCCACTGGTTAATACTAAGATTATTGGTCCACCAATTTCGTGAATTACCTTTAATAAATCTTCTTGTACTCCCGGTAAATTCATATGTACACGGTCTCCCATTGCCTCAGATTCCTTAGCTTCTCCTTCCTCACTTTCATATTTAGCAGATATACCCAGTACTATGATAACGACCTCTGACTTTTTAGCAATTTCTATTGCTTCCTCAAAGCCGTCTTTTGATCTATCTGTAAGTGCGCAACCTTTAGCGAAATAAATTTCGGTATCTGCTGAGACGCTAGTTTTAATGCCTTGTAAGAAGGAAGAAAACTTAGATGGTTGGCCACTATAGTTTCCTAAAAGTACACTAAGACTATCAGCGTTTGGTCCAATTACTGCGATAGATTTGGTATTTTTATTTAAGGGTAAAATATTATTCTCATTTTTTAGTAATACAATGCATTCTCTTGCAGCTCTTAAGGCTAATTGGCGATGCTCCTCACAATCATTAACTTCAAAAGGAATTTGCTGGTATTTAACTTCCTCAAGAGGATCAAACATTCCAAGTTTAAATCTTGCCATAAATAGTCGTTTAACTGATGTATCAATCGTTTCCTCTGTGAGCAACCCTTGATCTATAGCATCTATCATCCATTGCCAATATCGTTTCTTTCTCTTAGGATGTGCTGTAAACATATTACAAAATAAATCACACCCGGCATTTATCGCGAGAGCAGCGGCTTCTGGTGCAGTTTCTACCACTTTATGGTCCTTGTAAATATTTTGAATTGCCCAACAATCAGAAACTACATATCCTTTAAATCCCCATTTATCCCTTAAAACCTCTTGTAATAATGGTTTACTCGCACAACAAGGGTCTCCATTAGTTCTATTATATGCTCCCATTATAGAATATGCCTTACCTTCTTTAATGCATGCTTCGAATGCTGGAAGGTATGATTCATATAGGTCTTTTTTGCTCACTACTGCGTTAAACTTATGGCGCAAAGGTTCTGGTCCACTGTGAACAACATAATGTTTGGGAGTTGCAATTACCTTAAAGTATTTTGGGTCATCCCCTTGTATTCCCTTAACAAACGCTACGCCCATCTTAGAAGAAAGAAATGGGTCTTCCCCATACGTCTCCTGGCCTCTTCCCCAACGTGGATCTCTGAAAAGATTCACATTAGGCGACCAAAATGTT
>Ga0209976_10002140_pt1 | contig 11347 bp, 9 predicted proteins | sample SumtaG_FD_182806 | JGI IMG/M metagenome (GOLD analysis project Ga0209976, IMG submission 182806) | Deep subsurface microbial communities from Indian Ocean to uncover new lineages of life (NeLLi) - Sumatra_00157 metaG (SPAdes) (version 2) | ecosystem: Environmental > Aquatic > Marine > Oceanic >... | reverse complement strand
GGCACGTAGGACGCGCTACGCCTGGCGCTGGAGCCGAGCGGGGTGGTGCACGCCTCGGCCAAATCGTTCAACAATCATTGGGGTGTCCCGCTGTCGCTTGCCAATATGCCGAGGGCCGCCCGCTTCGGCGTGTTCGAGATTGGCATGAACCATGCGGGCGAGATCGACGCGCTAACGCGGCTGGCAAGACCGCATATCGCCATTGTCACCACGGTCGCGCCGGTTCACCTGGGCTTCTTCCGTTCCGTCGAGGACATCGCCGATGCCAAGGCGGAGATCTTCCACGGGCTCGAACCGGGCGGGACCGCCATCATCAATCGCGACATTCCCTATTATCAGAGGCTGAGAGATCATGCGCTCAAGCACGGCGCCAGGATTGTCGGGTTCGGCGAGACGCCTGATGCCGAAGCGCGCCTAACAGATGTCGTGCTCGATCCTGACGGCTCTAATGTCAGCGCCGACATTCTCGGGCAAACGATCGGCTACCGGATCGGCGCGCCAGGCCGTCACCTGGTCCAGAACTCGCTCGCCGTGCTTGCGGCGGCGAAACTGGCCGGGGCCGATCTTACACTTGCCGCCCGCGCTCTTGCCGGGCTTCAGGCGCAAGCCGGCCGCGGCGCGCACACGCTAATCGAAGCCAAAGGCGGCGCTATAGCGATCATCGACGAATCCTATAATGCCAATCCGGCATCGATGCGCGCTGCCCTTGCCGTGTTCGGTCTAACTCCCCGCGACGAATTTCGCCGCCGAGTGGCGGTGCTCGGCGATATGCTCGAACTCGGGCGGGATGGGCCCCGGCTCCACCAGGAGCTTGCGGAGTTCATTGACGAGGCGGGGGTAGATGTTGTCTTTGCTTGCGGCGAGCTGATGAGTTCGCTTTTCGAGGCTTTGCCCGCGAGCCGCCGCGGCGCTTACGCCAAGACCGCGGAAGAGCTGGAGTCCGAGCTTATTGGTGCGGTAGGCCCGGGCGACGCTATCATGGTCAAAGGCTCTCTAGGCAGCAATATGGCGCCTCTCGTCGAGGCGCTGAAGCGCCGGTTCGGAGCGGAAGTGGCGCCGGCATAGACCGCGACTGGGGGAGACATCAATGTTCTATTGGCTGACCGAGTTCGCGTCCGAAATCCCCTTGTTCAACGTCTTCCGCTACATCACCTTTCGCACCGGGGGGGCTCTGCTCACCGCTCTCTTGTTCGTGTTCTTCTTCGGGCCCAGGGTGATCAAGTCCTTGCGTGTTCGTCAGGGCAGGGGTCAGCCCATCCGCAAAGACGGTCCCGAGCGCCATATTGTCCAGAAGCAAGGCACCCCGACCATGGGCGGGCTCATGATCCTGTCCGGCGTTACCGTCGCCGTGCTGCTGTGGAGCGATTTGCAGAACACGTTTGTTTGGGTGGTGCTGCTGCTCACTCTCATCTATGGCGCTGTCGGCCTCTACGACGACTACCTGAAAGTGACCAAGCAATCGGCGGAAGGGTTCCGCGGACGCATCAAGATTGTGATCGAAACGGCCGCGGCCCTGGTGGCCACGGCCGTCATCGTCCGTGCCGGTCAAGAGCCTCTGGCGACGTCGCTCACCATTCCCTTTTTCAAGGGTGCGCTGATCGATCTCGGCTGGTTGTTCATTCCCTTCGGTGCCGTCGTCATTGTCGGCGCCGGCAACGCCGTGAACCTCACCGATGGTCTCGACGGCCTTGCCATTGTCCCGGTGATGATCGCTGCCGCAACCTTCGGCTTCATCTCCTATCTTGTCGGTAACGCACTCTTCGCCGACTATTTGCAGATCCATTTCGTGCCGGGCACTGGCGAACTCGCGGTCATTTGCGGTGCACTTGTTGGCGCAGGCCTAGGCTTTCTCTGGTTCAACGCACCGCCCGCGCTCATCTTCATGGGCGACACCGGCTCATTGGCGCTCGGCGGCGCGCTCGGCGCCATTGCCGTCGCCACCAAACATGAACTCGTGCTGGCCATCGTCGGCGGCCTGTTTGTGCTCGAGGCCGTCTCGGTGATCGTTCAGGTCGCCTCGTTCAAGCTGTTCGGCAAGAGGGTGTTCCGCATGGCCCCGCTCCACCACCATTTCGAGCAGAAGGGCTGGCCTGAATCGACGGTGGTGATCCGATTCTGGATCATTTCCGTGGTGCTTGCGCTTGCTGGTCTCGCCACCCTGAAATTGCGCTAAGTTCTGTCATTATGATTCCCGTGACGATTTTCGCCGGGCGGGACGTTGCGGTCCTGGGCTTGGGGCTCAGCGGGCTTGCCTCGGCGCGAGCGCTCAAAGCGGGCGGCGCCAATCCGATCCTATGGGACGACATCGCGGGCGCGCGCGAGGAAGCCGCTTCCCAGGGCTTTACGTTGAGCGATCTCCATACGGCCGACTGGTCGCGCTTCGCGGCTCTGGTGCTGAGCCCCGGCATTCCCTTGACCCATCCCGAGCCCCATTGGAGCGTGCTCCGCGCAAAAGCGGCCGGCGTCGCGGTGATCGGCGATATCGAACTCTTTTTCCGCGAGCGGGCACTGACGCGCATGCCGGGGAAGGTCATTGTCATCACCGGCACCAATGGCAAGTCGACCACTGCCGCGCTCACCGCTCATCTCCTTTCCACCTCGGGAGAGCGCGTCGCGCTTGGCGGCAATATCGGCAAGGCCGTTCTCGACCTCGACCCGTTCGCACCCGACCTCACTTACGTCCTGGAACTGTCGTCATTCCAGATCGAGCTTGCGCCCGGTCTTTCCGCCGATGCCGCCGCGCTCCTCAACATCACGCCCGACCATCTCGACCGCCACGGCACGGTCGAAAATTATGCCCGCATCAAATCCTCGGTCTTTGCCGGCCTCGGTCCTGACGCCACCGCCGTGATTGGCGTTGATGACGAGCCGTCACGCGCCATCGCGGATGGGCTCAAGGGACCTTATGCGGTGAAACGGGTCGCGATCGGCCGCAACGTCGAGACGGGCGTTTTCGTCATTGACGGCATCTTGCACGAAATGGAGCAGGGATTTGAGCTTGCACGTCTCGATCTTTCCGGCATCGGCTCTCTCAGAGGGGAGCATAATTGGCAGAATGCGGCGATCGCTTACGCGCTCGCCCGGGCGCAAGGGCTCGCGTCCTCCTCCATCGCCGAGGGTCTCAGGAGCTTCGCCGGCCTGACCCACCGCATGGAACAGGTTGCGCGCAGAGGCAAGGTGCTGTTCGTCAACGACTCAAAAGCCACCAATGCCGATGCCGCGGCCAAGGCGCTTGCAAGCTTCTCCGACATTTATTGGATCGCAGGCGGCAGGCCGAAAGAGGGGGGATTAGCGGGACTTGAACCTTTCTACCCGAGACTCGCGCGCGCCTATCTGATTGGAGAGGCGGCGGAAGCCTTTGCCCAGAAGCTCGGGAACGAAGTCGATCATGTTCAATGCGGCACTCTTGCTCGCGCCGTCGAGGCCGCTGCCGCGGACGCCAACCGTTCGGGCGCCAAGGAGCCGGTCGTGCTTCTCTCACCGGCTTGCGCCTCTTACGATCAATTCGAGAATTTCGCCAGGCGCGGCGATGCCTTTCGTGATCTGGTCATGAGCCTCGACGGCGCCGAAGGAGTGAGGCCCAAGCAGGGACAAGCGGCATGAGGCTGACGCGCGCCGACCGCAGCGTTCTTTCGGATTGGTGGTTCACCGTCGACCGGCTGATGTTCTTCGGCCTTCTTTTATTGATGGGCGCAGGGCTCGTGCTTTCTCTCGCCGCGAGCCCTCCGATCGCCGCCAAATACGATCTCGAACCGTTCTATTTCGTACGCCGGCATGCCGCGCTGCTCTTGCCGGCGGTGGCGATCATGTTCGCGGCTTCGACGCTGACACCGAAGCAGATCAGGCGCGCGAGCCTCGTTATTTTCCTCGCCGGCATCGCCTTGATGGTTTTGGCTCTCCTATTCGGCCCCGAGATCAAGGGCGCCAAGCGCTGGCTCCAGCTCGGCGCCATGTCGATCCAGCCGTCGGAATTCGTCAAGCCCGCTTTCGTTGTGCTTTGTGCTTGGCTGTTCAATGAGAGTCAGAAGCGCCGCGATGTGCCCGGCATCGAGCTTGCGGTGGCGGTTTATGCGATCTTCGCGGTGCTGCTCGTCATGCAGCCCGATTTCGGTCAGGCGTTTCTGGTGACCTTGGTCTGGGGCGCGCTCGTCTATATGGCCGGCATCAACATTGTGTGGATTGGAGCGCTTGTAGCGGCCGGCCTTGCCGGGATTGTCTTGGCCTATTTCCTCATTCCGCACGTGGCCTCCCGCATCGACCGCTTCCTCGATCCCGCCTCCGGCGACACCTACCAGGCCGATCGCTCGCTCGATTCCTTTCTTTATGGCGGCTGGTTCGGCCGCGGTCCCGGCGAAGGCACCGTCAAGAACGTGCTGCCCGACTCTCACACCGATTTCATCTTTGCCGTCACCGCCGAGGAGTATGGGCTGATCGTCTGTTTGATCCTGCTTGGCCTCTTTGCTTTCATCGTGCTGCGCGGCCTGTTGAAGGCGGCGCAGGAACCGGACGGCTTCATCAGGCATGCCGTCGCGGGTCTCGTCATGCTGTTCGGCTTGCAGGCTCTGATCAACATGGCGGTCAATGTGGGGCTGCTGCCCGCGAAGGGCATGACGCTGCCCTTTATTTCCTATGGCGGGTCGTCGCTTCTGGCCATGGCGCTGACCATGGGCTTCGCGCTCGGGCTGACCCGCAAGCGGCCCATGGCCGGGCGGTTGGTGCCAAGCACCGGCGCGCATCACGACTCTGAGCGGGAACATGTCAGGGAGCAGACGGCTTGACCGCGCGCCCGATCCTTCTTGCCGCGGGCGGCACCGGAGGACATCTCTTTCCCGCCGCGGCGCTGGCGCAGGAGCTTCAACGCCGCGGCTACGATGTCGAACTTGCAACCGACATGCGCGCCGAGAAATACGGCGTCGAATTTCCGGCGCGCGCCGTTCATCGCATCCCCTCCGCCACGCTCACGAGCCGCAATCCCTTCGCCGTGGCCATGACCTTCGCCAAACTCGGTCTTGGATTCCTGGGCGCGCTTCGCCTTCTCAACGCGATAGCGCCGCGCGCGGTGATCGGCTTTGGCGGCTATCCCACACTTCCGCCGATCATCGCTGCGAGCGTGAGCCGCATCCCGACCGCCATTCATGAGCAGAATGCCGTCATGGGCCGGGCCAACCGGCTGCTCTCGCGCTTTGTCGATCGCATTGCGCTCTCGTTCGAGCCGACCAAACTGCTTCGCGCCGATGCCGAAGAGAAAGCGCGGGTCACGGGCACGCCAGTGCGCGACGCCGTTCTTTCCTATCGCGAGGTCCCCTATCTGCCGCCGGAGCGGGGTCAGAGGCTCCTGCTCCTCGTCTTCGGCGGAAGCCAAGGCGCGCGTTTCTTCTCAGAAGCCCTGCCGCCGGCGCTTGAACGCCTGCCTGCGGAAATGCGCGAGCGTCTCACCGTGGTGCAGCAGGCACGCGAGGAGGACATCGATTGGCTGCACGACGCTTACAAGAAAGCCGGGATCGCGGTCCATATCGCGCCCTTCTTCCGTGACCTGCCCGAACGGATCGCCAAGGCGCATCTCGTCGTGTCCCGGTCAGGAGCCTCGACTGTCGCCGAGCTGATGGCAATTGGCAGGCCCTGCCTCTTGGTCCCGCTCCCGCATGCGCTCGACAACGACCAGCTCGAAAACGCGACACGCCTGCAACAAGGGGGCGGAGGCTGGTGCGTGCGCCAGCAGGAGCTGACCCGCGAACGCCTCGCGCGCGAGCTGCAAAGGCTTTTATCCTCGCCGGACCTCTTGGCTGCCGCCGCCGCCAGGGGTAAGGCCATGGCCGAGACCGAGGCGGTCACAAAGCTTGCCGATCTCGCCGAGGAGCTCGCGCAGGCCAAGGCCTAGTGGTGTAGAGTTTCAAGATGCATCTTCCCCACCCAGATCAGGCAGGATTGTTCCACATCGTCGGCATCGGCGGCATCGGCATGAGCGCCATTGCCGAAGTGATGCACACGCGCGGCTATCGCGTGCAAGGGAGCGACCTCAAGGACGGCGTCAATCTCGAGCGGCTGCGGGCTCATGGCATCGCCTGCGAGATCGGCCATGACCCCGCCAATATCGACGGCGCCGCCCATCTCGTCATTTCCAGCGCAGTGAAGGCCGGCAATCCGGAATTCGAGGCGGCCAAGGAGCGAGGCCTCCCCATCGTCGGCCGCGCCGAAATGCTGGCCGAGCTCATGCGGCCTTGCGCCACCATGTCGATCACCGGCACCCACGGCAAGACCACCACGACCTCGCTCATCGCCGACCTGCTGAAATCCGCAGACCTCGATCCGACCGTGATCGCGGGCGGTATCATCAATGATTGGGGCACCAATGCCAGGATCGGCAAAGGCGAATGGATGGTGGTCGAGGCCGACGAATCCGACGGAACCTTCTTGAAGCTTCCCACCCAGATCGGGGTTGTGACCAACATCGATCCCGAGCACATGGATTATTGGCCGTCGCTCGAGGCTCTGCATCAGTCCTTTCGGCAATTCATCGAGGCCATCCCTTTTTACGGACTGGCCGTCGCCTGCATCGATCACCCGGTGGTGCGCGAACTTCTCGCCAAGCTGGGGGGCGCCGCCAATGGACGCCGGACGTTGACATATGGGGTCGCGCGCGACGCCGATATCAGACTCAGCAATTTGCGTGCGAGCCGCGACCGGGTGGTCTTCGACGCCGATCTTGGCCCTGCGGTCAAAGGCGGGGCGCGCAAGCTTGAGGATCTCGTGCTCGCGGTGCCAGGTCACTACAACGCGCTGAACGCGCTCGCTGCGCTCGCCGCTGCCGCGGAAGCCGGCGTGAGTGATGCGGTGATCCGCCAGGCCCTTGCCGCCTTTTCGGGAGTGAAGCGCCGCTTCAGCTCAGTCGGCGATTGGCGGGGCGTCCACATCTACGACGATTATGCCCATCATCCGGTGGAGGTTGCTGCCGTGCTCAGGGCCGCGCGCGCCGGCGGTGACGGGCGTATCGTCGCCGTGCTGCAGCCCCATCGCTACACGCGCCTGCAAGCGTTGTTCAACGAGTTCTCGGCCTGTCTCGACGATGCCGACATCGTGGTGGTCACCCCGATCTACTCGGCGGGCGAGGCTCCCATTCCCGGTATCGATCGGGACGAGTTGGCTTCAGCCTTGCGACGTCACGGCCATCCCAATGTGCTGACTGTCGACGACGAGGAAGCACTGGTCGAAACCATCGCCTCGGTCGCGGAGCCGGACGACGTCGTCATCGGGCTTGGCGCCGGCACCATCACCGACTGGATAAACGCTTTGCCGAAGAAGCTTGAGCAGCATGAGGGACGGGCTTGAACGGGCGGGATCTCGAGAACCGGCTGATTGCAAACCTGCCTGAGCTCAGGGGACGGCTCAAGGCGGAAGCGCCGCTCAAGGATCTGACCTGGTTCAGAGCCGGGGGTCCGGCGGAAGTGCTTTATTCTCCCGCCGACGAAGCTGACCTTGCCTATTTTCTGAAGATGATCCCTGCCGGCATTCCGGTCACCGTGATCGGGCTCGGCTCGAATCTTCTCGTGCGCGATGGCGGTATCGAGGGCGTTGTGATCCGGCTTGGACGCGGCTTCGGCGAGGTCAAGATCGAGAGCGGCCACAGAGTTCGGGCCGGTGCCGCAGTGCCCGACGTCAGAGTCGCGCGCGCCGCCGCCGAAGCTGGGGTCGCTGGCCTTTCTTTCTATCGCGGCATTCCCGGCTGCGTCGGCGGCGCGCTCCGCATGAATGGCGGTGCGCATGGCCGTGAGACGAAAGAGGTGCTGATCGAGGCGCGCGCCGTCGATCGTAAAGGCAACGCCCATGTGCTCGCCGTTGCAGACCTTCGCTACGGGTATCGCCGTTGCGGTGCGCCCGAGGATTTCATTTTCACCGAAGCGCTGTTTCAAGGCGAGCCCGGGGATCCTGCCAAGATCCTTGCCGAGATGGACGACATCGCCACCTATCGCGAAGACGTGCAGCCGATCAAGAGCCGCACCGGCGGGTCGACCTTCAAGAATCCGCCGGGGCATAAGGCTTGGCAGCTCATCGATCAGGCCGGCTGCCGCGGCCTTACCGTCGGCGACGCCAAGGTCTCCGAGATGCACTGCAATTTTTTGATCAACGAGGGGAAGGCCACGGGCGCGGATCTTGAAACGCTCGGCGAGACGGTGCGGGCGCGGGTCAAGGAGACGAGCGGCGTGGAGCTCGAATGGGAGATCAAGCGCCTCGGCATTCCGGCCTAGTCGCCTTCGTGGTTGGTGACGGCGGGCTTTGCGCGGGCCGCCGCATGAGGCTCAATCCCTCTCCTCGAAAGTGTCGCTTGGCAGGCGACTCGGAAGGGTGAGGCCGCTCACAGTCAGCCAGGGGAAGCTTAATGGCGAACAAGCAAATTCACGTCGCGGTCCTGATGGGCGGGTTGTCATCGGAGCGGGAAATTTCGCTTCTCTCCGGAAAGGCCTGCGCCGATGCGCTCGAAGCCCAAGGCTACCGTGTGAGCCGTGTTGATGCCGGCCACGACGTCGCGACGCGCCTCGCCGAACTCAAGCCCGATGTCTGCTTCAATGCCTTGCATGGGCGCTACGGCGAAGATGGCTGCATCCAAGGGGTGCTGGAGACCATGGGCATCCCTTACACACATTCGGGCGTCCTGGCCTCGGCTCTGGCCATGCACAAGGAGCGCGCCAAGGCGGTGCTGGCCGCGGCTGAAGTTCCAGTCGCCGAAAGCTGTGTGATCTCCCGCAGCGAAGCGGCCAAAGCCCATGCCATGCCGCCGCCTTATGTGATCAAGCCGGTGACCGAAGGGTCGAGTGTCGGCGTCTTCATCGTCCGCGAGGACCACCCCCATCCTCCCCAAGAGCTGACCTCCAGCGAGTGGACGCTTGGCGAGGAGGTCATGGTCGAACGCTTTATCGCGGGCCGCGAACTGACCTGCGCCGTCATGGGCGAGGAGGCTCTCGGGGTGATCGAAATCCGTCCCGCGAAAGGGCTCGCCTTCTACGACTATGACGCGAAATACGCCCCCGGAGGCTCAATTCACGTCCTCCCGGCGCCACTTAAACCAAATGTTTACCAGTTGGTACAGAAGCTGTCCTTAGCGGCTCATCGGGCACTGGGCTGCCGCGGGGTCAGTCGTTCCGACTTCCGTTACGACGACCGGCCTGAGGGCACGGGGGAACTGATCTGCCTCGAGGTCAATACCCAGCCCGGCATGACTTCGATGTCGCTTGTGCCCGAGCTTGCGGCTCATAACGGCTGCTCATTTGAAGAGCTGGTCCGTTGGATCGTGGAGGATGCGTCGTGCAATCGGTGAGTTGCAAAAGGAGAATGGCGAGGCGAGGGACCTCGCAGGAGAGTTTGTTGGCGCGCGGCATTGCTGGATCGCGCGAACCCTCCCGCCGCTTGCCCGTGCTCGCCGAAACGCGCCGCCTCATCACCCGCAGTCCGCGTGCGATCCGGCTCGGCCGGATCGGCGAAAGCGCGCGCGGTAAATGGCTCGTGCTCAGCGCGCTTTTCCTTGGCAGTGCCTTGGTCTATGGCGCCGTGATCGGTGGCCAGACCGCCCGCGCTTACGACACTCTGGCCAATGGCATCGAGCGCGCCGCCATTGCGGTCGGCTTCGGCGTCAATAAGATCACCGTCACGGGAAAATTGCATGCGACCGACGCCGCGATCACGGCGGCGCTTGGCGCAGGGCCTGAGACCATGATGCTCGGCTTCGACACCGATGCCGCCAAGGCGCGGCTCGAAGCCGTGCCTTGGATAAAACATGCGCGGGTCATGCGCCTGCTCCCCTCGACCTTGCAGGTGGTCCTGGAGGAACGCACGCCTTTCGCGGTCTGGCAAAAAGACGGCAGGACCTATGTGGTCGACGCCGAGGGTGTCGTACTGGCGCCGGCCCTGCGCGAAGCCTATGCGGGCCTCCCTCTCGTGGTCGGCGAGGGCGCAGAAAAGAATGCCCCTCAGTTCCTCGATCAGCTGGCTCCTCATGACAAGCTGAAAAGCAATCTGCTCGCCGCCATCCGGGTCGGCGACCGGCGCTGGACGCTCAAGCTCGTCTCGGGAGCCGAGATCATGTTGCCGGACGGCAATGTCCCCGCCGCGCTCGCCTCTCTCGCCAAGCTCGACAGCGAGCGTGGCGTGTTCAGCCGGGATATCGCCGCCATCGATCTGCGCCTGTTCGATCGCATCACGGTGCGGCGACGCGCGGCAGAATCGGCCAAGCCGCAAGGTGCAACGCCGCAAGCGGATATACCGACGGCAAGCACCAAGGTCGCGCCGGCCGACGGCAAAACCTGACAGTAACGCGGGGTGTGAAGAACGGGGATGGGATACTCAACCTCGATGAGGAGCAAACGCCAACGCATCGTGACCGCGCTCGACATCGGCACGAGCAAGATTTGCTGCCTGATCGCCAAAGCCACGCCAACGCCGGATTGGTTCGAGGGTAAGGGCGACGCCATGCAGTTCGAGGTGCTCGGCTTCGATCACACCCGTGCCGAGGGCCTCAAAGCCGGCATGATCGCCCATCTCGACACCGCCGAGGCGTGCATCCGCTCGGCGGTCGATGCCGCCGAGCGCATGGCCGGCGTCACCGTTGAGGACGTGCATGTCTCCGTCACCTGCGGTCGTCTCAAGAGCGAGACCTTCTCGGCCAGCGTGGCTCTGCCGTCCGGCAGCGTGCGCGAAGACGATATCCGGCGCCTTCTTTCCGGCGGGCGCCAATATGCCGGGCGCGAGAAGCGGAGCGTGCTGCATGCGCTGCCTCTAAGCTACCGGCTCGACGACAATGGCGGCATCAGCGAGCCGCAGGGTATGTGCGGCGAACGCCTTGCCGTCGATCTCCATGCCGTCACCGCCGACGAGGTCGCGATGCGCAACCTGATGCTATGCGTCGAGCGCTGCCATCTCGGCGTTGCCAGCCTGGTCGCGGCACCCTATGCGAGCGCGCTCGCAGCCGTTACACAAGACGAGGCCAAGCTTGGTGTGGCGTGTATCGACTTTGGTTCCGGTACGACGACGCTCTCAGTTCTGGCGGACGGGCAGTTCATCCATACCGACGCCATCGCGCATGGCGGTAACGGAATCACCACCGATATCGCCCGCACCCTGGCCGCTCCGCTCGATTACGCCGAGCGGCTCAAAACGCTGCACGGGAGCGCCTTCGCCGCGCTATCCGACGAGCGCGAGATCATCACCTATCCCGCTGTTGCCGGGACGTCTCAGCCGAGCCTGAATGAGATTACCAAGGCGCAGCTCGCAAGCATCATCCGGCCACGCGTCGAGGCAACGCTTGATCTGTTACGGCAGCGGCTTGCAGCGAGCGGCGTGGCGGCAGAGGTGACGCAGC
>Ga0209976_10002137_pt1 | contig 11352 bp, 15 predicted proteins | sample SumtaG_FD_182806 | JGI IMG/M metagenome (GOLD analysis project Ga0209976, IMG submission 182806) | Deep subsurface microbial communities from Indian Ocean to uncover new lineages of life (NeLLi) - Sumatra_00157 metaG (SPAdes) (version 2) | ecosystem: Environmental > Aquatic > Marine > Oceanic >... | reverse complement strand
TCCCCTTTGCCGGTTTTTGTTATGACTTTTTCGGTGGCAAGAACAATTGGTCGAAGTACACGTCTATGAAGTCCGCGTCTCCTGGGTTCGCAACCTCGATAACCAACTCCAAGTCACTCAGGAAACTGGTGTCGAGCATTTCTTTCAGCCGGCCATCGCGGCAAAAGTCGATGTAATAGTAGCCTTCCAGGACCAACTCTTGCAGAGCGTGGTCTAGGGCTGCCCCCGATCCGATTCGCTCTGGCACTTGGAGCTCATGGGCCAAACGGTTTTGCACCTGGAGCAACTGTCCGACCTCGTAAAGATATATCTCCGTGCCGGATTTGAGGGTGATTTTGTTCAGGATCGCAAGGCCGTTGTACGGGATGATCGTATCGACCTGATTGCCGTTACTGTGCGTCTTAATGAGAATGCTGCGGTAGTTCATGCCCGCCCCGTAAGGTAGTTTGATCTGGAAGGCATTGTTTACCGCCGTTACTTCCTTACGCATCCAGGTTTCTTTCCAGAGTGCAAAGACTGTGCCGGCCGGAACGCCGATATATTCTACCGCCGTTATATGCAATTTCGCATCGTTCACGGTGACGCTCTCCGCCGATCCCCCGGAACCGGGCCAAGTGTCATCCATCGTATTTGCTCCGGCTCCCCAGGTCACGGCCAGATCGAGAGAACTCATCGCGGCCGTATCCAAAAGCGTGTCCGGCTGGCGGAGCGCCCTTGGCATGGCGAAGCTCATTCTTGCCGCGACCTTCATAACCTTGTCGGCGGCGTCGGCATATCCGGCCCAGTCGTGAGAATAGATGCGCGGCCGTGTGCCGAATTGGAGTTCATTCTTGCGGTGCAAGGTCTCGAAGTCGGTGTGTTTGATTGTGTCTGAGCCGTTGGCAATCAAGTCGAGGGATTGAATCAACTGCGCCGGGGCGCTGTCTTTCGGGCCGCCGCCGTCGCCGGCTGTCGATGCCCTTGTCAGATCAGCGACAAGCTCAAATTCCAGAGCGACCAGGGCGTAGTTTCTCGGAATCTCGAAAGATCGCATCTGGTTTGCGCCCGGCCAGTTCATACAACCTAAGTATCGTCTGTGCAGTTTCATTTTGGCTTACTCCTTTTGATTTCGGTTTGCGTTTTTCCCAGCCGGCAAGATCAGACGCGCAGCAAGTCTTTGATATTGGGCGGGATGGGCAGGAACCGTGCCAGTGCGAAGATGATAAGCATCGCAACCAGAACCCTAATGCCTTGATCTTTTGTTGGTATGTAACTCGCCATGACAAAACCCCTTTACATCTAAATTCGCTTCGTGTTGGCCGCCTCACTGGTGGCCTTTATAACCATATATCAAAACAGACGCGCCGGATCTGCGTCAACTTCTTTTTTTTTTTTGGACTTTTTCGGCTTGTTACGCTTAGCGCTGCAGGCAGGATCTTCCGCCGGGGCTTTAGCGTTACTCGATTTATCCCTTGCTCGATACAATGCCTGACGGCAAGCATTGCAGCAAAAACCGTCTCTGCCGACGTCTCGCTTGGGTGTGTAGACTGCCGAGTCCCACCGGCAATAGCGTGTTTGTCCGTAGGTCATGCGTTACGCTTTTCCCGATCCGTCGTCCAGTAAACCGAAATTACCGATGTCAAGCGTAACACCAGGTTTTTTTGGCTCATCGACCGGCTCGGCCGATTTTCCCGCTGTTTCCTCCCCTTTGCTCTCATTGGCCGCCTTGACGACTGCAAGCGCGACCTCTGCTGCTGCCTTGATCGGCTCTGCTGCTTTCGCCTTGGTTGCTCGAACAACCTTGTCGACGCCGGCCAAAACCTTGTCGGCTTTCAATCGAGCTTCCAAGAAAGCGTCCAGAGTTTCTTTGCAGCCGACGAGCACCATGGCCGCCTCAATGCTCGTCTGGTCGAGCCTGCCGAAACCTTCCTCGACGGCTTCGCGGATTTCGACCAGAGCGACAACCGCCATTGCCAGCGCATATTCAGCGGGCACATCCATCTTGGACGTTTTTAAGATATTTTGTTTGCTGGGTAATCTTGATTCCATAATGTCACCATGCCTTTCTTTGTTTGGTTAATTCGATTGCAACTTTTTGTTCCAGCTTACGCCATGCCTTCTTTGTTAGACCGGCTCCAAATTTCGTCCGGCTAAGGACAGCAATAAAGCCCGGCGTTTTTTTCGGCTTGATAGACGGTGAGTATGTCAATATCCCATCTTCTACGTAGACCGTGTAATTATCGCAGCCGGCCAGGCCGGCTTCCTTGTCAAAGTCGACAATCTTCTCGACTTCCTGAACCGGATTGAAGCCCGCATCCTCAGCACGGCGTTTGGGGTGTTCGGTAAACGATCTCTTTGCCATTTTCAACCTTTCCGATCCGTAGACCGTCCACGTGGTCCGACCAATGAACGAATTCATATTGCTCGAGCGCAACAAGTTTAGCCTCGATTGCCTCGCCGAGCAGCCGCCGTAAATATTGAATGTCTCGCGGTTCCTTTGTCCTGAAAACAAAGATGTCCTTTGCCTGTCTGGTTAAATCTCGATGAATCCCGAACGGGGCCGGCGTCACGCCGATCATTTCGATATTCATGTGCCGGCCGCGCTGGATGATCGCTTGCATCCAGGGCGACATATCGAACGGAGTGCAGACGGCGTCGATTTCCTCGACAACAAAAGTAAGATCGCCCAGGGCATAGACCGCCTGCGCCAGCCAGTCGATTTCGTCTTTCGGTCTGAGCGGCCGATATACGATACGAAAGTTGCCTTTATAAACCTGCCGCCAAAAATTTACAAGCCACAGCTTTTGCGTGTCGTCAAATGTCACGGCCTCGGTGTACTCGCTCATTATGTCATAAATCACAAGCCGCCTCTCATTGCGGATCATGTGCTTAACCAGAACGCTTTTGCCCGATCCTCGCTTGCCGATCACAAGCCGGATTTTCTTTTCGTCGGCCACTGTCAAACCTCTTTCGGTTTTGTCGCCTGACCGCCTTGGGGAATTTCGGCGTATTGCGTCGCTGTAACGTTGGGCTTGCCCGGCTTGCCGGCCGCTGCTCGCTTCTCACGTTCGCTTTTGATCGCGGCGAAACGGTCTGACAGAATGGGCGTGACTCTCGCAGCGACTTTGAGGCCGTCGATTGCATCCGGCGGCAAGTGCTTCGCTGCGCCGTGCCTGTTGAGAATTGTTGTTAGTGGCTCGGCTACTGATGCCGCCTCTTTTGGTGAAAGTTGCAAACTCTCAAGGTTGTTGCTTTGCGACCACAACAGAAACGGCCACGCCACCCACTCGGCAACGTCGGCGACGGTCAAAAGCGCGGCGGGGATCGCCGGCGTCGGGGCGGCCGGCTTTGCCGGCTCTGTTTTCACCGGCCGGCCGTCTGCCGATCCGACGTTGTCCAGTACATCTTCAAAATCCTTATTGTCGCCGGTCCTCGGATACGCTGTGATTTTAACATCCGGCTTTTCGACGGCCGGCTTCTCTGCTTTTGCCTTTGCGGCTGCTTCCAGCTTATTTCGCTTTCTTGTGGCGGCGGCCTTCTTTGCCGGCGACAGGTCGCCGGGTTTTCTTTTGATTGGCTTTGTCATTTTATCCTCGCTAAATTCCGTCGTCTTGAATTTCGGCCGGCTGCGCTACTTCCGGTTCGGCCGGCTGCGCTCTTTTCGGTTCGGCCTCGCCGGCGAAACGTTCCAGCCTTGCCACTCGCTTTTCGAGCGGCCCGACATCTTCAACCTTCGGCCCTTCTTTTGTGTACCTGAAAGTACAGTCGCAAAGTTCGCAGAGGATCGTCTTGCCCTTGCGAATTCCCGGCCCGTTACAGCTCGGACAATGCGCATCGGTGGGCGGCTCGATTATTTCCTCCGGTTCGATCTTTCCCTCTGGTTCGACTGTTTGCTCCTCTTGTACCTGCCCGACTTCCTTGGTCTGTGTGACTTCGCTATCATTCTCATTTACCATCGCCTGATTCCTTTCTTCTGGCTTTGAGTTTTGCTTTGATTTGTTTTGTCGTCGGCGGCTTGCCGGCGGGTTTACGGTCTACCTGGTAGACTCGATATACTTTCTTTGCGTGGCCGTAATTATTTTGCTCGCGGCCAACGTAGACGATTCTAATCAGCAGGCCGAAACATTCTGACAGTTGTTCGTGCATCGTCCTGTTTGCGAAAACTTCGACTATCTCGCCGCCGCCGATGTCCATAGCATAGCTCGAATTTCGGCGGACGTTCGTAATCGCGTGCGAGACAAGCCTGCCGATGAGCTCCTCGCCTTTGTCTTTGAAAATATGAAAGCGGACGCCGCGCTGTGGACGATCAAAATACTCGAACGTCCGCTTGTTAACGATCCGGTCCACGGTGCCCTTGCCGACTTCGACCTCACCTTTTTTTGGCTTCGATGCGTACCGGGCTGTGATTTTCGTCCACTCTCTTTGCCGTTTTGTCTCACGGGCCATCGTGACACCTCCCACATCCGGGCTTTAGTAGTGGGACCCTCGCCGGGTGGTCCGTCGCGTAGCTCGCCGGCGCTGTGCCGGTGTGAACTGACCGCGGCGCTGATGTGCAGGATGTGATTGCAAGAATGGCAAGCCCGATGGCTATGCCGGCGAATATCCAAAACAGGAAATTTCTCATTCGTCTGGTGTCCATAATGTTACCTCAAAAATAAACAAGTCGGCCAGCTTAGTCACTACGGAGAGCTTTGGAAGGCCCGACGGACGTAGTCCGGCCGGACTTGTTTTTTGCGATTTCAATTGAGCCTTCCAAGCGTTCATATTTGGTCAATTTATCGGTCTGCCGATCCCTGTCAAGAGAATTCTGAGATTTCTGGCGCTTTTATTTTGCCCTACGTGCAAGACCTGAACAGCCGGCCGCCTGTCCGCCGCTGGGGCGGCGGGGTTCGGGGCTGGCCCCGACTAGGGTTTCAGGGGATTAGTTCCCCTGAGATAAGAATCTCATCTCGACGTTTTTTCGAGATTCCGCTTGACAGACGGGCGGCGGCCTGTTATTTAAGGCCGCCCGTCCAAGGGAACCACAAACGCGCCAGCGGTTGGTGGTTCCCGCCACCCGGCCCAGCCTAACATACCATAGGGATTTTGTCAAAAGAAAAATAAAGAAAGCCCCAGGATCGCTTGTGCGCTCTTAAATCCGGTTCGGGGCCTATGGTATGTCCGATATGTCGGTGTAGCCTGGTGATACGTGCGTGCGTGCGTCTGTGCTATGCTCTGTGAATACGTCGAGCAGCTCCTGGAGGGTAAAGGCTGATTTATGGTCCTGGCCCCTGCGCTTGTAGGTGAGTTCGATCTTTGCGGCCGGGGTGTCTGTGGTGGCCTGGATAGAGCTGACGCCGGCTATCCTGGCAACCGTACGCAACATCCCGGCGCTGTTTTCGAATAAGTGCATGATTTAGCTGACTTTAAGACGATCAACGATCTTGTTCCCGGCGTCGTAAACGCCGAGCTTGCGCATCTCGGCGGCTATCGCCACCTTGACGGGCTTGCTCGGATTGGTGGCTGGCTCACTCAGGTCTTGCGTCTCGGCGGCCTCGATGCCCCGGACGATTGCTTTCGTTGTCTTGCCCATCTGTGCGAGTCTCCATTGTTTGTAGCCGGCCGCTCCGCCCGTCAACAGGTTCAGGGCCAGCACTGCATACAGCCGAAGGTCCGGAGGTATGACTTGCGCGGCCGGCGAATTCAAGACGGCCTTGCCGGTAGTGGCTATGCTGTTGACGTCCGTCACCGCTCGATCCATTGCTTGCGATAGCGGATCGGGCATGTCGCAACTGCCGGCGAACGTGATAATTGCCAGCATGGCCAGCGAAACGACAACCATGCCCAAATGCCAGGGGTGAATCCTTCTAGCTCTTTTTCCGCTCATTGTCTCGATTCTCCAAAATTCGGCGTCCCAGGATCGCCCAGGGCGGCCGATGTATTGACCACCTGCACAGCGCCGTTGTCTTCGTTTCTTCATTGGCCAGCCTAAAATTTGGTATTTCGGTGTTACGCTAAAATGCCTGGCGAATCCGGATCTCTCCGCGATCGCCTGCGATTTTGAGCCAGTTTCGGGGATGTGACACGATCCCGATCGTAGGTCCATTATCGGCCGGCGGTAAGCGTAACGTGACGTCACCGCGATTTTCTCCGCCTCTTGCTCCGTCGCCAGCCGCCCTTTACCTTGTAGACTGAAACGCCTTTCGGCTTACCTCGTTTGGCGGCCGTCTTCGTAGTGTACGTTTTGCGTCCACTACGACGCCTTCTTTTCTTTGCCATGTCTATGCTCCTATGCGTATTTGTAGACTAGGTACACTGCAATTAAAGCCGCTGCAATTTGCCAAGAGCTCCAGCCGAGCACTTCCAGTCCCTCGGTAGCCTCTCCTATGGCCTCCACTACCTGTCTTTTGGCCTCCTCTAACTGCCTGGCCCCGGCGAAAAAGACCCAAATAACTGCGCCCATCGCGCCCAGAATGATTGTTGAACAGACGGCCACCGTTATGATTCCGGCTTCTTGAATTTTCGGCTCCTCTGGCCGGGGTTCGGTAATGCGTATCGTGAAATAGAACTCTTGCGAGAACTTCCCGCCGACCGGATATGAATGATTCAGCACCTCGAAGCGCGGTTCGTCTTCGAGCTTTTTCTCGGCAAGAGCGATCTGCGAAGCGGTGATATAGGTCACGCCGACAGTCGAGTAGTACAGCCGGATTCTGTCGCCCGGCCGGAGCACCTTGTCGTCAGGAATTGGAGTCCATTCATTAGCCATTTGTCAAGACTCTTGCGGGTATAGTCGTATAAAGAACACGGTGATTTTCACTTTCATATCGGAGACGGTCACATTGGCGTTGGTGACAATCTTTAGCGTATCCCCAGCCACTTGATAATGAGGCCCCAGGTCGTCGCCGTCACTATCAGCCGGGCTAACTCCGGTACTGCCGAGAGCCACGGCTATGCTTGCCAGATATTTATCGATATTTCCTACGATGCCCAGATTCCATAGTGTGGCCCCGCCGCCTGGAGCTTGCGATACTCGTGCAACCACGCCAAGAATAATGCTCTCAGCTTCGAGCAGATTACTGATGGACGGTGCGCCCGGCGGCACTCCTACCCCGACCGGAATTGTGATCTCCTCTTCGTTGCGACCGTAAAGACAGTGATCGCCGTCCGCCCCGGCAAGCAAGCTGAGTCCCCCTGATGGCGGTGAGATTTCCCAGTCATCGTCGGCGTTTTGTTGGATTCTGCAACGCCCACAGCCCGACGTCATTACTCTGTCGTCTGTGCCGGTAATCGCCACCGCCGCAAAGAGCCCTAATTCCGGTGACCAAGCAATTCCGTACCAACTGTTATCCACCGGCGTGACACGGATCGTCCAGTTGATCCCATCTGGCGACGTCATTACTCTGTCATTTGTGCCGCTCCATGCTACCACCGCAAAGAGCCCTAATTCCGGGGACCATGTAATTGATTGCCAATAGTTATCCGCCGGCGTGACACGGATCGTCCAGTTGATCCCGTCTGGCGACGTCATTACTCTGTTATTTACGCCGGAATTCGCTACCGCCGCAAAGAGCCCTAATTCCGGGGACCATGTAATTGCTTGCCAATTGTTATCCGCCGGCGAAACACGGATCGTCCAGGTGATCCCATCTGGCGACGTCATTACTCTGTCGTCTGTGCCGTTGGTCGATACCGCCGCAAAGAGCCCTAATTCCGGTGACCATGCAACCCCGTTCCAAGTGTTGTCCACCGGCGTGACACGGAGCGTCCAGGCGATCCCGTCTGGCGACGTCATTACTCTGTCGTCTGTGCCGGACTCCGCTACCGCCGCAAAGAGCCCTAATTCCGGAGACCATGCAATTGCTCGCCAAAGGTAATCCGCCGCCGAAACACGGATCGTCCAGGTGATCCCGTCTGGCGACGTCATTACTCTGTCGTCTGTGCCGGAATCCGATACCGCCGCAAAGAGCCCCAGTTCAGGTGACCATGCGACCGACTGCCAATTGTTATCCGCCGGCGTGACACGGATCGTCCAGTTGATCCCGTCCGGCGACGTCATTACTCTATCATTTGTGCCGCTGGCCGATACCGCCGCAAAGAGCCCTAATTCCGGGGACCATGCTATCGCGTTCCAATTGTTGTCCTCGGCCGAAACACGGCTTATGAAAGATTGCGCGGTTACTATATTTCTACCGTGAATGTCGGGCCGAAAGTGATAAGAAAGGTTTTCGTGTATTCTTGTATCGCCTTCGATGTACAGCCTTACGCCCGCTGGTGGTGAGATAACCCAGTCGCCGGCCGCGTTTACTCTTATTCTACATGATGATTTAAAACCGCTCATGTCGCACCCTATCATTCAGTCGGACCGATGATCTTTTGAGTCCATGCAATGATTCGGACCTTCATATCTGACACTAAGACGTCTGCATCAGTCGTTATAACAAAACTGTTTAATGCCCCATTATTGACAGGCCCCGGATTTACGCCGTCTCCATGCGTACTTGAGTAGCTTAATGTACCGAGCGCGACCGGCCTGTTTTGAACAAACTCGTCAATATTTCCGCCTGTCCTTCCAACTGAAAACGTAGTAGCCCCGCCGCCCGGCGCTACTGTCACCCTAGCCACAACCGCTACAATGATGGAATTTGCAAGCGCAAAGTTTATAGTATTTATACCAGCCGCCCCTTGGCCAACTGGTATTGTTGTCTCGCTCTCCGTATTATTGAAATCAAGGTTTGAATCATGTCTCGAATACAAAAACAGTCGCCCTCCTGGATATCGAATTCTAAACCAGTCACGAAAATTCGCCTTCTCTAAAAACTCCACATCCTCGTCAAAATATGTAATTCCATTGACTTCAAGCTTGCCCGATACGAATAGGTCATCGTTGGCAACGAGGCCGTGGCTTGTCCCGCCCGCATTGCCGATCTGTGTAATCTGTCCGGCCGGTGGAACTACCTCCCAGTCGCCGGCCGCGTTCACTCTTATTTTGCAGGCTGGTTTAAATCCTGACATACTACCATTCTCCCCAGCCTACCTCTTGCGCGGCGACTGATGCCTCCGCGAAAATCGGGCCGCGATAATCGTCCCATGTAAACGCCTCGCCGGCTGCAAGAGCCGCCTGATATTGACCGGCTCCAACTCCGTTATCAAAGCCGACGTAAATAATGCCGGCGTTGCCCTGTGCGGCTTGTATGTTGCAACCTTTCCGCCCCACGTTTGCCGCAATGATCTCGACGGAGGCGACGCCGACGGCGTCGATGCCGTAACCTACAGGAAGAACGTCACCTTGCAATTCGTCTCGGATCGCTGTCAAGATCGTTTCCATGCTGGTGAACGGTTCCGGTATTGCCGGGAAAATCCTGAACAGGTCCATCGCACCGTGACCGTAGAGGATGTCCATGTTGCCGGCCAGTCCGGCCGGCACGGTGACAAATACCTTATTGAACGGCACGGCAAGCACACGGCCTCGCCGGAACGGGATTTCCACCGCCTGATTCTGGTTGAATCGAACTTGAACCTCATCAGTCGCGAGCGGGGAATGCCAGACGCCAAATTGTGTCCCGGATATCGCAAACCTATGATTTGTAAGCGCAATTGACAGGTCAAGCGTCAATTTCCTCGGCTGGCCGATCCCTTGTTGGATGTATTGTGCAATGTTTAATTCTGTCATGCCGTCACCAATAAATATGCGATTCCGAGAATTACTATGATCGGAAGCTCGGCTTTGGTTGGTGGTAGGTTGCGTAAGGCGTCCATACGTTCTTCGCTCTCTTTTCGCCACCGCTCCCGTATTTGCTCTGTAGTCTCTGGAGTCTCTGACGTGGCGGGCTCAACCGGCCCTTCGTAACCGATATTAAAAAAGCCTTTGACTTGTTCTATCACCCCCGATGCTACTTTTTTAAGGCTCTTGTCGATGTTGTTGGCGTACTGGTAATTTGTCGTCGTCGGCGCTACCGGCCGGCCCGGCACTTGCGAGCCGGGCTCGACGCTGGAAACCTTCAAGCCGAGCCGAACCAGGAATTCATCGGCCATTGTCTCGAACGGTGAGTCGCCCCGGCCGTATGTCTCGACAATTGTCGAGAAGGCTCCGGACGGTGCGCTCGAGACCTTGGCCGCCATGCCGAGCGATTCTGTATCCTTGACGCGGTTGGCCGTTGCAACATTGCCGAGCCAGTTGTTTACATAGTCGCCGACTTGTGTAACCAAGCTCTGCGGCTGGAACCGTACCGGCCGCGCGACCATGCCTGTATTGGGATCGGGGGCAACCGTGTTAAGATCGCGTTGTCGCCCTTCCGTTTGTGGTATTGGAAATTGAAAGTCACCGTTCATTTTGCACCAAGATTTTAGCTGAGATATACCCAGGCGAGATAAGCGCCGCCGGCGTAGATCATCAGCTTAGTTGTGTCGGCTTGTGTTTGTCCGAGCGCTTCACGATAGAGCCGTTCATCTTCTGTCATGGGTGGGCCACCAGCGAGGCCACCAGCGCCGGTGGAAACTGAGGTCCTCACCGATGTCGGAGCGGCCCCGCCTGGAACGCCAAGAATCGTCGGGGCTGATGTGCCGAGCGTCTTGTAGTATGTTTTCGTTGCTTGCGTTCCACCGAAGTCACCCCGATAGCTAACTCCGATGTCAAGATTGTCAAGTATGAATTTGCCCACGTCGACCACGCCGCCGACAACGTCGCCGATGAATTTGCCTATTGATTCGAGCGGCCCGGTTCTAACGTCCTGGCCTTCGATGATTCCGGCAACGGGAAAGGTCATGCCTGTAACGTCCAGCGGGTCTTGCCAGTTGAAAAAGACAGGCTCCGAAGTCTCAAACATCGCCGGCACTGACTGAACCGGGCCGGGAAAGACAAGCCCTTCGAGGTTCAGTTCCGGCATGTATTCAACAGCCGGCGGGGGCGGGGCAAAGACAGGAAAATCCAAGCCCGAAACATCAAGCGGCGCCTCCCAATCGAATATCAAGGGGGACGGGGCTGAAATTTGAGGCGGGGCCGTCACGGGTTCATCGGGAAAGTTGAAGCCTTCCGTTTGTAGCGGGGCCTGCCAGTCGAAATAAGTCGGCGGCGGCTCTACGACCGGCGATTCCACTTGTGGAATGAGCGCCGGCGTGTCGGTCGAGCCTATTGTCGGGTCCGTGCCGCTGTAAACTACTTGGCTTTGCCGCTGGGCCGCTTCCTGCTCTAATTTTGCCTTCCAGGTTGTATCTATCCTTCCCCAATCTCCACCTCCGCCCGCAGTGTTCATCGCGCCGTTGCTCATAACTCCCCTTTGCCGGTTTTTGTTATGACTTTTTCGGTGGCAAGAACAATTGGTCGAAGTACACGTCTATGAAGTCCGCGTCTCCTGGGTTCGCAACCTCGATAACCAACTCCAAGTCACTCAGGAAACT
>Ga0209976_10002136_pt1 | contig 11358 bp, 9 predicted proteins | sample SumtaG_FD_182806 | JGI IMG/M metagenome (GOLD analysis project Ga0209976, IMG submission 182806) | Deep subsurface microbial communities from Indian Ocean to uncover new lineages of life (NeLLi) - Sumatra_00157 metaG (SPAdes) (version 2) | ecosystem: Environmental > Aquatic > Marine > Oceanic >... | reverse complement strand
CCATGTCTCTGCGCCTAAAAAAGAGAATAAAAAACAATAAGACCCGTCCACTGAAATTATTGGTAATATATCTTCCATATTTTCCGGCAATTTAAACTGGGTGGCTTCTAATTCTTTTAAATCTCTTCTTTCCTCTTTTTTATCCTCTACTTTGCTAATTTTTGCTAATTTTAAAAGTTCTACGATATTTTGGATCTCTCTAACCTTCATCTTTTATTTCACGAATTTTGTCTTATTAATATAAACTAATTGGTTATTTCTAATTATTTGATCTTTTTTAATTGCTTGAAAGAATTCTCAGCTTTACTGAGATCATCATCACTAAAAATTTGAAAATACATCCTGTATAAAGGTGTTTTTATGCAATATAAATCATTTTTTTTAATAACTACATTTTTAATTTCCGATTCTTCAGACAATTCGGGAGTATCTTCGGGGATAATCAATTTCAATAAAACATTTAGATCCTTTATGAGTGGAAATGACAATATATAAATGTCCGTGTTTTGAAGTGGAATCCCTCCTCCTTCACATAGGAATATAATGAAGACTGCTTTGGAACAATTTAAAATATCTTCAAAAGGGAGGTCTGAATCAATTTCGCAATTTGTTAAAATATTCTTGATAAAAGTCTCTAAATTTTCTTCCTCTTCTTCTTTAGGTTTTAGTATTATTTCATCAGGTAATTTATCAATTTCAGATTCTATTTTTTTTAAACTATATTTCGGACATAAAATGTTTTCCATTTCTGTCTCGTTTTGAAAATGAGTTAAGAATAACTCTTTATTTATTCTAAATCGATTTTCCTCAATTGGAACAAGAAAGTTTGATAACCTTCGTATAAGTCGCTCATCCGATATCGATAATACACCCTTTTCAATGTGATCGGTATAGATTTCCGCGATTTGATCAATTGAATGATAGCCAAAAAGAACATGATTACAAAGGCCTTTACAAAGAATTTTGCTTTGACAATTTACTGCGTTAAAAATTTTTGTAGCATTTATAGGTTCACCATCATCTATACTTATTTGTGAACCTTTAAGTTTGCCCACTAATTCATACAGTTTTTTTAAATTCTCATCTTCAGGGGAATCAAACTGAATTTTATAAAATCTATCTTCGATAATCCCATTGCACTTTTCTGCTATAGCCTTTGCAGCGGGAACGTTTTGACCACTGGATCTCGAATTAAATTGAAATGTTATTTTCATGCTTTTCACATCATTTTCAGTTTTCGTCTTAATATTATATTATTTTCATCTTGTAATAAATAATAAATACTTCACATCACAAAGTGAATTTTTTCTTTATATACTTTTCTGTGATCATGTTACTTGATAATTATACATTCTCTTAAAGAAGTGTTATTAATCACAAAATAATATTAAGTTTTAAATAAAATTAGTACCTAATAAGAATTAAGGAGAAAAATTGTGAACAATAAGACTTGCCAGATTGTATTGGTTGGCCATAGCTCGGAAAAACTAAAATTGTCAATCGATAAAGAAATCTTTGATAAGTTGATCTTTATCACAGAGAAGGAGTCCTTACCAGGCTCGAAAAAGGCTTTGGAGACACTAAAAACATTGATGAACACTTATCAGTCGAGAAAGGTGAATGTAGAGCATAGAAAATTCAGTTTCTCCGTTGAAACAAAACCTGTTGCAGAAATAACTCATTTAATTTACCAACAAAAAAACATTGGATTTAATAACATAATCGTAAATATTTCAGGAGGGCTTAGATATTTAGATATTTGGCTATATTTAGCTTGCTCGATAACGGATACCAAAATAATTCATGGCGATTTTGTTTATGACGGTGATATTGAAGTAGGAATTCATAAAAACGACATTCTTAAAACAATTTTTTTAGGAGAGTTGACTTCGAAGCAGTTTGAATTTCTAAAGATTTTTTTTAATTCTTACGAGGATCCTTTACAATTCTTTGACAGTAACTTAACGTTTGATGAAAATCCCTTATTAAACAATAAAATAGAATATGAATCCATCGAGCAAGTTAGATTGGCTTTGAACAAACTAAGGAGTGGCGTTGAAATAACGAGGGGCGCCGTTAACGGATTCATTAACAAATTAAATCGAATTGCTGCCCTTGATATTATGGTTGAAAGGCAAAATAAGAAAAAAATTGGCATTAGTTATATTGGAATATCTTTTTTTCTCAAAAAAATAATTGGGTGGAAGGATTAATGGAGAAAACACAATCTACTAGTAGTAATGGAGAAATACAACTAACTGAAACCATAAAAGAAGCTGATATGACCAAGATTTTTTCTGGAAGATAAGGGAATGATTGAAACTATATTCAAACATAATCGAATTATAATAATTGGATATCCTAAAAGTGGGAAGACTACTTTATTTAAGACACTTTCTTCCTATGATGAATCTAAAGCCTATTATTTGCTTCAGACTGATGATTATATCGGGAAACATTCTTATAAACAGACATTATATGAAATTATTGAAGATTTAAAAGGAAAGAGAAAATATATTGTAGAAGGAATTCAAGGGTATAGGTTATTGAGAAAAATCTCTGAATTAAATCTCTTAGATATGAAACCAGATCTCATCATAAATTGTATTACTGATCGCCCTATTCAACAAAAGCATTTAAAACAAATCAAAGGGCTTAATACTATTTGGAATCAATATTTATCTATAGAAAGAGATCTACCAAAAATAATTGAATCTCGTAATTGATTATTATTTAGTTTAATTTTAAATTTTATAAATGTGAGGTAAAAATGATATCATCTTTCAATTTTTATTTTTCTAATTAGTATTAATATTTTGATTGATCTTAATTTTTCTTAGTATTCCTATTTCTTATTATAAGAGATAAAGAAGAATATAAATCATTTAATTCTACTTGAGTTATTCCTAAAATCTCTTTGAATATAATACTATCAAGCTCTTGTCTATCCGACTGTCTAAATTCTTCCCATATTTTTAAAATCTCTCTTTTTCCCAATCTTTTAACTACATTAACTATTTTTTGACGCTGTTTAGTGTTTATTTTTTCTGGATTAATTATCCACAAATCTTTCAGTTCATATACTCTTGTTGAATTAGAAATCGTCCCATCCCGGTTTTCAAGATATCTTCCTCCAAATTCCATCATCATAGTTCCAAAAGTAGAATTAAGTATACCAGCAATCACTTCACTATCCTCTAAATTTTTAGGAATTAAATTATAATATCCATAATTAGTCATATAGTTCTTATTTAAAATTGGATCTTTCAATTTATCATCTACAAGAAAAGTTAGTTCTCTATTTGTCTCTACTTCAAAATGTAATAATGGTGCTGAAGGTTTATAATCTATATTATACCAGTCTCTCTTTTCGATTGAGTCACCTTCGCAGGCTTCACATTCATCAAGTCTTTTGTTATAAGAAGCTCCACATTCACTGCAATAATATTTTGTTATTCTGCTTTTACAAGTAGGTCTTTCAGAGTACGGTTTCTTTTTTGGATTTTGTTCGCCAAATCGAATGTACTCTAAAACTTTTTTCTTATTTTTTAGTAATTCCTCTTTTGATATTGGAACAGTTAGGCAATACCCATCGTTATTTGAAACAATTATTCTTCTTTGTGGTTTAAATTTAATCATGATGGGACTGATAAATTCCCTTTCAATTGTAAAACTCACGTCTTTGTATGTTTTTTTGCCCTTTAATACTAAATTTGATTGATCTATTGATTCAATTTCAAAATTTTTATTAGGAAAATAAAAATATTCATTTGCTCCTGTCTTCAGTCCACTTGTAATACTCATTATACCATCTTCCCCTCCTAATTTAATTATTTTATCTTGAAATTTCTTACTTTCAATAATTCTAAAGTATAATAATGGAGCTGTTAAATATAGTCCCCATTTCTTCTCAGGATTTAAATATTTATGTTTAATTGATAAAATTCGATAATGAGGGTTATTTTTAATAGTGATTCTTCTGAATTTTTCAATTGTCTTATTATTTTCATCAATATTTCCAGGGAATGATTCGACTTTTTCAATGAATTCATCAATTGCTTTCCATCTTTCAATTTCTTCAAGCTTATTATCTTCATCTGTGATGATAGGGATAATGTCAGCCATATTGCTCTTAATTTGAATGAACTTAGCATAACTCTCTCCCCTTTTACTCTTTTTAGATTCCCTCTCAAGTATAATAATACAAGGAATCATTTGAGCGTCTGGGAACCATTTTTCAGTTAAGGATTGGATAACAGCAATGATTTTAAAATTTTCTAATATGAATTTCTTAAGTTCTTTACCGAAACCTACATCTAACCAAGATCTTAGAGTAACAAAACCCAGTCGATTTCTATTTTTATTCTTTATAAAACTAGCGGAGTGTGTTATAAAATAGGCATAAATTCCTGCTCTGGTATTAAGTTCAATATTGAAATCCTTTATGAGTACATCTTTCATTTTTGCTTTATATTTTTCTCCAAATATTACTCCTTTAAGTTCTTCTTGTCTTGTAAAGGGAGGATTACCAATAATTACATTGATATTTGAAATGTTATGCCTGAGATTTGAAGCGTCTAATGTGGAAATATCAAGTTTTTTATCTTTAGTCCAGTTCTCTAAAGTAACTTGAGTGCCAATTTTAATCTGAGTCTCTGGAAATACATCAAAGAAATCTTTATAGACAATTAATGGATAATTTTTTTCAGAAATAATATTTCTAATAGCTAAATTGATTGTTGCTAAATGCACAGGAAATTTTGCTATATCAATCCCCCAAATTTGCCTTAATAAATCCTTGTGTGGTTTAATATTTCCTAAATACCTTAACCTCCGATAGGCTCTCACTAAAAACGTTCCAGTACCACATCCAGGATCTAAAATATTAAGATCAATCTTTTTAATACAAAAACCAATAATTAAATCTACTAAATCAGCTCGGGTAAAAAATTGACCTAATTGGTGTCGTTCTTCTTTAGGAATAATCTTTTCAAAGATTCTGCCAATTATATCGAATTCTATTTTTGAATAATCTATTCCACCTAAAAAATTGGTCAATTTTCTCAATTCATTCACAGTATCATTAGGAATTTCAATACTATCAACAAAATTTGTTTGGAAAATTGTTTCATAATCTCCAGTTATTTTAATAGTACTATCAAAATAAGGTTGAATAAATGTATGAAAATGTTTCGCAACCAAGTCATCTTGTATTGTAAAAGCAGGCAAGGAGAATTTTTGTTTTAAAATGTTAAAGAAAAGAACCTTATTAATAAACATATAAATAAATTGCTTAGATAATATATTGCAATATAATGCTAACTTATTTTGATCAGTACCCGGATGAGAATAACCTTGATCAACTAGCCAATTATCAAATTCATCTCTATAATCCTTTTCTGAAATGTACTTATTTTTAATAAAAGGAACAATTGTTGTTTTTTTAATGACATCTTCAATCGCTTTATGCATTATATCAATAATATCCTCATCAATTGATCTTGGAGCTTCCTCATTTTTAAGGAATTTCCCAATCCAGATGAAAGTACTTTTTAGGGACTCTTTAATTTCACTTTCTAAAGAATAATATTCCTTTAATTCATCGATATTAACAATTTGGAATTGTCTAACCCTTTTATTAGTGTCAGTATCCCAAATTATTAATCTATTTACATTATGTGTTGCTACATATTTTATTTTTTCAATTCCAAATAGCTCAGAATATCGATAGACTTGATTTTTTACTTCATTGTCATCGGCTTCTATTTTAGGTCTTTTTACTTCAATAATTAGAATACATTCATTTGAATGATTATAAACAAGGATATCAGCTCGTTTTTTTAATTTAGTTTCTTCTACTCTTGCGTAATTAAAGTCTGAATTGATTTCTTTAAAAATTATATTTAACCATTCTTTTACATCACTTGAATAGGTTAATTCAGTCGGGTCTCCACTCATTTCAATCTCTTTACCATTACAGATATAAATTTATTTTTATATAATTTTTTGAATATATTCTAAAAAATAATATTTAAAATTACATATTATTTGCTGAATAAAATCTTTGAGCCTCACATTTTTAATTATTATATGATTAATAAAACTCTTTATATTTTTATAAAGAAAAAAAGGAAATTTATTATGAGTTATAAATTCTTAAAAATGTTATTTTCAATGAACCAAGAATTTCCCATACATATAGTATTTTTTTAAAAGAATAAAAACATTACATATGTAGAATAGAAATTTTAATAGGATAGCCCATAAATATAGATATAATTTTCCTAAAATTCAAATCAAACGATCTTTTCCCAAGCCTCTTTTAAAGATAATAAACTTATGTATTGAAGACAAACATACTTTCATTTTTTCTTTTTATACTCCCAAGTGTATTATATAAAATATGGGAGTAAAATTACAAGATCTCGTGCGAAGAGAGCCTATTAATATTTCAGAGTTAGAGGGAAAGATCATAGCCGTGGACGCCCCAAACATCATTTTCTCTCTTTTAAACTTTTCCTATAAAAATAAGCAATTTGATCTTTCCAATTTAATGACCGATAGGACTCAAAGGGCAATATCGCATTTATACGGGCTGTTATTCAGGATAAATTTTTACTACTCCAAGCAGATGTTTCCCATCTTTTGCTTTGATGGACGAGATTCTGAGTTAAAGCGCATGGTTACCAAGGACCAGCTTTCCGATTTTCGAGTAGTTAGACAATGGTACCGAGATGCGATTGAAAACAACAACACTGAGTTAGCACGAAAAATTGCGTTAGGAAAAGAGTTTTTATGGCCCAACATTATTGCCGAATCAAAACAACTTCTTAACGCGTTAGGGGTTCCATACATTGAATCCTCCGCTTCAGCAGAATCACAATGCGCCTATTTGGCAAAAGCCGGGGTCACCCATTATGCGGTTTCCCAAGACTTCGATTCACTGTTGTTTGGCTGTCCAACTCTTATACAAAACCTTTCCAAGTCCCTTAGAAGAAAAGTACAAGGCAAATGGGTATATAATAAGGTGTCTACATTAAAGGTTGATTTAGAGGCTAATTTGAAAAGACTCAGACTCGTTCCATTTCAATTAGTTGATTTAGCTATGCTACTTGGTACTGATTATAACCCGGGAGTCAAACACATAGGTCCCAAGACCGCGTTAGAACTTATTAAAACCTATCACAGCCTTGAAAGTATCATTGCTTCCCAAAAAACTAGGTATGATTTTACTCACTTGATTCCTGAAAACATTCAAAAAATTCGCAAGATTTTTCTAGTGCCTGACGTGTTGAAAATTTTGCCCGATTTTTATTGGGACGCCCCTAATAGAGCAAAAATATTGGAGCTTATGTGCAAGGATCATACTCTAAATACAGAGCGAGTAGAAAACAACGTCCAAAAAACCATCAAGAGTTACATCACCTGTAAAGACTATTTTCATGAGCTAAAATCTGGGACAAAGATAGTTCAAAAAACGCTGGACATGAGTTATTAAACATAGAAAAATATAATTAATTAGAGAAGTTATGAGTTCAAAAGATAACATTGTGGAAAAAATATATTCGTTCTTAGAGCAGGTTAATCCTAAGTCAAATTATGATGACAACTCACAAATTATCTTATTGAAAAAACACCACAGCGAACTTACTATCGACAATCTTACTGTGGATTACGTCTGCGGATTTGAAATCCTACGAAGAACTTATTAAAAATATAAGCGTTCTCGGTAATATAGTGATTTTAATAGTAGTTAATATTCTTATTCATCTACTTCGGGTATCTTTAGTTGATCGATTTCTGGAATAAATTCTTTTAATTTAATTTTAAAATCATCTAATTTAGCTTTACATTGTTTATTAAAGCATTTTGAGGGCCAATCAAACCCATAATCCGATCTATTTATTTTAAACTTAGTACCGCATTGTTCACATTCAAGTATAACAGATTCAATAATCTTAGAGTTATTTAGTGCTGATATCAATTGTTGCCTTAATTTTGTCGCTTCCCTTTGATTTTTTAACTTTTTATAAACTTGAATCCCATAATTAAGGATATCTATGTCTACCGGTTTCTCGTCAAGATATTTTTTAATTTGATTTAATGATTCTTCATATTCATTGATATTGAATAAAATTTCGATTTTAATTTTACGATATTCTAGAATTTCGGGTTTTAAATCAATTAAAGTATTTATTGCGGCCAAACTATTTTGATAATTTCCCATAATAAAAAATAATAATGATTTTAAGATGTGCGCTTCTGGATTATCTGGATCTACATAGATTAAATCATCTAATAGCTTTAAAGATTCATTAAATTTTCCCATATCTCTTAAAATCTTTGCTTTAATTATTTGAGAACCATAACTCGCCTTGATTTTTTCAGCTTCTGATGGTTCAAAAGATTCAAATAATTGTATTGAACTAAGGTTCTCTGAAATTTTAATTGATTCATTTACTAATTTTAACGCTGTTTCATAATCTTTCAATCCATAATAAGTAATTATTTTTAGGTTGCTTTGATGAAAATATGAAGGAATAAAAGTTTCTACTAAATTAATTATTCTTAACGCTTCGTTATAATTGTGATTATTAATGTTTCTAATGATTGGATTTACAAAATAAAAAACTAATGTGTAAACATCTGTAGATTCAGATTCTATGATTTTTTCAATAACTTTGCTAGTCTTTTCATAATAGCCATAAGAAATTAATTCTTTAACTAAAACATCATAAAGTTGATAATAGCTTCCTGGATCTTTTTTATTTGAATCAAAAACAGCGTTAACTTTATCTAATACTTTTAAAACTTCTTCAAATTCATTTAAAGCCATTAGCGTTCTAACTTTGTTTTCATACAAATAAAAATCATTAGGATCGATATCAATTGCTTTCTTAATTGTGCTTAAAGCTTTGTGGAATTCTTGTTTTTCAAATAGAATTCTCCATTTAATCTCATAAGAATCTGAAAATTCCCAATCTTCTCCGCATAATTCAATGTCTTTTTCGATTGTATTTAAGGCCTCATCGTATTTTTTCAAATTTAGAAGTATTTTTGCTTTAGTTTCATAATATTGATAATGAACGTAATTTGTTTGTTCATAATAGTAAAAATCATCACTGTCCAAATCTAATATCGTATCAATATCTTCAATGAGCTTCAAAACCTCTAAACCTTCTTTTAATCTATTCATTCTAAGCAAGATTACTGATTGGAGTGTTATAAAATCAATAAAATTTTCCAAATCCTTTGGATTTAATTCATAGGCTTTTTCAACACAACTCAAGGCTTCTTCAAATGGGTCTTCCATATCAAATACAAAATTCCACCCTTTCCTTAACAAAATCGTTGCTTTTAAATAATAACTTTGAATGCTGTTAGGATTAAAATTAATAGATTTTTCAACCTCTTTAAGTGCTTCGAGATTTTTTTCTTTCTTCACTAATTCATTTGCCTTTTGTAAATATTTGTTAGATTTATCCAATTTTTCTGCTTGTATTAATCTAAGTTTTTTAAATTTCTCATCTCTCTCAATTTTATCCTTTTTTGGCCTTGGAATGGAGGGGATATCAATTGACGCAATCGGATAATATTTTTTAAATTTTGAAATAGCTATTAATGCATTATTTTCTATATCATTATTAATCATATCTTTGTAATCATTTAATAATTGATAAAGGGCTTCTTCGAGATCTTCGTGAAATAATTGAAATTTGTTAATTAAAATAGACATGATACACTCATATGTATCTTTCAAACTCTCTTGATTTAATTTAACGGTTCCTAAATTTACATCGTAATATAATTTATTTAATTGAGCTTCGACTATTGTTCTAAAAATTTTACCATATTCACTTTTTGCTCTAAAATATAACTCCTCACTTACATCTTCCCTGATTTTAAGTTTTAATTTATAAAATTTTATTCGAAATCTCTTTTCCTTAACGATTATTTCTTGTAAAAAATAATCTAAATCCGCATGAGTTATTTTTTCATTAGAATCTACAAAGTTGTTATCATATATCTTTCTAAAATTTTCTTTGGATATGGTATATTCAGGATAAAATTTTGGATGGTTTAAAACTAAGAAAAGCAATAATTTATAAAATTTCTCAAAAGAAAAATCTAATTTATCTGGTGGAATATCATTTGCTAAATCAATAAATTCTATCTTGATCTCATTTTCTTTAATATCATATTTTTCTAAAAATTCAATATAATCTTTGATTGTGGTTTCTATTTTTTTTTGCTGTAATTTGTGTTTCGTTTCAAAATCTAAACGATAATCTTTTAATCTTTTTGACAATTCACTTCTTCCGGAACGAGTTATGTTATAGACAGTTTTCTTTCCTTCTTTCCGTTTTTCGATCCAATTTTTCCTAATCAGTAAATTTGCATATTTATGAAACGTATTTTTATTAATTCGATTAGTTGAACCTGGTTCATTAATAAATTCCTCTCGCATTAATGGTCCAAAATAAGCAAGAGTATAGAGAATTATATCATCCGCTTTTTTTTCAAGCCTTATTTCAAGCGGAATTTGTACAATTTTATTAATTTCATTCATATAATTAGTATCTTTTTCTATTAATTTATAATTTATCACAATAGGACATGTCCTAAATCTAATATCAAAGTCCCGATCCAGAGTACATATATCTATAAAAGAATAATTAACTTATAGATAAAAAAAAAATTGAGGTGGTCTTAATAAAAATGTATTTTACATTAGAAGATAATCCAAATTTTAAGTCTTTTCAATATGTAATTGATGTTCCTAATATATGTGGGTTAGATACAGATTCTAATGGTAAACCCATTATTAATGTTTTTAAAAAGTTGTTAATCTACTTTGGTGAGCTAGGTATTTCTGAAGATAAAATAATTAGTTATGCAGATTCGAGTTTTTATTATGTTGTTAATGATAGAATTGAATATAAAAATCTTATAAGGGCTAAGAAAATTATCAATGTTCCAGCAGGAATTAAAAGCGACATTGCAATTATATCTTTCTGCTTAAAAAATACTGATGCTCGTATTATTTCGAACGATCTATTTCGTGAATATTACAGTTCACTTCCAAGAAATTGGATTCTCAATAAGCGGATTGTCATTCTGATGGTTAAAGAAGAATTCTATTTAATTCCTATGCTATTTAATAAATACAAGAAAGAATTTAGATGTAAAGAGGGTAAATTTCAGATTTCTAATAAAAATAGGGAACAAAATTTTAACATTTTTGAGATTGAAATCTTTGAAAAAGAATTAGAACAAAATTCTATGAGGTGAAGGATTAAATGGAATATTATTCAATATACGAGAATTTAATATTTTATTCGATTGGTGGTTTATGGG
>Ga0209976_10002133_pt1 | contig 11366 bp, 7 predicted proteins | sample SumtaG_FD_182806 | JGI IMG/M metagenome (GOLD analysis project Ga0209976, IMG submission 182806) | Deep subsurface microbial communities from Indian Ocean to uncover new lineages of life (NeLLi) - Sumatra_00157 metaG (SPAdes) (version 2) | ecosystem: Environmental > Aquatic > Marine > Oceanic >... | reverse complement strand
GGAGTCGCTAAGCACTTATGCCAGACAGTTTCTTGAGCAGATGCAAAAGCCGGCGGTTTCAGACATAGCCGGCCTGCCGCCTACGATTGCGATTGAGCAGCGAAGTGCCGCCTCGAATCCGCGTTCGACCGTGGCGACGACCACGGAGATTTATGATTATTTTCGTTTGCTTTTTGCGCGCGTGGGCCAGCCGCACTGCTGGGTTTGCGGTGGGGAAATTACCAGTCAGCATCCTTCACAGATAGTTGAATCCCTGCTTTCGCTGTCGGAAGGGACGAAGATTCAAATTTGCGCGCCGCTGGTCCGCGGCAAAAAAGGCGAGCATAAGGATGTTATCGTCGGGATACAGCGGGAGGGCTTTGTTCGAGTTCGGGTTGACGGCACGATTTACGATATAAAGAGCGTTCCTGCCTTGAACAAGAACAAGAAGCACGATATTGCCGCGGTGGTTGACAGGCTCATTATCCGCGAGGCAATCAGAGTCAGATTGACTGATTCGGTTGAGACGGCACTCAAGCTGGCCGACGGTGTTGTTCTTATTCTTGTTGCCGAGCCAGGGACAAGGCAAAGCAATAACGACCAAGGCGGCTGGCGCGAAATTATATATAGCGAAAAGTTTGCCTGCGCGAAACATCCACAGTCTTCGCTGGAGGAGCTTTCGCCGAGACTTTTCAGTTTTAACAGTCCCTACGGTGCGTGCAGGAGCTGTGATGGTCTGGGGACGGTGCTGGAGTTCGACCCGGACCTGATTGTGCCGGACAAAAGCATATCACTTGAGAGTGGTGCAATCGATGCCTGGCGCAAGGGCGGCAAGCGGATGAACATTTTTTACAACCGGTTGATTAAGAGGTTCTGTTCAAATGCGGGCATAAGCAAATCCACTCCCTTCGGGCGTATACCGCAGCATGTTCGCGAGATTTTGATGTACGGAACGAAGGCTGCGGATGTCGGGAAGTATGGGTTTTCTTTTGAGGGTGTCATACCGAATCTGACGCGCAGGTGGAAAAGCACTACCAGTGAGTATGTCAAGGCCCGGTTGCTGAGCTATTTTTCCGAGCAGCCCTGCCATAGCTGCAGCGGTGCCAGGCTCAGGCCCGAGGCGGTTGCGGTGACCGTGGGAGACAGGAACATTCACCAGCTTGCGGTATTGAGCATTGAGCAGGCGCAAAAGTTTTTCAACAAGCTTAGGCTGGAGGCGGAGAGGAAAGTTATTGCTGTGCAGGTTTTGAAAGAGATAAAGGCACGGCTGAAGTTCATGGTGGACGTGGGGCTTGAATACCTGACGCTGGACAGGCGCAGCAGCACTTTGTCGGGAGGTGAGGCTCAGCGGATTCGGCTGGCCACGCAGGTCGGCAGCGGTCTTGTTGGTGTCTGTTATGTGCTTGATGAGCCGACGATTGGTCTTCACAAGCGGGATAACGACCGGCTCCTGGGTATACTTCGCAGGCTGAGCCGGCTGGGCAATACGGTCATAGTGGTTGAGCATGACGAGGACATTATTAAAAGCGCCGACCATATTATTGACATAGGCCCGGCGGCGGGAGCGCACGGCGGCGAGGTTGTGGTACAGGGCAGTTACGAGCAGGTGCGCCGGTGCGGCAGGTCTCTGACGGGACAATATCTCAGCGGCAAAAGAAAAATAGCGCTTCCTGTCAAGAGGCGCAAATATGATTTAAGAAAGTGCATCGAGGTTAAAGGTGCTGCGGAGAATAACCTTAAAAGTATTGACGTAAGGTTTCCGCTGGGTGTATTTATCTGTGTGACGGGCGTGTCAGGTTCGGGCAAGAGTACCCTTGTGGATTACATTTTGCTGCGGGCATTGAAGCGCAAGCTATACGGCTCTCGTGACAAACCCGGCAGACACAAGAACATTCTCGGTACATCTCTCATTGACAAGGTGATAGAAATAGACCAGTCGCCGATAGGCAAGACGCCGCGGAGCAATCCGGCTACGTACACAGGCGTTTTTGACCAGATACGCAGGCTTTTCAGCATGACGCGGGAGGCCAAGATACGGGGCTATCATCCGGGCAGGTTCAGCTTTAACGTCAAAGGGGGGCGCTGTGAATACTGCAGGGGTCAGGGGACGAAAAAGATAGAGATGCATTTTCTGCCCGATGTTTATGTGACCTGTCAGCAGTGCAAGGGCAGGCGGTATAATCCGCAGACACTTCAGGTTACCTATAAGGGCAAGAATATTGCTGATGTGCTCGATATGAGGATGGAGGAGGCACTTGAGTTTTTTGCCAACTTTCCCGTGATAGTTCGATTGCTTCGAACTCTCGTTAATGTTGGTCTTGGCTATGTGCAGCTTGGTCAGTCCTCGACGACTCTTTCCGGCGGGGAGGCGCAGCGTGTCAAGTTAGCGGCCGAGTTGGGCAAGGTGGGAACAGGTCACACGCTGTACATGCTTGATGAGCCGACGACGGGCCTGCACTTCGCCGACATTCACAATTTACTGAATGTTCTGCAGCGGCTGACCGACTGCGGCAACACGGTTATAGTCATCGAGCACAATCTTGATGTCATCAAGATGGCGGACTATATAATTGACCTCGGGCCGGAGGGTGGTGATGCGGGCGGAGAAGTTGTGGTTACAGGTTCTTTGGACGAGGTTGTAAGGAACAAGAAAAGTTACACGGCAAGGTATTTGCGGAACAAGCTTGAGGCCGAGAAAAACTCAAAGACGGTCAGGAGCAGAAAGAAGAAATAGCCCAGCCGGGGCTGTATTGCGGCGGCCGAGACGGGTCTTTTTGACCGAGAGGAACGGACTTTTGTATGATAACTGCAGCACTTAAATGGGTCGGGGGTATTGACGGTTATCTGGAGCTTATTGACCAGCGCCGACTGCCCGCCGAGCTTGTCAAGCTTAAGTGCGACAGCGTCGAGCAGGTTTTTGAAGCGATTAAGGCGCTGGCGGTTCGCGGAGCACCGGCTATTGGTGTTGCCGGTGCTTACGGTCTTGTTTTGGCGGTGCGAAAGCAAGAGACTGATGACAGCCCACAGTGGTTGTTGGCACGATTAAGAGAAACTGAGTCCTATCTTGGCTCATCACGCCCGACGGCGGTGAATCTGTCGTGGGCTTTGGGACGAATTGTGCGGGCTGCAGAACAGTTGGCTTCGATAAAGCCGCAGGCGGATGTTGAATCGATTCGGCACGTGGTATTTTCCGAGGCAAATTCCATTTGCGCCGAGGATGTGGAAATGTGTCGCAGGATTGGCGAAAACGGGCAGAAGCTCATTAAGGATGGGGCCGGCGTGCTGACGCATTGCAATGCTGGGGCGCTTGCGACGGCGGGGCAGGGGACGGCGCTTTCAGTAATCTTTGAAGCTCATAAAGAACGCAGGCGGTTTACTGTTTATGTCGACGAGACTCGGCCGGTGCTTCAGGGGGCGCGGCTGACGGCGTGGGAATTGCAGCAGGCAGGGGTCGACGTGGTTTTGATTTGTGACAATATGGCCGGCTGGCTGATGAAGCAGGGCAGGATTGATGCGGTAATAACAGGTGCCGACCGCATCGCAGCCAACGGCGACACTGCCAACAAGATAGGTACTTACAGTCTGAGTGTTCTCGCCAGGGCGAACGGCATACCTTTCTATATTGCCGCACCGTCGAGTACGTTCGATTTGAGAATAAACAGCGGAGCGGACATTCCTATTGAGCAGAGGTCTGCCGATGAGGTGACAGGTTTTGCGGACATGCGGGTTGCCCCCGACGACGTCGAGGTTTGCAACCCGGCTTTTGACGTCACCTCAGCCGAGGATATCACAGCGATTATTACTGAAAACGGAGTTATAGAACGGCCGAACCGCGAAAAGATAGCAGAGCACCTGTAGCGGTGAAAAGAGGGTTTCCGGCAGGTGTCGCCGGGTCGGCTATAAAGCGATTGTTTTTTTGTGATAATCCTGATATGCTGATTTTGCGGAGCTTTTGGAAGCAGGCGTTTAGAAAGGACTTCTATGAAGAATTACGGATTGACGAAAAGGATTTTGGTGACGGGGGGATCAGGATTTTTAGGTTCACATTTGTGTGAAAGATTGCTTAAGGACGGTCACGAAGTTCTTTGCGTGGACAATTTCTACACGGGCAGGCGCAGTAACATTGCTCATTTAGTTCCGAATCCGATGTTTGAGGTATTGCGGCACGACATCTGCTTTCCGCTGTATGTTGAAGTCGACCAGATCTATAATCTGGCCTGTCCTGCCTCACCGGTTCATTATCAGTCCGACCCCGTCCAGACCACCAAGACCAGTGTGCACGGCTCCATCAACATGCTTGGTCTTGCCAAGCGAGTGAAGGCCAAGATACTGCAGGCCTCCACTTCAGAGGTATATGGCGACCCTGCGGTTCACCCTCAACAAGAGAGCTACTGGGGCAATGTTAATCCTATAGGAGTGCGGAGTTGTTACGATGAGGGCAAAAGATGTGCTGAGACTCTGTTTTTTGATTATTATCGTCAGCACAAACTCAGGATAAAGGTGGCCAGGATATTCAATACTTACGGGCCGAGGATGTATCCGAGCGACGGCAGAGTGGTCAGCAACTTTATTATGCAGGCTCTGCAGAACCGCCAGATTACGATATACGGCGACGGGACTCAGACGCGTAGTTTCTGCTACGTAGATGATTTGATTGACGGTTTGATAAGGCTCATGGGCAGCGAAGATGATTTTATTGGCCCGGTGAACTTAGGTAATCCGTGCGAGATATCGATACTGGAGCTGGCCCAAAGAATTATTGAAGTGACGGGTTCGAAATCCGAGATAGTTTATAAGGCATTGCCGGAAGACGACCCTCGCCAGAGACAGCCCGATATATTTTTGGCCGGTGACAAGCTTGGCTGGGAGCCCAAGGCAGGCCTTGAGGTCGGTTTGGGTAAGACGATAGAGTATTTCAGGACCATACTGTGAAGCTGAGCATAATCATCCCGTGTTACAACGAGATAGATACTATCGATGAAATCATCGAGGCGGTGTGTGGCTGCCCTGTCGAGGACAAGGAGATAATCTTAGTTGACGATTTTTCCACGGATGGGACCCGAGAGAAACTGGCTGACGAGATTTCACATCGGGTCGGCAAGGTCTTATATCATGACCGTAACCAGGGCAAAGGGGCGGCACTTCGGACGGGCATAAAGGCCGCTACGGGTGATATCGTCATCATTCAGGATGCGGATTTGGAGTATGACCCGAACGAGATTCCCCAGGTAATCGCTCCAATTGTTGAAGGGGCGGCGGATGTGGTGTATGGGTCGCGGTTTCTAACGAGTGTGCCTCACGAAGCAGCCAGTCAGTGGCATGTCCTGGCAAATAAGTTCCTGACCATGCTTTCAAATATATGCACAAAGCTCAACTTGACGGATATGGAGACCTGCTATAAGGCCTTCAGAAGGGAGATAATACAGGCAATCGAGATAGAGGAGGACAGGTTCGGTTTTGAGCCTGAGGTAACGGCCAAGCTGGCTAAGATGAAGTGCAGGATTTGCGAGGTTGCCATCTCGTATCGTGGCCGAACGTACGACCAGGGCAAAAAAATCGGATGGAAGGATGGTGTTTCAGCAATAAGGTGCATAATAAAATATAACCTGTTCCGGAGAGCCTTAGGAGACAAAGCACATGGCGGTTCCTGAAGAATCGAAGATAGCAGTGCTGATTCCGTGCTACAATGAGGAGCTGACGATTGGCAAAGTTATCGATGATTTTCGCAGAGAGCTTGGCTCGGCAACAATTTACGTTTTCGATAATTGCTCAACAGACGCAACGGCCGCAATAGCCATTGAACGTGGGGCGGTGGTAATAAAGGAGCCTCGCAAGGGAAAAGGATTTGTGGTCGAAAACATGTTCGATAGTGTCGACGCTGATATTTACGTTATGGTTGACGGGGATGATACTTATCCAGCCGAGAGTGTCAACGAGCTTATTTCACCGATTTTAGCCGAAGAGGCTGACATGGTTGTTGGTGCAAGGCTCGGCAATTATGATGACAAATCTTTTCGGCGGCTGCATGTTTTTGGCAACAATCTTGTCTGCCGACTTGTGAATTTATTAGGCAGGGCCCGGCTTACAGATATTATGAGTGGCTATCGCGCGTTCTCGCGTCGGGCCGTGGACCGGATACCGGTTGTCTCTACGGGATTTGAAATTGAAACAGAGATGACCATTCAGGTGCTTTATTACAAAATGAAGGCTGTCGAGGTTGATGTTCCATACAGGGGAAGGCCGCACGGAAGCGAAAGTAAGTTGAGAACTTTTAGCGACGGCTTTCGTGTTCTGTGGAAAATCTTCAGTCTCTTTCGTTCATTGAAGCCTTTGACTTTTTTCGGTAGCGTTGGCCTGGTGTTTTTGTTTCTCGGCTTGTTGGCCGGAGCCGTACCGATTCACGATTACTTCAGTAATCCTAATCACTATGTGGAGCACGTTCCATTGGCAATTTTGGCGACCGGCTTGATAGTTTTGTCCGGCGGCAGTGTTTTTCTTGGGATATTGCTCCATGCGATAAACTGGCGTTTTTGGGAACTGCATAATATTGTTACGAGAAGAAGGCGTTTACCATAAGGGGGCAAGACGGTCGCGTTTTCTGTTCGACAGACTTAACGGGGCGCGTATAGGAACCAGTGGATGAATTACAGCCAGTTTCAGACACATAAACATCGGTTTACGAGCGCCTTTAGAAAGGTTCTCTGTGAATCAGGTAAGAGCGAACAGTTGGTTGAAGCGGGATTTTGTGCGTATGCAGACGCTAACCCCTTGATTCGCTTTTTGTTCTGGCGTCGTTTGTGGTTGACGGTAAAGTTTCTTAATTTGCATGGGCCGTATGAATCGATACTCGACTTTGGCTGCGGCAGCGGAGTTGCTCTTCAATTAATGAGTCAGTTGGCGGGTCGGGTAGTAGGGGTGGACATTAATCTGGAGCCCTGTCGCCTTTTATCTTCCCACCTTCCATTGCCTGAAAATGCGGAGCTGTTTGATATCAAAGAGCGGCCGCTTTCCGGCTTTGAAGAAGGAAAATTTGAGGTGGTTGTTTCTCTGGATGTTCTCGAGCACGTGGACGACCTTCATGAGGCATTTTCACATCTAAGTCGCTTGTGCAAGCCCGGCGGCGTGATAGTTTTTTCCGGCCCCACAGAGAACCTGGTTTACAAGATTGGCCGTAGAATTGCAGGCAAAGAGTATACAGGCACGTACCACGTGCGAAACATCTATGATGTTCGGAAAGTGGCGGAGCTTTATATGGAAGTGGAGACACTTGCTACGCTGTATTATCCTTTGCCGTTGTTCAAGATTTATGTGGGCAGGGTACCTATGGCCTGATATGTGGTCGATTGATAAACTGTCGCATTGGAAGCTGAAACGATTGTGATTGTGGGCAAGCAGAACAAGCACGGCGAGACCTCAGTTACGTTAGACAGAAGAGAAGCTTATTTAGAGACCTTCATAGCCTTTGTTCTTTTGGGCTTTGGCTTTTATCATTCTGTCCTCTATTTTGGCCATCAGGTCGTACCCAATCCGGATTTCACCGGATTTGTTGCTGTTGGGCGGAGGCTTTTGTCTTTTCAATTGCCGACAATCTACAAGCGTGCTCCTGTTTTGGGTATCTTGCAGGTATTGCTCAGTAATTTTGTGGGGGGCCAGCACCCCGATTTGACTGCGGGTCGGCTGCTTAATGCCATTATTCATCCTTTCAACGTAGTGTTGTTGTACATGGTCGGCAAGCGAGTGGTTGGTCGGGCGGCTGTGTGGGTGGCGATTATAGCGATATTGAATCCATGGGTGATTCAGTTACTTACTGAGCCGATAGCGGAAACGACACTTCTTTTCTTCGTCCTGCTTACCACCTATTTTATTTTCAGGCGCTCAAGGTGGAGCTATCTTTTTGCATCGATAACGACGATGGTTCGCTATGAAGGTGCGGCGTTAATTTTGGCCGCTTTCGTGATGGATTTGGCGAATCAGAAAGACAGAAAACAGAGGCTTTGGGCCTTTGCCTGGTCGGTTGTGGCGTCAATTCCACTCGCGCTATGGATGCTCGGCACCATCGTTCACTGGAAAGGTCAGGGTGGGACTTTCTATCTGAAGGATTTAGGGCTCCCCGGGACGATAAGCGGTTTTCTGGTAAAGTACGTTCAATTGATTTGGCGGATGGCAGTGTATCCGTTGTTCATGCCGACACCGGGCATACCCAAGGGCATCACGGGCATACTGTATAAGGCCAGTCAAGTCGTAACCGCAGTCAGTTTTGTTTTTGGTGTAGCTTACGGGTTATACAAGCGCAGGTGGAATACGCTTGTGCTTCTTATTTTTCTTGTGCCTTATGTTTTTGTTCACGCGGCATATAAGGTTGCCATTCCAAGATACTGTATGTTGATTCATTGGATTGTTCTGCTAATTTGTGTTTACGGGCTTCAGAGCGGCTGGGGATTAATAGCGAGCAGAGCCGGAATTCCTAAACCGCTGACAATCTTCTTGCAGTGTGTAGTGCTGATTATCTGTTGTATTTGGGCGGCAGGACTTGTGCCGTATCTATCAAAAGTTGCGCCTATGAGCCGGCGGTCTGTGTCAATGCCCTATGTTGGGATGGCGGCCGTGGGTTTGATTTTTGTCGGCCGTAGGTTTGTTTACAGGCTCAGGTATTGCTGGTCAGAGATAGTGATATTGGTAGCTGTCTGCCTGATGATAATTTCGAATCAATTTGCTCTGGCTCAAGTCGTGCGGAACGGCAGGCGGGATATTGAATTCAAGCTTTTGGCGGACTGGTATATTTCCAATACCAGGCCCGGAGAAAAGCTGGTCTCGACGATGTCGAATATTTTGAATATATTTGCCCCTGCACAGAAGGATTACTTCGTTCACATGGGGGCTATGAAGGCTGATAATCCCAGGGATTTTGTAAAGGAGTGTTATGATAAGGATATTACATACGTTACGTGGGATTCGAGAATAGGGGCGGGTGTCGGAGGGCTCTATTACAGGCTATGGAACATTAAGAACATAGCTATGCTGGCGAAGCGAGAGAATTTTGGGCCGTATGAGTTTGTGACACAGATACGTGTGAATGAGCGGAGATTTATCAACGTTTTTCGTCTACGGAAGATGTGAAGGGGTGGAGTTGCTGATTTATGTCGTTGAGCCTTTCAGGATTGAGAATAACATAGCAATCGAAGTTGATGAAGTAGTTTTGATTTAGATAAGTGCCTTCCGGATGTTTTTCTTTCTTCCGCCGAATTGCGACGTCACAGGCAGGGCCGCTTACTATTTCAAATTTGTAGCCAGAAAGGGTGCTGTAGTATTTTAGAGGCCCGTAGAGTTCCTGTGATTCTGTCGAGAGGTCTATTTTCCACGTTTTGTCAGGGTTGGCATTGCTCAGCCAGCGCAAAAGGGGACCGGAGACGCTTTGCAGTTTCCAGTTCCGTGTGAGCACGGAGTATGCCGAGGGCAGGTTCAGCAATATCAAGATTGTTGATATTGCCAGGAAAGAGTTACGGAGCGCGGATTTTGCCAGGCTGCCACTTTTCAGATTGTAGCATAATCTGTCTACGAGGATGCCCGAACTTATCAGCAGCAGCGGCACCAGAAATACGCCGTTGCGCATATAGCCCAACGACATTCCGAGAACGACACGGTGGATGAACATTGCAAGTATGGCAGCAGCCGTTGTCAGCAGGACGAAATTTCCGGAAGCGTCTGAACAGGGCCAATTGCGCCAGCCGTCATTTTTGATTTTTTTGCAGGAACGACACATTGCGAAAAAAAAGGCCAGGGTTACCGCAAAGACAAACAGGCAATAGGCAATAAAGACAATGTGGTTGTCTTGTTTAAGCATTGAGTCGACGAGCAGCTGCTTGATGTGTGAGTAGAAACTCATGGTTCCAAAACTGTCTCTTGCGGCGAAGATATCTTTGTAGATGTTCTTGTAGAGCAGAAACAGCGAAGCGCCTGACAGCAAGGGGATGAAGCTCAAATTCAAGACAAGGGGATTTCGTCTATTTGGGGGGTCCTTGAACAGGCAGTGTGAATAGAGGAGGATGAATACGGCATTTATACCCAACAGGATGAAGAGGCTTGAAATCATCGAGCCAAACGCGAGGAAATTTACCAAAACGATTACGGTGACAGGCAGCCAACGGCAGTTGTAACTTATCTTTCTTTTTAACAGGCCCAGAAGTACGGCGATTCCGGCATAAACAGCACCGAGTGCAATAGAGTAACCTCTTGCCAGAAAGGAAAGGTCAAATACAAACCAGTTAAACAATACCAGTCCGAGCAGGGCAAGTTTGACTGTGGCGTGCCTTATTGTCTTATGGACGATATATGCGGTTGAGCATGAAAACAGTACTGCGAACATAACCGAATGTATTCGAGGATAATGCTCATACCAGCGGAAAGATTTATATGCGAGGCAAATGAATATTGAGTTGAGGACGTGATTGTTGTTGGGGTTTTCGTAACAGGTCAAGGCGGTGTGAATATCTTTTCCGAAGTTCAAAGATGTATAGGACTCATCGTAGGTTATTCCGGTGTAGTCGGCCTTGTAGATGACAAAGCTAATCTGGGCCAGCAGAATCAAAGCGAATAGTATACCGAACAAATGTTTGCTGAGTGGGTTGGCTCTTTTCATAACAGGGTAGAAGCCTTGCTTGCCGGCATTTCCGTCGTAACCACATTGCTCGTACATAATAGCTCTGGCAAGTGTGTATTTGATGATAAATTATATCAGCGGCAAAATATCAAACCACCTTTTTCTTACGGAGGCATCTACCTGGTATTCGGGCCGGCAGCGGTTGCTAAAACGGCTAAAATACGGCCCAGGTAAGGCTTGTGCTGTACGTCGAATGTTCTGAGCGTATTTGGCTTCACTCACGGGCCGTACTTTGATGCGAGTTTTTTGCCCGCAGAGATTGCTTCTGAGCTTTTTGAGTTAATAAGGACACGGCAGTCGAAATAGCTGAAACGGTTTTCATCGAGATATTCAGCTTGCCCTTTTTTCTCTGTTTTGTGGACAACTGCGATATCCCAGGATTCCGGAGGGGCGGCTTTTAATTTGTAACCAAGCTGTACATAATACTGGAAAGGCCAGCACAGATACTTGGTTTTTTCCGTCAGTTTAATCCGCCAGGTTTTCCGGGGGTCGAGTTCTTTCAGTCTACGGGCCAACGGGCCGGAAAGGCTCTGGGTTTTCCATGAGTGTATGAAGACGGCATGTCTCGACGGCAGATTGAGCAATATCAAGACAATTGAAATTGCGGCATAGCAGCCGAGAAAAGCGGATTTTGAGGCCTTGTGATTCGACAATCCGATGCACAGTTTGTCTACGAGTATGCCCGAACTAATGAGCACCAGGGGGACAAGAAAAACACTGTTGCGCATAA
>Ga0209976_10002132_pt1 | contig 11366 bp, 14 predicted proteins | sample SumtaG_FD_182806 | JGI IMG/M metagenome (GOLD analysis project Ga0209976, IMG submission 182806) | Deep subsurface microbial communities from Indian Ocean to uncover new lineages of life (NeLLi) - Sumatra_00157 metaG (SPAdes) (version 2) | ecosystem: Environmental > Aquatic > Marine > Oceanic >... | reverse complement strand
TCTCAAGCCGGTATCGAGCATCAGTCGAAGCATCACCCGGTTGCGATGTCCGGTGAGGTATCGGGGGTTTGGTTGTGCGACAATCGCTTCTTGTTCTGTTGTTGTCAGGACTTCGGGTATCTTCCTTGCCATGTTTGCCTCCATAAGAGTCCGTATTTTGGCCCTTTTGCGGATTCATACACGTAGTATACAGCAGGTCAGAGAGCAAGTCAATACAATGCGGACTGATTCACAGGGGCGGTTCGAGGGGTTGGCCCTTTTTATAGCGTCTAAAAACTCCCGATTTGGGCCTATCTCGGTCTCCTCTCAAGCCGAGGGAAGGGAATAGCGTGGCTCTTAGTCGATTGGGCAAGTGCTTCTCTCGAGTCTGTCCTCTTGCTCGACGTTCACCCCCGATTCTCCTGAGGCCTAACGTTGCCTTCAGCGGCGGTGTTTACGCTATCCGCTGGAAGGCTTTGTTGGGTCTTCTTTGAATAAGGGTAATCCGAGTTCAGTCAGTATCTCTTCTAATTCTTCTTTAAAGAAAAATTCTTCGGTGTCCATTTCATCGAGCGCGAAGCATTGTTCGTTCTTTGGCATTGTCGCTTTCAATCGAGTTTTCAGGTCAGAGAGGTCTTTAGCCTCGACAAATGCAGTTAGCATAGATTCGAGCGGCGCGTTGTGAGTTTCGTTCAGGTGACTCACAAAACTGTTGCGTGAGAGCCGCGAGAGTGTTGACTTGTGCTTCAGTCGTCCGTCTATGTTACTGATGATCTCGTCCGATTTCTCGGGTGCGATACCACGGATGATGGACTCTGAGTATTCCTTCAATGTCTCTGTCACATTCTCAAGGCTGGCAAGCTGAAGGGCTAGTGTCTTTAGGGGTTTTGCATTTGACTTCCGGACAAGAAAGTCAGCAAAGAGACCAGCCCACTGATCCTTTAGCCACGTTGTGATGTCTTCCAACTTCTCAAACTCTCTCGTTGGATTGTTGCGGCGTTGGCCGTAGATGGAGTCAACTAGGCGAAACACACTGACGTTGTCAACGTGAGCATAGGCTATTGAATCGTTGTCTCTGTTTTCCTTGTACGTTACGTACTCCGCGGCGACGCCCTTTTCGACAAAGATGAAGATAGGGATGTCGGCATCACGAGCCGTTTCATACTCCTTCTGAGTGATGGAGTTGTAGTGCTGGTAGTGTCGATTCAAGTCCTCCTCACTTAAGGGGTCTTGGGAATCGGATGCAGCGCTACCATATCTCCCACCGATAATCAACACCAAGATATGACAATTCCCGATCTCCTTATAACAGGACTCGTCTAGAGGCACTTCGTGGGAAAATGGGACATCACCGCTCTCGAATAGAACAGCATCATATCCCAGGGAATCGATAAAGGACTCGAGGCCGCTGCGGATGTGCCGCAAGTCGTAATACGTAGAGCTGACAAACACTCTTGGCTTCGCCATTAGACGTTCCCTCCTTCCGGTTCTCAGACCCAACCATGATTAGTGTACGAAGACAGACTATCGAGATAGGGGATACAAGCCAACAGAGCTTTCGCAACAAGAGCCGTCATCGGTTGCCAAAGGCGCGCCCTGAGGTTCGGTGTAATCCAGGCTGAAAGGGGCATTGGTTGCGCTACGTAGCGATGAGATCAGCAGGTATGACAAGCCCGTGAAAAGTTTGAAGGTAGTCCTCTACGGGGAGCCAGCTAGAACGATCGACACCTTCGGCTACCATGTCGAAGGGTTCATTATAGATGGGCTCAAGCCTTCCGCCCTCAAGTAGCGAGTTTGAAAGCAGCGTCCGCAGGAAACGGGCTCGTTCGACGGGAGATTGGCTCTGATACAATCTAGGAGCGCGCTGGAGGAGTTTGAAGACGGCTTCCGCCTCGTCCTCTGCGGGTCCCTGGCCCTCTTCAATATGCGCAACTTCGTTTCGCAGGCAATCCTCTTGTTCACTCCAGCGCCGGTCCATCTCGATCCACCGTCTCTCTGAGATCCGTCCCTTGAGCTTGTCCTCATATCCTCTGCTTCGCATCTCTTCGAGTTCGACGAGTTTCCCTTCTATGGAGCGCATGCGGGCTGCGGCATTCGCTTGGCGGCGGTTGCCGAGATCTCTGATGTCTGAGAGAAGCTTCTCGATCAATGAAGGTGGCATGTGGATCCGTTCCACGACTGGCTGGAAGAGCTCTCCAATGCTCTCCTCTCGGAAGAATGCCTGACTACACGCCCCTCGCCCACGAGTGCAGTGATAGTAGACGTACTTCCCCTTGATCAATGAAGCCGTAATCCGACACCCGCAGTAGCCGCATGTCATGAGGCCTCGATAGGGGAAGGCTCTCTTCGTCAGCGAAGAGCTCTTCTTGCTGAGCCTTTCCTGCACGCGATCGAAGAGGTCTCTCGATATCAGCGCCCGGTGGTTGCCGGGATAGAGATTTCCATCGTACCGCACCATCCCGCAGTAGATCGGGTTCGTAAGCAGATGATGAAGCGCTCCCTTGGAGAGGACCCCTCCATTCTTTGTACGAAGCCCAAGGGATCTCGCACGAACGACAAGCTGAGAGAGAGATATGTCCTCATAGGCGTAGATCTCAAAGACAAGCACTACGATAGGCGCCATCTCAGGATCAGGGACCAGTGTCTTGAGCTCAGTGTCATTGAGGTATCCTGTTGGCGCTGGACCGGGCCACCCTCCTTGTTGAACCTTCATGAGGGCGGCATGTTTCACTCGTTCTCCCAACTGATCGGAGTAGAGCCGTGAGACAGCAGCGTGGATAGTCGCGATGAATCTGCCCGAAGCACCATCTGGGATGGATTCAGTTGCAGACAGAAGGGCAACGCCTTCCATCTCCTCAAGGCTCGAATAGTCACTGAGATTCCGGGAGAGTCTGTCGAGCTTGTAGACCAGTCCCCCCCCAATGTCCTTTCGCTTGCGAAGCAGGGCTAGCATGGCCTCGAACCCGGCTCGGCCTGTTCGTGCTGGCGTACAACCTGGGCAACTTCTTCAGGCGGCTCGCTCTTCCTCGAGGCGTGTCGAGCTGGTCGCTGCGGACCTTGCTGGTTAAGCTCATCAAGATCGGAGCCAAGGTGGTCAGCCATGGGCGCTACCGCGTCTTCCAGATGGCGGAGGTTTCCGTCGAGAGGAGGCTGTTTGCACAGGTACTTGCGAGGATTGATCGGCTCGCAGCCAAGGCGGTCTGAAGCGGGTGCGGCACCAACGCAAAGGGTGAAGTCTGCCCGAATTCTGACAAGCAGCCCGGAATCTCGTCGGAAAAGTGCGCGGGAAGGCCATGGAGGGCTGATGGCGTCTCGCGGGCCAACCTCGCGACAGCTTGGTGGTCATTTTGCGCGTCAAACTCGAGGAGGATCGTGCTATGGTGGCTTCATATGGGGAATGTCAGCCAATAATATCCGTTAAGGGGATTAGGGTCCGGGGAAGGGTGTCAGCCAATCAACGCAGGGGGAGTCAGCATGAGCAAGAAAGCAGCTGAAACGGGATCAGGCCCGACGGCCGCTTCCGCCATAGAGCAGAACTTCCCAGAGGGCAAGCGCCTCATCAACGATGACATGGCCCGTCGGATGCTGCCCTTTGGCGACAGGATCTGGGTCTGGCTGTCGCGCGCATCCTGGCTCCGGGACTGGCTGATCGGGATGTCAGAGAAATCCGCCCCCGGTGTCTGGATGATCTTCCCGTGCCGCAAGCGCTACATCGATGACAAGGTGGCCGAGGCTGCGGCCGAGGAAAGCTTGAAGGTGGTCAACCTGGGGGCTGGCTTCGATACCCTGGCTTTCCGGCTACCAGCGCTGGAGACGGTCCAGGTCTGGGAGGTCGATCAGCCGGTCAACATCGATGCCAAGCGCTCTAGGCTGAAGAAGATCCTCGGCGAGATCCCCGCTCGCCTGAGCTTGGTGTCGATCGACTTCGACCACCAGGAGCTGGGGGCTGTACTGGCTTCACAAGGCTACGCGGCCGACACCAAGACCTTCTTCATCCTGGAGGCGGTCACCCAGTACCTGACCGAGGCCGGTATCCAGAAGACTCTTGATTTCCTGGCCCAGGCGCGGGCGGGCAGTCGCCTGGTGTTCACGTACGTTCGCAAGGACTTCATAGATGGCAAGGATATACATGGCGGTGAGGCCATGTACAAAAGGTTGGTCCTGAAGGACAAGAGCTGGCTCTTCGGCATCGATCCCGAGGAGGTGGCCGACTTCCTAGGCCAGTATGGTTGGCGAGTGGTGGAGCACCTTGGCTACGAGGAGCTTGCCGAGGTGTACGTGAAGCCGACCGGGCGCAAGCTCGAGTCCCTGGCATACGAACGGGTGGTCTACGCAGAAAAGCTGTAGACGCCCCCATCGGCGCGCCGGGGCGATCTCCACGTCGTCTGAGGAAACGCCCACGTGTTCGAGGTGGCGCTTCGCCTCTGCGGTTTTCCGGCTGTATTGCCTGATTTTCGCAGGTCACAACCCGACGGGGGTGAAGATCGCCAACGACATCTTCGGCAGGTTCCTCAAGATGGGTTAGATTCAGCGCTGGTCGACGAGTTGTTCGAAGGCCTCGAGTTGTGTTCCTGCTTGTTTCAGCTGCACAATGGGTCGCAGCGCCCGCTCGGTGATCGCCGGGCGGACGACCACTTCGGGCATGGACAGGATGTACTCCTGGATCTCCGGCGCAAGGCGGAGGAGGCTTAGGACCTGGGTGACACGGGCACGGGTGAGGTCCTCGCTGCGGGCGATCTCGGCCTGGCTGGAGGCCTTGCCAGAGTCCAGGAGCTCCTGCCATTCCATGGCCTTTCGGAGGAGCTCGACCACCCGGGGCGTCCTGGGCTCCCTCGGCCGCTTCAGCTGACGCTGGCTCTCGGGCACGGCGGAAACCACTTGGCTGGCGGGTACCTTTCGCCTCAGCGAGCCAATATTGCCGTTCATGAATGCGCCCTTGGGTCCGAGCGCGATCTCCACGGCCTGTTCGCGAAAGGCGGAGGAATCGACGTGATCTTGCGTTGTTACATGGACTATGCGTAAGTATACCTCAGGCGTGGCCCACCCCGGCCTGGTTCTAATACTGTTACAGGCCGGGAGCCAGCACTGGAAACGTAGTTCCCTTGGCGCATTCCTGGTTCGAGTCCTCTTTGAGGTTGGCCGGAGTCCTAGCTCTGCTTCTGGACTGGTTTCAGGGGGGCACATCAGGATGACCTGCCCCCCGAAATCCGGTCCAAGTTTCAAGTTAGTGTTTGAAGGATCGGAAGGAGGGAGCAATGGCACGCAGACGATACAGACCCGAAGAGATCATCACCAAGCTACGAGAGGCTGAGATCCTGTTGGCACAAGGGATGAAGGTGCTTGAGGTCGTTCGAGAGCTAGGCATTCATGAGGTGACCTACTACCGCTGGAGGAAGGAATATGGCGGGATGCGGGTCAACCAGATGAAACGGCTCAAGGAACTCCAGCAGGAGAATACACGGCTTCGCAAGGCCGTGTCCGACCTGACGTTGGACAAGGTGATTCTCCAGGAAGTAGCGAAGGGAAACTTTTGAGCCCCGAACGTCGTCGCCGGTGCATTGAGGCGCTACGGCAGCGTCTCGGGGTGTCAGAACGAAGGACATGTCGAGTTCTCGGTCAGCACCGATCGGTACAGCGGCATGTCTCCCAGCGCAGAGAAGATGAAGACTTGGTCACAACGGTGATCATCCAGCTGGCGAGCCAGTTTGGCCGCTACGGCTACCGGAGGATCACTGGACTTCTTCACATTGCCGGCTGGTGTATCAACCACAAGCGGGTAGAGCGCATCTGGCGACAAGAAGGTCTGAAGGTACCGCAAAAGCAGCCAAAGAAAGGACGACTGTGGCTCAACGATGGCTCGTGTGTGCGGCTACGGCCACAGCACGCAAACCATGTCTGGGCGTACGACTTCGTCATGGATCGAACCCACGATGGGAGAGCGTTCCGTATGCTCACCGTGATCGATGAGTACTCCCGGGAGTGTCTGGCAATCGTGGTTGATCGGAAGCTACGGTCCACAGACGTCATCGAGACACTGGCTGAGTTGTTCATCAGGAAGGGACTGCCGGAACACATCCGTTCAGACAATGGGCCGGAGTTCTGCGCGAAGGCGGTACGGGAGTGGCTCGACCGTCTAGGTGTCGGACCGTTGTTCATCGAACCAGGCAGTCCATGGGAGAACGGGTACTGCGAGAGCTTCAATGGCAGACTTCGAGACGAACTGCTGAACGGAGAGATCTTCTACACGCTACAGGAGGCAAAGATCCTGATCGAGAATTGGCGCAGAGAGTACAATGAGATCCGCCCCCACGGCAGCCTTGGCTACAGACCACCTGCACCTCTGGCCAGAACCCTGATTCCAGCATTGGCATTGGCAGGAGGTGGTCGATTAGACTAACTCTAGAAGTGGACCGGCCGTGGGGGGCAGGTCTGCACACTAAGCATGACAAGGTCTCTATCCTACTGACGTTATTGGAGCATGATGGCTGTATATACATTGTTGCAGGACAGCGATATTCGGGAAATTGCTGGCAGCTACGACCTGACGATGGTCGATTATGAACCTATTGCGGCTGGTGCAGGGAATTCCAATTATCTAGTACGGGCACAACAAGCCAGCTATGTGTTGACGGTCTTTGAGGACACAACACTTGCCCTAACAGTTGAACATGGGCAGTTGTTGTCGCTATTGAAGGAGTACGCGTTCCCCTCTCCACGTCCGCTTCTTACTGTCAATGGGAAGATGGCAATAGTGCACAGCGACAAACCGGTGATGATGAAAGAGTATCTGGCTGGGCACATGTGTCGGTATCCGGACAAGACGATGCTGCATCAAGTAGGGACGACAATGGCGAAGCTGCACCGGGTACCGCAGCCGGACTTTCTATCAATTAGGCAGCCATATGGTGTGTAGAAATTTCCGAGTATCCAAGGACAGAACATCGATACGGAATATGAGGGTTGGATAGCCAAGCGACTTCCTTATCTTGAACAGCAGAAACCACAAGGGTTGCCGCGAGGATTGATCCACGGCGACATATTCTATGATAATGTACTGTTTGAGGGCACGAAACTGAAAGCCATTATCGACTTTGAAGATGCGACCTGTGACGACAAGGTATTCGATCTGGGGATGGCGATTGTCGGATTTTGTATGGAGGAGCAAGGGATCGTGCCTGAGAAGGCGCGAGCGTTGGTGAAGGGGTATGAGCAGATTCGGGAGTTGGAGGAAGCAGAGACGATAGCTTTGCAGTTGTATGTTGAGTATGCTGCGACAACAATCTCCTGTTGGCGGTATTGGAAGTACCATATCGATACGCCAAGCGTAGAAGACGCTGACAAGCATTGGCAAATGGTGCGCGTGGCAGAGGAAGTACAAGATATCCCGAAAGCAAGATTCTTGGAGATGGTTTTCGGTGGAGTTGTCTCCTTACCCGTTTCGTGAGCGAATCCTTCCATGTATTCTCCATGTCCTGCAATTGCCTGCCGGACCTATGGCATCACTGTCTTCTTTGAAATGCAGATGGGAAGAGGCATTGGTGCGTTAGGAAGCGATCAGATCAGCCGGAATCGCAAGCCCGTGAAAAGTTTGAAGGTAGTCCTCTACGGAGAGCCAGCGCCTGAAAACCTGTTCTGAATAAGATTAGGGCGGTTTTCGGGTGGTGTAGTCCGCATGCCTCTCTTCCTCCCCCAAATGTCAGTCCTGTCAGTTTTGACATCATCCTTGGACCGGGTTCTGGGGTGGAGGTCAGTCAGGTTGACTCTGTTGTTGGGTCTTCTCTTTTCCATTTCATCAGTTTGTCGATGTTCACTCCAATGCCACCACAGACAATTGCCAGCACGGACTGTGCCGTTCTGATTTCGTCGACAGGATCGTACACGACCGAAAGGGCAGCACCACAGGCAGGTTCGACGAGAATCCTGTGATCTTTGGAGAACCGCAGACAGGCATTGATAGCTGCTTGGTCTGTTACTACAACTGGACTGACAGGCCTGGTTGTTGCGTACTCAAATGCTTTCGCTGCGACTCGTCTTGCCCCGAGACTTGTTGCCACGCTGCTGATCCGATCCAACGTTACAAGTCTGCCTTGCGAAACAGATGAATCCAACGAGGCTGCGCCTCTTGTCTCCACAGCCACAATGGGAATATCTTCCCAATGGTGACGTTCCAGTCCTTCCAGGATCCCACAGAGCAATCCTCCTCCTCCCACCGATAGAATGATGACATCAGGCTTCTTGCCTCCCTCGACGAGCTCGTCAACTATGGTGGAGTGGCCTCTCCATATGGTGGGATGATCGAAAGGAGATATGTATGCGGCATTGACCTCTTCGGATAGCTGCAATGCAAAGGCGTGCGACTCATCCCACACGCACCCGTGCACAACGAGTTTGGCACCCTCTTGCTCAATCCTGTAACAGACGTCAGTTGCGGTCGTCTTGGGGACCACGACGGTCACGTCCACGCCGAGTTGCCTCCCTGCATACGCAACGGCAAGACCTGCGTTCCCCCCGGAAGACGAGACAAGATGAGACGTGCCGCCATCAACACATTCTTTGCACAACAAGCCAATCCCACGGATCTTGAAAGATCCAGTGGGTTGGAAACATTCCATCTTGAGGAAGACCGGTCTTTCTGCGGCCTCTCCCATCGACAGAGATTCGAAGATTGGAGTCTCAACGTGCAAACTCATATTTCTCCCTTTGGCTAGCACGATGCGACAAACCCAACGTTTAGCTCACGGGCGGCGCGTCAGTGGCGTCCCGTGGAGCGTTTGGTTTGGCGGTTCCTGCTGCTTCCATCTCTCCGATCGGGCAGGCCAGTTCGCATTCTCGGCAATAAGACACGCAGTAACCATTGGCATCGGCGGACTTCAGAGGAGCTGACTCATCGATCCGCATCTGGATCTTACACATGGGGCGGTCATACCGATTGCTCGCGAATGCCGCCTGCGGACAAATCTTCCGGCAGGGCATCGCACACGATGAACATGGGTCAAAGTCTGCGCGGCGCTCTATTGGTGGCAATTCGATTTCGAGTGCCAAGGCCCTCAGTCGAACCCGAGGACCGTATTCCGGAGTGATGAGAAGGTTGTTCTTGCCTATGACGCCCATTCCGGCGAGGACGGCTGCGTCCTTGAGAAATGTACCCTGATCCGTCGGCAGGTACTCCAGCGTCACCGCGCAGATGTCCAGGCCAGACTCGGTTTGCCGGGCGATGTCCTTAGCCATCCTGATCAACGAGAGATTTCCTCGTGTACCCCCTTTGCCACCCCAGTAATCCAATTCCGGCAGTGTCTTCGGGTGGTGGAGAGCGAGGACCAATACTGTTCGCGTGGCCTTCGGCAATGTCTGTTGTGACGTGGCCTGATGTGAGGGCGACATGCGGAGAGTATCTGCGTCGGCAACTCCAGCTAGGGAGGCGCCACAACGAAGAGCCAATGCAATGAGTTGATGATTATCCATTATCTTGCCGAACAATGATTAGTGTGAAACGTGCACACTGGCATCGAAGTTCACTCCGCCCAGTGCTCCCCATCCTACCCGCTCGTTTCATCCCACGGCTTCTCTCTTATCGGCATTTGTATTCGGTCACGCCATCCTACGGCCATGAAACTGCTCGATCAAGTCTGACCCAGCCTCGTCTTTCGGTCCAGTCATAATGTCAGAAATCGAGCCTTCTTGATTCACAGACTTGTGCCACTCCCCCAATGTTGTGCAATCCAGATTGGAAGCGCCATTGGTGCACTAGGAAGCGATCAGATCAGCAGGAACAATCAGTCCGTGAGAAGTTTGAAAGAAGTCCGATACGGGGAGCTAGTGTCTGAAAGTCCCTTCTAGAGGGGTTTTCAGGTGTATCAATATTGCTCATCGTTCTGGAATCACACACATGCTTCTCGTGACTAATGGTCTCGCAACGATTGCCGTCGTCGGTTGCCAAGAGAATAAGGACTAAGCGAAGCCCGCATCATCCGTAGCAGATAAGGTCGAAATTGCCTTTGCGTCCAACTTCAGGGCGATCAGATCCGCCGAAATCACAAGCCCATGTGAAGCTTGAATGAGTCCTCTACGCGGAGCCAGCGCCTGGCAGCCCCTTCTGAAGGAGTTCTTGGCTCTATTTCATAGCTTCCAAACGTCAGGAGCCAGGAAAGCACGTACTCACTTCTAGAAGCAGCAGGATTCATAGCTGACGTCTCCTTGCTACTTCCCGCCCTACTCCATCGATCGAAATCCTAGCTTTCCTTCTTGACCGATTTCAGGAGGCGCGTTAAACAGCGAGGGCTGATCACTGATCTCTGGGCACGATCCAACGGCGGTCACGGAGGCCTTCGCTGCCTGCATGTGAATCGTTCTTCCGTTCGTTCTTGCCTCTATGCACCCAACGAATTCCTCCGCGGTTGTCTTTGCCACTCGTCCAGCTCCTGTATCCGCAGCCGGCTGACGCTGTCGAATGTGGTCGGAGGAATGGGGTCACGTCTTACCAACGTGGGCTATCGCAGGTGGGTGAGGAGTCAGACTTGCTCCAGATACCTCTTCCGCTCCCAGTCGGTCACGGCCCGTTGGAATGCTTGCACCTCGAGCCTGGCCGTCTGTAGATAGAATTCGATGACGTCCTTGCCGAACCTCTTCCGTGCCAAGCTGCTGTCCCGTAGCAATGCCGCTGCTTCATCTAGAGATGTTGGCAAGCGAGGCGCGGACTCATCAGTGTACGCGTTGCCCTCATACAACGTCGAAGGCAGTCCCTTTTCAATCCCCTCAAGCCCTGCTGCGAGCGTCGCAGCGAATGCAAGATAGGGATTGGCGTCGGCGCCGGGCATGCGGTTCTCGATTCGGAGCGAGTCTCCGCGGCCGACAACACGATAGCCACAGGTTCGGTTATCAATCGCGGCGACGATTGCCGTGGGCGCCCACGATCCGGGTTGAAATCGCTTGTACGAGTTCACTGTTGGTGCAAAGAAATAGGCCAGCTCACGGCTGTGCTTCAGAAGCCCGCCAAGGAAATGGTAGAAGAGATCCGAAGGCGAGTCGGAGGACGGCTCCCAGAATAGGTTGCGGGTGCCTGCTTCGTCCCAGAGACTAAGATGCAAGTGGAAGCCGTTTCCCGCATCGTCGGCTGTCCACTTCGCCATGAACGAGAGAGCCTTCCCCTCTTGGTCTGCGATCTGCTTGGCACCGGTCTTGTAGATGCTGTGCCGGTCTGCCATGGACAGAGCATCTGTGAATACGAGGTTCACCTCGTGTTGGCCGCGGGCTGCCTCCCCTTTGCTGCATTCGACTGGGATTCCCGCGTCGGACATTTCGGTTCTGATACGCTCCAGGACCGATTCCTCCCGTCCCGGTTGGAGAATGTGGTAATCGATGGGGTAATCCGACGATGGAACAAGGTTACA
>Ga0209976_10002131_pt1 | contig 11366 bp, 13 predicted proteins | sample SumtaG_FD_182806 | JGI IMG/M metagenome (GOLD analysis project Ga0209976, IMG submission 182806) | Deep subsurface microbial communities from Indian Ocean to uncover new lineages of life (NeLLi) - Sumatra_00157 metaG (SPAdes) (version 2) | ecosystem: Environmental > Aquatic > Marine > Oceanic >... | reverse complement strand
CGTAGCCGCATTGCCACTTCCTGTTAGCTCAATAGATTCACCCCTAGACGCAGGAATAGCATCCCGACTACGGTTTACCTTTTCTTTCGGTTGGCGTCTACCAGCTTTAATCAGCCCGGTAATATCTTCCGCCAACCGTTTGTCTGTCTTGGTGACCACTACACGTCAACCTCAATGAGCGAATTGGTCTCCACGGACAGGTCTACCTCTGTGCCTAGTATCAGATTTGGATCATCAACTTCTATCCAAACCTCCTGTGCATTTGCCACTTCACTAAAAAGGGTCGTGCCAAGATCCAATGGATCCCCCGGTACAGCGGACGCTAGACCTACCTGAGTGGTAGCCAACTTTATTTCCGTAGGAAGGTGCCCTACCGCTGGAGTTAAATCCTCAATAGACAGGAGGATGGTCCCTACACCTGGGGAAACTTCCGTTTGGAATTTTCTTGCAAGGGCTGTTGACCCCAAAAACAGAAGTGACTGCACTGGCCCCGTTGATCCGTCGATAGCCTGTTGGATGATCAGGTTACCGGGCAACGGCGTCGTGAGTGCTGCATCCGTAAAGTAGTCCAGTGATATCGTCATTTCATCATCCTCACGCTAAGATAACCAACAAATCGTTGGGTATGTCTACTTCGTAGTTTACGTCAGGATCATCCGACGCAACCTCTATTTCATCTCGGTCTTGTGAATCAATCTCGTCAGTGTTGATGTTAAACCGTGCCTTGTAAAGAATGGATCCCCTATCAGGGAATGGATCTCGATTACCCGTGTACCCTTCAAAATCATCATCATCGGTCCCTGCAACGCTCTTTAGATTTGCAGCTATGAAACTACCTGTGTCCCCATTAAGGCCACCCCATCGACTCGTAAGAGAGATTCCATTAACCGTCGCACTCATGGGACTTATCGTATCTGGAACAGTTGGTACAGACGTAACTGGCTCATTCACCGCACCATCGGGCCGTTTGCTAATAGCCACTGTCACATCAGTGAGTGCCGTTCCCCGTTCAATATCCATATTGAAGACTAACTGCTTCACTTTGCCCTGTGCATCTACCTCTGTGGTATCCAATCGTACCGTGTGAACCAAATCTAAAGTTGGCAGCATAGGCACGGTAAAATCTACTTCATTCCTTCTGTGTGCATCAAGTATTGTCACTTTGGCAATATCGATCTCAGTAAGTATGGCCGCGTTCATATCGATCCTATTACCAATAGCCTCTTCATCCCTATCATTGAAAAAATCATCAGAACCCCCTAGCTGTGTCAGAAACGCATCTACTGGTGGTGCCCCTGCCTTTTCAACCTCCCAACCATCCGTATCGTACTCCGCTCGTATGCTTCTGCTTTTTGTAGTTTTGATCACACCAAGTTGGCCCTGAGACAAACTTGAACGTATACGAAGTGGGTATACTTCTCTAATTGATTGCCCAAATTTCTTCACCATCACACCCTTAGCACTCAGACATAGTAATGCGGCATTCGGTGTGAATAACCACACTCTGAAGTTCCCCCCAGTCGCACCAGGGGGGCACTGGGATACTGTTTGACTTGGCGGCAAATCCTCAAACTGAATGGTTTCTAGTTCCCACGAACCACCATTGGCCGCAGATTCAATCATTTCTTTTCGAGGGAGAGTCAAGCTATTACGCAAAAAGTCACAGAACGTGCCTGTGAATCTCCACGATAACCGTATCTGTCTCTTACGTAGGCGTTCATAGCTGTATTGAAACTCAAGCTCAACCTCATTCGTAATCTTACGAATGTTTTCCAACGAGACAACGATACCTCCCCCTGTTTCCTGAGCTACCACACCACTAGCATCAAACGTGAAATCTGGTGTAGCCTTCGCGTCCCAGTTCGTTGCCCTGAAAATACCCGTGGCTGATTGATCGAGTGATCGCGGAACCGTAGAAAGTTGATCGTTTGTATAGGTAAAGTTATCAGCTTCCTCATCGAATACGAAGTCAGACCACCTACCTTGGACAAGCGCATCTATTTCATCTCTAGGAAGTTCCTCCATTTTTTGTTGAAGATTGTCCGTACACTTATAACTGGTCAAACGAGTCGTAGTGTTGTATTCCGGTAAATCAACAATGCCAGTGAACAGACGAACCGTACTTGTTGGTAGCTTCGTTATTGAATCCAGACGCACATAGTCTATCGACACATCAGCACCAACCCAATCAGTCAGTGCTACAATACCGGCCATTGGTTTTAGTACGAAACTCGCCACTCGCGCCGTTCCTTCTTCTGCCTCTACATTTATCTGCCCAGTTAAAGCGGCCGACACGTCTACCCCTTTCAACGTCACCACAGCGGCCCATAAAAAGGTTACCCCTGGGGCGGGCAGGAAATCCGCAGGATCAAAATTACGTTGTTCAACAAACATTTCCGCTATGCCGGTATCAAAATTCTGTTGTTCAATATCTACTGAGACAACACCCTGCGGGTTCACTGCTTGCTGTTCTACGAGAACTACCACATCACCCCGAGCAAAATTCACTTGCTCGATGTTGAACACTAAAACACCCGACTGTGCGAAATTCTCCTGCTCAATCGGAAGTACGGTTACATCGATCCCAAAGTCAACCCCAATGTAATCTACTACTGGGGCTTCCCCCACCTGTAATGCCTCAAAGGGTGCTGCGCCTACCTCTGGTCCGTTACGCCCATTGAGGGTTCCTGAATTCAGGCCGCGAGCATTTAGCCCCGCGCCGACGCGAGGTACAAAAGCAGATGCCCCATTGGGGCTTGCTCGATTAAGCGAACTACCGTTCAGCCTCATACCAGATCAACTATCCCAGGCAATTCCCACTTGATCTCAAAATTGCCGCCCGCTTGTACAAAATCAGTGTTATCTGAATTCAACAAGATCATGGCAACTGTCGGATTGAGCGACTCACTAAACGAACCCACTTGGTAAATCGTTCCGCGCCTAGCCGTGAGTGTTATTGCTGCCTCAAACAGATTGTTGGCTGTAACCCTTTGACGATGTGAAGCGATGTTGTAGACCGCATCCAGAGAGACAACGGTGAACCCCCCGGCAGAATATCCCCCGCCTACTGGTATCTCGTCGCCACCTGGGTTCTGACCCATGCTTCTCCACTGCGTTGTTCCATCCACTGCGGTAAGATCACCCTGCGCTACCGATGCAAAGTCAGGCTCAGACCCGCCGCTTGTTCCCGTAGTAATAGCCCTGAACACAGCACCGTTACGAACAATAGGCACTACGAAATCAGTGTCCACTGTGTACGCAGTTGTAGCGGCCCACGTTGTTGCCCCTGTTACCGCTCCGATCATCTCATCGGGGGTTGCGTCTCGAAAATCCCGTTGTGGTGGGTTGATGCCCAAGTCACGCCATATCGCAGTACCATCTTGAACAGTGCCCCCAGTTATCGGAAAAGTGGGTTCCACCCCACCTGTCATTGCGAGTAGCCCTGAGATATTTTCGTAGGCGTGCCCGTTGGACACAGTAGGAACAATAATGTCGTATTTGGCATAGGTAAATCCGGGTAACCACACTGGCCAATCCAGAGATGGCTGGTACGCCGCATTCGACAACATGAATTTATACGAGCCGCCGCCAGTAAGATCGAAGTCTCCACGGGTCTGTAGGTACTTGAACTGATTCGTTGGAGTAACAAGAATGCTCATGCCTGACTCCCCACGGTAAAATGCTGCAACACTTCGGACGGCGTTAACTCAAAGTCGTAGACTGCTACCTCTTGGACGTTGTAAGGCGATAAGGGGTTAGTTGCACCAACAACATTAGCACCAACATTCATGCCGAACGATGTAGAGATAGATCCAGAGACTCCTGCGACCGTCGCGCCGAACTCTTCTGCGCCATCCACATATAAACGTACTGGCCCATCTGGATCCGCTGCGGGGGCTGTGGCCACTATATGATGAGGTAATCCGTCATTTATCGTTGTCGTACCCTCTCGTCTCGCATTCCTTCGTTGTGCGCGTAGGGTGAGTCCATCAATATTCATTATGATCTCAAAACTTCGTCCAGTGTTATTGCTCTGTAACGGATCCTGTATTTGCATCAACACACCAGTCGTATCAGTCGTAGAAAGCCACAATTCCATAGAGCAGGCTTGATAGGCTGAAGGGTACAACGATGACGCAAAGTTTGTGAAATCCTGAATTACTCCAGTGAGCATGGAGAAGTTATTCCCAGGATCAGCGCCCGCTCCAAGAAGCCCTGTCTGTAGATTCGTTCCGTTTTCTAACCCATCAAACGTAAGGGCTGGACCGAGCGAGCCTAAGTTCACGAACGTCGGTCCTGCCGTATTGCAACGCCAATAGATCAGCGGACTCAATGCGAGAACCACATTGGGGTATAGGACAGGCGCACCCCCAGATGCGCCTGCCGTTATAGCCATGTTCCTCCAGTGTGCCATTACTGGGAATCCTCCATTGCACGAGCAAGACGGATATTCGTTCCACCGTCTCTCGTGTACCCGGCTATCACATCCACTGACCCCGCTGCGGACGTAATGACTGGTGCCGCGCCTGCTGGAAACTTCACGGCAGCCTCCCAACCAGTAACGGTCCACCCACCTGTACCATTCTGAGTGAACTCGATGGTTATCGGAGTAAGCGCAGGTCCAGCGGGTTCGTTACTAAACGTCACGCTAGTCACATCCTCAAACAACTCCACGGTGTAGTTATTGGATTGACCGAGATCGATATCCAATGCGGCTGCCGCACTTACTGCGGACTCTATGTGTTCCGTGTTAGCGACGGTCTTGTTGAAGAAGTTTTGAATGGTGTCCCTGGTGAGGCGGCCGCTGACATTTGTGAATTCGGCAATCCACGCTATTGCAGCCGTACCCTCCTGGCCACGAACGACTGTATCGAACGTGTCGCCTGTTCTCGATGTGACCTTGACGATTTCCCACTTCGTTTCATCAGGCCCATCGGTGAGCGTAACCAAGAAGAAATCCCCTGGATTGGTTGGAGCAGGAAACTTTGCGCCGTCACCAGAAAGCACGTCGAATGTAACGGCCGCCCCCGATATATCAGCGAGCAACTTGGATTCTGCGTTGTTCGCATACAATTGTTTCTCAGACATGATCAGATTTCCTCTGCGTTAATCGTCCACGTAAATTCTCGGCCGCGAACTGCATCGCCTATATCTGGTGGCCTCGCGAACACTGTGATCTCTGGGAAGTATTCGACACGAAACGCTGTGGCCCCACCTGGGTTCACCAGGGTCACGGTGTCTATCACAATCCCAATACTGGTTGATACCCAATCGTTACCGACGAGAGCGAAGCCGGTCTCTTCAAAACCCGGATCACTTCTTCGTCCTGGCGGCAACACGATAGTTGTGCTTGTGCTTGTCACGCCCCTTGGCGCTCCGCAACTCAAAACCAGGGCCAACGAGAAATCAATCTCATCCAACCCAACAGGCAATGCTCCGTTACCTGTGATGGTAGTCGCGATTTTGTTCCACTGTTGCTGCTTGACACCGGATCCATCCAGCATACGCAACAACTGATCCCCCCCTAGCACACTGTACGACTGGGAAAGATCAAATGCAGACGAAAGAGCAATCTGCACACCACCTAGAATCACATTTGAAACTGATCCACCTGACATTAGGTTATTCTCCTGCCTCTCTTGAGTGCCTCATTTGCGATTGTCCGTTTGATACTCTCTACGGAATCGGCACCCTCAGACAACTGCAAAGTCGGGCCACCGGGTAGAGTGATGTTCACTGGTGCCTTAGCACCTACCGGCCCACCACCTTGCATGTGTACGATTCCGCCTTCCGCAAAATGCGGTATGCGGGACATACGGGATAGGCTTCCATTACCCCTGTTGATTGCTCGTAACAAGCCCAAGTTCTGTCTGGTTGATCTCTTGTTGATGATGTACTCGCCGCGCTCCAGCATGGCAGGCACTTTGTCGCCCCCACCGAAACCTGGGATACGCCCACCTGTCGCACCCCGAATGCCCACGGTCGCAGTCGGACCATCGGGCGGCTGGCCGGATGCGGTGGCCAATGCTGCAAACCTCTTAATGGTCTCAAGAAGTGTGCTATTGGTATTTTGAAGGGCTGCATTCAACCCGTTTACTTCAGTAGTCACTTGAGGGACGTTACTATCCACTTTAAGTGAAATGGGGTTCTCATTCAGTTCTCGCGTAGTATCTCTAAGAAACGCAAATTCAGCCGTTACGGCAGCAACAGTCCCGGCGACTTCGGCCGGTATGAGTCCCTGTTCCTGAAGAGTCTTTACCTCTTCTGGTAAGTCTTCAACTGTTCTCTTCGCCGCTTCTGCGGCGACGGTTCCTGTTTTCGCTTCTGCGGCGGCGATCTCTTTTTCTTTTTTTAATTCGGCTACTCTTAGCTTCGTTGCAATGAGCAACTTGGCATCTGTTTCAAGAAGGAGCAACTTCGCACGATTCTCAAGATTCGTTCGTTCAACTACATTGTCTATGCTTTCTGCTTCTTTCAATAACGCTATGGCAATATTACGCGCATCTTCTAGCTCACCAACCGCCAGTGCCCTGGTTGCCTTTCGTAGATCCGCTTGACGGGCCAATGAGTCATCAAAATCATCCCCTCCACGTTGCCCAGTGTCCTTTGGGTTACGTAGTTCCTCAAGTTCCTCAGTTAATTCTTTGGTCAGAGCGATCTGCTTACGCAGTTCTGTTTCGATGACACGAGTTTCTTCTTGTGCATTTTTCTTAATGGCAGCCGAAGCACCTTGAGACGCCTTTAACTTAGCCGCTGCTGTACCTACCGCAATATCATTCTCTAACTGTGCAAACTTTTCCTTGTCTTTAATTAGATCCTCTTGAGCTTGCAACTCGTCATCAAACAAAATGTCGATAGCTTCCTTGCCTATCTTTACTACTTCCTGAATGTCCCCTCTGGCAAAGGCGGCTACGGTACTAAACAAGTTGCCTCTAGTGAGTATGAGGATTTCTGCAAATGAGCCAACCACAATGCCAGTAACTTGAGCCAGTAACCTAAGATTACTAATGAACCCCGCAATAGCGGGTGCTGCTCTCACAAAGCCAGCGGCAAGTACGGCCGCGCTTCTGGCAAGACTTTGTAGCTGTGCCTGGGTGGCTGGATCCTGAAGACTTTGCTCTAACTCACCAAGCGCATCAACAAGTGGTGTAATTTCTGTTCCAGTGAATGCAGTCAGTAAGGTATTCTGAATCCTAGTAACGGCTTGACCTACTGTAACTGGAAGACGTTCAAACCGCTCACTGACGAGACGATCAATCTCTGCCAATGCAGGAATCAATGTCTCACGAGTAAGCTCCCCGGCCTCGCCCAATTCCCGTATACCACCAATCGTTGTACCCAAACTCTTGGCAAGGGAATCACCAACAACGACCAAGTTTTCCAACACTGACCGAAGTTCATCACCCTGGAACCTGTTGGACGCGATACCCTGTGTCAACTGAATGATACCGGCATTCGCTTCCTGTGCTGTCGCACCGGAGAGCAACACAGCTTTATTCACACCTTGAATAATGCTAAGTAGCGTTTCCTCCGACGTTCCAAGTTCCTCCGTGGCAATGGATAGCCGAGCGAATACCTTGGCATTCTCACTGAAACTGGTACGAGTCCTGTTTGATATCGCAAGCAACCTGCCGCGAATACGGATCAGATCCTCTTCGGTATCCGCGACGATGCGTATGCGGGCATTGGCTTGCAGAGCAGCATCCGATGCGGCAATAAGACCGGCACCGAGTCCAAGTGCTGTGAACCCGGCACCAAGTCCAGCGGCCGATAGACGTAACCGATTAAACCCGCTACGTAATGCCTGAAGCTGTACAATGCTGGCTTGTGCATTCGCACGCAGCGATCTGAAGAAACCACGGACACGAACTCGCGCTGCGGCGGCTGCCCTACCTAGACGAGTCAATTGGCGGCCTACGTTCTCCGTAGCATTCGCAGCGGCCCCGGCACCTTTGAGATTATCCCGAAGGCGCTCGGTTTCCTTATTGACACGAGCCAAACTCCCGCGAGTGCGGTCGTTTATAGCAATTGTGATTTTGACTTCTGATTCAGCCATTTCTTCTCAACTTACTCGGTGTCAATGCCTTTACAAATGCCTTCCAACCACTCTTATCCCCATGATAAGCGTTTCTGGCATCACTTGCTTCCTCCAGTCGCTCCTTATCTCGGCTCTTAGCCGCTATGGCAGCCCAAGCGAACAACGTAGGTATGGGCCACTTGAGTGCGTCATCGCCTCTGTGTCCCGCCGACACTACATGAGATAGGGCTATCTCTAGTCCGTCGATGAATTCATCGGCTGGACTTCGGAGTGCGCCTCCGGGGTCTTTGAAAGTGACCCTGCGGGTGCTGCCTCCATCATGTCGGCTAGATAGCCCATCACTTTTCCCAACGTATCCATGTCAAGATTCGTCAATTCCCAGATGCCCTCGATTAGCACTAGCTGATCCCCCAAGGGAATCTTGGAAGCCTTTTCAAACTCCTTCGGCTCGCCGCATCCGTGTGCAATCATTTTATGACAAAGGGTTGGTGCCATCTTGATCAGTTGACTGAGGGTTAACTTCTCCATCTCGTAGATGGCTCGAAACGCCGCCAAATCTTCCTGCATCAAGACAATGATGCCCTCCATGTCTAACGCATGTAGCGTCACTTCCTGCCCGCCCATAATCGTGACGGTGCGCTCTGGTATCACGAGATTTGCTAATCCCATTTTGGTTACCTCTCTTCTCACAGTTTGAGACCTTCCCTCCTTGATGGGTTAAGGGGGGCCTCGCGCCCCCCGCCCAGTCTCCTACACACTCAGGGTGTCCACGCATGTGGACGGTGTTCTTATCCGCCGTCTGACTTGCGGATCTCGAAAAACTTCGACGTGCCTGTTTGCAGCGGATCCGAAAGCACCTTCATCTCCACTTCCATCGCGGTCACTTCGTCACTGATCAGGGCAAGCTCCGCGAGAGGCTGTACCTGAATCTTGAAAGCGTTGACCACCATTGAACTGTTCGGGTCGAGTGCCGTGTTCAGCCCCTCGAAACGCCCGTACAGAATAGATCCGGTGCTGGTCGTAACTGCCTGCACATCGTCTTGTGCCGCGAAGTCGTAATCGATCTCCAACACTTCCAGATCCGTAATGGCACCCGTGGACAAAACGAAAATCGATCCCGCCTTGTTGTTGCACAGGTAATCGACACCCTCAACGAACGTGGTCGCCGCACCCACATCGGTGACAACCACTACCGACACATCAATGTTGGCGAGGGGTATCCACAGATCATGTCGTGCAATAGCCGCTTCATTTACCACGGACGATGCCGCGATAGCACTGGACGAACCAAACAAGGCGATTGCCAAGTTCTCGCGATCCAGGCTTTCCATAGTGACGGTGAGCGTGGCGTCGATCTCTTGCACGATCACCAAGTCAATGGCTCGTGCCCCGGTGCAGCTTTCCTTATGCTCGAATTCCGTGGTCTCCACAGCGAGCGTCAAGGCCGACACGTTGCCGACTGGACGGAATCCCAGAGGATTACCACTCCCATCGCGGTCGGCCAAGAGAAACGCACCCTGTCCCGAAAAGTATTGCGAATTTACGCATGCATTGTTTGCGCCCATTGGCTTTATCTCCTACCTACTGGTTTTTCCGTCGCCTCGGGGTCTTCGCCCGTGGCTTTTTTGGTTTCTCGGTCTCAACCGGGACAATCGATCCAAGTCCAGCCTTCTCACGACGGTCGGCAGTTTCCTTCGGCATCTCTACCGTGAAACCCGCCTCCCTCGGTTCACCCTGGTAGGTTACCGGCTTGTTGAACTTGAATACAACCATATCGATCAGTTCCACTCTACTTCTATACTACCTTTACCAACCTGCCTCAAGCGACCAAGATCACCTTGGTAATCCATTTTTGTAGATAAACTATGAGGTTACCGTCAATCCCTACGGGTCTTTCCGGCCCCATTCTCCACTGGTGTCCTGTTGCTGTTGGTGGATAACAAAACGTGGTCTTCATAATGGCATTCCGAATATCTGCCAGTATGCTGGTCCCCGTTATTTTGGCCAACCCATCGACCCTGTTTTCTCGATCCCTACCGGCACAGACGTATAAATCAAACGTCGCATCGGCAGCTTTATTCCCAGTAGGTGTCATGCCCGCATACACCAATGACATATTAGGCAGACTCAACCTACTTTTTTCATGCAGCATCTCGTCTACGTCGTATACGTATAGAGCTTCCGATTCCACCAAGGGTTGAATCCTTGCTAGTAAATCATTCGCCGCTGCATCTATAACGTCGTGTGACACATCATCCCCTCAAAGCCGCCGCAGACAGTCGTGCGATACGACCCGCAATGAAGTCCACCATGAGTTCCTCATCATTACTACTGAACCCAAGAAACGGTCGCGCAATATGAAATCGCGTACCGTCTTGATGAAATCTTGAATAGCGTCGGCCTCGCTTCCCAACAACATTTGAAAATAGAGCAACGGTGCCCACCCCTGGTGCCAGTGCTTCGTCTCGTACACCCAGGCTATTAAAAAGAAAGCCGTCATCGAACAGTGTGGGGCCTCCACGCTTCTTAGCACGCTTTGATTGTGGCCACGGTCTATCATCTGGATCTGCCTGTCCCTTGAATCGGATTCGATTCTCTTGCAGCATCAAGTCGCCAAGATCCTTTGCGTTGGTAGGTGGATCTGCTCCCTCTACAATCGCGTCGAACAGGTTGGCCAACTTTCTGAAACCAACAGTCTGTACACTTAAAATCCTGTCTCTTGCGGCCATCAGCAATCACCCGTGATTTCAGTCAACAGGGGTTTCTGTGCATCAGGGTGAAACCGTACATGCCGGTTCATCATCCTTTCAGCCTGACTCAAGAGTAAAGCTAGCCCACGGGTGTTGGAAAGCATGGCTGCCGCCTTCTCCACGTCTTTCTCCAGCACGTCCACGTCTTTCAGGTATATCTCTCGGGAAAGCTGTAAGGCCCCCTCCTGAAGCCACTCAGGCACGCCACGATAGAACTTGGCACCGAACTGATCGCCGCGCTGTACGAACCCGGCTGTGTACTCAAACTGGTAATAAATTCGGTGGCCTGTGAAGGGGTGGCTACTTATACCAAACGGACTCACATGAGTAAGCCCCGCTCGATGCTGAAAGAAAGGTGGGGTAAGTGACTCGGAACCGAAAACGGAGAGAATCCCTGCTTCCGTCTTATCGATCCTGAAGAACTTGGTATCCTCTGCAATAGCGGTGTCCAAATCCTCAAGCGTCACGCCTGTCTTCATGGTGAACGGTTCATCCTTGTCCACGAAAGACTGGGTGAGGTAGAACTTCAATCGGTCTGATCGTTGTGGGAACTGGTTGAAGTCTACATACCAGATATC
>Ga0209976_10002129_pt1 | contig 11372 bp, 15 predicted proteins | sample SumtaG_FD_182806 | JGI IMG/M metagenome (GOLD analysis project Ga0209976, IMG submission 182806) | Deep subsurface microbial communities from Indian Ocean to uncover new lineages of life (NeLLi) - Sumatra_00157 metaG (SPAdes) (version 2) | ecosystem: Environmental > Aquatic > Marine > Oceanic >... | reverse complement strand
GGGCAGCGCGGCGTCGACTTCAAGGCGCTCGGCGCAGACCCGACTGACTTCGGCCCGAACGTCGACGCGATGTTCGACATCCTGAGCGCCTCGACCGGCTACCCGAAAAGAATCCTCATGGGCAGCGAGCGCGGCGAGCTCGCCAGCAGCCAGGACAAAACAAACTTCGACGACCGCGTCAGCGATCGCCGTGCGGAGTTCGCGGAGCCTATCGTGATCCGGCAGTTCGTCGACCGCATGGTCGAGCACCGCGCGCTGCCGGCGCCGAGCTCCGATGCACCGAAGGCGAAGGACGGCTACGCCGTCGCCTGGCCGGAGCTCGACACGCTCGACGAAACCGAAAAGGCGCGCACCGCGCTCGACTATGCGCGCATCAATCAGCAGTCCGGAGACACCGTCATCACGAACGACGAGATCCGCGAGCGCGTCGGCCTGGCGCCGAGCGCCGACGTCGACGGGCTGATCGACAGCCTGGCCGACGAGGGCGACGCATCGCTCGCCGGGCCTGGTGACGACGAGGACCTCGATGACGCCGTCACCGCAGCCGAGGCCTCCGTCCTCGAGGACACGACGCAGGTGTCAGCCGGCCGGCTCCTGCAGCTCGTCGCTCGAGCATGGCAGCGGAGTGTCGGACGACGGAACCGCGCGGCCTAGCGGTCGAGCCGTCGGCCGCCGAGGTCGATGCGGTAATCGACCGCATCCTGCAGGCCGACGCCGGCGCTGATCCCGGCACGGAGCTCGAGCCGGAATGGCAGGCGATACACCGCGCCGGCGATTCGAAGCTGCCGAAGTTTCAACGCCTCTATAACCGCGCCTTCGCTGCCGGCATCCGCTCGATCAGTCTGCTCGAGCTCGAGGAGGCGTTCGCTGCCGGCTCCGCGTTTCAGGTCCGGACGCTGCTGCTCGGCGGCGCCGACCGCACGCGCGAGATCCTGCTCGAGGACCTGCCGCCGCTGATCGTCGAGACGATGAAAGCCGGCGGCGACGCGACGATCGCCTCGGCGCAGGCGCGCGGCAGCCTGTTCCGCGAGGGCCCGATCGAGCAGGACGTGCCGCCGGACCCGGCGGAGCTCGTGCCGGTGCCGGAGTTCGAGCTCGAGCTGCAGACGGCGCAGGGCCCGGACCTGTTCGAGCTCGGATTTTTCGCGACGAATCCGCGCGCGATCAATTGGGCGGCCGGCTACTCTGGCCGGCAGATCGTCGAGATCGACCGGCGCACGCGCCAGGCAATACAGCGCATGGTCGCCGATGCGTTCGAGGAGGGATTCGTCGACGGCGCCGCCGGCGAGTTCCGGAACATCCGCGGCATCAATCCGCGGCTGCTCGCGCGGCGCGTCCGCTCGCAGGTCGGCCTGACGACTCGCCAGCTCCGCGCGGTGCGGAACCTGCGCGAGGAGATGACGAACCGCGTGCGCGGCACGATCAAGCGCGCCGGCATCGAGATCTCCGTGCCGGCCGGCGGCTTCTCGAGCTCGCAGATCAGCCGCGCCGCCTCGAGATACACGGAGCGCCTGCACCGCGGCCGAGCGCTCAACATCTCGAGGACGGAGACGATCACCAGCTCCAACGAGGGGCAGCGCCAGGTCTGGCTGCAGGCGCGCGAGGACGGGCTGCTCACCGGCACGGAAAAACGGCAGTGGATTGTCACGCCGGATGATCGCCTCTGTCCGATCTGCCGGCGGATGGCCGGCCAGGCTCGCGGCCTCGACGAGGCGTTCGACGCCGGCCGGTTCGGTCGCGTCATGGGGCCGACGGCTCACCCGCAATGCAGATGCGCGACGGGCCTGATCACCGGCGAGGCCGCGACCAGGGCGCGGCCATTGCTGCCGCCGGCAGTCGACGCCGCCGGCGTGCCGTTCGTGCCGTCTCTGCCGTCCGGAGCTCCGGTGCCGCCTCCGCCTCCGCCGGTGCCGACGGTGCCGGGCACACCGACGCCGGCGCGCCTGGTTTGGCAGGACCTGCCGGGGCGCGTGCCGATACCTCGCAACAAGGCGCGGCGCGAGCTCGTCGAGCAGGGCCTGCAGCGATCGCTCGAGTCGATGCCGCCAGCGCTGCGAGCTCGAGCAATCGACGCGCTGCGCAACATAGCGCGCGTGCAGTTTCAGGTGGCGACGGCGAGCACGCAGCGCATCACGCGGTTCGGCTTCATGGAGGCGGTCGGCACGCTACCGACTGACGCGCCGCGGCTGTCGAAGCTGATGATTCATATGAGCCGCCGGAACGAAGCCGCTCGAGAGTGGGCGAAGGAATACGCCGCCGAGGCGAAACGCCTGATCGCGCAACAGATCCGCGGCACGATCGACGCCGACGACAAAGCGCGGCTGCTGGCGGAGTGGCGCAAGGCGAAGCCGCTGCCGGAGCAGTGGCGCCTGGCGACGGTCGACGAGTTCGCGAGCACGCTGTCGCACGAGCTCGCGCACGCGATGGATTTTCAGCAGGGCACCAGCATCGCGCTCAACCCGTCCGGCATCACGAACGTCTGGCGGGCCGACAACATGCAGGAGCAGATCTGGCGCGCGTACTATCGCGGCAACGTCGAGATCGTCGAGCAGGGCGGCCGGCGCCTCGTCAAACCAGGGCCCGGTGCGGTACCCGACGAGCGGTTCGCCTATGCGACAACGAAGGACGTCGAGGGCCTCGCGGAAACGATGCGCTTATACTTGCACGGCGACACGGGCCCGGGCGGCGTCACCAACTACACGGCGCAGCAGTTCCGAGATGACTACCCGGAGCTCGCGCGCTGGTTCGAGAAAAACATGATCACAACGGGCGGCGGCTAATGGCAAACCTCGCCGACAGAATCAACGAGCTCCGACAGATCGCAACCGACACCGGCGTCGCCGACCAGGTCGGCGATATGCCAGGCAACCCTGAGATGCTCGCCTCGGCCTATGCCTTCGTGCTCGGCCTCGATCAGTATCTCGTCCTCGATCCGACAATCCCGCTCGACGACATCGCCGAGTTTTCAAAAGGGGGCACCGCATGACGGTCCGATTCGGCAAACCTGACATCGACAACGACGGAGGCGGCCGCGTGCACCGCGTGTTCCGGCTGCAGCAGGAAGCCGGCGCGCTCCGCACGGCGGCATTCGAGGACCGCGAGCATCTGATCGTTCCGGTCGTCGCGCTCGTCGAGGGCGTCATTCATCCGGTCAACGCCGACACGCCGGAGCTCGTGCTCGCCGAGGAGCTCAAACCGACGGTCGGCGCATGGAACGGCGAGCCGGTGTGCTTCGATCATCCGGACATCGGCGGCGTCCGCGTCAGCGCGAACGACCCGCGAGTCCTCGAAACATTCATGGTCGGCCGCCTGTTCAACACGAAGCTCGAGGACCTCCGACTCAAAACGGAGGCGTGGCTCGACCTGCCGCGGATCGCCGCGATGGGCGGCCGCGCGCAGGAGCTCGTCGACCGCATCAACGCCGGCGAGCTCGTCGAGGTCAGCGTCGGCGCCTTCGTCGCAGCCGAGCGGAAAAGCGGCGTGCACGACGGCAAGCGATACGCCGCAGTCTGGCGCGAGATCGGGCCCGATCACCTGGCGATGCTGCCGGCCGGCATCGCCGGCGCGTGCTCCGTCGAGATGGGATGCGGAGCTCCTCGAGCAGCATCTGCAGGCGCCGGCCTATTGCACGTGCTGAGCGCCGATGGAATACTGATGCCGACCGGAGTCAACGAGGAGGGCCGAGTGACAGGCCTCAACGACGCGGAGGGCGGCCCCGGTAAATTCGCGACACTGGCCGAACGCTTCCGCGGCCTCGGCCGATTCCTGCTGCGTGACGCGCAGGGGGATATGTCCGACAACGACCTCCGCCAGGCGCTGAGCACCGCATTGTTTTCGACGGAGCCGGCGTTCCTGTTCATCGAGGCCGTGTTCCCTGCCGAGCAGCTCGTCGTCTACGCCGTCGAGCCGGAGGGCGAGTTCGCCTGGCTCGAGCGGTCGTTCGAGATCAACGACGCCGGCGACGTTACGTTCGGCGACTCCGTCGAGGTCATTCCGACAACGACATTCGAGCCTGTGACTGCCGCCGCGGCCTGCGGCTGCGATGACCCCGCCGTCTGCCAGTGCGGCAGCCAACCCAACGAGGAAACCAACATGGACAAGGCACAGCGCATCGCGGCCCTGATCGCGAACGAACGAACAACTTTCACCGCCGCCGATGAGGCCGGCCTCGTCGCGATGTCCGACGCGACCCTGACCGCGCTCGAGGAGAGCGCCGTCAAGGAACCGGAGACGCCGGTCGAGCCGCAGGCGGCCGCACCTGCCGATCCGGTCGCGCCTGCCGCTGCCGCGCCTGCCGCGCCTGCCGTGCCTGCCGTGCCGGCGACGCCGGCCGATCCGGCCGCGCCTGTCGCACCGGCGGAGCCGAAGCCGGACGAACCGATGACCGCCGCGGAGTGGCTCGCCGCCGCGCCTCCGGAGATCCGGGCGCCGCTGCAGCGCGAGCTCACGCGCGAGGCCGCCGCGCGCACGCTGCTCGTCGAGGAGTTGACGACCGCGCAGGACGTGCACACCGCCGAGGAGCTCGGCGCGATGAACATCGAGGAGCTGCAGAAGGTGCAGCGCCTCTGCAACATCGGCAAGCCGGTCGGCGATGTCACGCCGGTCGACTTCGGATTCGGTCCGCCGCGCGCATCGCAGGCAAAGGGCGAGGACAACAGCATCGACCCGGCGCCGTCGCTGCGCGTCGCGGTCGCCGCGGCTGCCAGCAAGTAACGCACCAACAACTGACGAGGCGATCGGGTAGAACCGACCGACAGACAACGAGGAGAATCGAAAAATGGCACGACGAGTTATCACACTGCTCGGCAACCCGTTCGTCACCGAGGAAGGCGTCGCCGGTGAGATCATCACGCCTGGCTATCTGGTCATGGGGCAGGCGACGATCGTCAAGTCGACGGTTGACGCGCTCAAGGCGCCGATGCGCGTCGCGCTCGAGCGTGACGAGCTCGGCCGCGGCATCGACGGCACCGCCGGCGCCGCGAGTCTCGACACGAACATCGTGGCGGGGGAGTCGCCGGACTACGCGGTCGGCGACACGGTAAAGGTCGGCGCCTTTAGCGCCGGCATGCGCTTCTACGGTTTCATCGCATCCGGCCAGAACATCACCGCCGACGGTTTGCTCGAGGGCGCCGGCGACGGCACGTTCGAGGACCTCGCCGGTGCGGAACCGCTGGTGCGAGCAGTCGAGTCCGTCAACGCCACGAACCCGGGCGATACGCGCATCCGGCTCGAGGTTATCTAGCACAACACACGTCCGCGGCAGGGGCTGACCCGGACCGAAAAGGAGACGACGATGACACGAGCGATGGGCGCCGCCGTAGACGGTGGCAACGCTTTTTTCACGGGCAGCACTGGCACGTGGGCAGGGCAGCGCTTCCTGCAGTATCTGGCAGAGCATGGGACGATCGCGCCGGCCGCGTTGCGGACGGCCGACACGCTTCGGAAAGACGAATGGAAGTCGTTCGACGAGGCGCTCGTCGAGGAGGGCGTCATCCGCCTCCGCGCGGTCGCCGACCTCATGAACGCCGGCCTCGTCTCGACGATCCCGAACGGCCTCGGCAAGACTGTCCGCGAGTGGGAGCGCGTGACGGATATGTTCCCCGCCGAGGTCAGCCTCGACGGCAACGTCCGGACCGAAGATGACCGGCAGGAGTTCATCCTGTCGCAGCTTCCGCTGCCGATCACGCACAAGGATTTCAGCCTCAACTTGCGCACGCTCATCGCGTCGCGCGATCGCGGCGAATCCCTCGACACGACGCAGGTCCGCACCGCGGGCAGGCTCGTCGCCGAGAAAACGGAGTCGATGCTGCTCAACGGCGAGGCGAAGCCGTTCGGCGGCCTGACGATCTTCGGATACCGTACGCATCCGGATCGGAACACGGCCGGCTTCGGCACCGGCGGCGCCTGGACAGGCGCGAAAACCGGCGAGCAGATCCTGACGGACTTGCTCACCATGATCACCGGCCTCGAGGGCGATCGGTATTTCGGCCCGTTCTGGCTGTACGTCGGCGCCGACGCCTCGACGAAGTTGCAGGAGGACTTCAAGGCGAACAGCGACAAGACGATCATGCAGCGGCTGATGGAAGTCGATCAGCTCAGCGCGATCCGCATCGTCGATCAGATGCCGTCCGCGAACGTCGTCCTCGTGCAGGGCACGCGCGACGTCGCCGAGATGATCGAAGGCGAGCCGCTGCAGACGGTGCAGTGGGACATCAACGGCGGCTTCCGCATCAACTTCAAGGCGTTCACGATCAACGTGCCGCTGGTGAAGTCCGATGCGCAGGGTCGCTCCGGCGTGTTCCATATGAGCTAATCGCTCGACCCTGGCAACGGGGGGGCGGAAGCAGAAACGAGGAGCCGGCGACCCGAACACGGCGCCGGCTCCTCGAGCTATAGCAGTCAGCAAACAGCAGGCAGGAGTCAGATAGAGATGTTCACGTTGCGGCTCGAGTGGATACGCGCCGGCCAGAAGGAACACAGCATGCACCAGGCGGAGGACTACCAGGTGCAGAAGGCCGGCGCCAACGACGACAGAGGCATCGGAGCTCGGACGGTGATTACTCTCAACCCTGACAGCGATACACCGAAGGAGCTCGTGCTCGACGGCCATCAGGTCGTTTACGTCATGAACGAAGCCGGCCAGACGGTCGACACAATTCGAAACCAACGGAGGCGCACGTGAGCAAGCTGCAGAAGTACGTACTGAAACCCGGATACAAACACCATCAGCGCCAGACCGACGGCTCCGTCACGTGCCTCGAGGCCGGCAGCGTCGTCGAGCTCAACGAGAACCAGGCCGCAAACTTCGCGGAACGGTTCGAGCTCCTCGCCTCCGTGCAGGCGCGTGCCGAAGCTGATGCCGCGATGGCCGCCGCGGCGACGGCCGAGGCTGCCGAGCTCGACGCGACGCCGGCGCCGGCACCTGTCGTCGTCGACGAAGCGACTGCAACGGTGACGTCACCGCCGGCCGCGGGCGACGGTGCACCTGTCGAGCCGGCACCGACGGAGCCGGCAGCAGCTCCGGAGCCGGAGGCCTTCGATCCGGTCGACGTCGAGGAGTACACCGCCGACGGCCTGATCGAGAAGATCGCGGAGCTCGACAACGTCGCCGCGATCACGCAGATCGGCGATGACGAGCAGGCGCGCAAATCGAAGGCGCGCAGCACCGTCCTCACCGCCGTCGACGAACGCCTCGACGCGCTCGGCGTGGAGTAGACGCCGATGTCGACGACCTACGCGCCGGACCTGTCGACGGATAAAGATTGGGTCCGGTTTCTGGTCGGCGATCGCTCGGCGCCGTTTTCCCTGCAGGACGAGGAGATCAACGCGGTCGTCGTCGAGGAGCGCAACCGCTACCTCGCGGCGGCCCGTTGCGCCGAGGTCATTCAAGGCCTCGGCGGCGGTGCGATCCGGAAGCGCGTCGGCACGCTGATGCTCGAGTTCTCTGACTCGCCGGACAACGCATATCAGCGGCTGATCGACGAGCTCCGCGAGAAGGGCGCCGAGGCTCTGCAGGGCAGCTCGCGCATCACGTTCGCCGTGCTCTGATGGGCCTGACTCCGGAGCTCACGCTCGGCGGCGATGCCGGCCTCAATGTCGTCAGCGGATGGACGGGCCCGCTCGACTTCGTCTGCCTCGAGGACGGAGCTCCGGCCGACATCTCGACGGCGGCCGACGTCAGCCTCCGCCTATTCGACAAGCTGCAGCAGCAGGTCGCGTTCGCCGGCACGTTCGTCGTCACGAGTGGCGAGGTCGGCGCCGTACGTTTCACGCCGAGCGGCATCGACATCGCCGACATCCGCGCGCCGTACACCGCGCGCGTCCGCGTCACCGGCAGCGCCGGCGACGTGCGCTACTACCCGTCAGCCGCGGCCGACGTCTGGACGGTCAACCCGGAGGCGAAGTAGATGCCGGACCCGATCATCGCAGCGCTCGCCGATATGTTCCCCGACGAGGTCCTCGTCGAGCCGGTCGCCGCGATCGACGGCGAGGGCACGATCACCTACGGGGCAGCGGTGCCGATTCCCTGCAAGTGCACGCGGGGCCATCGGCTCGCACGCGATCGCGACGGTCGCGAGCAGGTTTCAACCGTGCAGGCCGAGCTCGCCGGCGTGTTCGACGTGACGGCCGACGATCGCTACACGCTGCCGTCGCGGTTCGATCCGCAACAGCCGAAGGCGATCAACATCAACCGCGAAACCGATGAGAACGGACCGCATCACGAGATCGTAATGTTCTGACACACCAGCATCGTCTGGATCTGCAAACTCGCCGTCGCCGGAGCATCGGCTGCGTCACCAGCAGGGGGGCCGTATGACGATCACAGGAGCAGCAGCCGAGCGCGTCTATCGCTGGACGCCGTTCCTCATCCGGGCCGGCATGGGCCTGGCGCCGGGCTTCGATCTGCTGCAAAAGTTCGGCCGGAATCCGTCAATCGAGATGGCCGTGCCGGAGGACGTCTGGCAGGGCGGCCTCGACTATCCGTTCTCCGCCGCGGCGGAGACGCTCAGCGTCGCCTCGACCAGCGACCAGGATGCCGCCGGCGGCACCGGCTGCGCGACGCTCGAGGTTTTCGGACTCGACGAGGACTACGCACCGATCTCCGAGGTCGTCGCGCTGACCGGCACGACGCCGGTGATCACGACGAAGCTATTCCTGCGAGCTCCGCGCGGTATCTGCCTGGTGCCGGGCAGCACGTCAGTCCTCGATCGGAACGTCGGCATCATCACCGCGACGCAGACGAGCTCCGGCGATGTCGTGATACAGATCGGTGCCGGCAGAGGTCAGACCGAGCAGGCGATCTACACCGTGCAGGCCGACTGCTCGCTGATGATCACGCGATTCTATGGCGCGATCGGCCGCCAGGTCGCAACGGAGGCGATGTTCGAGCTCGAGGCGCGGCCGTTCGGTCAGTGCTGGCAGGTGAAACATCCGATCGACGCGAACAGCACCGGCACGACTTTCGCCTCCGTCGACTTCGACGTGCCGCTGACCTTCGGCGAGAAAACCGATCTCAAGGTCCGCGCGACAGTCGGCGCGAATGGCGCCAACGTATCCGGCGGCTTTGACGGTGTACTCTTTGAGCCGAGTCGGTTTATAGTCGGCGACTGACCAGCAGCAGCAAACAGTAGTGAGGCAGGAGGACACGAGTTGAGCGACGATCAGCGGCGACGCATCTCCTGCGGCTCGCCGGCTTTCCTCGGCAACGAGCTCGCCTACGTCAACGACGCGCTCGAGCGCGGATGGATCACGCACGGTAGTTACGTCGCTCGAGCCGAGCAGCTCCTCGAGGCACTCATCGGCACGACCTACGCGGTCGCGTGCTCGAGCGGAACCTCGGCGCTCCACCTGGCGCTGCTCGGCCTCGAGCTCCGTGCCGGCGATGTCGTCATCGTGCCGGCGCTCACCTACGTCGCGACCGCGAACGCGGTGCGCTACTGCGGCGGCGTGCCGGAGTTCTGCGACGTCTACGCCGACACGTGGACAATCAACCCGTCGAGCGCTGCAGCTCGAGCTCGCCAGGTGCGCGAGTCCGGCCGACACGTCGCCGGCGTCCTGCCGGTGCACCTGTACGGCATGCCGTGCGACATCGGCCGGCTGCAGGCGGAGCCGGGCCTCGAGGACCTATGGATACTCGAGGACGCCGCGCAGGCGATCGGCGCCGGCGGCACGATCGACGTCCGCGGCAACGTGCTCAACGCCGGCCGCTGCGGCAGCCTCGGCGACGTCGGCATCCTCAGCTTCTACGGCAACAAGATCCTCACCGCCGGCGAGGGCGGCGCCGTGCTCACGAACAGCGAACGCATCGCCGAGCTCGCCGAGCTGTACCGCGGCCAGGGCGCGCGCACGCCGGGCCTCTACCATCACGACGTCATCGGCTACAACTACCGCCTCACGGACCTGCAGGCCGCCGTGCTCTGCGGCCAGCTCGAGACGCACCAGCAGCACCAGCAGGCACGCCGGCGCCTGGCACAGCGCTATCGCGAGCTCCTCGAGCCGCACGCGCTCGAGCTCCTCGAGCTGCAGGTGCGCGAGATCCCGGGGCTGCACGTCGACCCGGTCGACTGGCTGATGCCGGTGCTGCTGCCGATACACCGCCGAGCTCCGAATGAGATCAGCCTGCGCGAGGAGGCCGCGCGCAAACTCGACGATGCCGGCATCGAAACGCGGCCGTTTTTCATGCCGCTGCCGTTCGACTCCGCGCACTACACCGGCGAGACGGAGGACTGCTATCCGGTCAGCGCCGACCTCTACCGCCGCGGCCTTTGCCTGCCGCTGCACGCCGGCCTCGAGGAGGCCGACGTCGACTACGTCTGCGAACAGCTACTCGAGGCGATCCGATGACAATCCCGCAGCGCATCAACGACCGACTCGCCGAGCTCGAGCGCGAGCTGCCGACGCTGGCGATCGCCAGGCGCCAGGGCCTGCAGATCTTCGCGCCTTACATCATCCTCAACGACCAGAATCTGCACGTCATGCACAGCGCGCGGATCGACAGCCTGGTCAAGATCGAATGCGGCCTCGGCACCTGCATCGGCGAGTTCGTGCACGTCGCCAGCTTCGCGCATCTCGGCATCGGCGGCGGCATCCTGATCGCCGAGGACGGCACCGCGTTCGCGTCCGGCTGCCGCGTCGTCACCGGCAGCAATACGCCAGGCCGAGGACACGGCTGCAGCGCGATCGACCCGCGGGCCTCGAGCTCAGGTCGTTCGTGCACGTCAAGCGCAACGCGGTCCTGTACGTCAACGCGGTCGTCTTGCCAGGCATCACGATCGGCGAGAATGCGGTCGTCGCCGCCGGCGCCGTCGTCACGAAGGACGTGCCGGCGTTCGAGCAATGGGCCGGCGTTCCGGCGCGCAAGGTCGGCGATGTCGGCCGATGACGGACGAGCGGAAGTTCCCCGACTACGACGCGATCATCGAGTATCACGACACGCCGGAGGGCGAGCTCGTCGGCGGCCTGCGCCGCGGCGGCTACTACGGGCAGCACGATCATCCGATGCACAAACCAAAACCAGGAGGTCACACCGTGGCGAAGTTTCAGATAGGCGACAAGGCGCGCGATCGCATCACGCGCATCGAGGGCATCATCACCGCGCGCTATGAGTTCGCGACGGGCCCGCAGCGCTTCGAGCTCGAGTATGCCGACAGCACCGGCCGGCATGCCTCGAGCAGCTTCGACGAGGAGCGCCTGCAGCTCGTCGAGACGGCCGCGGCACGCGAGCGCGACGAAGTCGGTCACGAGCTCCGGATCACGGAGCCGGCGCCGGCGGACGGCGAGGTCGACCCGGGCCCGGCCGAGGAGCCGACTGTCGCCGGCGTCGAGGAGTCGGAGGAGCTCGAGGAGTGAGCTGCGCCGGGCCGATCGAGGCG
>Ga0209976_10002127_pt1 | contig 11375 bp, 16 predicted proteins | sample SumtaG_FD_182806 | JGI IMG/M metagenome (GOLD analysis project Ga0209976, IMG submission 182806) | Deep subsurface microbial communities from Indian Ocean to uncover new lineages of life (NeLLi) - Sumatra_00157 metaG (SPAdes) (version 2) | ecosystem: Environmental > Aquatic > Marine > Oceanic >... | reverse complement strand
GCCAACAACACATACTGCTCAGCAAAATCATTCTCTCTCTTAACAATACTCGCCTCCAACCCCCTCAAATCATTTTTAGCTTTCTCAATCCCCGCCTCAATACTATCCAGTTTCGCCTGCAATCTTCCTAATTCTCCTTCTAATGGTTTTGTTGCTGCAATGCTTTGTTCTCTCGCCCGACTCAACTCATCAATCTGCTGCTGCAAATCATCATAAGGATCAATTGCCTTCACCGACCTCAACACTAACCCCCCTAACAATAAAATCCCTAGGATAAATAATACTATCCGCCTCATATTCTCAATTCTATCACTTTTTATGTTAAACTTTACTTGATGAAAAAAATCATTTTATCTCTGATCCTCTCTATTCTTTTACTTCTCTTCTCTCCTCAGCCAGTCCTAGCTGATTATTTAAGCTGTTCTAGTTTTAGTGTTGACATGGGACTCACCACTGAAAACAACACCATGTACCTAGTCTTCACCCACACTAATGACAAACTCATTCCTAGCAATGACTATTCTCTTCATTATACAGACGGTCGTGCCGACAGAATCTGGGCTTCAAACAAACCTGATGGTGACACTCTCCAATTTAAAATCGCGGCTTCTGATCTCAGTAGTGAAACAGATTTTTGGAGTCACGGCGCCAATGCTGGGGTTGATTTTGAAATTCACGATGTTACCAGTGGATCAAATTGTAATTTCAGCAAATACTTATCTGCAAACGATGCCAACGCCATAGCCGACTTCATCCGCCACCCTCCCTCTCCAACCACTCCCTGTAACGGCAGCACCTGCACCTCTGACGAAACCTGTTTGACAAATCCAGCAGGCGACAGAAAAAGCTGTTTTATTCCCTCTGAAGTCACTGATGCCATAAAGCGCGGCTGGAAAATAGCCGATGTTGATTCAGGAGGTTCAGGAGGTATCATTGGTTCTGGAGTATGTGCTGAAATTGACACTGCCTTAGGTCCTATCCCTAGCAAACCAGACTGCTTAGTTAGATGGGTGCTCACAAACGCTATCTTAATGGGCGGCGGCATTGCTTTCCTTCTCTCTCTTTTTGGCGGCATTTCCATTATCCTGGCTGCCGGCGATCCTGAAAAAATTAACCAAGGCAAACAAATCATCAGCTCTGCCATTGCCGGTATATTATTCATCCTCCTCTCCGTTGTCCTCTTAAGAATCATCGGTTACGATATCTTACGACTACCAGGCTTTTCCAAATAATAAAAATCCTATGTCAAAACTTGCCTTAAAATTCCCTGGAGAAGAAAACATCTACGAAGGCCTCTCTTTCACTGGACGGGGCTTTCTTAGATTTGCCGGCTTAAAGCCTGCCGAGATAGTCAATAAAATCATTCCTTTTGTCTTTGTCATCGCCGGCATCATTCTCTTTGCCATGTTAATCGCCGGCGGCTTCAGTATTTTTGTCTCGGCCGGCAATCCTGAAAAAGTCAAAAAAGGCCAAAGCATGCTCACCAATGCCCTTGTCGGCTTCCTGATCATCTTTGCTGCCTACTGGATCATCCAACTACTAGAATTCTCCCTCGGCATCCAGGTTTTATGAACTCCCCTCAACACATTGCCATCATCTGTGACGGCAACCGCCGTTGGGCTAAACGTAAAGGTCTCACCGAATTCAGAGGCCATCAGCATGCTGTCGAAAAAACCATCGAAAACCTAGTCGATCACTGCATTAAACTAAAAATCCCCTATCTTACTTTCTGGCTTTTCTCTGCTGAAAACTGGCGCCGCGGTGAAAAATGGGTCAGAAAATTCTTCGACCTTCTCAGAAAACTCTTCAAAGCCAGCATCGATAAGTACAACCAGAAAAAAGTCAAATTCAACCATATTGGTGACCTCTCCAAACTCCCCCAGGATATCCAAGATTTATTCAAAGAATGGACAGCCAAATCCAAAAACAACCAGAAAATTACCGTCACTATTGCCTTCAACTATGGTGGTCGCGACGAAATCATCAGAGCCATCAAAACCATCCCCGCCGCCAAACTTAAATCCCTCACCCTAGAAAAATTCTCAAAATATCTTGACACCAAAAACCTCCCTGACCCAGAGCTCCTCATTCGCACCGGCGAAAACAACACCCGATTATCTAACTTTATGCTCTGGCAAATTGCCTACACCCAACTCTACTTCACCAACACCCTCTTCCCTGACCTCACCCCTAAAAAACTTGATCAGGCCATCACCTGGTGGCAAACCCAAACCCAAAATCTAGGTAAGTAATCTCGCTCCTCTCCCCACCCTATCCCGCCTCACCTCAATCACTCCTTTGACTTGCTTCAATCTTCTCACCAGTCTATCTTCATCCTTGGGTAAACAAAATACAAACACATTCTGACCCGTATTAATGGTGAAATAACTCTCTAAACCTTTTTCTCGCCAATCTTGCACTACCTGCATCACTCTCACCGTCTCCGGCAACCAATAAATTAAATTAGGCCTACTGGTTAACATCACCGCATGCATATTCAACGCCTCATCCTCCATAACCTCTCCAAAACTAGCCAAATCTCTCTTTTCAATCACTCGTTTCATCTCCCTTAACTTTCTTCTCGCCCATCTCAATCTCTCTTGATAAAACACACTTGTACCAGCCACTGCATGACCATCAGTAGTTGACACTCTTTTTTGTTCAAAGCTCAACAGCACCACCAATATTCTTACATCCCAATGTTTAGCTGAAAAAACAGTCTCAGCATACGAATCCTTATCTGAACTTCCAGCTTTCCACTCTACCCATCCTCCTGGAATGCTTCGACAGGCCGAACCTGACCCCAACCTTGCCAATCTTGATAAATCTTTCTCTGATAAATCCAACCCCGCTGCTTTACTTGCCGCCAGACTCAAAGCTGCCAACCCAGAAGCTGACGATGATAAACCTACGCTCTTAGGAAAATTATTCTTACTCACCACCTTTGCTTTAAACTCAAGCTTCACCATATCCCTCACCCTGTCTAAATGTTTTACCACCCGATCCCTCTCTCTACCTCTAGCTGCCTGGCCGTCAATTATCACCTTGTCTTCACTCAATCCTTTCTTAAACTCTACTCTTGTTTCTGTCCCTAACTGTTCCAAACACACCGACAAGTTTGAATTTGCTGGCAGTCGTAACTTTGCCTTTCTCTTCCCCCAATATTTAATTAGGGCCACGTTCACTGGTGCCCAGGCTGTCGCCCTCATCATTTCTCTATCCTCACCCCTTCTGCCCCTAGTTTTACCTTCAACACTTCTCCATCAGCCGCCTCAATCGCTTTCTCCACCATTCTCCTCTTTTTCTCACCCACCAAAGCTATCATACAATCCCCACCACCAGCCCCGGATAACTTGGCTCCATCTGCTCCAGCCTTCACCGCTGCTCCAGTTAACCTATCCAGCTCTACACTACTCACTCCCAGTTTCTTTAAAATTTCTTGATTCTCATCCATCAACTTTCCTAGTTTAAACCATTCACCTTGGGGGAACCACCTCTTTGCCTTTTCTACCATAGCCGTCATCTCTTCAAACCATCGTTCCACTCTAATTGGATGTTGTCGTCTTAACTCCGCTACCTGCCTCACCAATGTCGGCGTATCTGCCTTCACCCCGGTATAGCCTACCACTATCGGTAAATTGCTCACTTTTAACTGCTCTATTCTTTTACCCCCTGTCACAAAGTACAACACCCCACCGTACAAAGCCGCCGCAATATCAAACCCACTGCCTACTCCTTGCACCTTCAATACCACCTGATAACAAAACTCAAACAACTCATGTTCCAAAATCTCCACTTTAAAAAGCTCATGCAAAGCCTTAGCTAATCCCACCGTCACTGCCGCTGATGATCCAAAACCAAACTCAGATGAGAAATGATTCTCTGTCTTAATTCTCAACCCTCCATTCTTGTGCTTTTCATAAAAACTCCTCACCGTTTCCTCCACAAACCTTAAACCCTTAGGAATTCTTGTTTCTCCTAAATCAGCCAATTTCTTCCGGTAATCATGCATTCCCACTCCTGGCGCCTGAACCACAATCTCTTCTCCTTCAATCTCCTCCACCGTCACCATAAATCGTTGATCTACTGCTGCCACAATACATGGCCGATCATATATCACCGCATGCTCTCCAAACAGCATCAACTTTCCTGGTGTTGACGCCTTAATTTTTTTCATATCTCACTCCCTCAACTCCCAACTTTACCTGATAATACTTCCACTTCTTCCTCTCAACTAACCTCTTTAACCTCTCTATTTCCTCATGAAAACCTAATAAAATTCCTGATCCCTCTTTTACTCCTCCAGCCCCAGATATCTTTGCCATCCCTCCTATCCTCTCAATCTCCCTTATCATTTTCTTCGCTTCTCCACCCACCACTCCAATCTCTTCCAACAACCGTTGATTCTCTTTTATCTTCTTTTCTTGCCATTGCTCGCTTATCTCCCCTATTCTCTTAAAAACCTCCCCATATTTTCTCTTCTTTTCTCTAACCATCGCCACCATCTCTCCTGTACCTTCTACCGGCTTTCCTGAATCTATCAGTAAAAACTCTGGCCAGTTTTTTTTCTTTAACTTTTTAAACCCCGTTCCTCTTTGATATCTCATCACTCCCCCTTCTTTTACTATCGCTTGATCCAATCCACTACTATTCTTGTGTTGTTTATCTTCAACCAGCTTCACCACCCTATCTTTTAAAACCTCAGGATAACCTTTCAATAATGACCAAACAATTGCTGTCCCCATCGCTGCCGATGAACCTAAACCCCCACCAATAGGCAACTCTGAACTTATCTCTACCTTCACCCCCTCTGACAACTGATTCCTTTTTTTTAAACTGGCTTCAATTGCCAACCTGGCTAAACTCACATCCTCATACTCATCTTTAATCAGTATCTGTTTCTTCTCTATCCACCTTGTCTTTACTCTACACCTCAATCCCACCGTTGCCACTAAAGCCGGTTCACCATACACCACCGCATGCTCACCTGCCAAAATCACTTTTCCCGGTGCCGAGACTATAACTTCTTCCATTTCACTCCATACTCAATCACTTCTTGCTCCCTCGGCTCCCTCAATCTCCTTATCACCCCTATCACTTTATCTCCAGTCTTCGGCTCTTTCTCCTCCACCCACTGCCCTACCGTTCTCTGCCCTCTTCCCAACTCCACCAGCACCACCCAATATGGCCTTCCCCCAAACCCTTCCACTCCTTCCATAATCCTAGTAAAACTCACCACCTTCCCTTCTTCTTCTAAATATCTGTATCTTTCCTGACTTTCCCGCCACAGCTTTACCGGGCTTCTCATATACTTCCTTTCAAAATATGCACCACCGCTGTTCCCCCTGTTCCTCCCACATTATGAGCCAACCCCATATCCGCCTTATCAGCCTGCCTTTCGCCTGCCTCTCTTCTTAAGTGATGAGTCAACTCCACCATCTGTTTTACTCCTGTCGCTCCTACTGGATGCCCACAAGCCTTTAACCCTCCTGACAAATTCACCGGCTTATCAATTCCCTTAAACCCCTCACCTTTCTTACAAAAACCTAGATCCTCTAAGGCTAAAATCTCTGCAATCGTAAAGCAATCATGCACCTCCATAATATCTATCTCTTCTGGTCCTACTCCAGCCGATACATATGCTCGCCCAGCTGCTTCCTTAGTTGCTTTGATCTCCAACAATGACTCTCTCTCATTTAGACCCAGACTGTCTGTGGCTATCTCACTGGCCAAAATCTCCACCTCTCTCTTACCCGCCTTTTTAGTTTTCACTCCTCGAACCACCAACCCAGCCGCCCCATCACTAATTGGCGAGCAATCAAACAACCCTAAAGGTTCTGCCACCATGATTGCCTTCAACGCCATCTCCTCAGTAATCTCTCTAGGAAACTGTGCCTTTGGGTTTAAACTCGCCTGCTTATGATTCTTAACTGCCACTTTAGCTAAATCTCGCCTCCTTGCTCCGAATTTTTCCATATAAGCTCTTGCCATCAAAGCATAAAGTCCTACAAAAGATAATCCCGTTCTTCTTTCCTCTTCACTGGCTGCTCCCATCAAAGCCGCACCTACCACTCCATTGTTTTTATCCGTCATTTTTTCTCCTCCCAGCACCAATACCGTCTCTGCTTCTCCTGTTTTAATCGCTTGCACTGCTTGGTGCACCGCTATCCCTCCAGAAGCACAAGCTGCTTCTACTCGGATTCCTCTTCCTTTAACTCTCAACTTATCCGCCATCAAAGCTCCTAAATGATCCTGCTCCGATATCCTCCCTCCCAATTTATTCCCCACCACCACCAAATCAATCTCTGAAGCCTGCACTCCTGCATCCTTCATTGCTCCTTGCCCAGCCTCCATTAACAAACTCAGCAGCGATCTCTCCCATAACTCCCCAAACCTGGTTTGATAGCTTCCAGCTATTATCACCTTCATCACTAAACCAACCCCCTCATTATTAAATAATTAGTGTAAGAAATCTGTTCAGTATTAGCCAATTGGCTTTCCAAATCAACCCCTTTCCCTTTATAACTATTTGTCAGTTTTCTCATTAAAACCAACTCTAAACTATCACTGCCTGCCCCAGACCCATAACTAGTTACCAACAACCTCTCGCCTTTTCTTGCTTCCTCTAAGACTCTCACCAATCCCAACATCGCCGAAGCACTATAAGGGTTACCTATCTCTTCCACCAAAAAACCAGTCTCTAACTGTCTCTCTTCCACTCCCAATCTCTTGGCCGCTCTTCTAGGAAACTTACCATTAGGCATGTGCAGCACCACCTGATCAAAAATCTTCATTTTTCTTTTCCCTAAAAACCTTCTTGTCCCTTCTATCACATGTTCAAAATAGCCCGGCTCACCTGTAAACCTTCCTCCATGCTCAGGAAAATCCTCTCCTGCTCTCCTCCAGAAATCTGCTGTATCAGAATTAAAACTACTTACTCTCTCTAATCTTGCCCACCATTTAAACTTTTTGCTGCCCAAAATCACTGCTGCTGCTCCTGTCCCCGCTGTGTACTCCAAAGCATCTCCCGGCCGACTTTGAGCTACATCCGCTCCGATCGCTATCCCACACTCAATCAACCCTGCTTCAATCATTGCCCCTATCATCACTACTCCTGTCGTCCCTGCTTTACAAGCAAACTCCAAATCAGCACAAAAATACTCCTTGCCTATCCCTAAAATCTCCGCCACAATCGTTCCTGTTGGCTTAACCGCATACGGATGACTCTCACTCCCCACCAGCACCGCTCCCACATCTTGAGGCTTACATTGACTCCGCTTCAACGCCCGCCAAGCCGCCTCTACCGCTAAACTGACTGCATCCTCATCCCTGCCTGCCACTGCTTTTTGCTTTACTCCCAAACCCTCCACTATCTGTTCACCGTTTTTTTGCCTAGCTTTAGCTATCTCCTTAACCCTTATTCTATAGCTCGGCACATACCCTCCAAAACCAATTATTCCCACTTTGGTGAACTTCTTCTCTTTAATCATTTCCCCCTCCCCAATCTCTTGTGTGCCTTAGCTAAATCCCCACTCGCCAAAGCTGCCGTCAAACTCAACTCTCCTGCCAAAACCGCTCCCCCAACCACCTCAGCCAATCTTAAAGCACCGCCTTTCTTTATCTCATCCAATCCTAAAATTCCCAACCCCTCTTTTTGCGTCCCTAAATCTGTCCCGCCTCCCACTATTCCCACCATCAAACTTGGTAAATAGACTGAAAAATACAAATCCTTCCCCTCCAATTCTCCTGTTGTCACTCCCAAGCTCCCTTCCACTACCTGTGCCATATCCTGTCCAGTCGCTAAAAACATGGCTGCCACCACATTAGCAAAATGGCCATTAAACCCCATCGACCCGCTCATTATTGACCCCAACCATTGCTTGTCTCTTACCACCTCTAACATCCGTGCTGGAGTAGTCCCCAAAACCTCTCTCACCCTCTTCTCTTTTATCACCACTTCCGCCCATACCTGCTTACCCCTACCTTCAATGAAATTCAACCAACTTGGCTTTTTATCCACACAATAATTCCCTGACAAACTGACGCACTCAACTCCTAAACTCTTCTTAATTAATCTCGCCAACTTCTCCGAAGCTATTGTCACCATGTTCATCCCCATCGCCTCATCAGTCTCAAAACAAAACCTGACATATACATTTCTTCCCACCACCTTCGGTGCTGTCCTTAGAAGCTCTATATGTTTCTCTCCTCTTTTTGCCTCCCTTTTCAACCTAGACTCATTCTTCTCTAACCACTTAACCAACCTCCTCGCCTCCCTCAAACCTTTCACTTTAAACACCGGCCCTCTGGTTGCCCCTATATTCTCTACCATCACCGAACCACCCCCACTCTCATAAATTGCTTTACACCCTCGATTAACGCTAGCCACCAAAGCTCCTTCAGTTGTTGCCAAAGGAAGATAACAATCTCTCTTGTTTATCCTCAACGGCCCCGCTATCCCCAACGGCACCTGAGTACACCCAACCATATTCTCTAAATTTTTCCCTTCGATCTTTTTCGGATCCAAAGAAAAACAACCAATATTCATCAGTTTCTTCCTCACTAGCTTCTCCAGTTTCTCCTGTCTTAATCTCACTCGCTCAACCGCTGACTCTCTTTTTCCTATCTCTCTCCACTTAACTCTCTTACCCATATTTCGCCCTCCACGCCTTCATCACCCAATATCCCAAATACACTCCTACCACCACCGTCACTCCAACCACTCCTAAAACAGTCGCCTTAGCTGCCATCCCCCACTCTACCGTTGTCCCTAACAGCCTTCTCCCTAACCACACCATCGCTGTTCCTAAAACCAGCACATACACCGGCAAACCTAGCACCAGCAACTGCTGCGACCTATCCTTTTCCCGCTGCATTGCTCTCAGTGTCTTAAACGGATGCGCCCCTAACCCTAAAACATTCCTGCAGAATAAATAACTCTCCTTAATCCCAAGAAGAACCCCAACCCTTCCAAGCTTTTTTAATCTCTTTTTCGTCTGCTGCATAAACCTTCTGAAAAGCCAACCTGGCTCTGGTCAGTCGTGACTCCACTGCCTTAACAGTGATGCTCAGCCTTTCAGCAATCTCTTTCATCGACAGGCCATCTATATACTTTAGTCGCAAAACCTGCTCATATCCTTCGCTCAAGCTCTTCAGGGTCTTAACTATTCTTCTCTTTGTCTCCAACTCCTGATAAGCCAACTCAGGCCCCAACGCCTCACTCACCAACTTTTCTAAAAACGGCAACTTAGAAAACACAATCTGTTTAATCTTCTTCCTTCTGTAAAAATCAGCTATTTCATGCTTGGCAATCGCACACAACCAAGTGTACAAAGACGATCTGCCTTTAAACATCGGTAAACTATCCAACCCTGCTATCAAACTTTCCTGTACAATCTCCTCCACATCAAAAGAGTCTCTCACTTTTCTAGCCACAAATCCAGTCAACCTCTGTCTATAAATCTCTGATAAAAGCTCCTCTTTTAACTTTTTTTCATCCATATCGCATATTCTAGCATTTTTATGTTATTCTAGTCTTACTATGCCAGTCGATATCGAACAGGAATTTAACCTTGGCGTTGATAAATTTGGTAGGCCTATTCCCATCAGCGGCACTCCTTATACCAGCCCGGAAGGCCTATTCGCCATCCTCTCAGTTGTTGTTAAAAATGTCTTTGTCATTGCTGGCATCGTTCTTTTTATCCTTATCATTGTCGGTGGTCTTGGCATGATTCTTAATGCCGGCAACGCAGAAAAACAACAAAAAAGCAACAACGTCCTTGGCTCTGCTGTCACCGGTTTTGTCATCATGTTCATTTCCTACTGGATTATTAAAATCATCGAAGTTATCACCGGAGTCGAAATTATTAGCCTTTAAAACTATGCCTGATGTCATTGGTAAAATCCGAAAACCCATTAAATATGAAGGCTTAGCCGAAAAAGGCCTTGTCAGCTTCCTTAATAACGTCATTAATTTCATCATCATTATCGCTGCCATCTTTACCCTGGTAAATTTTGTCCTCGCTGGTTATAGCTATCTCTCCGCTTCCGGCAATCCCCAAAAAATCAGTCAAGCCGGCAACAAAATGCTTCAATCTCTTCTCGGCCTCATCATTATTGCCGCCGCCTTTGTCATCGCCGGCATCATCGGTCATGTCATCTTTGGCGACTCATCTGCCCTAATTCAATTAAACTTATATAAAGTTCTCTAATCCCTATGCCTGATCCTCAATCAATCGGCACTCTTCAACTAAAACAACCCGGCTACACCTTCTTTGGTGGTAATCCTGCCGGCCAGGTCGGTCATCTCCTCTCCAACGTCATTGGCTTCATCACTCTTATTGCCGGCATCGCCTTTTTATTCTACTTCATGATCGGCTCCATCAACTGGATCACCTCAGCTGGTGACACCACTAAAGCCCAAAAAGCCAGAAGCACGCTCACCAACGCCTTAATCGGCTTAGTCATCAGCGTCATCGCCTACCCCCTTGTCTTTGTCCTCGGCCAAGTCTTTGGCATTCCTTTTACCAAACCTAAAGAATTAATTAACAGTCTAATTTTCTAATATGCCACCGATAATCCCCCCTGAACCCCGTGAACCCGTCCCTCAATCTGCAACAGATCTTAAAAAGTTCTTTGGCACTTTTAAGGCTCCTCAAAACATCCAAGCCTATGGCGAAGATCCTAGCGGCCTCATCAGACTTTTTAATAACATCCTCCGAGTCGCCCTTTTTGCCTCTGGCATTTTTGCCTTAATCAATCTTATCATCTCCGGCATTCAATACATCGGTTCCTCAGGTAATCCAGATATTACTAAACAAGCCTCCTCCCGTATCTGGATGTCGCTCTTAGGCCTGGTTATTGCCGCCAGTTCCCTAGTCATCGCCGGCATCATCGGTTTTGTTTTCTTTGGTGATCCTTTAGCCATTATCAATCCCTCTATCTATGGCCCTGGCTCTTAAACCTCAACTACTAGCTGACTCTCAATCCTTGGGCCCCATTAAAGGCTTCTCTAAAGGTTTCTTTAAAACTGCTGGTCAGCAACCAGCCAATCGTTTCGCTATCCTTGTCTCTAACATCATCACTGTCTTGACCATCTTCGCCGGCCTCGCCTTTTTATTCTACTTCGTCATCGGCGCTTTGGCTTGGATTACTTCAGGCGGAGAAACCGAATCGCTCACCAAAGCCAAAAAGCAAATGACCAGCGCCATTACCGGTCTTTTTATCATCGTCATCAGTTATTCTCTTATCTTCATTCTTAGTAAAGTCACCGGCCTAGCCATCTTAAATCCAGAAGATATTATCAAAAACCTTAAACCCTAACCATATATACTATATACTTAAATATTAACCATGCCCATCATTAACAAAGCCAT
>Ga0209976_10002126_pt1 | contig 11377 bp, 5 predicted proteins | sample SumtaG_FD_182806 | JGI IMG/M metagenome (GOLD analysis project Ga0209976, IMG submission 182806) | Deep subsurface microbial communities from Indian Ocean to uncover new lineages of life (NeLLi) - Sumatra_00157 metaG (SPAdes) (version 2) | ecosystem: Environmental > Aquatic > Marine > Oceanic >... | reverse complement strand
GCGTAAAAAATTGTTAGAAAACTTTCCTAAACCTTGGAATGGATTTGATGAAGTAGAGTTAATATCAGGACATGGGGATTTGTGTGTTGGACATTATTCAGAATGGTTAGAAGAACGAGCCCCTCAGTATGCTAATGAAATATATAGCAACGTTTTTACTATGCTTGATCATACATATCGTGAAAGTTTCCTTCCAGAAGAGTATTATCCAACGACATATTGTACGGAAAGAGCGATTGATTTTCTTGAAAAACATGCTAAAGGTGATAATGGAGATAAACCATTTCTCTTAAAAGTTTCTTATCCAGATCCTCATCATCCATGCACTCCCCCGGGGAAATGGGGTGAAATGTATAATCCTGATGAAATAGACTTACCGAAAAGTTTCAATGATAAAGAAAATATAAAGAAGCATAAATTTATCGGGCCCCGCTCAGATCTGCCGATGTTTGGAAAAATGTTATTCCACACTACGACAGAAGAAGAAGCACGAAATTTTATTGCCAAGACTTACGGAATGGTTTCGATGATTGACGACAGTGTAGGGCAAATCTTAGCGGCTTTAGAAAAATTAGGAATGGCAGATAATACTATGATAGTATACACCAGCGATCATGGAGATATGATGGGAGACCATGGAATGATTTTGAAAGGATTTATGGGGTTCAACGGAATTTTTAACGTTCCACTAATTTGGAAGGTTCCGGGAATAACACCAAAGGGGGCAGTTTCTGATTCTCTTGTTAGTGCGATTGATCTTGCACCAACTATATTAAATCTTAGTAATATTGATAAAAAGAAAATACCTCTAGATATGCAAGGGCTTGATATTACTCCAGTGCTAAAAGATCCTAGTGAAAAAATAAGAGATTCCTGCTTAATTGAGGTAGACGAGGCAGATATTCCTAATAAAAACCCAGCACTCAAGGATAAACAACCTTTTGGAAATTTAGAAATGAGGCTAAAAAGCTTAGTCACTGAAAGATATACTTTAACGGTTTATAATAAATTGAACGAGTATGGTGATTTATTCGATCGCAAGAATGATCCTGGCGAATTAAATAATCTATGGTACTCTAATCCTGAGTTACGGCATAAACTCATGGATAAATTAGTGCATGAAATTATTGATGCTCAAAGTCTTTATCCAAAGAAACAGGGTACGGGTTAACTAAAATTTAATATAGAAAATCATAGTAAAATATAGTCTCAAACCTCTTTTTCTTCCATTTCTTTTTTTTGTTTAGCTTAAACTTTATTTAATGTTCTATATTTCCCTATCTAATTTCATGAAAATATTATTATGTGATTGTTATGAGTGAAAAAATGAATGTTATATTTTTCATAACCGATCAGCAAAGGGCTGACCATCTGGGATGCGCGGGAAACCCAATCTTAAAGACTCCGAATCTTGACAGATTGGCGAGCGAAGGTGTTAGATTTAGCAATGCCTATGTTGCGAACCCTACCTGTATGCCAAATAGATGTGCTATTATGACGGGGCAATATCCCAATATGTGTGTTAGAGCGTTTAGTGTAAATCTAGATTCTGTTGATAGTCCCACATTCTCAGAAACTTTAAGGAAAGAAGGTTATGTGACTAAAGCCATTGGTAAAATGCACTTAAATTATTGGGGGAAATCTCTTGATGGCTCTAAATCTGTAGAACAAATTTCCAGATGGATAAATAAAAGGGAGCGAAAAAAGTTAATGGAAAACTTTCCTAAACCTTGGAATGGATTTGATGAAGTAGAGTTGATATCAGGACATGGAGACTTATGTGTAGGGCACTATTCGGAGTGGTTGGAGGAGAGAGCCCCTCAGTATGCAAATGAAATATATAAAAAAATGACTACGCTGCTCGATCATACATATCGTGAAAGTTTCATGCCAGAAGAGTATTATCCAACTACATATTGCACAGAGAGAGCAATTGATTTTTTAGAAAAAAATGCTAAAGGTGAGCATGGAGATAAACCTTTCCTTTTAAAAGTTTCTTATCCGGATCCTCATCATCCAGCGACGCCTCCTGGGAAATGGGGTGATATGTATAATCCGGAAGATATTGAACTTCCTAAAAGTTTCAATGATAAAGAAAACATTAAGAAACATAAATTTATTGGGCCACGCTCAGATCTCCCTGGGATGTGGGGAAAAATGTTGTTCCATACCACGACAGAGGAAGAAGCCCGTAATTTTACCGCTAAGAATTATGGTATGGTTTCAATGATAGATGATAGTGTAGGGCAAATCTTAGCAGCATTAGAAAAATTAGGTATGGCAGATAATACTATGATACTTTATACCAGTGATCATGGAGATATGATGGGAGATCATGGGATGATTTTAAAAGGATTTATGGGATTCAATGGACTTTTTAATGTTCCACTAATTTGGAAGGTTCCAGGAGTCACCAAGTCAGGAGCAGTCTCTAACTCTCTTATAAGTGCGATTGATCTTGCACCAACAATATTGAATCTTAGTAATATCGATAAAGAGGTTATACCACTTGATATTCAAGGTATTGATATTACTCCCGCTTTAAAAGATCCCAGTGTAAAAGTAAGAGATTCATGCTTAATTGAGGTAGACGGGGCAAGTATCAGAAATAAAAAAGAGGAAATTAAAGATAAATTACCTTTTGGCAATTTAGAGATGAGAATAAAAACATTAGTCACTGAAAGATATACTTTAACGGTTTATAATAAATTACCCGAGTATGGAGATTTATTCGATCGTGAAAACGATCCTGACGAGTTAAATAATCTATGGTACTCTAATCCTGAGTTGCGGCATAAACTCATGGATAAATTAGTGCACGAAATAATTAATGCTCAAAGTCTTTATCCGAAACAAATGGGTACGTCATAATGTAAAACTAATTTCATATCGAATTTTGTAAATTAAAAATTCAATCTTTTCTTTTATTCATTTCTTTTATTTTACACAACTTAAACTTTATTTAAAGTTCTATATTTCCCTATTTAATTTTAGATAAAAGCTATGAAGTGATAAGAATGAGTGAAAAAATGAATGTTATATTTTTTATAACCGATCAGCAAAGAGCAGACAGTTTAGGTTGTGCAGGAAATAAAATCTTAAAAACTCCAAATCTGGACAGATTAGCGAGTGAAGGTGTTCGATTTAGTAATGCCTATGTAGCTAATCCTACCTGCATGCCCAATAGATGTGCTATTATGACGGGACAATATCCCAATATGTGTGTTAGAGCGTTTGCCGTAAATCTAGATTCTGTAGACAGTCCTACATTTTCGGAAACTTTACGGAAAGAAGGATATGCGACTAAAGCCATTGGCAAGATGCACTTAAATTTTTGGTCAAATCAAATTGGAGACACTAAATCAGTAGAGCAAATCTCCAGATGGGTGAGTAAAAAACAGCGTAAAAAATTATTAGAAAATTTTCCTAAACCTTGGAATGGATTTGATGAAGTAGAGTTAATATCAGGACATGGAGACTTATGTGTGGGACACTATTCAGAGTGGTTAGAGGAGAAGGCCCCTCAGTATGCAAATGAAATATATAAAAAAATGGCTACTTTGGTAGATCATACATATCGTGAAAGTTTCCTTCCAGAAGAGTTTTATCCAACTACATATTGTACGGAGAGATCAATTGATTTTTTAGAAAGGCATGCTAAAGGTGAGCATGGAGATAAGCCTTTCCTTTTAAAGGTATCCTATCCCGATCCTCATCATCCATGCACACCCCCTGGAAGATGGGGTGATATGTATAAACCTGAAGAAATGGAGTTGCCAAAAAGTTTCGGCGATAAAGAAAATATAAAGAAGCATAAATATATCGGTCCACGTTCAGATCTCCCTATGATGGGAAAAATGATGTTTCATACCACAACGGAAGAAGAAGCAAAAAATTTTATCGCTAAGACTTACGGAATGGTCTCAATGATTGACGATAGTGTTGGGCAAATCTTAGCGGCTTTAGATAAATTAGGGATGGCAGATAATACAATCATAGTTTATACCAGCGATCATGGAGATATGTTGGGAGACCATGGAATGATAATGAAGGGATTTATGCCATTCAATGCATTATTTAATGTCCCGCTAATTTGGAAGGTTCCAGGAGTAACCAAGACGGGAGCAGTTTCAGAATCTCTTGTAAGTGCGATTGATCTCGCTCCAACTATCTTAAATCTTAGTAATATTAAAAAAAATAAAATACCTCTTGATATGCAGGGAATTGATATTACTCCAATTTTAAAAGATCCTAGCGAAAAAATAAGAGATTCCTGCTTAATTGAGGTAGACGAGGCAGATATCCGCATGAAAGCCCAATCAGCACAAGAAAATCCCCTTTCGAAAATTTTTAATAATTCAGCATTGAGGTTGAAGAGCGTAGTTACTGAAAGATATACTTTAACAGTTTATAATAATTTGCCCGGCTATGGAGATTTATTTGATCGCAAGAATGATCCTGATGAGGTAAATAATTTGTGGTATTCGAATCCAGAATTACGGCTTGAATTATTGGATAAATTAGTGCATGAAATTATTGGCGCTCAATCACTTTATCCAAAGAAACAGGGTATCAGTGGTTAACTCTAATATAGCATAAAAAGATATTAATGCAATTAAGATTCTAATAACTATTTTTTCCTTTCTTTTTTTTGCTCAACTTAAACTTTATTTGAAGTTCAATATTTCCTTACTCAATTTTATAAAAATGCATTTGTGTGATAATGATGAGTGAAAAGATGAATGTTATATTTTTTATAACCGATCAACAAAGAGCAGACAGTTTAGGTTGTGCAGGAAATAAAATCTTAAAAACTCCAAATCTGGACAGATTATCGAGTGAAGGTGTACGATTTAGTAATGCTTATGTAGCCAACCCTACATGTATGCCAAATAGATGTGCTATTATGACGGGACAACACCCCAATATGTGTGTTAGAGCGTTTGCTGTAAATCTAGATTCTGTAAACAGTCCTACATTTTCAGAAACTTTACGGAAAGAAGGATACGTGACTAAAGCTATTGGCAAAATGCATTTGAACTTTTGGTCAGAATCAGTTGGAGACATTAAATCTGTAGAACAATTCTCCAGATGGATAAACAAAAAAGAGCGTAAAAAATTATTAAAAAACTTTCCTAAACCTTGGAATGGATTTGATGAAGTAGAGTTAATATCAGGGCATGGGGACTTATGTGTGGGACACTATTCGGAGTGGTTAGAGGAGAAGGCCCCTCAGTATGCAAATGAAATATATAAAAATAGATCTACGTCGCTAGATCATACATATCGTGAAAGTTTCCTTCCAGAAGAGTTGTATCCAACTACGTATTGTACAGAACGAGCTATTGACTTTCTAGAAAAACATGCTAAAGGTGAACACGGAGATTATCCATTTCTTTTAAAAGTTTCCTATCCAGACCCTCATCACCCATGCACCCCCCCGGGTAAATGGGGCGATATGTACAATCCAGATGAAATAGAGTTACCAAAAAGTTTCAACGATAAAGAAAATATCAAGAAGCATAAATATATCGGGCCACGCTCAGATCTCCCAGGGTTGGGAAAAATGTTGTTCCATACCACAACAGAAGAAGAAGCAAAGAATTTTACCGCTAAAACTTATGGAATGGTTTCAATGATTGATGACAGTGTTGGGCAAATCTTAGCGGCTTTAGAAAAATTAGATATGGCAGATAATACAATGATAATTTATACCAGCGATCATGGAGATATGTTGGGAGATCATGGAATGATATTGAAAGGTTGGATGCCTTTCAATGGACTTTTTAATGTACCACTCATTTGGAAGGTTCCAGGAGTAACCAAGAAAGGAATAGTTTCAGAATCACTTGTTAGTGCGATTGATCTCGCTCCTACTATCTTAAATCTTAGTAATATTAACAAAGAGAAAATACCCCTTGATATACAGGGAATTGATGTTACTCCAATGTTAAAAGATCCTAGTATAAAATTAAGAGATTCCTGCTTAATTGAGGTAGATGAAGCAGATATCCGTATGATACCCCTATCACGAAAAAATGACTCCCTTTCGAAAGTTTTTAATAATTCAGCGATGAGGGTGAAGAGCCTAGTTACTGAAAGATATACTTTAACAGTTTATAATAATTTGCCCGGCTATGGAGATCTTTTCGATCGCAAGAATGATCCCGATGAGTTAAATAATTTGTGGTATTCGAATCCTGAATTGCGACACGAACTAGTGGATAAATTATTACATGAAGTAATTAAGGCTCAATCGCTTTATCCAAAAAAACAAGGTATAGGGGCTTAATTCTAATATTTGCTTTTTCCTTTCTTTTTTTTGCTCAACCTAAACTTTATTTAAAGTTCAATATTCCCACTCCTCAATATTTTAAAAAAGTACTATAGAGTGATAATAATGAGTGAAAAAATGAATGTTATTTTTATCATAACCGATCAACAAAGAGCAGACAGTTTAGGTTGTGCAGGAAATCCAATCTTAAAAACCCCAAATCTGGACAGATTAGCTAGTGAAGGTGTTCGATTTACTAAAGCTTATGTAGCTAATCCCATCTGCATGCCAAACAGAGCCAGTATCATGACGGGACAATATCCCAACATGTGTGTTAGATCGTCTAATGTAAATTTAGATTCTGTAAGCAGTCCTACATTTTCAGAAACTTTGCGGAAAGAAGGATATGTGACTAAAGCCATTGGCAAGATGCACTTTAATACTTGGTTAAAATTAGTTGATGGCTCTAAATCTTTAGAACAACGTAGTAGTTGGATAAACAAAAAAGAGCGTAAAAAATTATTAGAAAACTTTCCTAAACCTTGGAATGGATTTGATGACGTAGAGTTACTATTATTGCATGGAGACCTATGTGTTGGACACTATTCAGAATGGTTAGAGGAGAGAGCCCCTCAATATGCAGAAATGATAAATCAAAAAATGAGTACATTCTTAGATCATACCTATCGTGAAAGTTTCCTTCCAGAAGAGTATTATCCAACTACTTATTGTACAGAGAGAGCCATTGATTTTTTAGAAAAATATGCCAGAGGTGACCACGGAGATAAACCATTTCTTTTAAAAGTTTCCTATCCAGACCCTCATCATCCATGCACTCCCCCAGGTAGATGGGGCGATATGTATAATCCAGATGACATAGAGTTGCCAAGAAGTTTCAATGATAAAGAAAATATCAAGAAGCATAAATATATCGGGCCACGTTCAGATCTCCCGAGGATGAGAAAAATGGCCTTTCGCACTACGACAGAAGAGGAAGCAAGAAATTTTACCGCCAAGACTTACGGAATGGTTTCGATGATTGATGATAGTGTTGGGCAAATCTTAGCGGCTTTAGAAAAATTAGGGATGGCTGATAATACAATGATAGTTTATACCAGCGATCATGGAGATATGTTGGGAGACCATGGAATGATATTGAAGGGTTGGATGCCTTTCAATGGATTATTTAATGTACCACTAATTTGGAGGGTTCCAGGAGTAACCAAGAATGGAGTAGTTTCAGAGTCACTTGTTAGTGCAATTGATCTGGCTCCAACTATCTTAAATCTCAGTAATATTAACAAAGAGAAAATACCCCTTGATATGCAGGGAATTGATATTACTCCAATTTTAAAAGATCCTATCGTAAAATTAAGAGATTCCTGCTTAATTGAGGCAGATGAAGCAGATATCCGCATGATACCCCTATCACGAAAAAATGACGCCCTTTCGAAAGTTTTTAATAATTCAGCGATGAGGATGAAGAGCTTAGTTACTGAAAGATATACTTTAACAGTTTATAATAATTTGCCCGGCTATGGAGATCTTTTCGATCGCAAGAATGATCCTGATGAGTTAAATAATTTATGGGATTCCAATCCTGAATTGCGACATGAACTAGTGGATAAATTAATGCATGAAATAATTAAGGCTCAAAGTCTTTATCCAAAAAAACAAGGTATAAGGGGGTAACTCTAATATTGCATAAAAAGATATTAGCGTAATTAAGATTCTAATATTTGTTTTTTCATTTCTTTTTTTTGCTCAACTTAAACTTTATTTAAAATTCTATATTTCCCTATTCAATTTTTTACAAATAATATTATGTGATTACAATGAGTGAAAAAATGAACGTTTTATTTTTCATAACTGATCAACAGAGGGCAGACCATTTGGGTTGCGCGGGAAATCCTGTTTTAAAAACTCCTAATCTCGACAGATTGGCGAGTGAAGGAGTTAGATTTAACTCTGCTTATGTGGCCAGTCCTACATGCATGCCCAACAGAGCATCAATTCTTACAGGGCAACATCCTAACATGTGTGTTAGATGTTATGGGGTAAGATTAGATTCTTTAGAATATCTTCCTTTATTTCCAGAGATTTTACGAAAAGAAGGATATGTAACAAAAGCAATTGGCAAGATGCACTTAAGTTATTTTGCTCAGTCATTTGATGGCGTTAAATCAGTAGAAGCGATTCCGAGGTGGATAAATAAGAGGAGTCGGAAAGAGTTAAAAGAAAACTTTCCTAAACCTTACTGTGGATTTGATGATGTAGAGTTATTATCCGGGCATGGAGACCTATGCGTTGGACACTATTCTGATTGGCTAGAAGAACGAGCTCCTCAATATGCAAAGGAAATATATGGAAAAATGCCTACCCTTGTGGATGTCACATATCGTGAAAGCTTCCTTCCCGAGGAATATTATCCAACTTCATATTGTACAGATAGAGCGATTAATTTTTTAGAAAAACATGCTAAAGGGGAAGATGGTGATAAGCCATTTCTTATGTATGTTTCTTATCCAGATCCCCATCATCCATGTACACCTCCAGGAAAATGGGGTGATATGTATGATCCAGAAGATATAGAGTTGCCAAATAGTTTCAGTGATAAAGAAAACATAAAGAAACATAAATTCATTGGACCGCGATCAGATCATCCTCAGTTCGGAAGAATGCTATTCCACACTGCATCTGAAGAAGAAGCTCGTAACTTTATTGCCAAAACTTATGGAATGGTTTCAATGATCGATGATAGTGTTGGGCAAATCTTAGCGGCTTTAGAAAAATTAGGTATGGCAGATAATACAATGATAGTTTATACCAGCGATCATGGAGATATGATGGGAGAACATGGAATGATAATGAAAGGATTTATGGGATTTAATGGAATATTTAATGTCCCTCTAATTTGGAAGGTTCCAGGAATAACACCTAAAGGAGCAGTTTCTGACTCTCTTGTCAGTGCGATTGATCTTGCTCCTACAATCTTAAATCTTAGTAATATCGATAAAAAATTGATACCATTTGATATTCAAGGTGTTGATATCAGTCCCGTTTTAAAAAATCCTAGTGAAAAGATAAGAGACTCTTGCTTAGTTGAGGTTGATGAGGCAGATATTAGTGCAAAGGGATTTTTGCATACAACTGAAAAGAGACCACCATTCGGCAATTTAGAGATGAGGATTAAAAGCTTAGTCACTGAAAGATATACTCTGACAGTCTACAATAAATTGCACGGCTATGGAGATCTATTCGATCGGGTGAACGATCCTGACGAAGTAAATAATTTGTGGTATTCTAATCCTGAATTGCGACTTGAACTAGTGGATAAATTATTACATGAGGTAATTAATGCTCAATCGCTTTATCCAAAGAGACAGGGTATGGGATAACTCAAACCTAGAATAGAAAACTATAATGTAATTAAGATTCAAATTTTTATTTCTTATTTCTTATTTTTACTCAACTTAAACTTTATTTAAAGTTTAATATTTCCCTATTCAATTTTAAACATATTTAATAGTGTGAATAAAATGAGTGAAAAAATGAATGTCATATTTTTTATTACAGATCAGCAAAGAGCTGACCATTTAGGTTGTGCAGGAAATCCCATTTTGAAAACCCCTAATCTCGACAGATTAGCAAGCGAAGGAGTAAGATTTAGCTCAGCTTACGTAGCAAATCCAACATGTATGCCTAACAGATGTAGTATAATGACCGGCCAATATCCCAACATGTGTGTTAGGACTTTTGGGAGAAATCTCGACCCAGATATTCCTACATTTTCAGAAACCCTAAGAAAGGAAGGATACAGTACTAAAGCTATTGGTAAAATGCATTTAACTTTTTGGACTAGAAAGATTGATAAATCTGCTAGATCCCCAGAATACGGAAATGCATGGGCTAGCGAGAAATATCACGCACAAATGGTAAAAGACTTCCCAAAACCCTTTTATGGATTCGAAGAAGTGGATACCTTAATTGGACACGGAGATGTGTGCAATGGACATTATACTGATTGGTTGGAAGAAAGAGCACCCCAATATCTTTCAACGATAAGAGATTTAGCGAAGAAGGTTTTAGATAGAATGTATTATAAAAGTCCAATACCCGAAGAATTTTATCCAACTTCATACTGTACAGACAGAGCAATTGATTTTCTTGAAAAACATGCTAAAGAAAATAAAGATAAACCCTTTCTCTTAAAAGTTTCTTACCCTGACCCACACCATCCCTGTTCACCTCCGGGAAAATGGGCAGACATGTATAAACCGGAAGATATGATACTTCCTGAAAATTTTAATGATATAGAAAGTGTAAAGAACCATCCATGGTTGAGTAAAAAAAATAGACTAAATCATCCAATTTTTAAAAATATGATTCATCACATTACGAATGAGGAAGAAACCCGGAATTTTATAGCACATACTTATGGTATGGTTTCAATGATTGATGATAGTGTTGGGCAAATCTTAGCGGCTTTAGAAAAATTAGGAATGGCTGATAATACTATGATAGTATACACTAGCGATCATGGAGACATGATGGGAGATCATGGGATGATTCTAAAGGGTTTTATGCCATATGACGGAATTTTAAGAGTACCCTTAATTTGGAAGGTTCCAGGGTTAGCAAAAAAAGGGGAAGTTTCTGATTCACTTGTGAGTGCTATAGATCTTGCCCCTACTATATTAAATCTTAGTAATATTGATAAAAAGAGTATACCTCAAGATATGCAAGGTGTTGATGTTACTCCTGTGTTGAAAGATCCTACCGAAAAAGTAAGGGAATCGTGTTTGATCGAAGTTGATGAGGCGGATATAGGAATGGCTTCCAAGATGCCAATGGCCGCCGCAATTGGAGGCAGTTTGGAAACCAGAGTTAAATATTTAATTACAGAGAAATATAGTTTAACCATTTATAACGGTTTGAAAGGCTATGGTGATATATTTGATCGGGTAAATGATCCTTTTCAATTAAATAATTTATGGTATTCGAATCCTGAGTTGCGACATGAGTTAGTAGAACAATTATTGCATGAAGTAATCAACGCTCAAAGTCTTTACCCTAAAAAACAAGCTATGGCATAATTGATAA
>Ga0209976_10002124_pt1 | contig 11379 bp, 9 predicted proteins | sample SumtaG_FD_182806 | JGI IMG/M metagenome (GOLD analysis project Ga0209976, IMG submission 182806) | Deep subsurface microbial communities from Indian Ocean to uncover new lineages of life (NeLLi) - Sumatra_00157 metaG (SPAdes) (version 2) | ecosystem: Environmental > Aquatic > Marine > Oceanic >... | reverse complement strand
CCCTGAGAACACGCTGATCATCGAGACCACCAAAGGACGCATTGTGATAGCGCTGAGGCCAGACCTCGCGCCCAAGCATGTGGAACGCATCAAGAAGCTTGTGCGTGAAGGCTTCTACGACGGCATCATATTTCACCGCGTGATTGAGGGTTTCATGGCGCAGACCGGGTGCCCCAAGGGAACGGGGACCGGCGGTTCGGACCATCCAAACTTGGCGGCCGAGTTCAACACGGAGCCACACGTGCGCGGGGTGTGCTCCATGGCGCGGTCGCAGAGCCCTGACAGTGCCAACAGCCAGTTCTTTATTTGCCTTGACGACGCCACCTTTCTCGACGGCAAGTATACTGCGTGGGGTAAGGTGATCGAGGGCATGGAGGGCGTCGATAAGATCAAGCGCGGAGAGCCGGTGGTTGATCCCGACAAGATGATCTCCGTCAAAGTTGCCGCCGATGCGGCTTAGGAGTTAAGCCGCGAGAGCCGCCGCCGGTCGGTTTATTCCTTTCCCTTGGTAAGGACGTGCCGCGTAAAGGGGGGCACTATGACCCGAAACAATGACGATGCTGCTGTCCGGGCCGCTGTGCGCGAACATTACGCCTCGACCGCGAAGGATGGAGCAGCGGTACCCACGGCGAAGGAGCCTAAGGATGCGTGCTGTGCGCCATCTTGTTGCGGTGGCACGTCGTCAGCTTCGCTTCAGATGGGTTACAGCTCCCAAGACCTTGCCAATGTGCCTCAAGGAGCAGACCTAGGGCTGGGGTGTGGGAACCCACAGGCTATGGCCTCGCTTGTCCCGGGAGAAACGGTCCTCGACCTTGGCGCAGGTGCCGGTTTCGATAGTTTCTTAGCAGCGCATCGTGTGGGGCCGGACGGCCGCGTCATTGGCGTGGACATGACGGCGGAAATGGTTGCTAAGGCGCGCAGCAATGCGGCCTGCGCCGGGTTTGAAAATGTCGATTTTCGTCTTGGCGAGATTGAGCATCTGCCCGTTGCAGATTCGAGCGTCGACGTGATCATGTCGAACTGCGTGATCAATCTATCTCCCGAAAAGGAAGCGGTGTTTCGCGAAGCCTTTCGCGTCTTGAAGCCCGGGGGGCGGCTGGCGATCTCCGACGTCGTCGCGACGGCGCGGCTGCCAGAAGCGCTGGCGAGTTCCATCGCGGCACTCGCCGGATGTATCGCGGGTGCCGCGTTGATTGATGAACTTAAGGAAATGCTCGCGGCGGCCGGTTTCTCCGAGATAGAGATTGCGACCAGTGAGCAAAGCGCAGACTTCATTCGAGACTGGCTGCCGGGCAGTGGCGCGGAAAACTATGTGGTTTCGGCAATCATTCAGGCCGTTAAGGCACGATGATTTGAGCCAGCCAACTGGTATGACGACAAATTGCGATGCTGTTCCCTAGGGAACAGCCGGCGCTGTGCATTTGCGGAAGACATTCCCTCCTGGCCATGACCCGACATGCGCACTGCTTTGGTGGCGGGGTCCCTGTCACCTAAGCATGTTCGCGAGGACCGGAAATGTTGAACCCATCTCGTGTTTTCACGTTGGTACTCCTGTCCGTCGGGCTGGCCAGCCCAAGCTTGGCCGGCATGAAACGAGATATCGCAGACTGCAGCGCTTCCAACCGCGTGCGCGGTGCCGCGGCATGTACGCGTGTAATGAACAGCGGGCGGCTCCCCCGGCGACAATTCTACATTGGCTACTTCAATCGTGGCGCAGCCTATCGCAAAGGCGGGAACAACAAGCGCGCGCTTGCCGACTTCAACCGCGTGGTGAAATTGCGTCCGAGCTTTGCCAAGGCATACTATGTGCGTGCGCTCACCCAGCATGATCTCGGCTCTCTGGACGATTCTCTTGCCGATATGGACCGCTACATCGTACTCAAGCCTAAGAACTGGTTAGGCTATTACAGCCGCGCGGTCTTACGTCGCAAAAGGAACGATCCCGACGGTGCGCTCGCCGATCTAAATAAGGCAGCATCTTTGAATCCTGACGCAACCGAGGTGGGCCTCATGCGCGCGCTCGCGTACTCCGACAAGGGCGAGCACGCGGTGGCCAAGGCGGAAATCGATAAGCTCGTTGCAGCCCGCTCCAACGATGCCACGGCCTACTATGCCCGTGCCATCGTGTCATTTCGCCAGCGCCAGTTTGATGCCACGACGGCCGATCTCGATAAGGCGCTCCAGATCAAAAACAACTTTGCCGCCGCGCATGCGTTGAAGGGCCGCGTGCTCGAGGAGAGCGGTAAGATCGCCGAGGCTAAGATGAGCTTCCAACAAGCGCTCGCTTCACCGGCCGAACTCCTCGATGGCAAGCCGGCGCACGCGATCGCGCGCCAACGGCTTGGAAAGGGGAAGGGCTCCCGAGGAGAAGAGGTCGCGTTGAAGTCAATGCCTACCCAACTGGGCTGCCGGCGCTTCATCCCGGCGGTTGGCATGACATTGCCGTTCGACTGCACCCAATAAACGCTACGGCTTGGCGTAATATACAACTTTAAGATCGCCTCATGATATCGGGCACGCTGCTCCGATCGACATTCTGCGCCAGGATCGCAGGGAAGGGCTGGCGCGCGGCGCCGTCGCATGGCACATGGGCGGCGGCCGGGGACGTCTATGCGAACAGATCTTTTCGACTTCGAGCTTCCAGAACAGAGGATCGCGCTCCACCCAGTGAGCCCGCGTGACGCTGCGCACCTGCTCGTGGTGGGGCCGCAGACTCGTTTCGAGGACCGCATCGTAAGAGATTTGCCCGAGTTACTGCGCTCGGGTGATGCGCTCGTCTTCAACGATACGCGTGTGATCCCGGTTGCCCTCGAAGGCGTACGAAGGCGCGGCGAGCTGCAAGCAAATATCGCCGCTACCCTCATTGAGCGCATCGATCGGAATCGGTGGCGGGCATTGGCGCGGCCAGCGAAACGGTTGAAGGAGGGTGATCGGCTTTCCTTCAGGCATTCTGGCAAAGCAGGACCAGCCCGCACCATCGAGGCGACTGTTGCCGCTAAGGCCGATGAAGGTGAATTCGAATTTGCATTCGATCTTGCGGGGAAGGACCTCGACTTGGCGATTGCTGCCGTAGGTGAGATGCCACTGCCGCCATACATCGCCGGGCGCCGGCACACCGAAGATGTCGACCGGACCGACTATCAAACCATCTATGCGGCACACGATGGTGCGGTCGCGGCACCCACGGCGGGTTTGCACTTCACGCCACAGCTTATGGCTGCGCTTGATATCCGCGGTGTCACTTGCCACTTCGTGACGCTGCATGTGGGCGCCGGCACGTTTCTTCCGGTGAAGGCGGATGACACGAGTAGACACAAGATGCACGCTGAGTGGGGCGAGGTTTCAAGTGAGACGGCGACCGCGCTCAACGCTGCGCGTGGCAGAGGCGGCCGCATCGTGGCCGTGGGGACGACCTCACTGCGCCTGCTTGAAAGTGCGGCGCGGGACGGTGAAATACACCCCTTCCGCGGCAGCACCGATATCTTCATCACGCCCGGCTATCGCTTCCGCGCGGTCGATATTCTTATGACCAATTTCCACCTGCCTCGCTCCACGCTTTTCATGCTGGTGGCGGCTTTCTGTGGGCTCGATGTGATGAAAGAAGCCTATGCCCATGCGGTCCGCTCAGGATATCGATTCTACTCTTATGGTGACGCCTGCTTGCTCTTTCCAGCGCAGAGCGAAACTCAGGGCTGAGGTGACATGCAGGATATGATGACTGGGTTTGGCTATCGTAAGATTGCACAAGACGGCGCGGCCAGGCTCGGCGAGATTGCAACGCCGCGCGGCATTATCCGCACTCCGGCGTTCATGCCTGTTGGCACCGGAGGGACCGTAAAGGCGCTTTATCCTGAGCAGGTCAAGGCAACGGGCGCTGATATCGTGCTCGCCAATACCTATCACTTGATGCTGCGCCCAGGTGCCGAACGCATTGCCAGACTTGGCGGGTTGCACACGTTCATGCGCTGGGACGGGCCAATCCTCACCGACTCTGGCGGATTCCAGGTCATGTCGCTGGGCAAGCTGCGCCAGATCAGTGAGGAGGGCGTGCGCTTCCAATCGCATGTGGACGGAACATCGCACATGCTTTCCCCTGAGCGCGCCATCGAAATCCAGTGTCTGCTCGGCGCCGATATCCAAATGCAGCTCGACGAATGCATTGAGCTGCCGGCGGAACGGCGCGACGTCGAACGCGCGATGGAGCTTTCAGTGCGCTGGGCGGAGCGCTCTCGCACGGCGTTTGAGAGCCTTGCAAAGACCGGCCAGGCTCTTTTTGCGATTGTGCAAGGGGGCACGGACGAGGAGCTGCGGCGGCGATCTGCTGAGGCGCTGGTGGGTATGGATTTTCACGGCTACGCGGTTGGCGGACTAGCCGTTGGCGAAGGTCATGACATCATGCTGGCCACGCTGGAAGGCGTAACGACACTTCTGCCCGAGGAAAAGCCGCGCTATTTGATGGGAGTGGGCACACCGCTAGATCTCATCGAGTCGGTAGCGCGCGGCGTCGACATGTTCGACTGCGTGATGCCGACGCGCAATGGCCGCCACGGTCTCGCCTTCACCTGGCAGGGGCGCCTCAACCTGAAAAACGCCTGCCACGCGGAGGATACCTCGCCGCTTGATCCGCAAAGTACATGCCCGGCAGCGCGCGATTATTCGCGCGCCTATCTGCATCACCTCATTAAGTCGGGCGAGTATTTGGGATCGATGTTGCTCTCGTGGGCGAACACAGCGTTTTACCAGGAGCTGATGGCGGCCATGCGCTCAAGCCTCGCTGAGGGCCGCTTCGCGTCATGGGCGGAAGAAACGAAGGCGAAGCTGGCGTAGTCGCAAGAGACCTAACGGGCGGCTGCGCGTCTCGCCTCGGCCCGTATCGCGCGTTCGCGCTGCACCAAATAGATCCCTGAGCCGATGACGACGCTTGAGCCAACGAGCGTCCAGACATCGGGCAGCTGGTTGAACACGAGAAAACCGAACGCGACCATCGAAATGATCTGCAGATAGAGAAATGGCGCGACGATGGAGGCGGGCGCCAACCGATTAGCGTGGATAAACAGGTAGTGTCCAATGCCGCCGAGCAGGCCGAGCGCGAAAAGCAGCAGCCACTCCATTGCAGATGCCGGCCACACCCACTTCCATATTGCGAAGGGCGCAAGCACGATGGTGCCGATGAGGATGGAATAAAAAAGCATTGCCAGCGGCGCATCGTAGGCCGCGAGGTAACGCGTCAACAGCATGAACAACGCGTAGGCAAACATCGCGCCGAACGCGAACGCAAAGGCTGGATGCAAACCTGCAATGCCTGGGCGGACCACGATTAGGATTCCAAGAAAACCAACGAGAATGGCAACGAGACGACGCAAGCCAATCCATTCTCCCAGGAACGGTCCGGCAAGAAGCGCAACGACCAACGGCGCGAGAAAGACAACCGTTACCGTCTGGTCGAGCCTTAGATGTTCAAGCGCGAGGAAGTTGAAGACTGTCGTCATAGCCATCAGGACCGAGCGCACGATCTCAAGCTTCAGCTTGCGCGTGCCAAGCAGTGCGGAAAGAGGCAGTGCACTCAACAGCGTCAACATCAGCAGGAATTGTCCTGCGAATCGCATCCAAGCGATTTGGACGATGGGAAGCGAGGAGCGCGTCGCGAGATACTTGGCCGAGGTGTCGAGACCGGAGAAGAGCACGAGCGCCACGAACATAAGGCCGATCGCCTTCATCCGGTCCCGGGCGTCCCGTTCCGCCTGCTCGAATGCCGTGGGGCTCGCCTGCGGAGCGCTCGTGCCGGCTGCACGCGCATCTTCTTCTGGCGTATCATCACTCATGGCGCGCTCTCATAGCGTACCCAAGCCTGCATGCAGAGATGTCATTTCGCGCAGGGCAGTCGCTGCTGAGGGGGACATGGCGCTTTCTTTCTTCCGGCTGGAGCTCCGTAGCTTTGAGCACCCACGCGCGCGCCGTTCAAGCGCACTTCATTGGGCGCGTGCCATTCACTATGGCCTGGACGATAGTGTTACGCCCCCGGTCCCAATGCGCGGTCGAGATTAAACGCAGAGCTGATCAACGCCAGATGAGTAAAGGCCTGGGGGAAATTACCAAGAGCCTCGCCGCGATGACCGGTCTGCTCGGCGTAAAGTCCGAGGTGATTGGCAAATCCGAGCATGCGTTCAAACATCAGCCGAGCCTGCTCAAGCCGCTTCCGGTCATGCCGGCCGGCACGGGTTAGCGCCTCGACCAGCCAGAACGTGCAGATGTTGAAGGTTCCCTCTTCGCCATCAACACCGTCAGTCGTCTCCTCGAGGTTATAGCGGTAGACCAAACTATTTGCGGTCAGGCCGCCCTTCTCAGGGGGAAGAAGTGTGGCATCCAAGGTGCTCAACATGCGAGGGTCGGCCGGGGACAGGAAGAATGTTAGCGGCAGCATCAAATTGGCAGCGTCGAGCGAGGTGCTTCCGTAGTGTTGAACGAACGCCTGTCGGCTTTCGCTCCAGCCCTTCTGCATGATGTCTTCATAGATCTCGTCGCGTACCTTGAGCCAGCGCTCTCGCGGCGCTGGAAATGATCGCTTGTCGGCAAGGCGGATGGATCGATCCACTGCGACCCAGCACATCAGTTTGGAATAAACAAACTGTTGTTGGCCTCCCCGGACCTCCCAGATACCCTCATCGGGCCGTTTCCAATTATCACAGACCCAATCGGTCAACGTTCTAAGCGACGTCCACAAGTCATAGGAAATTGGCGCGCCGTGCTTGTTGTAGAGATAGACCGCGTCTAGTAGCTCTCCATAGATATCGAGCTGCAATTGATCATAAGCGCCGTTGCCGATCCGCACCGGCTTCGATCCCATGTAGCCGTCGAAATGGTCGAGCGTTTCTTCGGTAAGCTTCTTGCGCCCATCGATCCCATACATGATCTGTAGAGAGCCGTTTGGTCCCGGTTCCTTGCACAGTTCAGTTAGGAAATGCATGAACTGCCCGGCTTCGTCCGTGAATCCAAGTCGAATGAATGCGTAGACTGTGAATGCGGCATCCCGGATCCACGTAAACCGGTAGTCCCAGTTGCGCGTTCCGCCTATGCCCTCAGGCAAACTGCACGTCGGCGCAGCGACGATGGCGCCGGTCGGTTCATAGGTCAGCAGCTTCAGTGCAAGTGCCGAGCGGTGAACGGTCTCGCGCCAACGTCCTGTGTACTGGCACTTGCCAACCCAGTCGCGCCAGTACGTGACGGTGCGTCGAAACAAGTCCTCTGCTTCGTCCGGCGATAAGCCAAATTCGCTATTCAAATCGGGTGGAACGTGGCCGAGCACGAATACGGCGGTCTCGCCTTGAGCAAGTGTGAACTCGGAGACGACGCACCCATCCTGCTCCTCGAGCGGCATTGTTGAAGCAAGCCCCACGGTCAGCGATTGCGATCTAAATGTTGCACCTTCGTTACTGACCTTTGTTTCGTGTGTGTCGCGGGCATAGTTGAATGCTGGCCGGCACTCCATTCGAAATGTTAGCGGGCCGAGCACGGCGGTCACGCGCCTGATAATTTGATGACGATGGCGATCGCCGGAAACAGCGCGTCCTGCGGGCATGAAGTCGGTCAGTTCAGCCGCACCGCCCGGGGTCAGAAAACGGGTAATAAGGACATTGGTTTCTGGCCAATAGAACTGTTTGCAGACGATATCATCGCCAATGGGAGCAATCTTGAAATGCCCGCCCTTCTTGTCATCGAGAATGGCTGCAAAGATGCTGGGTGAATCAAAGTCGGGAACGCACAGCCAGTCGATGGAGCCATTGATTCCCACGAGCGCGACCGTGTGCATGTCGCCGATCATTCCGTAATTCTCAATGGGCTGGTAGGCCATGGATGTTGTTACCTTTTCGTCGTGAAGCGCCGGCCGCCTGAGGTGCTGATGACTGTGTGAAGGTGTGCCATCACCGAGTGCATCTCGTAGGGTGGTCCCTCTGTTTAGCGTCTGGCACGAAGCGCGCCGGCGGAACATTCGAACGAGGTCAATAGGCGCTCAGCGACCTTATCGACCCAAGGCTCGTTGGCCAAACCATCTTCAGTGAGCGCGGGCTGGATCGCGGCGACCCGAAGAGCCGAAGCGCACTTGGCATTCTGATTCCCGCAAGGATTGTTCTGCGCGCACCAACTACACGCGCGATAGCGAAGCCGCCGGCAGAATAGAAGACGATCGACGGGGCTGCAGCGTGATCAAATTTTGTAACAAGGTTTGCAATCATTGCACTGCAGATGTCGGCCAACGTCCTGTAATTTGTTGAAAACAGGTCGTGCATTGGTTTCTGCGCACCTCACGAGCGAGGCGTCACGTTCATCCTTATATCCGTGCGAATGGCGAATTAGCCCGTTAGACTTACCCACGGAGGTCAACCGCAGATCGTTTCGAGGGAAGACAGGATCGCCGGTTGAGGACCAATAATTTTCTCAGAGGGGAGAGAGCTTGTTGGTCCTCACTCTCCACGTGCGGGGCCATCGTTTTAGACAGCATATATCGGACGCAAGAATAGCGTCACACGGGCCATGTTGGCTCGGAGCAAAGGGCTGGGAATCTACCAGCTTGGGTCGCGTTGTTGCCTAAGGCGCAGACGGCTGTTCTGGCTGAGCGGGTGCATCAGCCGCCGGAGCAGGTTCCGTTGCAGGTTCAGGCGAAGCGGGCGGCGCGGCCTCGGTAGGTGCCGGTGCCGTTTCAACGGCTGGTGCCGGTGCCGTTTCAACGGCTGGTGCCGGTGTCGTTTCAACGGCTGGTGCCGGTGTCGTGTCAACGGCGGGTGTCGTCGCTGTGTCGACCTTGGGCTCGATGTAGAAGCGCCACACAAACCAACCGATGACACCAAGCACGATAACGTAAAGGATAATTCGGACAGGCGTATTCACTGGACAGGTCCCCCAACTCAGTAAGTTTAGCGGCAAAGCATAGGCATTTGGGCCAGTCAATCAAGCGAAACGACAACGGCAAAGGATACCGAGGCATCCAGGGCGCTGGAGTATCACCCGTATTCCTTATCTCGGATACGTGCCTATCGGGAGCGACGATCGGGTTTGTCACTTCTGTTCTTCACCAGACATTAAGATCGCGCGTTACGTAACGTCTCCGAAAGCTCAGCAACGAGCGCCAGTCTGCATACGGCTCATAATTGCAACGTTGGGCAACAATCGCTTGAGCGCGCTGGCAAGGGCCCCCCTCTTTCTCTAGTGTGTGCGCACTTGCCTGACGATGATGGAGGGGGCCAATGGTGCGGCTTGTTGTCTTTGCTCTTTCGCCAATTCTATGGGCCACTGATGTTGGCGCCGACCGATACAGCGATTGCAATCAGTCCGCTGACCCGGTCCGCTCGATTCGCGGCTGCACGGCGATCATCGATCGCGGAAAGCGAGAAAGCCAGAAGAACAGAGCCGTCGCCTATTGGAGCCGGGGTAACACCTACTACCTGAAGCGCGAGCTTGACGAGGCAATCGCCGACTACAACGAGGCGATCAAGCTCAACCCGGAATTCGCCTTGGCCTATTATGGACGGGGCAGCGCCTACAAAGACATAGGTGAATTTGTCCGCGCCATTGCGGACGCCGACAAGGTCATCGAGATCAACCCTCAGGATCCCGAGGCTTACGCCAACCGAGGCAGCGCCTACGTGGCAAAGGGCGACAAGGAACGAGCCATCGCCGATTATCGTAAGGCACTTCAGATCGACCCGTCGAACCAAATGGCCACGGTCGCCCTCAAGGTATTGGGCGTAACGCCCTGAAGCAGGACTAACCTCTTGTGAGGCTGTGCTTTTCGCCTGTTGGTTCAAGCGGCCAGCCTTCAAGCCTCGAACAGCGCTGTTGCCGCGTCATCCACAGCAAAAGAAGACCAACGTATCTGGCGGGCTTCGCATCGAAAGTGAATGCCGCTATGCCAGGCGCGTGCTGCGGAGCAAGCCACGCTTGGGCAGCACACATTGGCCCGGATGGCCTTCCCCTCAAATCTTCAACAGAGCTGTCCGGGCCTTCCCTTGGCGGCAAGGCCGACTTCCCACAGATTGCGCGATAGCGCGTCACGCTATCGCCGTCATTGCTAATGAGGCTGACCCAACTCCCCCCGATCTTTGGCCTTATTACCCCGGTCAGCGTAGATCGGAGGCAAGAGGGCGTCTCCTGCTACGAGGCGCCCTCACCATAGGTCTCAGCGCTCTCCAACATGGCCTTTAAAGAGTCCACGCCACATAACGGCCACAACGTCGGCGTCACCGTGAGGCGTACACGTCTCATTGAACTGGAAATCCGTCGTTTCGCGAATGTGTTGCCTAGCAAGCCACGCTTGAGCGACACGTCTGGCCCGGATGGCCTCAGCCACCGTCCGGGCTTTTTCTATGCGAGCGGGCAACTCCCGCATATGATAGCGATTGAGAAATGGCTGAACCTTACTTGACAAGGCTCAACGAATTGATCGGCCGCCTGGTGCTGGAGGCCGATCTCGTAGCAGCGGTTAGGAGTCGGCATTTCTTTAGCGGGGCTGCGGCGTATATCGACGGCAAGATTTTCATGACTCTCACGCCCGTAGGCTTGGCACTCAAGTTGCCGCAAGCCGATTGCTCATCACTGATTGCGGATGGCGCAAAACCGCTGCAGTACTTTCCGAAGGCGCCGATAAAGAAAAACTACGTCATCTTGAGCAAGACCCAGATTTCGAATCGAGACAAATTTACCAGGTGGGTCTTGGCAAGCATTACTTTCGTCAGGATCGAAGCTTGAAACTCCGACAGCATCGATAAATTATTGGGATCGGAGGGCTGTCGAACGGTCGTCGCGTGAACTACCGAAGATAGATGGGCATTTTGGGCGGCCGTGGGATGGTCGGAAACGCTTCATGCCATACTGGTTTTGGGACGGTCGATCTTTTCAGGCAGGCTGATGTCATCGCCAGAAACCGTGTCCCCGATGGGAGCCACACATGCGGTCCTTTGCACTCACGCTGATACTTCTGCTTGTCGGGGCAGGCGCTCAGCCGCTCTTTGCAGGCGATCGCACAGAGGAAGCGGAGATCGTCGTCATCAGGCCTGACGCCAGCATTAGTTCCAAGCAAGGCTTGCCCGTCTTTCAGGGCATCTCGGGCCAGAACGCTGGCGCAAAGGGCATCTCGATGAACCGGGTTGTTATCCCGCCGGGCGGCGCAGCGCGGGCGCACGTGCACAAGGGCTACGAGTCGGTCGTCTACCTCATCAAGGGGCGCGTGAAGACGCTCTACGGTGAGGGATTGAAAAAGAGCGTGATCACCGAGGGCGGTGACTTTCTCTACATCCCGGCCGATCTGCCGCACAAGCCGATCAACCTGAGTGATACGGAGGCGGCAGAAGCGATCGTCGCACGTACCGATCCCAATGAGCAGGAAAG
>Ga0209976_10002123_pt1 | contig 11381 bp, 14 predicted proteins | sample SumtaG_FD_182806 | JGI IMG/M metagenome (GOLD analysis project Ga0209976, IMG submission 182806) | Deep subsurface microbial communities from Indian Ocean to uncover new lineages of life (NeLLi) - Sumatra_00157 metaG (SPAdes) (version 2) | ecosystem: Environmental > Aquatic > Marine > Oceanic >... | reverse complement strand
CGCAATGGCATACCTGCCGTGGTTGCTGGTATTGACCAGATTGAGGAAGACAATAGACGCTGGATTACCGTGGGCGATGAGCGTGTGCGCTCTTCTCATAGAGCGGTCGATTTTCAAAAAGCTCAAGATGGCGGCTGGGTGGTACAGGGCGAGTTTCTGAGATTCCCTGGCGATCCCTTTCGGGGAAGTGCTTCGAACATTATTAACTGCCGGTGCAGCGCGCAACCGGTCATTGAGTGATATTCACCTCTCTCTCGTTTCTTTTTAGCTAAACCCTCCAATTTATCATTCGTTATTAGCATAACAATTCATTTATCTGCATATTTGTGGTGATAATCACTAAGATATGATTTAATCGAGCGATTATTCCCTACAAATCGAGCGGAGCGCGCAATTTTGACCACGCCAATCGCGTCCCTTAAGTCTGATCTCGAATACATCGATGTCGATTTTGAGGTCAAGCAAATCAACGACGAAGACGACGAGTTCTTCCGCTTTGAGGGGCTTGCGAGTACGTTTGGCAATATTGACCTGGTGAACGATATTGTCGTTCGGGGTGCCTTTGTGGACTCCCTCGCCACCAAGACACCGGTGGTTTTGTGGCAGCATTTCTCAGATTCCCCCCTCGGTATGCCCGAGGAAATCCGCGAGACCGAGGATGGTCTTTTCATAAAGGCACGCCTCCCGAAGTCAGATTCGTTTGTCTCAGGCAGGGTTATTCCTCAAATCAAGGTCGGCTCCATCCGCTCCATGTCTATCGGTTTCCGCATTGTTGAGCGCGAGTTCAATGATGAGGGGATTCGGCTGCTACGGAAGGTCGATCTGATGGAGGTGTCCCTTGTGACATTTCCGGCCAATACCCTGGCCGTGGTCTCCGATTTCAAATCAATGGACGAAGCGCAGGCTGTACTCGATGCCGTCGAAGTATCAGATGACATTAAAAAACTGATATTGGACGAAATCAAACGTCGGGACGCTGGGCGTGAAGATCCACAATTTTACAACGTGGAGGCCATTAAAGCCTTCACCAAGAGAGAACTGGAAAAGGCTCTGAGAGAGTCAGGCGCATTTTCCAAAGAAGCATCCACACTTATCGCAAAAAATTTCACGGAACAGGGCGAGCCTGCTGGTGACGATGGCGATGTTAAATCAATGCTGACCGAATTAACGGCGAAAGCCGACGCACATATTCGGGACGGCGTGCTATCTACGATCACAAAAAAGGTAAATTCCCATGCCAGAAGTTAGTGAACTCAAAGAACTTTCCGAAAAAATGGACACTGTCCTTAGCTCTGCAACCGAAGCCCAGAAAATGGCTGAGGAAGCACAAACGAAAGCTGGTGATGTTGACACCATTGTCAAAGACGCGATCTCCAAAGCCGCTGAAGAGTCAGCGAAAGCTGCGGAAGAAGCGCAAGAACTCAAACTGAAGATGGATGCGGTTGAAAAAACCGCCGAGCATCTTGAGAAGATGTACGCCCGCATGGGTGGCACGGACGGAGGTAACGAGGCCAAAGAATTCTCAGCGAAAGCGGGGGAGCAAATGGCACGTTATTTGCGTAAAGGGATCGCGGTAGATGATGACGTCGTTAAAGGTGTTATCGAATTGCAGGTAAAAGATGGCCTGTTTGGTGTTGAAGATTACATCCGTGATAACGAAATCAAGACGCTGATCGCTGGCAACAATCCTCAAGGTGGTTATTTCATCCGCCCTGAACGCTCTGCCACGATGATTCAGCGTATTTTTGAAACCTCTCCCGTGCGCTCCATCGCTGATATCCAAACCACGTCCTCTGATGTATTGGAATTCCTCATTGATGACAATGAAGCCACAAGCGGTGGCTGGGTCGGCGAAACCACTAGTCGCGGTGAAACCGGTACGCCTGATATTGGCTTGCTCACCATTCCCGCGCATGAGCAGTTTGCACAACCGAAAGCCACGCAGAAAATGCTTGATGACGCGGGCTTTGACATCGAGTCCTGGCTCAGTCGTAAGGTGACCGACAAAATGACGCGGTTTGAAAACACCGCATTTGTTGTGGGTGACGGTTCTCAGAAGCCTCGCGGCTTTCTCAGCTTGCCTGCATGGGCAGTGAATGGCACCTATGAACGCAACGCCATTGAGCAAATCAACTCTGGTCTTGCGGGTGAGTTTACTGGTGATGGTGTAAAGGCACTCCAAAACGCCGTCATTGAGAATTACCAGGCAGGCGCGATCTTCGGTATTAAACGGGCGTCCTGGGAGCAAATCATCACGCTCAAAGATGGTATCGGACAATATCTGCTCGACCCACGTTCTCTTAAAACCGGTGATGATCTGACGCTGCTCGGTAAGCGTGTGATCTTCATGGATGACATTCCCGATGTTGCCAACGATTCGCTCTCGATGGTCTATGGCAATTTCTCAATGGGTTACACCATCGTGGATCGTATTGGGTTCCGTGTAATCCGTGATGAGTTTACGGCCAAGCCATTCATCCTGTTCTACACCACCAAGCGAGTTGGAGCTGATGTAACAAATTACGAGAGCTTCAAAATCCAGAAACTCGCAGCCTAATTCTATTAACAAGTAATGAGAGGACACAGCTATGGCTGTTAAAGATATTAAAAGCAACTTAAAGCAAACGCTGGCAGTTCTTGATGGCACCATTTCTGGCACTACGCCAGACGCAGGTGCCATTTTGGACACTGCCGATTTTGAACTTGGCCTGATGTTTGCTCTGCATACGACCACCTACGTTACTGGCACTGTTACGATTTTGATCGAGGAGTCTGACGATTCCGGCATGGCATCGGCAACTACCGTCGACGGCGATCAACTTATCGGATCGTTGCCAGAGGCGACGGCTATCGTTGCTGAAGGTGATGATTTCCCAACTGTTGGTGTGATCAGCAATCTCAGATATATCCAGGTGAGCGTTCTCGGTGATGTTGGTGCAGACGCAGCGGCTTCCGTCTATGCCACTCAGAAAGGCGAGAACCTGCCCATAGTCTGATTCAGCTTATGGGCTGAGGAGAATTGCATGAAAGTGAAAATCATAAAATCTTGTCGCTATGCGCAGCCTGACACTCCTCATTTACCGATCATTGATTTCGTTGAGGGCAGCATCGTTGATGTTGTCGCAAAACTCGCGGAATCGATCATCGGCAATGAGCATGGATTTGCTGTTCCTGACGATACGTCTGAGAGAGCAGTCATTGAACCTAAATCGAAAGAGCAGGGAGTAGAAGTGGAGTCGAAGGACGAGGCATCAATGATTACTTCAGATGAAGACGACTCAAGTGTTTCTGAAGCGCCTCGCAAGCGTCGTGGGCGTCCTCCGAAGAATCCGCAATGAGATTGGCACCCCCTCAGCATAGAGCCTATTCCTATACGGTCACTGAGCCGCCTGTGAATATGGCTGTGTCCTTAGATACCGTCAAGGCGTATCTGAAGATCACCTCGACGGCTGAGGATGCCACCCTCACGATTTTTATCAATGCAGCGATTGATTACGCGGAGAAGTTCACGCGCCGAGATTTCATATCCCGAACATATGAAACCTTCCGAGATTTTTTTCCACTATGGGTCTCGGAAGGGTATTACACGCTGGGTGAAAACCCATCATTTGGTGGCGCGCTTGCCATTCCTGTAATCACTGGCGGCAATGTCGGTTTTGAGATCAGGCGTTCGCCTCTTCAGACAATCGAATTCGTTGAGTATCTGAAAGACAACGTCCTGACCACGGTGGATGCATCTACTTACTACAACACGCTCGAAACGGATTATTCGGAAGTCTTGACGCTTGATGGCGAGAGTTGGCCAGAGGACGCTGACAGGCGCTTACAGTCAGTCAGGATGACGTTTGTGACGGGCTTTGGTGATGATGATACCGATATGCCTGTATGGGTTACAGAGGGTGTAATGCAGCACGTCGCAAATATGTGGGCCAATCGTGGTGACTGTAGCAGTTGTGGTGATACCAGTGGGAGTCTGTTGCCGTCGACAGCAAAGCTTCTTTATCTCCAAAACAGAATAGAGAATTTATAGGAGCGCAGATGGCAAATATCGTTCTGAATACGTTGGCGCAATCTGGTGCTGGAGGCGATAACACGCTTACGCTCAATGGCACATTTGCAGGCGACAGCACAGAGGAGATACGGGAAGTCCGTGTGTCGACTTTTATGACAGACATTACGACTGACAGCGATATTTATATTTTTCCTGATGTTGCTGGCATCCTTCAACAGGTCTCCGTGGTTTTGCAAGGCTCCATAAGCAATCTAAATATAATGACTGTTAGCATTAGTGGCATAGACGTGGAAGGACCAGCTTTTGAGTTTACCGGTAGCAGCGGTGAAGCTTCAAAAGAGGTGTTTAATCCCACGGGGTTAAATACGTTTACCTCAAACGATAATATCAAAGTGAACAGCGACGGCGGGGCTATTGGTGGACCGGCTGCCGCGATGTTCACATTTACGTGGTTGCCAAATTGAGAGGGTCGGCCTGATGGTACAGGTATTAAATCGTTTTGAGTCGCCTGAAGATGCAACAAACAGGGACAATCCGTTGGTGCTTGATGGGACTGTTGAAGGTACAGCCATTGATGCGATACAGGGGAGACAGATAACCACCTATCTGGCTGACGTATCTACGGCTGCTAGCGCGTTTGCCCTTCCTGGTTTTGCTGGAACAGTGGTAAAGGTCACAACGATAAGAGGGGGAACGATAGACTCGGGCAGCTCAACAGTTCAACCGAGAATAGAGGGTATTGCCATCCCTGGCACCACGATAAATTTTGGCGCTGCCGGACCAGGCGGCGAAACCGCAAATTCTCCAACCACAGGAAATGTATTTTCTGCTACGGACACCCTCGAAGTGAGCACCACCGGCGGCTCTGTCGGTACCAGTCCTTTGTTCATTCTATTTTACGTTTTACCCGACGAGGTGTGAGGTATGGCGAACAATGTATTAAATCGGTTTGAGAGGGCGGACGCTTCTGGCGATAACGCACTGATTTGTGATGGGACAATATCCGGTAGCGTCCTTGAAAATTTAGAGACCGTTTATCTTTTTGTTTACATGCCAGATATGTCGACTGCGGATTTTGTATATGTATTTCCGCGCTTTCCTGGGACGGTTATTGGCGCGACTTTAGTGAGCGGTGAAGATGTTACAGGAACAGCCATCTTCACGCTGGCAGTAACCACCACCACGATTGCTGGCAACAGCTTAGCTCTTACGGGAAACGCAGGGGCTACGGATATATTTGTAGCGACAGCTGATAATACCTTTACCAATAGCGAAGTCCTGAGAGTGGAGACCGATGGTGGCAGCACCAACGTCTGCCCCGCGTACATCATCTTTGAGTTGGAGCCGACCTAGTGACTGCAAACACACTGAATCGGCTCGATCAGGCCGACGGCGCTGGCGACAATAAGATAACGCTTGATGGCAGCGTCGAAGGGGCTACGTGGGAAACCTACGCCAAAACTGTTTATCTGCAAACTTATTTAGCAGATATTTCCGATGCGGGGGGGACGGCTCATGTATTTCCTCGCTTTGCAGGCACCTTGAATAGGATTTCTTTGGTGATAGAACAAGACATAACCGGGACAGCCGAGATGGACGTTTTCATAGCAGGGAATATGGTGACAGGAGGGACTTTTGATATATCTGGGTTCGCTGGAAGCCAATTCACTTTTGCATTAACGGGAGACAATACATTCGCCATCGGTGATATTTTTGAAGTTACCTCTGATGGCGCTAGCACCGGCAACTGCCCTGTATACATCAACTTGGAGGTTATACGCGACTAATGACCATCTTACTCGACAACGTCATGACGGATACTGTTAGCGATATTGTCACCTTTCGAGGTGGTCCTGCTGTTATTTATGTACGTGGCGACGATTATGATGGTGGCACCGTGGAGATAGAGATCGCGACGGTCGATGATTCCGAACAAAGGTTTGCTGCCATAACCGACGGCTCCTTTACCGCAGATGGCACTGTGAAAATTGATTACCTGGCGAATGGTAGCCAGCTGCGCGCTTCGTTAACAGGAGCGACTAGTCCTATAAATATTTTTGTGAGTGTTAGCCAGTGATCAGTAATCTTGTAAGAGAACTGATACCTCAAGAAGGTGGTGGTGGAGGAACTGTCGAGTCGGTTGGTGGTGGCACGAATATTAATGTTAATGCTGGCGATCCAGATAATCCCATTGTCAATCTCGATACAATGATTACATCAACACAGGTCAATGGTGTAACGCTTGAGACTGGTGGCTCACTCACAAATTTCCTCGACCGGAATGGTACCTATACTGTTCCGCCCAGTACTGTAACCGCAGGTAATGGCATCGCGGTTTCAGGCAGTGAAGTTAGTATCGAGACAGTCGCTGACACTGGTGGTACTCAACCGATTACCATCTATGTGGCATCTCTGAATGATTTACCCACCCCAAATGGCAGTGATGAAATCGTATTTGACACCGTGGGCGAAGATGTAACTTTAGTAATCACTGGAGCCTTCGATTTAGAAAACAACAGCCTTGTTTTTAATATCGATCAATTTTTTAACATCAATGGCTACAATGATGTCGCGGCATCGTTAACCAGCACACACCCCAATGGAACCGTTCAAGTAACCGAAGCCAGTTTTCTAGGCATCAACAGTGTGGGCATTGGAAACACTGGTACGAATAGCCGCCCCATTCAAATCAATGATCCTCTCTGTACCTTCTTTTTTCTGAATGGCTCCGCTTTCGATTTTTCAAATAGCTTCATGAATTCTGCTGAAATACTGATTTTACAATATTCCGATGTATTCATTAGGGATACATTGATAAGAGGTGGCATCAAGTTTGAATTTGCCCAGCCCACCTCCTTTGGTAGGATAAATAACTGTAGGTTTAATGGGCCAGAAGCTACGCCTGCTATCGAATTTAATCCCGATATAACAGCAGACTCTTTGGATATTATTGATTGCCGTTTTGAAATTCCGTCTGGTGGAGTTGGAATTCAAGTCGAAGACCCTGCTGATATAACCACTGGCACGGTGCAAGGCTGTAATTGGACCTTAACGGATGCAACGTCTGCTGTCCTAAAATGTCAGCCAGTACCCAGTAGCGTTATTTCACTAACCACTACTGCAGCACGAGACGTTACAGAAGATGATGATGGCAATCTTATCTATGCCGATGCTACTGGTGGTACTCCACAGATTATAAGACTCACCGGTCATACAGCTGTTGTCGATGCGATGATAGCTGCTCCAGCCTCTGATCCTTACGGCGTAGAATGGGTAAACGGCAATCTCATCAGTTCTGATGTCGGCTCTGACCTCATTTATGTCCACGACGGCTTTACTGACACTCCGCCGACATCGTTTGCATATCCATCGGGAATGGGTGATGGAGGGGGTTTGGCTTGGACAGGATCAACATTGCTAGGTGTAGATAAGGCAACAGGCGTCGTTTCTGAATTAGATGGATTGAGTGCCGATGTTCTACAATTTTTTACGGTTGCGGCTGCAGACGCACAGGGGATTGCCTTTGATGGCAGAAATTTAATTACATACCTTGATGACGTTAATCATGAAATCTGTGTTTTTCAAGGAATTACTGATACAGAAAGATATAGATTTGATACACCTAATAACACCAACGATTTCGAAGGGATTAGCTGGATCGAAGGTGGTTTTGCGTTGGTTGATGAGACAGCCAATGAGATTCATCTATACGACCATTTCGTCACCTTTGACCAAGGTTCTCCTCCCTGGATATTTTCCAACAACACCAATTTCGAGGATTCCAGAGATCAATTCTGTGTAAGAGCAATTAATAACGTTGGTGCTACTGTTGTTGTGGGTGTTGGCAACACAGGGGTGTGGTTGGATATTGCGCTCACTGATGAGCTTTTCTACAACTTACTTGCTGGTGTTGAGGCGTTCTCAATGCTCGATTTTGCAACGGGTGAAATCGAATATATAGGCACACGCACAAAATCCTTTCCCCTGAGTATTGAAATAGCGGCCCTGGGGAATGGAGGTACGGACAACATTGAAATAGGCTTTTCTCTGAATGGTGCGTCACCGTCGTTAACACCATGTGGAATTTCTGGGGGGGTTATTACCAATTCACAAAGAGCTTCTATAACGGCTCCAGCTTCCCCCCTCATGCTATCGACCGGCGACACCCTGAAACCTCAAATCAGAAATCTCACCGATGAGGATGACATCACGGTTTTTGAATCCAAGATAACAGGTTTAAGCTAATGCCCATTGATTCTGTTGTCGGTGGGACACACATCACTGTTACTGGTAGTGCCTCAGATCCGATTGTTAATCTTGATGCTGCGATTACAGGATCGGTCAATGGTGTAACACTGCTCACAGACGGCCCGGCAACTGAATACCTTAATCAGAGTGGTACTTATACTGTTCCAGAACTAGTGACGGCTGGTAATGGCATTGATAATAGTACAGGTGATATTGCGATACAGACAGTTTCTGATTCTGTTGGCGATCCTACCGTCACTATTTATGTTAGCTCTCTAGCCGATCTGCCAACCGCTGTAGCGGACGAAATTATTTTTGATGCGCCTCTCACAAGTACCACATTGGTTTTTACGGGAGCATTCGATCTAGGAGCTAACACCCTTATCTTCGATTTGGCTGGTGGCTTCTTTAACATCAATGGCTATAACGATGTTGCTGCGTCCTTAACGAGTTCACACCCAGACGGTACGATTCAGGTCAATCAAGCTAATTTTTTTGGCATCAATAGTGTGGGGATTCAAAATACAGGCACGAATAGCCGTCCCATTAAAATCGATGATCCCACCTGCACTTTCTTTTTCCTAAATGGTTCGGCCTTCGATTTATCAAGCGGTTTCACTCTGTCTGCTGAAATACTGATTTTACAATATTCCGATGTATTCATTCGGGATACATTGATAAGAGGCGGTATTAAGTTTGAATTTGACCAACCCACCTCTTTTGGCAGGATAAATAATTGCAGATTTAATGGGCCAGAAGCTACGCCTGCTATCGAATTTGATCCCGATGTAACAGCAGACTCTTTGGATATTCTTGATTGCCGTTTTGAAATTCCAGCTAGTGGTATTGGAATTCAAGTTGAAGACCCAGCTGATATAGCCTTAGGCACTTTAGAGGGATGTAATTTTACACTCGCAGATGCGACGTCTGTTCCTTTGAAAAGCGATCCTGTTTCTAGCAGTTTTATTGAGCCGGCCATAGTCTCCATACGCGGAATGACTGAAGATGATGACGGAAATATCATCTACGCCGACGATGGAGCCGATGAAATTAGACGACTCGTTGGGAAAAGCGCCACTCAATTGGATTTCATTGATTCTCCTGACGGAAACGTATGGGGGATTGCTTGGGTAGATGGCAATCTAGTCAGCTCAGATTTCGGCACTGGCATGATTTCAGTGCATGATGGATTTAGCGACGTGATACTCGATACGTTTGATTTTCCAGGAGCACCTGGTTCTGCAAGAGATATCGCATGGACGGGTTCATCGCTATTAACTCTGACGTCTCCTGGACTCATTACTGAACTCGATGGATTGAGTGCGGACGCTCTTCAAAGCTTCAATATCAGCATTGGCAATGCACGCGGTATTGCGTTTGACGGTAGGAACTTAATTGTTCCTGATTCGGACGATGACGAAATTTGCATTTTTGAAGGCATTTCTGATGTCGAAAAATACCGTTTCCCTGGGCCAGATACTGATATGAGGGGAGTAACCTGGATAGAAGGTGGTTTTGCCGTTAATGATAATACGAGTGATCGAATATATTTCTATGATCACTTCATTACTTTTGACCAAGGCTCCCCCTCCTGGTCATTGGGTAATAACACTAATGTGTCTGATTCACGAGATCAGTTTTGTGTTCGAGCATTCAATAACGCTGATACTTCTACAATCACAACCCTTGTGCAGGATGAGTGGCACGACATAGCGGCGGCTGATCTCTTTTACAATTTACTATTGGGGGTAGAAGCATTTTCTATGCTTGATCCTTTAACGGGTGAAATTGAATATATAGGTACGCGTACAAAATCATTTCCTCTTAGTATCGAAATTGCCTGCCTGGGCGCAGGGGGCGTATCCGATATTGAAATGGGTTTTTCATTAAATGACGAGTCACCCTCTCTGACATCTTGTGGCGTTTCTGGTGCAGCTGTTTCTAATACACAGCGAACGTCTACAACGAGTCCTGGGTCTCCTGTCATGTTATCCACGGGAGATACCATAAAACCTCAAATTAGAAATATATCTAACGCAAGTAACATCACGATAAATGAATCTAAAATAACAGGATTTGCATAATGGGAAGCATCAACTGTACATTTCAATGCGTAAACGAAAGTGGTCAACCGTTGAAGGTTAGCTATGATGATATTGATCATGGTGAAAACCCTTACATCAAGATCAATCCCATCCCGATCTACGATCCCAACTATGGCGAGTGTACATTCGCCACGGCTACCAGCGATGGAGCTGGCTGTCATGGCAATATCATGCTCACTAGCACTGCGGGCCAGTGGGAATTCACCTATGACAATCCCGATATTGGTGCCGCATCTACGCCTAAATACTCTGCGCCTACAGGTTATGGCATTGCGGTTTCTTTGAAGGACGATGTGTGGACAATTACCTGTACTAAACTGAGCACCGAGAAAGGTCAACCCACGCGCCGTATGTCGGCAGAGGAATACTAATGAAACATTTACTGCTAGCACTACTGCTATTTTCAGTTCAAGTAACCGCCCAAACTGAATGGCTGTTTTGTTCAGAGGAAGGTGAGACCTGTTATTTCGAGGGCACCCAGGAAATAAGATACGGCGCGGAAGTTGATGGGGTAGGTTACTGGGTTTTCCAAACGCATACAGATTCCGTGAATTGCAATAACAGTACCTTTGGTGATCCTATCTACTTAACCTTTAAAGCCTGTTACACGGCAGTAACGGATCCGGAGCCCGACCCAGACCCCGAGCCTGTTTATCAGTCTGGCACGATCGATTGGCGCAACTGTTACGGTGAGAATTGGACGGACGGAGACATACCAAATGGGGGTACGATAAAAACCTGTAATGATGGCTACGAAATGGTAGATATTGATTGTCGTGGTAGCTGGTGTGCCTGGAACGCAGATGGTGATATTGAAATTAATAACGATGTCCGGGGTTCCATGAAGTGTTGTGCTGTTCACGAATGAAATACGCAATCGTATTAGCCATAGCCATAGCCTTCCTCACAGGATGCTCAGTGGTTACTGATCTATTCACTGCTGAGGCAGAGGAGGAGATTATTAAGGTGGCGAAGTGTGCTGAGCCTGTGGCGGAAGAAGCCGTGGAAAATTGGGT
>Ga0209976_10002122_pt1 | contig 11383 bp, 12 predicted proteins | sample SumtaG_FD_182806 | JGI IMG/M metagenome (GOLD analysis project Ga0209976, IMG submission 182806) | Deep subsurface microbial communities from Indian Ocean to uncover new lineages of life (NeLLi) - Sumatra_00157 metaG (SPAdes) (version 2) | ecosystem: Environmental > Aquatic > Marine > Oceanic >... | reverse complement strand
CATGTGTTCATCGAGTTCGAGCCGCTCCCCTTCCAGGACCCGAACCGGCCGACTGCTGATCCCGGTGCTGTTCAGCGCGCCACGCAGCTTGCTGCGTTGACGAAGCTGTCGTCCTGACCATGAGTGCCCCCACGAAGGTCAAGCTGTTCGAGACCATGGACATGGATCGCGGCACGATTTGCCGCCAAGGCGTCCATATGTACGGGGATGAACCGGGTGTCTACTTCCTGCGCAATGGGCTTGAGGTCGACTCGAAGCACGCGAAGGCGGTCGGCTTCGATGTTGACACTTTTCGCAAGCAACATGCTCTGGCTCTGAAGATCAAGAAGGCGACCCGCGAGGCTGAGATCGAGTTCGGTTTTCGAAAGGCTGAGATCGAGTCTGAGTATGTTGATCCGACCGAAGGCAAGAAGCTGGACTCGGAGTTGGTGATCGCTTACAGCACGAAGGGTGGATTCGCGCAGGAGACTGCGAGCTACATCATGAAGCACATGGGGAACACCCTGTGGACGGTGCAGGACAAGCGCGACGACCACAAGAAGATGATCGAGTCCTGCGAACGAGAAGACGCAATTGATTGGATGATCTCTCATGCGGAGGAAGACGAGAGCGTGAAGGCCGAAGAGAAGTCGGACGACTAGACGGGCGGTAGCGGCCCGCCGCACACCGAAAGGGGCGTTCCGCGCAATGGGACGCCCTTTCTGTTTTGGAAGATAGAGAGGCACGATGGCCACCACATTCGCACAGATCAAGGCTCGCGTGGCCCGTCTCGTGCTGGAAAACGGTGCGGATGTAACCACCGAGATCCCTCAGTACGTGCGTGACGCACAGGCCGAGATCGAGGATGACCGGACCCTGAAGGTTCTGGAGGCTGACTTCGAGACGACTCTTGCCTCCGGCGCAAGCACGCTCACCAAGCCGAGTGACTGGAACTCCATCCGCCTTGAGCCCTATCTGGTAGAGGCCGACTTCACCTCCACGAAGCTGTCGATGATTACAGAGAAGTTCGTCATTGCGAACCTTTCGACTACGGATACGGGCACTCCCAAGTATTGGCGCGAGATCAGCGATACGGCCTTCCGGGTCTATCCGATTGCAGACGATCAAGGCCCGTGGAGTGACGACTATAAGGTCAAGCTCCCGTACTGGAAGAGGCTGTCTGAGTTGACGGCTGATGCAGACACCAACTGGTTCTGTGACAACACAGAGAACTACCTCGTGTGGTTCGCTACGGCGTTGGCTTTGGAGTTGAACGACGATCCTCGCTTCATCCAATTCTTCGCACGAGCCAAGAGAGAGAAGGCACGGATTGCGGCGGCAGAGGCTCGTGGACGGATGCCTACGGGCTGGACTCTCAAGCCTGACAAGTCGAGCCGGATAGGGAGCCGCTAATGTCCTTCGATTGGGATGTCTCAAACCCCACAAACACGTTCACGGTCTCTGGCTACCCGACCAATGAACGGGCATTTAGAACGGATGCTCGTGGTGCTGTGGATGTCGAGCATGACGCAGAGGAAGGACGCCACACGTTCGGTAGAGGGAACACTGCTGCGAGGGACGCAATCAGCACTTGGTCCGATGGTGCGGTTTGGTGGAATACGGATCTAGTCTCGGGCGAGACGATTCTCCAAGTCTACAACGGGAGTTCGTGGCTCACGACTGAGTTCGGCCTTTTGGATGTGTCCCAGCCTTGGACTGCGATCCAGTCAGCGCCTTACGTCGCAATGGGCACCACGTCCAGCGCCCTGGACCTCGACTGGTCTGATGGACACTTCCAGAAGTTCACCATGACTGGAGACTTCACTCTCGGCGCAGGAACCAATAAGCCGGCGTCGAATCAAGGGGCAACGATCGTTCTGGAGCTGACGCAAGCCGCAGCCGGACCCCACACGCTCGCCTACAACGCAGAGTACAAGTTTCAGGCAGGAAGCACACCCACGTTGTCGACTGCGGAGGCCGCGATCGACCAACTCGTACTCACCCTCATGTCGGACGGCAACGTAGAACTGTCGGCCAAGATTGGGATTGCATAGTGCCGGTAGGGCTCATCACGAACAGCAGCGCAGGCGGATTCATTCGCAGGATCAGCGCCAACACGAGCAATGTTGACTTGCACGCTCTGTTCGGTAGCCCCAGCGTTGCGATCGAATACACGCTCATCATAACCGCTGCTGCCACTGTCAGTAGCTCAACGGCAGCCGGTGTCAGCATCGACGCAACTGGGTTCGATTCGTCCTCCGTAGGCGTGTGGGAGGTGGATGGAGACATTACCGGAGCCGGTGGTGATGGTGGTGACGGGGGTGGATTGGGCGGGTTCGGGGCCTTTGCTGGCGGTGGTGGCGGTGGTGGCGGCGGAGCAGTTGTAGGAACAGGCGGTTCTGGGCATGAGAGTGCGGACGATGGCGATGATGGAACGGCAACTGACGGCGGCGCAGGCGGCGCGAGCGTGGCAGACGCCGCAAGCAACCCACTAACCGGGGCTTTGGCGGGAGAGGCAGGAGGGGACGCTGTACAGATCAATCACCCCATTACGGTGACCCTATCTGGGACGATAGCTGGAGCAGGGGGAGGCGGTGGTGGATCGAACTGCAATCTAGTAGACGACACCCTTCCTGGCGGTGACGGTGGGGACCTTGGCGTGGCTGGGGATGAGTCAGGCGGACCCTTCTCTGCGGCGGGCGGCGCTGCCGGCTTCGCAGTTCGCTACTCGGAATCCGGTGACGCAACAATCACAGGCGGCACAGTGATAGGAACCGTAGGATGACCGCAAGTGCTCATACAGTCGCACCCGGACAACGACGGATTCGGTATCCGGATCTGACGGCGGGACTGTATCTGGACCGCACTGCTTCGCAGATCCCCGATGGGGGCATGAGCGATTGCAACAACGTCCGCATCGAGAGCGGGGCTGTCAGAAATGACCTACTCGGGTGGGGTGAACTGGGTGCGTTCGTAGGGCCTGCTGGGTTCGCCGTAAATGACGTCACGGTGTTGTCTGAGCACGTCGCAAGTGATGGGACACGCAAACTCATCGCGGGGACTCCTCAGCACCTCTTCGAGTGGGACGGGAGTGCGTTCAAGTTCCTGACTCCACGCTATTTCGCTGGGACAATTGACTCAATATCCGACGACACCATAACAGGCAGCGGCACCACATGGGATGCTAGCGGGATCAAGGTCGGGGATTGGATACGGAGCGGTGGTTCCAACAATAGAGACATGACGCTTCTGCCGAATACAACATGGTTCCAGATCACGGCAGTTACGGATGATACTCACCTTGAGGTCGATCATAGTGGGAATTTGGCTACAGGCGCTTACACGATCCTGAGAGTCTTCACTGCGACCACCGCCGAGATGTGGTCATCGGATATGTTCCGCGATGCGCCGTCCAACAAAGACCTCTGGATTGCGACCAATGGATCGGAGATCGTGAAGTGGGATGGGTCGGCCGATGTGGTCACTGAGCTTTCCCTTGGTTTCACATGCAAGATCGTCCGCTACTTCAAGAACACGATGTGGTACGCGAATCTCGTCATTAGCGGTAACACCTTCCCTGGCTCTGTGCGCACTTCAGCACTCACGGACCCTGAGAACGTGTCTACGCTTGAAGCGACTGAGATCAAGGTTTCCGACGAAAGCCCCCTGCTGGCACTAGAACGCCTCAGCGACTCAATGGCGTGCTACTCAGAGGAGTCGGTCAACGTCGTCCACTCTGTAGATGCCCCGGTATTCTGGAACATCACTACAGCGCTGCCTGACATTGGGATCATCGGAGAGCGAGCCGTCGTCAACTTCGGCAACTTCCATGAGTTCCTCTCTGAGGACCGAGCCTACAGATTCGACGGTGTGTCTCATGCGGAGATAGGCCGTCACGTAATGCGTCTGGCTATCAGGGGGATTGACCCGAATAGGCTAGAGAAGGCCATCGGGTTCATCGACACAGCCAGAGGAGAGATCATCTGGGTCATCCCGCTCACGTCTGATGGCGTCGGTGCCGGGGAGCCTCCCGTTTCTGCGTTCGTTGAGCACTATGACGAGGTGTCTGGAAGCAACCCCGTGCCCTACACAAAGAGGGACCTCCCTGCTGTGTCTATGGGCGAAAGCGTAGACTCTGCTACCAGCACCTTCGACGAGCTGGGCGACGGATTTAATGAATACGAAACCACCTTCGCAAACTTCAGTTCTGCAACCCCACTGCTTCTGTTCGGTAGCGATGACGCGCGAGTATACACGCTGAATACAAAGAGCACTGGGCTTCTGGCTTCGTCAAAGTTCCCTCTCACATCGGTTGCAAGGTTCGCCCGCAGGCCCGTTATCGACGGGGATAGAGCCGGTAGGGTCATCAGAATCGAGCCCGTGACACCCAAGATCGAAACGGCAATCCTCTACAATCTAGAGGTTGATGTCTACACTTCTGACCACGAAGATGGTGACTCCTCTTTGGTCGCGAGCGGAGAGTTTGACCTCACTCACGCCACTAGGCGCCATGTGTCAGTCGGCAAGCCGGGTCGCCATGTCGAGGTGGAGTTCAAAACAGGCGTCGGGAATCCAAATAAACGCCCGTTCTCCCTCTCCAGCTTTGCCATCATCGTATCACCTCTAGGGAGGCGGTAAGTGGACCCCGTAGCGCAGCCCGTCCAGCCGATCGGCATCGAAGGGAACCGGCCTCAAGCTGAGTTCCTCAGGGCACTGCTGCGCAATCTGCAAGCCTTCTGGAGCAAGGAGCTGCATAGGCTGAACCGCGTCCTTCCAAAGGATGGTACGGAGGCAATGACGGGGCCTCTGGAGTTGAAGACGTACACGGTGGCGACTCTGCCCACTGCAAGCGACTTCGGCGGGAGCGCGATCTACGTCTCCGATGGTGGCCCCGCGTGGTCGCGCGCCTTTGTCAGTAGCTCGTCCGATCAGGAGATACCTAACGCTACACCCACACTGCTCGTCTGGCAGACAGAGCATTATGACGACGGGGACTGGTTTGCTAGCTCTGGTGATGAGTTCTTCACTGTGCCGACAGGAGTCACGAGAGTGCGCCTGTCAGGCGGTGTGAACTGGGAGGCAGGAGGGGGGACGTTCAGGGTAGCCTCATTTACTCAGGAAGGTGCCGGCTTCGTCGGTGATTCCCTCAATACACACCAGCCGACTGCCGCTGCTTCTGGGGACTCCGATTCTTCCGTGTCACCTGTCGTCGATTGCAGCGCTGACGACGAGTTCAGGGTGACTGTTCTGCACAATGAAGGTGCCGCACTCGATGTTAAGTTCGGCAACCACACCTACTTCGGAATCGAAGCGGTGGAGTTCGCAGAGGGATACGGAGGCACGTTCCAGGGAAGCAATGGGACGCGATGGGTGCCGCTGGGATGAACGCCTTGAGAATCCACGACAGGGAAGTGATGGAGGCGGTTGTCGTTCAGGAGTTGTTCGTCAGTGCTTTCAAAGAGACTGATGATCTTGACGCTGAGCAGGTTTGGCATTGGTGCCGAGACCGCGTTGGCAAGACGAACGTAGCCGTGATCGTCGCACGCAATGAATCGTCAGACCTTGTAGGACTCGCCGTCGCGCACTACAGCCCGAGCGTTTGGTCTCCTGACCCTTGGGTACCGTATCTGTACTCAAACGGGGAGAAGCAGGTCGTGGATGCGCTTCTGGCTGAGATTCGGGTGTGGGGGCTCGGTCTCGGTCAGAAGCGTGTCCGATGGCACAACGGAGCTGGTATCAGCGATAAGGCTTACGTGAGATTCGTGAAGAAATATCTCGACGCAGCACCCGATGGGTCTGTGATCGTGGGCGAGTGGAAGGAGAACTAAATGGCCAGACGTAGACGCATCCAAAGACGTAGGATTAGGCCAAGATTCGATTTCTCTTCTCAGGAAGATGTCACTCCTGGTGAGTTCAAGAATCTTAGAGCGCCTGTGGCGGGTGGGCTTTCCAGCATCATCAGAAGCGAAGGTGGCCCGGCATTCCAAGGCCCGTTCACGGCGGATATCGGAGGGGCTGAGCAGCAGGCACTTCAGAATGTGCAGGGGTTCGCTGATCCCAGCTTGCTCCAGAGGCAGTCGGATGCGTTCCTTCAGAGCCAGATTGAAGGACGCGCACTCACTCCCGAAAGCAACCCCTTCCTTCAGCAGACAATCGAGGCTGCTACGAGGCCCCTGTTCAGAGCATTCGATGACCGAGAACTTCAGGAGAGGGCTCTGTTCGGCCGTGCTGGGCAGAAGCTTCAGGAGTCCAGCCCCTTCGCTCAAGCGCGATCGAGGGCCACTGAGGGCCTCCTGAGCGCAGTGGGGGACGTGTCTGGTCGTATCGCAGGAGAGAACTTCCAGAGGGGCCTCGACAGGCAGCAGCAGGCCGTCAATCAGGTACAGGCGCAGCAGACAGCTCGCTTCCAGCAGGCCAGAGGCATCCTCGAATCCTCGGCCCTTCCAAGGCTGATCGAACAGTTCGGCATCGACCAAGGCAAGCGTGAGTTCGACCGCAGGATGGCGATGATGCTCGCAGCGCTTCAGACAGGCGGGCAGCTCGGCTCTCCGACTCTCGCAACCAGCAGTGTCGAGGTTGGTGGGATAGACAAGATCTTGGCAGCACTCGGTGGTGGTGGTGGCGGCGGTGGTGGCGGAACTTAGGAGGGCGAACAATTGGCTCTTGATCTACTAGGGATTCGAGCAGAAGACGAACGCCGCAGGGCTCTCGTAGCTCAGCGTAATGCATTGGCTCGTCAGGTGGACCCTGAGGCCGAACAGACGCCTTTCAGGTCGGGCTTCAGTCGAGTTGGGGCGGCTATCCAGAACATCCCGTCGAACATACTGGGAACCCCTCGTGCACAGACTGAGTTCTCACCCTTCAGCCCCGGAGAAGGTCAGCAGGATGAGTTCGAGGCGTTGCGACCATTGCAGCAGGCAGCCCTGAACGCAGGGTCAAGCGAGGACTTCGCAGCCATCATACAGAACCCAGATCTGTTCCCGGACCCGGCGGCTCCTCAAGCCCTGGGTTTCGGGGAGAGCCTTCCGGGAAGGCCGAGTGAGAGGTTCAGGCAAGGCGTTTCGGTCGATCCGGGCGGACGTCAGTTTATCCCTGGCGAAGGAGGAGCGTTTAGTGCCCAAAGCCCCATCCTTAGCGGTGCCGAGAGGCTCACAAAGCTTGACCCTGGGCAGACGCTCGCCGCGACTCCAACTCAAGCCGCCGGTCAGACTCGGATAGTGGGCGAAGGAGTAAATCCGACGATAGCAAAGCTTGATCCGACCCGGTTCACGATTGACTCGCTGGCGAGATTCTCAGAGGGCGGGGGCAAGAACGTCAGAGTGCTACAAGAACGCGCAGAAGGTGAAGTGGTGGATCTGCCTACGGCAAAGTTCAAGGCTTCCCAAGAGGACAAGCTGAGATCTGCGTTCAATGCTGTAGCCAAGCCGTTCCAGAGTATATCTGGGAAGCTGAGGACGTTCATCGGCGCGTACCGTGGTGGAGCCGTCACAGAGGAAGTAAAAGGGCTGGTCGATTCAATGCCTAGCTCTGCGAGACTTGATGCGTCTCCTGCTGCCGACTTGGCAATGGTGTTCTCGTTCATGAAGGTGCTCGATGAAGAGTCTGTTGTCAGGGAGAGCGAGCAGCAGACTGTTCGGAACGCTAGGGCGATAGACGACCGATTGGGAAGCATCTTGGAGCGAATCTTTGGAGGCGAGACTCTCGCACCTGAGCAGCGCTCCGACTTGCTGCTGACCATGGCGAGTGTCTTCGGTGCCAAGTTCCAAGGTTACGATCAGGCGGTGACTCAGTACCGCGACGCTGCCGTCAGGAACAAGTTGGACCCTGACAATGTGGTGATCGACGTATTGCAGGACATCACGAGCTTTGTTCAGCAGACTTCTGCCGAGGCGCAGCCTGCCACGCAAGCCGCAGCGCCTACTGCCCCATCGGATGCTGCGATCACTGCTTCAGCCGCCGCCCTTGGCTTCAATGTCGATGACATGACAGACCAGCAGTTTGCTCAGGCAACGCAACATGCACAGGGTGCGCGATGACAACGCTGCAAGAACATCTAACTGCACGAGGCTCTGGTGATGACACTGGAACTTCTCTCAGCGCTAGGCTGGCTTCTCGTAAGCAGTTGCCCACTCCTACAGCAGAGGCTCAGTTTGGTGGCGTAGTGCCTCGAGAGTTCACGACCCCTGTTGGGTTCGGTGGGCCGCAGTTGGCAGCGCAGGAGCAGCCGGGTTTCGGAGAGCAGGTAGAAGGCTTTCTGTCTGATCCAGTAGTGCAGAGGCTTGGGATCGAGACTGCTGGGGCGGTAGGCGGAGGGCTTCTCGGTAGCGTACCCGGAGCTATCGTAGGCACCTTCCTTGGCTCTCTGGCATCTGAGGCTGTAGACCCATCAGAACGCCCGTTCAGGCAAGCACGCAACACAGCATTCTTGGAGGGCATCGCCGAGAAGGCTGGGGGCGGCATCTCGGCCTTGAATCTGCTTAGAAAGCAGAGGAAACAAAGCAAGGTCTCCGAGAAGCTGGTGCCTGGTGGCAGAGAGGCGATCGAACAACTCAGCGCGTCTGGCGTTGTCCTGCCTCCGGGTCAACCATCTAAGAGAACAGGCATTGATATTTTGCAGAAGGTGACTGAAGAGGCGATTTTCGGTGGAGGAACAATACGCAAGGCTCGTGAGGTCGCTGAGGTTCAGGCAAAAAGAGACATTGATGACTTCGTAGGTACCTTCATTGCCCAAGGCGGCAGGGAGGGCGTAGGCGAGCTTGCAGAGACGGCTGCGACAAACAGCCGCCAGATCTGGAAGGAACGTGTTAGCGCTGCGTATGCTCCCGTAGATGCCATAGCTGGAGCCCGCGTCCAGTCGGGAGCCATTCTCGAACGAGCCAATGACGTGCTGCGGAAAGCACGGCGCGGTGTACGCAATCCAGAGGCCATAGCCTTCATCGAAGACATCATATCGAAGCTCGGGAAGTCCGCCAAAGAGGTGGGCACAGGCGTGTTTGATGCGGCAGGTAACGAGGTCAAGCGGACGATTCCCGCTGACTTCTCTCTGTCATTTGTAGAGGCGGGCGATCTACTCAGCGATCTCCTCAGTGTGACTCGTAGCGCAACAGATCCTGTAGGTAGTGCCAGAGAGGTTGCTGCGAAGCGGCTTGCACCTGTGTTTGATGAAGCAATGGAGGCTGCAGCTGCGAGCCTTCCAGATGCTGCCGCAAAGGGCCTTTGGCGTAAAGCACGCAAACTGCAACGTGAGGGCGCAGAAGTCCACAACACCAAGGTAATGAGAAGCCTCGCACGCCAAGAGCCAGAGACGTTCTTCCAGACTTCCGTCAGGGCGATGCGTCCAGGAACGATAAGGAACGTCCGTGCTGCGATCAACGACCCTATTGTTTGGCGGCAGATACAGGGTCAATGGATGATGGATCTTCTAGCAGCATCAAGGAAGGTCGGTTCTGAACTACCTCAAGGTGCAACGGCGATCAGCAAAATTGACAAATTTGGCGAAGAGGCACTCAAGGAGTTGATCCCGGACAAGGGTCAGAGGTCGACGTTCAGAAGGCTTGCCAAGACCCTAGAGATCGCTCAGGCACCCGTCGGGAAGAACATCCCTGGCGGCGTCTTCATCCAATTGCAACAGGCATCTGCCCTGCTAGGTGGATGGCAACTGGTAACTGGGGATCTTGATCCTGGCGAGGCTTTGGGAATCGGCACGATACTAATCGGGCCTGTAGTCGCTGCCAATCTGCTCGTCAATCCCAGGTTTGCTCGCTGGGTAACACTCGGCTCGAAAGCGAAGCCTGGTTCAAAGAGGTTCGCCGAGGCCCTTGCTGGCGTTTCTTCCTTGGTTGCGCAGGAAACAAGCAGAGTGAATGCAAGGCGTAAGGCCAGAGAAGAACGACAGCGCAATACTGACGGACTACCGGAGCAGCGCTTGGCTGCACCAACCGCCATCCCGTAGGAGGAACCATGAGATTCATCATACCGATCATCGCACTTTCATTCCTTGCCGGCCCTGCATTCGCAGATGACTTCTGGCTGAATCCTCGAGAGAGCACCAGCGTTGTCCATAACGTCCCGAGCCCGAGGCCCGGCAAAAACGTCTCTGAGTACACGCCGACCACCACCACGGGCAATACTCGCTCGCCTACGCTGGAACTCAGCAAATGTGAGTCGATCCTGATTACCGTCTACGGGTCTACTCTGACCGGCACAATTCAGATGTGCGACGACCCGTATGTGTTCGGCAGGGCTCTCAGCACGTCAGAGTGCCAGAACATGACACTGACTGCCCTGGACGCCGCAACCAACACAGGCATCCAGATTGACGTGCTGCCTGCGTTCATGAGGTTAGTCGTCACCAACGCTGACAGCGCACAACACTTCCAGGTTGTCTGCAACGGCAGCAAAAAGTAGGAGTCAAAGATGCTCAACAGACTGACGGCGCTATTCGTGTCTGTGGCTGCGCTTATTGCGGTGTCAGTGGTCCTGTCGCCACACGCTTACGCAGGAGGGCTCAACGTCCTTCCCTCTGACAGCTTGGCCGGTGGTGGGTCTGGAGACATCTATTGGTTCCAGAACTTCGGTGCGCAGGCCACAAGTTGGCCGACGACTGACAAGTGCCTACATGCAACGGGCGGAGCGTCGTCTTACCGATCTTGCGCCGCAGGCGACCCGCCGGACTCCCGCGTACCCATGGCCTATACGGGGCAAATCTTCATCCGCTACATGACATGCGGCCCCGTCAGGGACCACACCCTGTGGGACGGAGGGTCCAAGTCCTTGACCCTCTCGTTGTTCGAGGTCCAGGGGAGTGACACTGAAGCCAATTTTGTACGCAACCAGATTGGCGGCACCCTTAATTTCACTGAGAGCGATGGCGTTGGAGTGACAAAGAATCTGCCGATCAACGCTTCGACGACCATTGAGAACGGTCAGCTATCCGTCAAGTTCTCCGCAGTCAGTGCGGCCCCATCAACGCAGTTAGGCAATGGATTCGTATGCACCGTAGCCATAATAGAGTAGGGCTTCTCTGCGCACTCCTGACGCTGTGGGCTCTCCCTGCCCATGCAGATCCTCCCAACATCATCTTGGTGGTGTTCGATGACGCGACTGCGTGCTGGTTTGGCGATTACACCACAGACGCAGCGACCTCTGCGTTCTGCTCTGAAGCCTACGAGACGCCAACAATGGACGCGCTAGCAGACAGTGGAGTGATGGTACCTGTCGCATGGGCTCAGCCTGTCTGCTCGCCCTTCCGTGCATCAATGATGACTGGGACGAATCCGAGAGAGCACGGTGTGGGGACCGCTGCCGACATCCAAGACTTCAGCAATAAGCCCTCGCTCAGTGCTGCAAGGCCGAACCTTGCGAGATCACTAGAGGCCGGCGGCTACACCACCTACCTGTATGG
>Ga0209976_10002121_pt1 | contig 11383 bp, 9 predicted proteins | sample SumtaG_FD_182806 | JGI IMG/M metagenome (GOLD analysis project Ga0209976, IMG submission 182806) | Deep subsurface microbial communities from Indian Ocean to uncover new lineages of life (NeLLi) - Sumatra_00157 metaG (SPAdes) (version 2) | ecosystem: Environmental > Aquatic > Marine > Oceanic >... | reverse complement strand
AGCCAGAGATACAAACCAAAAAGTTAACTCTTTGGTTTGTATCTCTGGCTCATTTAATACCTCCCAATATTTAATTGGATATATGAGACCTGGCATATCATTTAAGCCATCACCATCATAGCGTTCAACAAGATTTTTTACAAAATTTGAGTAAGCTGCCATATCACAAGGCTTGCATCTATAAATCGGCAGTTTATCCGGTGGTCCCGGCGGTAATCCTTCGAATCCGTAACCACGGCACACCTCTAGGGAGTGGCAACTTTTTTGATCCCAGTCAGCAAAAGGCCAGATGGTGGCAATAATATTAAAGTTAAAACCTTGAGATTTTTTAATATAATTATCCGAAAAACTCCAGCTATATTCGCCATTATCTTTTTGGAGTTCGTCCCAGATAAATGGGCCAGGATGAGGTCTTTCCCAATGTACATTTATATTTTGCGCTTCAGGATAGCTATGTTGAGGATGCATAAATCCAAAATGAGAACTTTCTGTTACGGGCATTTTGAATATCTCAACCAATTCTTTTTCATCTACCGGAAGAGACTCGGTTTCTTTTCCCGCTCTTTCTTCTTCTGTTTTTTGTTCTTCAGGAGCAGTAATATTTTTCCAGATCAAAAATCCTCCTACGCCTAAGCCAATTAAAATTATTAAAATAATTAAAACTTTAGTTTTCATTTCTTTATTATACCAAAGAAATCGCCAAAAAGGCGATCTGTATCCGTTTCGGTCGCCCAATCACCTCAGGCCCATCGGTCTAGAACCTCCGCGGGCTGGACGATGTTCGAACCTGTTTTATGAGTGTTTTGGAATAAAATACTCAATCAAAAGGGTTCTCTATTAGTTTTTCAAACGGCATCTGCTCTTTTAAGATTCCAATAGATATGCCGTAGTCTCTCGCCTCATTAATTTTGGTTAAATCATTTGATGAAAGATTAAACACTTTATCTTTAAATACAACTATCATTTCATTATCTTTACATATGTGGAGATAATAGGAGTTTTTAATTGATTGCTGAGCTGTTTTAACAAATTCATCTAATTTTGAATCGTCTAATTCTATAGAGTGAAGTGTAAAAACCCCCTTTTCTTCTTCCTCTTCAAGGGCAGTTTTTTTTGATTGAACAACTCTAACTAAAGCTAATAATAATTTATCAGTTAAACTTTCTTCAATAATGACGCCTTTCCACATTAGTCAATTATACCAAAAACCCGAGAAACAATCTCGGGCTAAGTCAGGGTCCCATACGGGACGCATTTAGAACTATTGACTGGGGTGAAATCAAGGAGAAATTAGTAAATTTAGAGTCTATTTTGGCAAGGATCTAAATAAAAAAAGAGGGATGTTTGTTATCCCTCGAACGAAAGCCTGAATTAAAAAGGAAGACCCTTTAACTCTTTTATTTATTAAGTATATTCAGTATTTCTGAAATGTTGCCTTCGACTTCGATACCTGTAACATCGCCCCTGATACCTGTAACATAGCCTCCGATACCTGTAACATAGCCTCTGAGACCTGTAACATCGCCTCTGAGACCTGTAACATCGCCTTTGATCCTTGTAACATCGCCTCTGATCCTTGTAACATCGCCTCTGATATTTGAAACATTGCCTTCGATATTTGAAACATCGCCTCTGATACTTGAAACATTGCCTTCGATATTTGAAACATCGCCTTCGATCCTTGAAACATCGCCACTTATCTCTTTCGCATTACCCCACAGGTTGCCATTATTATCATTATAATTATCATATATGTTTCCAGTGTTGCTATATATATTTTCAATGTTTACAAATTCTCTTTTTTTTATAATACTTAGTTGTCTTTTTATTCTTTCTTTCATTTTTGCATCCATTATTTTCTACCTCTTTTATTTAATTTCTTTTAATTATTCAATTGTTAATATCATAATAAATCATAAAAACAAGAATTTGTCAAACCAAAAACCCGAGAAACAATCTCGGGCTTCAACTTGGTGGTCTACTGGACGATGTTCGGACCTGTTTCTTGGAGAATTATAGGGTTATGGTGCCTGCAGGACGATGTTAGAAGCTATTTTGCAGATAATTTTTAACCTCAGAGCCTGTTTAGACTTTTAAGATAAAATTTATTTGCGGAAAGATATGAAAGAGTAAGAATTGCGGCCAAAATAAAACTTACTTGGAAAAATTGTTCAATAGAAAAAACCCGAGAAAGTAACATTAAAGCTGGCAGAAAAAGAACTCGAGCAATATTGTAAAGTATTTCTTGAGCAAAAATAAATACTCCTGGAACAGAAACTGATTTTGCAATTTTACAATATAAGCTTCTCCATGAAACCATAAGAGATGAATCGAAAATATTTCCTCCAATATGACTGCCGACAATTAAGAGAGGATTAACTAAGAATAATCTCATAGCCCATATAACAGAAAGGAAGTTAGAGCTAAAAGCAAGCGTCTTTTTTCTTCTGCCAGTATCTGATAGAAAGCCTGCAAAATAGGCAGCAATTGCACTTATAAATATCCCCAAAGACATTATCCCTCCAAAAAGTTGAATGCTGCCAACAGTTAAAAAGATAAATAGCGGCCATAAAATTCGAGCAATCATAGTCTCTGCTCCGTAACCAAGCGCAACCACATTAAAGGGCCTTAAGTCTTTATCTCTTAAAAGGCTAAAAATTGATTGGCTGTTCAATTTTGTTGGGAACTTACGTTTTGAAACAAAAAAGAGGGGCAAAACAGCTAAAAACAAAATAGAGCTTCCAATAATAAAGTTAAATTTAAAACCCAAAGAACCAATAATTAATCCTCCTATGAGGGGAGCGGAAAATTGAAACAATTTTCTAATCACATCTTGTGCTCCCAATTCTTGGCCAATATATTCACCATTAACAGCACCTGTGAAATTAAGATGGTAGCCGATATTGAACAAAATCATGTGTATCGCCATAAATGGGGGTAGCACGTAAAAAACGAAGAGGAAATTCGGTATTATGCTCAATCCTAAATAATAAACTATTATAAATGGAACGCTCAAAAACAACATCATCTCATCGCTAGTTTTTCTCAATAATGGAATTATAAAAAAAGCTAAGAAAACAAAAAATAAGGAAATGAGAAAATAAAAGAATAGAATTTTCCAAAGAGGAAATCCTAATTTCCAGAAATAAATTGGAACAAAAATATTAATAAGCCCTCTAGCAAAACGAGATAAGCCTAAAGTTAAATAAAGAAAGTTTATTTCTTTGCTTCCAAAAAAATGGGCGTGGAGAATATTAAATTTCATATTATTTTATTACTCTACCAAAAAATCGCCTCGGAGGCGATCTTTGCCAGGGTGGCTAACGGGATTCGAACCCCTCTCGGTCTCTCGAAAGCCTCACAGCTTGGCTCCGCATCGTGGACGACGTTAGAACCAGGATTATGGTTGAAAATAAGGTCTCCGTGCCTAATTTAGCCTCTAATGGACGAGGTTAGGGCCTGTTTTGTTCGGGTTTATTCTTAGCAAATCTAGTTGTCAATATGGGTCCTATTATCATTGCGACTATTGCCCCTATTATTACTCTGGGTATTATAAAAAAAATCACTGAGACCAAACTGCTATCTGATGGAGGTGATTCCAGAATCGTAAATATCCCGAAACCGATTACGGCAATTAATCCTCCGAGAAATCCTCCGATAATTCCCCATCTTAACCGATTGTTTAATTTATTCATACTTTTATAACTGACAAGTTTTTTTCTAATTTTATTCTATCAAAAAACCGCCTGATTGGCGATTAATTAGGGTACTTTAGTCTCGAATAAAGTTCGATGTCCAATCGGGGTACGGCAATCTTTTTCTCGAACTTTTCCCAAAAATATGAGGCAAATCGGTCTCTCGAAAGCCTCACAACTTGGCTCTGGCGGCAGGACTCGAACTAATTAAAAAAATAAAAAAAAAGAAAGGGGATACCTTTCTTTGGGGAATTCTGCCTCTTTTCATAAGTGAGTTCGAGAAGAACTCGGATTGGGAAATTAGGGGATATTACGGTGAAATTGTCTGGTGAACAATTTATGAGAAGCAGGATTCATTTTTAAACGAGAGCAGAATTTTAGGGTTGGGGTTTTTATTTTTTTTTGCCGAATTTTATCCGTGGAGGAATAAATTATGGCTAAAATATAACTCTAAAAGTTTAAAAAAATCAACTTTCCTAATCTGCCTCGTTTTTATTTTTTAAAGTCCTATACCATTTTACAAATTAGGGAGAGTTTAATCCCTTTAGGATTAAAAGAGGGCGAAATCCAATGTTCGGCTTAGCCAAGAAACTTTAAAAAAGAGGTTCCTTTTTTTTGATGTAAATTTCATTTTCGGCTAGACCAATGCATTTTTTGCATGGTAAAGGACTTTGCCTGTTTTATATTATTCCTTTAAAGATTAATGTCAAGATTTTTGGAGAGAAAAAAATAGGGAATAACTATTATAGTTTTCCCAATTTGTATTTATTATTGTTTTTTATTTTTTGTAAACTTTCTATATAATTAGTGAGAATCTTTATCTCTTTTTCTCTCTCTTCGATTTTCTCATCATATTCAAGAGATAAAGGTAATTTTTCAAGATCTTTTTTATCTATTATTAGATTATTTTTTCTCCTATAAAGTTTCCTTAAGGAGTCATCAATCTTATAATCTCTTTTGGGTTTTAAAAATTGTGAATTTCTCAATTCAGTATTTGGCATTCCATCAATCTTATAATTTCTTTTAGATTTTGAAAATTGTGAATTTCTCAATTTAATATTTGGCATTCTCACTCCCTCTTTAATTTTTAATTTACATACTATATTATTTAATTTTACAATAATTAAGATTTTAGTTAAAATTAGTTTTACACAGTATTTTGACCTTGAACATTATTTTTGTTATAGTTTTTAAATTACTTATTTTATTATGGAAGAAAATAATTTTAATAAAAATTATTTAATTGAAATTACAAATAAACTTTACCGTTTAACTTTGCTTTTTCCAAAGAAAGAACCTTTGAGATATAAAATGAGAGAATTGGCTGATGAGGTTTTGGCTAATTTTGTCTCACTTCCTCAAGAAGACAGAGAGTCTTTTAAAATTACGATCATTAAAAGCTCCGATAGAGCGCTTGAGATTATTGATGGTTTTTTTGATGTTGCTAAATCCCAAAATTGGGTCAATCCCGTTGATATGTTGAACCTTCAAAGAGAGTATAGTAGAATAAGGCAAGAATTAATAAAGCTTAGAAAAGAAGAAAAGGTTCAAAAAGAAGAAATAGAAAAGGAATCTATAGAGCTTTCTGTTTTGGAAAAAGAAGAAGAAAAGCCAATATCAGAGAGACAGAAGAGAATCCTGAAAGTTTTAAGAGATAGGGGAAAGATGCAGGTTGGGGAAGTAAAGGATATTTTTTCAGAAGTTAGTAAAAGAACGCTCAGGAGAGATTTCAGGAGTTTATTAAAGTATGGATTGGTAGAAAAGATGGGGGAGAAAAACAACACTTTTTACCAGGTTAAAGATAGGACAGAGTCAGTAGGGGTAGGACAAATATAGGACAAATAGATTTTTACTGTTTGTCCGAGCGTATGTCCTAATGTCTACATCTTTTTAAGGCGAATTTTTAAACTTTTTATGGCTAATCCTCGAGAGAAATTTAGTAAAATATACGATAAGTATATAGATAAAATCTATCGCTTTGTTTTTTTAAAGGTAAGCTCTCAAGAAATAGCTGAAGATTTGACTTCTGAAGTCTTTTTGAAAACTTGGAGATTTTTTAAAGAAAAAGGCCAAGAAATTGAGAATATTCAGGCCTTTTTATATAGAACTGCCAGAAACTTAGTTACTGACCACTATAGGCAAAAAGGCAGAATTCGTATTGTTTCTATCAATAATCCTCTTATTATTGATCCAAGACAGGACCTAGAAAGAGACTCTGAGCTTAATTCAGACATAGAAGTTATTAAAATGGTTATGTCCGACCTAAAAGATGATTATCAGAACGTTCTTATTATGCATTATTTAGATGACCTATCAATTGATGAAATATCAGAGCTTTTAGGCAAGACGAATGGCGCTACTCGAGTTTTGGTTCACAGAGCTTTAAAATCTTTAAAAAAGGCCTTAAAAGACAAAGTAGAAGAAGTGTAACAAAACCCTTCTTGTTTCGTCATAATATTAAGATAAGCCTAAAATAGGCTTTTTTATAGATTTGAGCAAACAGGTAGCTTCGCAATTGAGACTATGACTGAAACCCAAATTATAAAAAAAATCAAAAAACTAAAAGCTATTAAGCCCAGAAGCGACTGGGTTTTGTTGAATAAAAGACAGATTTTAGGAGAAGAAAGAAGGATTGAAATATTCCCATTTTTAAGACCAGTTTATGCTGGTTTGTTTTGTTTATTGTTTTTGGTAGGTCTGTTTGAATTTTCCCAGGAATCTTTACCAGGTGATTCTCTATATTACTTGAAGAAGATTACTGAGAAAAGTCAAATAATTTTCTCTTCTGAAGAGGAAAAACCAAGAATAAAATTAGAGTTAGTTAACAAAAGATTAGAGGAGTTAGATCAAATTGTTCAGGAAAATGAAGTAAGGAAGTTAGCTTCAGCCTTAAAAGAATATCGGGCAAGTGTTTCTGAGGTTGATAATAAGAATTTAATAAGAGCTATGACTACCACGTCTGACTGGATGATTGTAAAAGAAATTATTAAAAATGAGGAACAATTACAAACAGAATACGGAGTAGTATTAGGAGAAGTATCAAAAGAGGAATCAGGATTCATTCCCCTTAGAGAACAAGTTAAGCAAGAGGTTGAGAGATCAATTGAAGATTTGAAAGAAAGAAGTCTAAATGAAGAAGATAGAGCGTTATTGGAGGAGGCAAAGGAGTACTATGAAGAAGGAGATTATAATAAAGCTTGGGAAAAGATATCAGATTTAAGCCAGAAACGAGTATTGACTGAATAGTTTTCCACAGGTATTTTTCGTAAAACGTGCTATCATAATTAACGAGAGTCGCAAAGCTCGTGACTAGTAGCTAAGGTCGCGAGATTCCCTCGTAGATGGGACTCCTTTTGGCGTTCTGTTTATTGGGATAATGGTCGACGCGACAGAAGTAATAAATTAAAAAAATAATATAAATTAAAAAACAGAAAAGATTAAAAAAATGACTAAAATTATAAAGAAAAGTGTAGCGATTATTACTGCTTTGACTATTTGGGCTTCAGTTGCAGGTCCTGCCCTAGCTTTAACAGCTGCGGAATTACAGGTACAAATTGATGCTTTGATGGCTCAATTAGCTACATTGCAAGTTCAGCTAGGAGCACTTCAGGGCACAGGAACCGGAGCCGTCACATGTACTATTGCTAGCTTTACCCGAGCCCTTAAACAGGGAATGTCAGGCGACGATGTTAAGTGTCTGCAGATTGTTTTAAACTCAGACGCTGCCACAAAGTTAGCTGATTCAGGGGTAGGTTCTTCAGGAAACGAAACTATGTACTTTGGTCCTTTAACCAAAGCTGCAGTAATTAAGTTCCAGGAGAAATACGCTAGTGAGATTTTAGCTTCTTGGGGTCTAACCTCAGGAACTGGTTTTGTTGGTTCAACAACCAGAGCAAAGCTTGATACATTCTTGACAGGCGGTGGTGTAGTAACCCCTCCTGACGACGGTGAAGTTGGTACAGCAGCTACTGTTAGTTTAGCTTCTGATACACCAATTGCTGGTTCAGTAGCTTTGAATGCTCAAGACGTGATATTTACCAAGTTAAAGTTTACCGCAGGAGCAGACGCTTATACCGTTACCCAGATCGTAATTGCAAGGGGCGGAGTTTCAGCTGATCTTGATGTTGTGTCCATGGGGATATACGATGGAGCAACTCGCTTAGGCTCACTTCAAGCCTTGAACACCAATACTCATAAATCAACCTTTTCTAGTCTTTCATGGGAAGTCCCATCTTATGGTGTAAAATACTTGACCATAAAAGTCAGTATTGCTCCTTCTGGTACAGCTACTGTAGGAGATTCAATTCAAATAGGAATTGCTTCTGCTTCAGAAATTACAGCTACTGTAGCTTTATCTGGAACTTTCCCAATGATGGGTAGTGCAAAAACCTTGGCTGGAATTTCAGTAGGAGAACTTTGGGTTGCAGCACAAGGCACTCCAGCTGCTAATACTAATATGTTGTCTGGAGCTGTTGAACAAGAGATTGCTTGTTGGAGATTTTCAGCTTCCACAACTGAAGGATTTAATATTAACTCAATTACAGTCTCCAATATTGGTAATGCCAGTAGGGGCGATGTGAGTAATATAGTCCTTAAGGTTGCAGGAACTCAGATTGGTTCAACCGTTGCTGAGTTTGATATTTCAAACCAGGCACTGTTTGACCTTTCTTCGGACGCCTTAGAGGTTTTAGCTGGTGGTGCAAAGAGAATATGTGCTTCTGCTGATATTGCTGCTGGAATTTGGACCGCAAGAACACTAATATTTGAGATTACTCAGTACACTGATGTAGTAGCTTATGGAACTAATTCTGGCGGAGCAGTTACTATTGGTTATGATGATGACACTGCTTTTTCCAGGCAGGCTGGTGAAATAATGACTGTTGGTCAGGGTACTTTAGGTGTAGCTTTAGATGCTGCTGAGAATCCTTCTGGTCAAAACTATGTTAAGGGAACCACAAACAGATTAATTATTGCTGTAAAGTTCTCTACTGCTTCTACAGAAGGAGTGAGGGTGACTAAGCTTAGATTCACCTTAGACGGAGTTGCTACTGATATTTCCAACATCACTCTGTGGGATGGAAGTACTCAGATTGCAGGTCCTGCTTCAGTTATTGGTTCTTATGTGACTTTCGGGGCCAATACTATTGGTTGGGATACATCTGGATTATTTGATATGCAGCCATCAACCAATAAGACTCTTTTGGTTAAGGCTGATATTCCAACTGGAGCTAGTGCAGACAATGAAATTTTCTTAACTCTTGCAGCAGCTGCTGATGTTTGGGCTGACGGTTTAGGCTCACAGTATGATATACCTTCATTAAGTATCACAGTAACCAGTGTTACTGGCAGTACTCACACCATATCAGGTTACGGTGGTTTGGCAGTTTCTTTAGCTAGCAACAGCCCAGCTGCCCAGACTTATGTTAAGGGTTCAACTGAAAAAGTTTTTGCCAAGATCAACATAACAGCTGGTTCTGGTGAAGATATTGTTGTTAGTGCAATTACAATCAGATGTTATCGCTCTGATGACACTGCGAATGTTTGTGTAACTGGTGACACCAGTAATGTTAAGTTAATGAAATCAGACGGAACTCAGTACGGCTTAACACAGGCCAGTGTGGCAGCTTCTGCTTCCTTTAGCGGAAATAATTTAACTGTTCTAGCTGCCCAGACTGAGACCTTAAGCGTAGTAGCTGATGTTCCTACAGCCAGTAATGCCACTTCTGCTCATTGGGATCTTCCAGGAGCTGGAGACGTTATTGATGATATTACTTCAGAGGGTGTTTCTTCTGGAGCTACCTTTGATGAGACAGGTTCTGCTAGTGGTAAGTCAATGAGTTTTGGACAGGGTTCACTTACTATTTCAGCTGCTGCCACGCCAGGTGACCGAACCTTAATTATTGGAGCTTCTGAAGTTCCTTTTGTTGGCTTGGTTATGACAGCTGGTACAGGTGAAAACATCAGGATAACCAGGATTGTATTAAAGAGAAGTATTGCAGCTAGTGGTGCTGCAGCTGATATATCCAATATTGCCCTTTGGGAGGGAACTACCAGATTAACAGTTAAGAAAGGATGGGATACAGCTGAGACCACAGAAATTACCTTTACTGCATCTGATTTCTTGAATTCATCAGGAATTGATATTATCAAAGGTCAGCAAAAGACAATTACCCCTAAAGGTGATATTCCTTCAACCGCAACAGATGCTCACGAAGTTGCTTTAGGTATTGCCACTTCCAGTGACCCTGGTAGTAGTACTACTACTGAAGTGACTATTGTTGGATTGTCTTCTAACACAAATCCAGATCCTATTCTTGTTAAGGCAGCTACTACTTTAGAAGGTGTTAACTACAGTTCAGAAACTACAGCTGATGCCAATGTCCATCTTGTGACTTTAGCCACAGCCGGTATTCTGACTTTAGCCAGGAGTGCTGATACTCCTCTTGAACAGATTCAATCTGTAAGTATAGAGGGAGTACAAGTTCCAGGCGTTTCCTTCTTAAAGACCTACTTAAAGTCAACTCTAGAATTAATTGATATGAAATCAATTACTATAGAGAGAAAGGGTGGTGCATACAGTCGTGACGATGACTTTGCTTCCATTTCCATCTATGATGGAGATGGCAATCTTATTGCCGCGCCTCAGTCTTTAAGCAATGCATCAACTACCTTTAATTTGGTGCCTGATGACGGCGATGGAGTTTGGGAGCAGGGTGAATACTGGAGAATTCCAACTGTTGGGATAAAGAACCTTATTGTAAAGGCAACCTTGAATGGTATCAAGGGTTATTACGGTGATGGTTCACAGACAGGGGACGTTCCTACACTCTGTGTTGACAACACGACAGCTGAAGGAGTGAATTCTGGTTCAACACCACAATCTGGTTCAGGAGTTCCAAGTTCAGCTATTTGTAGTAATGTTCAGGTGATGAGGCAAGGTCAACCTACTATTGCTTTGGCTTCGCCAACTTCTGGAACTTACGGAGCTGGAACCAAGGAATTAATCAGATGGACAGTATCAGCAGACGCCCTGAGTAGCATTAAATGGAAGAAAGTTATCTTTGATATCTCAGGTGGTGTTGTTATCGGAACTGATACCTATACAGTTGGTGTTAGTCCTGCTGTAGCGAATTCAGAAGCAGCTGTTTGTATGGCCACAACCACTACTTGGGGTGATGCTATATGTACTCAGTTGATAGCCACTACTTCAATGCAGATTTGGGATGTTAATACCAATACCCAGGTTACTGCTTCAAGTACCGTTGACTTCACGGTTGACCAGCAAACCTCAACAGGAACAGCTAGAGTAGCTTTTGTAGTTGCTACTGAAGAGGAAGTCGCTGCAGGTGGTACCAAGACCTATAAGTTGCTTGGTAATATCCTGAGAGACGGTATTGCTGGTAGTGCCATGACGACCAAAATTAATACAAGGTCCACAGCTACTACAACAGATGCTTATGAAGCTGTTGCAGCTACTGCAGGTACCTTTGTTTGGTCAGATAATTCAGGCGCTAGCGCCGGTGCTCACTCTTCAATGAGTGCTGATTGGACTCACGACTACAAAGTTTCTGGTTTACCAACTGCTACAAAGAGTTTAGCGAAGTAGATTTTTCGAGTTAGAAATCATCTCACCTTTCCTTGTGAGGTAAAAGAGCCACCCTTTGGGGTGGCTCTTTGTTTCAATAATT
>Ga0209976_10002120_pt1 | contig 11386 bp, 15 predicted proteins | sample SumtaG_FD_182806 | JGI IMG/M metagenome (GOLD analysis project Ga0209976, IMG submission 182806) | Deep subsurface microbial communities from Indian Ocean to uncover new lineages of life (NeLLi) - Sumatra_00157 metaG (SPAdes) (version 2) | ecosystem: Environmental > Aquatic > Marine > Oceanic >... | reverse complement strand
TCTGGGGTACTTCGTTTCACTTAGTGTGTTTACACCGAGGAACGAAGTGACGAGGTGGCTGTAGCTCAGTGGTAGAGCGCCTACCTGTGGAGTAGGAGGTCGCGGGTTCAATACCCGTCAGCCACCCCAATATAGATTTTGAGACGACAGGTTGTCACTATTTTGCACAGCATGGGCAAAATCTGCGGGTTCGAACCTAATTTTATAGGTCTTGATCGCTTTTCTAATCACTTCAAAGGGTCCTTGTGGAGTTACCTCGAGTTGTTTATCTTTTATCTTTAGGTACGAACCGACAGTCCTCATAATTGATTTTTTAGTGTCCATATCACCATTTTGAAACTTCTCTGCAGCGATAGCGGCAAAGTTAAACACACCCACTGCAAGATCTCTCCACTTTTCACTGTTTTTTCCAATATCCTCAAGTTTTTCATACGCTTGATCACGTTCTTTTGATAAACCTTTCTTCTTCTCAGCATATTCATAGTCCGATAATATGCTCCCATCACTGTTATCAGGGGATATTTTCAAATTAAAGAGGTTTTCAATCCTCTTATTAACGTTTTCGCAAATGATTTCTTGAGCTCTTTGCTCGGCCTTAATTAATTTGTTCTGCTTTTGCCCCATTTTATTAATGATATCTATCGCCCAGTCAACAAAATTTTGAGAGACTGTGATGGTTTCCAGAAAGTTAACAAACTGCTGTTCTAACTCTTCGGCCCTAATAAAAGGCTGTGAACATTTCTTCGTTTTATGGTGTTTGCTACACCTGTAGTAAGTAAAACGCTGTTTAGTCCCGTTTTTATACACCTTTACATGAGTTTCCCCAACAACAGCCATCTCACACTCTCCGCACTTCATTAGACCACTTAAGAAATCATGGCGGATCTTCCTAGGCCTACTCCGTCCGGATATGATCTCTTGAATTAATTGAAACTCTTGATCTGTTAACATTCTTTTATGTGAACCTTGATATTCTTTTCCGGCGTATATAAATTTTTTGATGTAAAAAGGGTTTTTCAACTGTTTATTAAGCTGGGTTTTGCACACTTTACTACCCCTAGAATTACGTAACCCCATGCCGTTTGCTTTTATGCATAATCGGGCAACACTATAATTTCCAGTCATTGCCAATTCAAGCAGCTTTCTCATTAAAGGGAAATAAACAGGATGGGGCGAAATATCCTTTTCACCTTTCTTTTTATTTTTGTTATTTATATAACCAGGCGGGGCTAAGCCAGGAAAGTGCCCCTTTTTGAGCTTAGACTCAATTCCTCGTCTAGTATCTTCCCTCAAGTCCCGAATAAACCGACTGGCCTGAGCGCCTTCTACAGCCATCATAAAGTCAGAGTCTGTCTCGGTATAAGTTTTGGAGGGGGTAACAATTTTCTTTATAGTTCCATTTTGTAAAAGCCATTGAAGTGTTCCGGTATCAATCGGATTCCTGGTTAACCTATTGATCTTCCAGGCTACAATACCATGAATATCTCCTTTGTCCTCAATAAAGTGGATCATCTTATCAAATTCCAATCGGTTGGGAGCTTTAGCAGACTTGGACTCTGAGAAAAACTTTACAACATTCAGTTTTCTACTATTTACAACCTTATTTAATTCGGCAGTTTGATCAGCAATACTTTGTACTTGCCTGTCTTCAGCCTCAGAGCTTTTTCTACAGTACATCACGTAACTCTGGTTCATAGTTTGTGCAGTTTAGCTTCTATCCCGTCCTTTAGTCAAGTAAACACCATCCGTTTGAAACAATGCTTCAAATAAGGAAAAAAAGTTAGAGGACAGTTTGATAGCCTCGCTGTCAGTAAGTTCAATCCCAAATTGGGAAGAATAGATTTTCTTAAATTCTTCAATGTTTTTCTTGTTTTCCATAAACTCTCACATTGTTATTAAATTTCGTTGGTATAAATCCCAATCTCCACCAAAGAAAATTTCCACAAAGTCAAATTCTGTTGCTTCATTCTTAACTTTGTGTGCTTCTATAACGTTTTCATCAATCCACTTCATGCCGTCTATTGTTAATTGTGTATATTTATCCTCGTTATAAGTTTTTTTATATTCATTGTTAGTTCTCAAGCCTTGCTTGACAATAACTCTCTTAGGATAAACATTAGATTCAACCTTAGAAGAAACATTAAAGTAATCCTTAAAGGCAGATGGTTTCTTTGCCAAGGACTTTTCCGAAATTTCGAAATTGTTAAGCAGTTTTGGAAAAAGAAATTTTAATTCTTGGTCTGTCAGTTTGTTTTTTTGAATAAATGCTTTTGCGCCTTTTGACTCAAAATGCTCAAAGTTGTTTATTTTTGGGGTGTTCTTATCTGCTGTTAGAAGTTTTGCATCAGTAAGTTTTTTAACGTAGTCATACAAAGTTGTGTAAGGAATGCCCCAAATCTTTGACAGTCTTGATAACGCATGCCTGATAAAGCCTTTTCTATATAAACTACTGTCCCAATCCGCTGAGATTAGGAAGATGATAAAGTAGCCTAATTCAACAGGTTTTAGCTTTTTACTTTTAATCAATTTAAGAAACATTATCCTTGGGAAATGAAGGTAGCCATTAGTTATTTGTTTTAATCCTGATGCCGGGTTAAGACTTTTCATTTTAATAGGTTTGTTTAATTTTCAGTAAAAGCTCTTAGTGTTTGGACTAAATCCTTTTTAGTTTTATAAGTTCCTGCGTTTTGGCAATCTTTTTGGTAGGTAACACATACTTCAAACTCACAATCCTGGAATTTTTCCCTCTGGATAAAATGGAAAATTCGCTTTGTTTTACTACTGCCTATCTTGTGTAGCATTTCTCCACTTTTACTAATGATTTTCAATGAAATATAAGGCTTTTTCATTTTATTGGGCGTATATCCTGGTCTTAATATTTTTTAATTGGTTGAAAAACTTCTGAGGTTCCACTTTCAATTCCCCATGCCAGTAGCATTTAATAATTTCATTAAGCTTTTCATTGCGCTTAAAAACGAATAACACACGACGAGGGTGGGTTTTGTCTACTGAATCAATGGGGTAGAAGAGAGAGAGGGTGGTAACTAAAGCTAGGTCTGAAGTTTGATAGTAATTTTTTACCGACGACCTTCTTTTTTCATTGTCATTCATGAGCATAGAATATATGCTCAAAGTCTGTGCACGTAATGTGGGAAAGTAGGAGGGTGATTACTTTACCAAAGGAAGAGGAATGTTTATTAATCAAGTGCTAATACGAACTGCCTTTTTTACTCGTCTACTATATGATCTAACTGATGATCTAGCTTCTTCGTATGTTTCCCTGCTGAAGTTTTTTTCTTCGCTTTTAGCAACTGAACCATACCCGAATTCATGAGGGATGTATTTCCAATATAGTTTTCGTTGTTTCCTCAATGTAGCTAGATTCACATTACTTTTTATATCTTTGAAGAGAGGATTTGCGCAAATTGCTCCGAAGTATTTTTTTACTATTTCATCTCTTTCTCCAAAAGCCTTTAGAATGTCTTTTTTCTGAGCGTTCGGAGAAAAAACTATCACTAGTTCAGGGGAATAGCTGAATGGTACATCTAGATAATAATTATCCACGTAAGCATCTATGCAATCATCATCCACGACCTTTCCACACACCACTGCCTTCCATAGAGCGTGATAGCCAACATCCTGCCTGCTACACTTTCTTAAAAAGTCTAAACAAGTTCCGTGGTAGGTAGTCCAGATCAACCGAGTATATTTCTTATCATTGCTTTTATCTTCAAACCACTTTTTGTACTTTTTTTGAGGAATGAGGTTTTTAAGGCTTAGTAATTTTCTCAGCCTTTTAATTTCGACTAAAGTATCATAGCGGTCGAGAAATGGCATCACGCAAGCAAAGCTATGTATCTCCAATAGATTTTCTTCTATGGGATTAATGCCATCTGGCTTCTTTGACTTTTTTACAATTTTCATTTTCATGCGATTTTGGCCCTGGCTTCGTTGTTTCTCGGCTATAAAACATTTGAGAAAGAAGGCTCGGGAGAGTCGTTTCCTTACCTGGAATAATGCCAGTGAGCCTATCGATAAACCTAACCGCTTTCAAACGTGCTTGCCAATCTTTCCCATCGCCTTTTTTCGCTGTAGTCATTTCCGCTAACACTCTCGCTCTAGTTTCTTGATCGGCACCACACTTTTCTATCAGGTCTACGAACCTTCTGCGCATTTGTACAATGTCATCAAATCCTTCCTCAAGTATCCGCTTAACTGTGCTTTTGCTACGGATAACTGTGCCTTCCATGGCTTTACTGTAACTCATACCCATCGCCAGCCGTTTCTTGACAATAGCTTTATCTTTGAGGGGAATGTTTTTGTTTGCCATAACACTATCAATTATACAAAGAACCAAAAAGTCGTTCGATTACGCCCACTTTCCCCCGAACTATAGGTGAGATCAGAACACCTCTTTTGCAGCAGGGTAATTCTTTATAGGCGATTCGTCTGGGAAGACGACGTCTTGAGGAAACAACTAGGGCTGAGTAGTTTGCAGGTCAAAAGTGTCCTGATACCAAACGGGCCTAAATGTACCATTCTCGTAAATATACCGTGTTTGCCGATAACCTCCGAAGAAAGCCAGTCCAGTACCAGAGGAGATGGCTTCGCTAATATAAAATCCATTATGGCTTTTGGATTCTGTGATACTTATATTTGCACCATCCTCACTTTTGAAAATCACAAACCCGTCCTTGATAATCCAAATCTCGCCAGCTGCGTGGTTCATGGCAGTGGGGACAAAAACTATAGTTTCTGCCTGGTAATTATCGTCAACATTAATCGACTCAAGATATTTGGGTAGATGAGTAGTTTTTCTAGGAAAACTAGACAAACCTTTAAATTCTTCATTGATTAGCTCAGTTTCAGAGGAATACTCTATTTCTACAGGAGGGTAGGTCACCTTGATTCCTTCAAGTGTTAAAGTATCTCCATATTCAAAGATTTTATCTGGGTCGAAGTACTTTGCAGGGATATCCACGAGATATTGAGGGCTCTTAGGCGGTGTAGAGACTTCTGGCAGGCTTTTAGGCTGGTCTTGAGGGATTGGTGGCCTGTAGGCGTAGATGGCAATCGCGTAGCCCAAGAGAAGCAACGTAATCACTTTCAATATTTTCACTAACCAAGCAATTTTTCGCTTCATAAAGATAGAAGAACATAAACCAGCAGGAGAATCAAAAGGAAAACTATGATTCTGAAAGCGGAACGCTTTGGAGATGCACACAAACGTTGAAGCTCTTTCTCAAACCGCCAAGTAGCTTTTGCTGTTCCTTCCCAGTTTACTTCTATCACTTTCTGGACCTTCCTGCTAGCATTAGTTTCACTAGCTTCTTGAGAGCGTCTTTGGATTTCTCGACCAATCAAAACTAACCAGTTCATGAGTAGTCACTTATAATTAATTAGAGACAAAGACAGATTCTGGTTTCATACCATGCTCTACTAAGCAAGCTCTGTAAACATTATTGAAACCTGATACGCTACCCTCTTTTCCTTTTAAGGAATCTTTGACTTTTTGGTAACAGTTCTTCCTGACTTCAGTAGGTTTCCACTCAAACCAATAAAACCAGCCGGTGATAAGACTTAGTGCTAAAACAAAGCCTAAAATCAATAAAAGAGTTTTTGCGTTGATTTTTGTTATTTTTATCTGCTTTATATCCATAAAAAGGGACAACCTTCCGGTATCTTCAGCGGGTAGCATCCGACCCTATGAAAAGGTTGCCCCTTTCAAGGCCGGATGCCTTTAAACAAAAACTGCTACCCGCTAAAGTTTGAAAACATTATACCTAACATTCTTCTGAAAGTTCCAGTCTCTAAGTGAAATTTACGCGTCAGCTAATCTTGAATGAAACACATAAAGAGAAATTGAGAGGAGTTTTTTGTTAGCACTGATTGTTATTTAGTTAAACACTTTACTCGTTTTTTTATATCATTAAAGATACAATTAGGGCACATGAAGCTCAGTAAAGTTACTATTCAAAACATAAAAAGTTATTCTGATAAACAAGAAGTCCTATTTCAAGGCGGCTTAAACGTTATTATTGGTCCAAACTCAGGTGGCAAAAGTAATACTTTGGAGATAATACAATCGGTATTTAACGATGTACTATTTGAAAGCATCCGTTTTCAAAAAGGTGATAATAAAACGCCACCGATCAAGCCATTTAAGTCATTACTACAAGACAGAAACAACAATCATCTCAATCAACTTTTTGATAAACACATTTCCAACAATGAATTACCTCAAGAAATTATCCTATCATTATCAGTTGAGGATCAGGATATTTCAAATTTAAGGGCTTTTGAAAGCGTCAGCAAGGAGTTAAAAGAGTTTGAAAATGAGAAGGTAGGGAGTAATCATATTAGCAATCTAAATTCAAAGATTGACCATGCTCTGAATTTTGAAGAACTTTCTGGTCAAACAATAGATATTGTTTTTAATCCCCCAGGAGCAATTGTGCCAACAGAAAAGTCCGAGTTGGTAAGTCAATTTTTCATTTTTTTACAATGGTCAAGAGTTATTTTCCAATTTTCCCACTTTTACAGTCAATATAATCAGGGATTTGGCACAATTATTAGACCCTACTTCTATTACATATCACCAACTAGAGAGTTTAACATGGGAACCAACGAATCAATTGTTGACCTTGTTAGTCCAGAAAATAGTAGCGCTAACATTCTCACTCAACAGACACAAACTCAGGATGCGAGACTGAATAACTTTGGGACATTAAATCGTGTCCTAGTTGAGAATCACTACTCCGGTATCGATGGGGGTAAAGAGTTTAATAAGGAATTTGGCAAGAAACTAACAGAGTATTTACAACTCGACTACCTTATTGAACAACACGGCCTGCATTCTTCTAATCAGTTCAAAATTACATATAACAGAACTGACCCTACCAGATCGTGGAAATTGAGTTCAGGCGAGAGGGAGTTTTTCAATTTATTATGTACAGTTTTCGCCTATTCTATTGAGGCGGGCGTCTTGGTAATTGACGAGCCTGAATTGCACCTTCATCCAAAATGGCAAAAAAAGTTCACGAATTTACTTAGACGACTTTCCACAGAAAAAAACATTCAAATTATTTTAGTCACACATTCAGGTTCAATAATTGATAAAGAAAATTTGAACAACCTTGTTAGGGTAACAATGTTAAATGGTGCAAGCAAAGTTTTTCTGCCAAACCAAGGGATCGTTGAAAATCAAACAACTAAAGATCAGTTTATGCTTGTTACCGCTTCAAACAATGAACGAATATTTTTTGCTGACAAAGTTATCCTCGTAGAAGGGGTTACGGATAGAATCATTGTCAATGCTATCGCACTAACTCTGAAAGATGAAGAAAAACAACCCATAATTGAAATCGTTGAAGTTTATAGTAAACACAATTTCTCAAAATATCGAGAATTTTTGAAAATTTGGAATATTCCTACTTACATAATTGCTGATCTCGATTATTTATCAAAAGTTGATAGTGATTCATATAATAAAGTGTTTGAACCAAGCCCAGCAAAAGTGTTGGATAAAATATCAGAAAAGAGTAGCAAGGATGGGCAGTTTCTGCTCTCAATACTTGAGGAAATATGTTCTCAGCCAAAAAATTACGAGCAAAAAATCGACGGCGCTGGACGACAAAAACTATGTGAACTTTTTCAGTATCTAAAAAGCAAACATCAAAAGAGAAAATCAGACAAAGAAGAAAACATCATTGAAGGTATCATTAACCCTTTGAGAGAAGATGGTATTTATTTATTATCCAAAGGAGATATAGAAGATTATTTTGATTCCATAAAGAAGTTTGATATAGATACTTCAATAAAGGTTTCAGAAGAAATATTACAAAAGAAGATTGAGGTAGACTCTGAACTAATAGACATTATTGAAAGTATTTTAAGTGATTAATTCAGAATATGACTAAAGAAATCGAAGAAATAATGACATGTCTGCACTGCGGGAACAAAGCAGCGCAGAAACAAATTGCTCGATATGATCAAGATGTATCACTAGGAATCTGGGCAGGAGGAGAGGAAATATTAACAGATAATTACGTGTTTTTATTCGAATGTAAAACTTGTAAAGGGCTTTCATTAAAGACAATTTATTCAGAGACGGTTGATTCCTCAGGGTATATAAATTTTGATGGAATGAACTCACTCTACCCAATTTCAAAAGAATTTCCTGAAAACATGCCATTTAACATAGTTAAAAGTTACAAAGAAGCTAGAAAAGTAAAGAGGATTTCCCCCGTAGCTTTTAGCATATTAATACGAAAGTCATTGGAGGAGCTATGCAAAGATCGAAAAGCAAAAGGCAAAACACTAAAAGGTAAAATTGAATACTTGGCTAAGAATAATATTTTACCAAGTTCTTTTATCAAAATGGTCAATTCGATACGAACTTTTGGGAATATTGGAGCACATGAAATTGAAGTTGATCTTACAGAGGAACAAGTTGATATTTTAGATGATTTTTTTATAGCTTTAATAGAGTATGTGTATATCGCACCTAATAAGATGAAAAAACTACAAGATAGTTTGAAGAAAAAGGGCTCCTAATCCATACATGCTCAATATCACTTTCTATTTCCGTTATGTAAAGGCAGGTGCAAAATCATTAGATAAAATCTTCTTCAATAATTGAATTGCCTCAACAAAGTCAGATATAATTGTGTTCGAATAATTATTATCTTGGCTCACAGCTTTGGGGTCTCTAATTTATATTACGCTTTTCATTTGTTAGAATATTTAAACAGTGACACTTGCAATTTTCGTGATATTTACATCAGCTCTACTACTCAGGTTGTTTTATGAATTACAACGCAAGCTGTTTATAAAGAGTTATTATTCCTTTGCCGAACTCGTCATTGGATTGCCAGACTCATTAAGCTTAAGTCAAGTCTTTACCTTACGTTTTCTACCCCCTTTTGTAGTTGGATTCATAGCCATCAAGATTGTAGGGAGTAGCTCTCCACATTTTTTGTATTTTTCACTCATTGGAGTAATTGCCGCATTAATCAACATTATTCCAGCAATAATTAACATACAGTTTTCCAAGCTTCAAAGAGATGATTCAATCTTGTTTTACAATAACAAACCTAAAATTTATTTTGTTTATTTTATCTACCTAGTTTCTTTCGCCCTAATATCAGCTTTAGGAGCCTACGTAGCAACAACGATCTCTTCTGATCAACTTAAGAACCTGCTTCCTTCTCAAAAAGGACTAGTTGACGGACTTTGGGCAGCAATCATTATTTCCTTATTATCATTCCTAAATAAACCACATGAATATTAAGAATGAACTCTCAAAATTAGGCCAACACATTGATTTAATTTTATATTGTGCAGCAACTCAAAAAATCGACCCCCTCGTACTCTTATCAATTGCTTTATTAGAAAACGTAAATAGACCATTCTGGGTGAGGAAGATAGAATACTTTTTTTACTTCACGGGGCTAGTTAAAATACAAACTTTTGGTCTAATGCAAATAAGGTCGAAAATACCTATTTCTGATGAGGAAAGTATCGAAATAGCGGCTAAATACGTGCATCAAATAGGTTCCAATGATATTTATAAAATTGGGAACACATACAATGGCTCAAACGAATACGCTAAATGTTTAAACTATGTTTATTTGCATTTGACCCAATTGACAAATACACGAATTTCGACACAAGGAGTGTCTGCAAATTAATATAATCCTATGGAGCTAAGTTTTTGGCAGGGTTTTTTAGGTTCCGCACTCGGAGTTACTATCGTTTCCTTCTTTCTGAAAATTGCTGAGAGATTTATTAATGAATGGCGATCAAACGTATCTCAGAATCGTACTGAAAAACAACTCTTATCAAAGAAGATACTTAAGATTTGTAGCGAAGGAAACGATCACCATCATTCTATCATGCCAAAGGATAACCAACACATTAAATACGTTGCTTATCAAGCGAAATTCTTTGACAAACAAATCTACGAAGACTTGCTTGAATATCTTCGTACATGGAAAGAAAGTGCTAGACCTGAAAGCAAGGAAGAAAAGACCCCTCAACGACTTGAAAGAAAAGGGAATGCATACATTGAATGTAATCGTCTTAATTCAATAATGTTGCAACATGCAGAAGTACTGAAAAAGTAAACAGAATGATGATAAGAGCACTACCAGCACAGCTAGAGTGGGTATTAGTTTTTGGTTTATTGAATTGGCAAATAATTACTACAGAGTAATGAGTATAAAATCAGCTGCAAAAAAAGTTAAATACGTATATATAGCGATAGATAGGCTAAAAAAACAAAGCAAAAAATCGCTGTCAAAAGAAGAAGCAAGAAAAATACATATTGCATTGGACCATCTTGAAAAAAAAGTCAAGCATTTAGAACTCAATTCTACTTCATTATTAGAAAGTTCAGCAGACAGACACAGATTGATAGACGAGCAGATAAAAAAGGAGGTATTTGAAGGCAAACTCCATGAAAAATATCATCTCTCAAACGAGGTAATTCAATCAAAGATTGACAACCTTTTCTTGTCGATAAAAACTACCCTTAACCGATTGCCGCACGTTTTTATTGAGTGTTTTGATAACAAAGAGTTGCGTGGGATCAAGGCAAGATCTTTTGGAAAGTGGATAAATAGTTTAGAAAAGAACATAAAGCTGGTTCATAAAATCCCAAAAGGGGTAATAAAAAAGGCTCGCATGCTGGAGGCATCAGTTCTCGCTGAAAGAACCACTATTGAACATGGAAGACCTTCTAAAAAAGGGGAATTTTTATCAACCATCTCGCTGGATAAATTTAAGAGCGTAACGAGAGGGAGCATTGAATCTAAAACGAGTTCTAAGAATGACAATAAGAAAAAAATTATCGGTGGGAAAGCACACTGGATGAAATTTATAAACTATAACGATCCTGAATTTTACTATTACTACGTACACTTCTCTCCTTTCAAGGAGGTAATGGAGCAAGGTTATAGGATGCAAGAAGGAAAAGCCATAGGTCGCGTATATCACAGTATAAAAAGCCACTTTAAAAAGCATGGCGAACATCAGCATATATTTTCGGCTCCTAAGGTAAAAGGTGTCACAAATAGGTTTCCAGTTAGTGTGGAGGATAGCCCAGAGCCGATGGCTTCTGTAGCAGAAACTTGCACTTTTATTGCCTATGTACTGAAAGCGCTGAACAACAGGATTAAGTCAAGACAAAATAACTAATCCAAGCGGCTTTAAAGCTGAATTTCTAAAGAAATAGGTTCGAAGGTCGTCCACTAGTCGACCCAAAGGATTGATGTATCGGTCTAATTGAGATATAGAATAACTATTGCTATCACCCATAAAGGCAGTGATAGTATTACAGTTAAGCCAATTCTACCAAGCTTGTTTCTACGAAACGAGATAGAAA
>Ga0209976_10002119_pt1 | contig 11387 bp, 6 predicted proteins | sample SumtaG_FD_182806 | JGI IMG/M metagenome (GOLD analysis project Ga0209976, IMG submission 182806) | Deep subsurface microbial communities from Indian Ocean to uncover new lineages of life (NeLLi) - Sumatra_00157 metaG (SPAdes) (version 2) | ecosystem: Environmental > Aquatic > Marine > Oceanic >... | reverse complement strand
TAAAAATTAAAGAGAATAATAATAGTAATAATCCCTTTTTCATTTGACTGTTGTCCTCCTGTTGATGAATAATTTTGGCAACAGTTTATGAATAATTGGCAGGTAAGGTCAAGATCATTGCCCGGCTACCACAGGACAAATCAGCGGCTGGCAATTGCTTCCTTGAAATCTCCATATTATACCGTTAGAATAAATAGTTATGAAGGATTCTCTGCTGCTGCCGGTTATTTTTCTTTTAATATTTCTCGTGGTTTTTCTGTTGATAGCTGGGTTGGTTACCCTTAAAAGCTGGGGGGAGTGTTTTTCGGAAGGTAGTAATACACTGGTTGAAGCAATTTCCTATAACCTGTCTGTGCGCTTGCTACAGATACTGCCGGTTTCCATCCTTATTTCACTGGTGGCGCTCTTTATTCGAATATTAGTAAAACCTGGTTCGCGTTTTCTCTCTTTTCTGCTTCCCCTGGGTACTGCATTCGCAGTACTAATATTCGGTTATTATTTTCTGAATGAAACTTCATCTTCGCCCCATGCTGAAAAGAGAGCAGTTAAAACGGAGAGGTTTTTGCTCCCCGGGAAATTCACTGACCTTGGCGGGTACACGGTTTTTGCAGAAGCTCTTCAGAATGGAAAAGCAGCCAATCTTATACTCATGGAAGATGGGAAAAGCGCCACAGAAAACGAGCAAAAGAAATTTAATTTCTATTCGAGAATAGAAATAGACGCTGATGAACAGGGAATTACCCTATACCCCTTAAATGAGAAAGGAGTGAAGATCAATGCCCGGCCGGTCTATTCTTCTATTTTCCAGGAGGAGTCCCAGCTGAGTTCCTTTTTTCGAGATATCGGATTGTTGAATGCTGAGCTGGACCGCCAATACCACAACAGCAGCACCGGATTTTTGATTCTCAGTTTTTCACTGCTCTTCTTCTGTGTGGCATCTTCGGTATTGATGCGTATCAGCAGGTGGCCTCTACTTAATTTTATGATCGGTCTGTTGATCCTGCGGGGAATGTTCTCACTATTCCGTTTCCTGAAAACGGAGATCATCCTGGAACTGAAGAAAGTACTGGTTGATTTCCCGCTTATTGACGCCCTGCCTGCTATGATCTTTCTCTTCCTTGGCCTGGTACTCCTGCTTATTGACCTGGTGTTTGTGGACTATAGTTTTTGGCAGAGGGAGATACAGGGTGGGTAAGTCGAAAACTATCAGACTGTTACAGGTGCTCTTTCTTTTTTATCTGGTCTTTTTTCTTTTCTGTCTGGCCTACTCTGTTTTTACTTTCAACAATGACGGCGGCAGTGACATTATCAGGAAGTTTGCCTTTGGTTATATCTGGAGAAAGGCTTTAATCCTCTTCATTGATTATCTGATACCCCTGCAAGTCAGCGGCGTGCTTATTTCTTATTCTCTGTTTTTTAAATTTAAGGGAAAACAGGGGGGGGCGTCTACTTATTTGCCCTTCCATAGACTTGCAAATCCCAATTTGACCCTGCTTCTTATACTCACTCTTATGTACACAGTGCTGCTCTCCGGTTTCCTGCCTTTCTTTTATAGAAAACAGAGTGAAGCGGAGTATGTCAGCAGGGTGGCTTTAGACATCTTAAGAGAAGCGGAGATAGAAAAAAAAGAGGGTAATACTGAACGGGCCATAAAGCTTCTGGAGATTTATCTTTCTATAGACAAGGGCAATGAAGAGATTGCATGGCGGCGTGACAGCTACAGTGTGGAAATGGCTGAGGGCGACAGAGGAAAACGGGCAGTTGAGGCAGCAGAACCGGTGCTTCTATCCCGTGCGGCGGCGAGCGGACAAAGTGCTTCTGATCTGATAGAAAAGGCAAGAGAGTATTATACCGGGGAAGATTATTTCTCTGCTCATTACTATGCTGCTTTAACTCTGGAGATTGCCACAGAGAGAAGTCTTATTATTGCAGCCCGAAGAATAGAAAGGGATGCCTTGAAAGAACTCTCTTCCCTTCTGCCTACCGGGGCCGATAAGGAGGCTCTGAAGCTCTTCCTGAAGAAAAAAGAGGGCTTCCAGGCATTTACAGAAAAACGGTTTTTCGATGCCTATTATATTTTTAAGGAGCTGGAAGAGAATTATCCCCGGGATCCTGATGTGCTCATGTATCTGGAAAAAAGCAGGGAAACGCTGAAAGAGGAATCCTTTTTTATAGAAGAAGCGAAAAAGGCAGTTGCCCTGCCCGGTAAGGGGGGGATCCTTTTTAAAAATCAATCTGCAGGGGGAAGAGTCGAGATTATCGCCATCGAAAGAATGGTAGAGTTAAGCGGCGATGTTTTTTTCAAAAATGTAGAGGCAATCAGCTTTGATAGCAGTGGAGAAATTAATTACCATTTACACGCTTCCTATGGCAAGCTGGTCAATAACCACCTTAATATGAATGCTGTGGATCGCTTTCAAGCCGGAAAATCCTCTCCCCCTGATTACTGGCAGGGTGGCAAGAGTGACCTGCTGCCGCTCCATTCGATCAAGTTGAACCCTGACTGGGAGCTGCTGAGCAAGCTGAGTATGGATTCGCAGGATCTAAAGGGATGGAACCTGATGTTTCTCTGGCAGGCAAGGGAAAAAATTGAGACTTTCGGGCTGGTTACCGAAAAACTCGATATAATACTTCTGCTGACCCTGCTGAAACCATTCCTCTTTCTGATACTTTCCCTGATCTCTATTTCCCTAGGGTGGTCCCTTCGTGCCCGTTATCTGGCCCGTCCGCCGATTAGTACCCTTCTCTTTATTCCCCTATTGCCGCCTGTTGTGTTTTTTCTGGTGATGGTGATCAGCTATGGCCATAAGCTGCTGCTCGGCTTCCTGCTGCTGTCCCTTGGTTTCTGGCCGGCTTTGATTACCCTCTGTATATTAGAGTCACTGCTGCTCATGGTTTCACTGTTAACCCTGGCCGCACAAAAATCAGAATAAAGGAGATCAAAATAATTGGCCTTTACCGGTAAGCTTTTTGGCGCTCTGATCGGATCTTTAGCCGGTCCCATGGGGGTTATTCTGGGGGGCGTGGTCGGCCACCTTTTTGACCGCGCTGTTGAAGAAAGGAAGGTCCTTAATATTTTTCCGGGCACTTCCCCGTCGTTATATTCTGATTCTGTATCCGCTGCCCAGGTAAATTTTCTGACATCCCTGATCGGGCTCTCCATTGCAGTGGCCAATGCAGACGGCCACGTTCGCGTATCTCAGGTTGAAGTAATAAAATCGTTTTTCCGCAGTCAATTCCCCTTTGCCCACGACGATCAGCAGTTGGTACAGAGGATCATCGATGAGTCCTACAAGAATAGAGAAGAGATCGATATCAACGGGCTCTGCCATTATTACCGGGGTGTTTCCAATTTTGAGGGCCGGCTGTTGCTGCTTTGGCTGCTCTTTAAGATCGCTCATGCGGACAGCGAAGGCGTGATCAGGGTTGAGGAGGAGATGATCCGCCGGATAGCAGGGTTGTTAGGTGCAGGCGTTGCTGAATTTATGAGTATACGCGCCGAGTTCATCCAGGATAAGAGCAGAGCCTATGAGATTTTTGGGTTAGAACCTGCAGCGAGTGATGAAGAGGTGCGCGCTGCTTACCGCCGGCTGGCCACTCAGAATCATCCTGACCGGGTTGCCAACCTGGGAGAGGAATTTGTCAAGGTGGCCGAAGAGAAGTTTAAAACAATAAATGCAGCTTACGAAGAGATCAGAAAGGAGAGGGGATTTTAGCTCTCACTCACCCGTTTTATATTGGCACCGAGGCTTCCTAATCTGTGGACCAGATTTTCGTAACCCCTTTCAATCTGATAAATATTGTGAATATCGCTCCTGCCTTCAGCGCATAGCGCCGCAATTACCAAAGCCATTCCGGCGCGCACATCCGGAGAAACCAGTTCCGCGCCTCTTAAGCGACTGGGGCCGCTCACCACAGCCCGGTGCGGATCACAGAGAATAATCCCGGCGCCCATACCAATCAGTTTGTCAACAAAGAACATTCGTGACTCGAACATCTTTTCGTAAACCAAAACCGTACCCTTGACCTGGGTGGCAACGACCAGGGCAATACTGATCAGGTCAGGCGGAAACCCGGGCCAGGGAGCATCGTCAATCTTAGGTATCATACCGCCGATATCGGGCAGTACTTTAAGCTCCTGGCCAGGCGGAATCCTGATCGTCTGACCATCCGTTTCCCAGTGAATCCCCAGTTTTCCAAAAGCAATTTTGGTCATCCGTAAGTTGTCAGGCGCGGCATCTTCTATTTCCAATTCACCGCGGGTAACCGCGGCCAGGCCGATTAGTGAGCCGACCTCCATGAAGTCGGCGCTGATGGCGAACTCAGTGCCTTTCAGCCTTTTTACCCCGTCAATCTTGAGAATATTGGCGCCTATTCCTGATATTTTAGCGCCCATGTTGTTGAGCATATGGCACAGGTCCTGCACATGGGGTTCAGAGGCGGCATTCTGAATATTAGTTGAGCCTTCAGCCAGAACAGCAGCCATTATGGCATTCTCGGTGGCGGTTACTGAAGCCTCATCAAGGAATATGTCGGCGCCCGCCAGTTTGTTGCTCTGCAGGGTAATAAGACCATCAATTTCAATACGCGCGCCCAGTTCTTTAAGGGCCAGGAAGTGGGTGTCCAGTCTTCTTCTGCCGATAACATCCCCCCCGGGGGGAGGCATCATTACTTTGCCAACCCTGGCCAGGAGCGGGCCGGCGAATAGAATAGAGGCCCTTATTTCCTGAGACAATTCGGAAGGGAGTATTTCTTTTTTTATATTATTTGTTTTTATCCGGTATTCATGGTTTCCCGATTTTTTGACACTCGAACCCAGATGTTTTAGAATATCCACCATCACCCGGACATCTTCAATATCGGGCAGATTCTTAAGAACTACTTCTTCATCTGTTAGCAGGGTGGCCGCTAAACAGGGAAGCGCGGCATTCTTGTTGCCGCTGCTCTTAATGCGGCCTTTTATGGGAAAGCTTCCCTCTATTATGTATTTATACATGACAACTTAACTTTAATGTGGGGGACCCGGTCTGTCAATCCGGGAAGAATACAAACTGTTTTTTGCCGAATGGGTTAATCATCATATAGAGGGTTGCATCTGTTACCAGAGTACTGCCATTCTGATCCACAATTTTGAAGGCGGGATTAAAAAAATAACCTTTCTTATCCCTGCTGGAAAATGGGTTCTCCAAAATCTCAGGAGTTTGTAATTCATTTATCTCTATGAGCAGGGCCGGGTCCTTTATACCTAAAGAGCGCAGTACAATTTCGCTGTCTTTGAACCCCGCTCTTTTTAAAGTTTCAGCCCGAAGGGGATCGACGCCATAGTTGATAAACTCATTGTGCCGTCCCTCCAGAAGCAACTCTTTTGCACCCCTTAAGAAATTATTCAGATTTCTTACTACATTGGTGGTGCGGAATTCATAAAAGGTTTTGCCATTCCAGCGGTGCCAGGTAAGAAAGGTTTCATAACCAGTGCCCTCTTCCATGGTATTTTCCTGAATTATCAGATCAACAATACCGTCAGCGTTGATGTCCTCTATCATGGATTGTACGGAAAGGGTCTGTTCAAGAGTTTTATGGTAAATTGGCCTGCCGCTGGTATCGTTGAAGATAAAAAGTTTCTGTTCAGTCCCGTGGCGGGCTTGAAAAGATGCCAGGATCATTACGGGCAGGGGTTTATTGCTATCCAATTGTAATTTTGAAAAAAAATCAAAAACATACCATTCTCCCAGATCTATACTCCGCTGTAAATAGAGTTCGCCCTGCCTATTCTTAAAAATGAGCAGGTAGAATTTTACAGCCTCCGAATTCTCAGCATAGAGGCGGGAATAGTCGGCTAGTTGAAGGGCATTATAATTCCTTTTTTCGGAGTCAATGCCCAGTGCAAAGGCCTCCGGGTTTTCATCATGGTTTAATTCATGGAGAATCACTATAGCCTTGCCGCGCTCTTTTAAGGGAGAAATTGAGGGGTGGATATTGCGGTTAAGCTGCCGCTGTGCTTCAGATAGGTTTAAAATGGGCGGCGCCGGTGTAAGCATCTGCGGGGTGTCTACATTTTCCTTTTGCTCCACACTCGGCGCAGAACTGACAATCGGTCTATCCTGCGGAATATCCCGGGGCGTTTTGGTCAGGAGGCATCCCCCTATAAGGAGAATCCCCACAGCGATCAAGGGTCTCACGGCCTTCTCCTGGTTTACAGTTAAATTTTATATCCTGTTAGGGCGGGGGTAGTCAAGGAGCGAATAGGATTAGATCCAAGCATTTCAGCAATTTCAGCAGATACATACAATGCTGCATTTGTAGTGTCAGCAGCAATATCACAAACCTCAAGCTGTGGCAGGTGCTGGTGAGCCTGATGATGTTTTAATCAAGAACAATATCGTTATCAATCCTTGGGTTCAGCTTGATCTTTCGATAAAAAGAGCTGTCATTAATAAATTCCCTGAATTCGGTTTTTTTGCATATTTCGGCAGCAGACCAGTCGCCATTCGCAGGAGTAAGATTTTTTAGCGCATAGTGGAATTCATATAAGGCAAGGGCAGCGACCTTCTCTAACCGAGACATTTGCTCCAGTTAAACCTTCGTCTTCAATAGGATGACAATCTTGATAATATACTATAATATTTGCCTAATTAAGCTACTTAAGAAGGGAACTTTCTAACATGAACTCAATTTCTGGGAATGAAAATAATAAAATATATTATGTGGGTTTTGATATTGGTTCTGATACAATTCACATAATTGTTATAGATGATAAAAAAGAAATACAATATGCTCCCCCACCCCTTATGCATTTTGGCAACCCTGTTACAGCGCTTAAGCAAGCATACAAGGAATTAATTAAAAATATTGATAAAGATCATATTAAGACATTTGCCTTTACAGGTTCTGCCGGAAAACTGATTGCAGAAGTAACACAAAACCCCTTTTATTTTGACACTATAGCAATTTCTCAGGGAGCAGATATTATAGATCCCCTGGCAAGGTATGTTTTTCATATTGGGGCCAAGGACCCGTATTTTTTTGAAATCGAAAAAACCGAGAATGGCAAGATCAGTTCTTTCGTTGCTGACCACGGCACAGGCACTAAATGCGGCGGTGGGTCAGGAATACTTATAAATAAACAGGTCAGGCGTTTTTTCGCAGAGGATTTCCCTATTAAACTTGAGGACTCAGATTCAGCAAATGATAACATTGAAAAAGAAAAAACAATTAGTCAGAACAGGGCAAAGCTCCAGGAGCAGGTAGAGAACATGCATAAGCAAGCTAAAGATGTGATCCTTAGTTCAAACAAGGACCTGGATGTAGGCGGCAGGTGCGGTGTTATTATTCAATCAGATATGATCCATATGCAGAACTCAGGCGAGCAGATACGTAATATTTTAAAGGGAATGTATACAAGAATAGCAAAAAATTATAGATCAGATGTTGTCAGGACAAGGCATATTGATACGAATAAACGCGCAATAGGTACAGGGAGTATTTTCCTTAATGAATATTTAGCTGAAATATTTTCTACTGAGCTCGGTATTAAAGTTGAATGTCCCAAACATCTTGAAAAGATCGGTGCAGCAGGAGCTGCTTTAAAAGCTCTTAAAGAGGATAAGGAGTCAAACTTTAATACTGATAATCTGGAATCAGTTATTGAAGCTCAAAAAAAAGAAATTAAGTTTGCTGCTCCGCTTTCATCTGCACTTGATAAGGTTAAAGAATATCCTGAAGATGAAAAAATAAGGACTACCGATAACGGGCTTATTATTTATCATGATATAAAAAATAAAACAGATGTAGTAATAGGCATGGACGGAGGGTCTACTACAACAAAGGCTTTGGTGGCTGATGCAGCAGATCTGAAAATAATTGCTGAGATATGCCTGGATACGGACGGCAAGCCCCTTGAAACAGCACAGAAGATATTTTATGAATTAAGGATTCATCTTGGCGATAAAATTAATATAAAAAGTATAGCATATACAGGATCATCAGGTGAATTTTATTATAGAATGTTCACTGATTTTAAGAAGCACACAGGAGCCCCAATCTTCGATATAATCAAGGATGAAATAACCTGTCATGCAAACGGAGTTAAGCATTATAATCCAAAGGTTGATACTATATTCGAATGCGGGGGGCAGGATGCAAAATTTACTGTATTTGATAGATCCGGTAATGTAAAAAAAGCTAAAATGAACCTTTGCTGTATGGCAGGCACAGGCCAGTCAATGAAGAATATGCTTGATATGCTTGGGTTTGATTTTGACAGTTTCCGGGATTTCGCTCTTAAAGCTGAGCGTACTCCTATTGCAGATGAAATGTGCGCTATCTTTACAGAAGCAGGCATTTTAAAACTCGTTTCACTCAATTTTTCCAGGGAGGAAATCGCAGCTGCAATTGCTTATGGTTTTATGGGAGGGTATGCAAACAAATTTGTTGGAAGTGAAACCTTTGGCGAGTTTGCTTCTGCCCAGGGAGGGCCTTTTAAGGGTAAAGCGTGCCTCGCAGCCCTTGCCCTTCATACTGGTGTTAAAGTTCACGCATTTCCACACAGACAGTTATTTGGAGCATTGGGAGCAGCTATTACTGCATATAATGAGATAAAAAGGATCGAAGCTTCCGGAGAAAAGGGAGAATGTCTTTTCAGAGGCCTTATCCTTGCTGATATTAAGTTTGAAAAGAGAGTAGAAAACTGCAGTACTATTATAAAAGATACATGTGGTGTGCGTGACTGCAGGCTCCAGGTTTACAAAATAAAAGAAGAGAAGATCTATTCAGGAGGGCTTTGCCCTAAGGGCAACACTGCTTCCAGATCAAAGAAAGTGCCTGACTATGTAGGCAGGTATAAAAGATTTCTTATTGAAGAATTGAAAAAATATTCTGTAACAACTGAGGAGCTTTCTGATAATGACGGTCCCCGCATACTCATTCCCAGAGCATTGCACTTTTTAAATGAAAAAGGAGTGCTTTTTACCTCTTTTTTCAGTTATTTAGGTTTTAAGGTTGTTATTTCACCGGAGTCCGATGATCATATTGCAAATCTGGGTATTGAACATTCTCATTCTGAAGCCTGCTATCCGTCAAAGCTTCAGAACGGGCATGTTGCTTACCTTAAAAAGTACCTGCGTCCCGGTATAGATAAAATATTTCTTGTTAATTTTCTTGGCAAAGGCGAAAAGGGAGCGCCCCAGGATCAATCAAAAACCTGCCCCTTTATTTCAGGGGCAGGATTCGCTGCAAAAGAAGCCGTGAAAATTTCAAGTAAGGATGCTCTCCTGCCAACTTTATTTTTCAATGACAAGATTTATAGACTTCATGAGGACATGTGGCTTGATTTTAAGCGCGCATTCAAAGGTTCTAATATTCTTTCTAAGTACAGTAAACGCAAAATAAAAAAAGCTGCTTTATATTCCGAAAACGCACAAAAAGATTTTTGTGATATGATATATGCAAAAGGAGAGGAAATAGTTAGTGGCTTAAAAGAAAAGGGAGAAAAGATCTATATAGGGATCGGCAGAGGGTATACGCTTTTTGATGATAAAGCAAACTCCAAAATACATCAGCTTTATGCATCAAAGGGACTTCATTTTGTACCTGCATTTTTTCTGAAACAGCCTGATGTTGATTTTTCCAAAATAGTTCATCACATGTACTGGTTCCAGGGAAGGGAAATGACAAGGTACAATATGATGGTTGCTCTTGATCCGCAGCTATACGGGGTTAGAGAAACTAATTTTAACTGCGGGCCCGATGCAATGCTTTCATATCATGAAACCAATATATTTGATATTGCTGAAAAACCATACCTTACTCTCCAAACTGACGGGCATAACAGTAATGCGCAGTTCGGTACCAGGACACTGGCCTTCAGTGAAGTAGTAAAAAACCATAAGCCTAATGCGGATTTAACACTTGATGATTTTAAAAAAGAGCACCCGGACCCATGGGATATTCATGACCGTTTACTTGGTATGCCGGATATGGGACTGGAAGGGGCATTAGCTGTGTCAGCTATTTTCAGGTCTATAGGTTGCGATACCGAGGTTATGCCCTCAAAAACACAGGAAACAGAGGCTTATGCAAGAAAATACCTTATAACTAATAACTGCCTTCCTATGCATATATTGTTCGGGGACAGTCTTGCATGGATATACAATAAACAAAAACAGGGAATGGATCCTAATAAAGACCTTGCCTTATTTATACCAATGGCAGGCGGGCCGTGCCGTCTTGGCCAGTACCATATTATTACACGTTATTTCCTGGATCAATGCGGTTTTGACAAAGTACCTATTATTAATCCTGCTGCTTACCTTAACTGGGATAATATACCTGTTTCTTCAAAAAAAAGAGGTCTTATACGAAAGGGCCTGGTAAAAACAACTGTTGCTATTGATACTCTGCGTAATGCAATGTTAAGGACCAGGCCTTATGAATTAAATAAAGGAGATGCAGAAAAGTTATTTAATGATCATATTAAAGATCTTATCGAGATCATAGAAACAGGTGGTAATTTTAAAAAGATAAAAGAACTCATGTATAAAGCAGCTAAAGATTTTAAATCAATACCTGCAAAAAAGGAACGCTTTCCAATGGTGAGTATGTTCGGTGAAATTTTCGTAAGAAGCCATGACGGTGCAAATGAAAACTCAATAAAAATGCTTGAAGAGAAAAAACTGGAAGTAGTGCCGCGGCTTTTATCTGATATGTTCGAGTATAATAATGAAATGCAGCGTGCTGCTTACTGGAAAGAGCACAGCTACAGCAATTGGGTAATTGCGCTTATAAAAGGCTTATACATGCAGGTTGTGGATAAAAAGCTAACCGAACCCTTTAAAGAATATCTGGCAGAAAGGACTCACAAAAGCCCTATTGAACTCTACAGCAAATTAAAAGAGGACAATATTTTTGATATAAAAATAAAGGGTGAAGCAGGTATCTCCATTGGTGAGACATACGAGTTCATGAATGGAAATCTGAAAAAGGGGATCTGCGGTGTTTACCATCTTGAGCCCTTCGGATGTATGCAGGAGTGCGTGGCTACATCAAAAATCCAGTCCCTTATAGATAAAAAACGCGCAAAGGAAAAAGATAGTTCCAGACGTATAATTCCTTATCTGAATGGTGTATTCGGGGATTCCGAGCTTTCAAATATGGAAGCTGAAATGGCAATGTTTTCTGAAAAATGCTATACTAGAAAGGAATTAACTTCTGTAAAAGATTAAATATGCTATGATTGTGATCTGCTTGATATTTCCGCTGTAAGCCGAGCGACTTTCATGGAACCCGTAGAACATTGACTTGACCATTTGAATTGACAATTATCTCATTTGAATAAAAGGGGTGACGGTATGCAGACTATGGGAATAAGCCAATTCAAAGCGCATACCTTG
>Ga0209976_10002117_pt1 | contig 11397 bp, 6 predicted proteins | sample SumtaG_FD_182806 | JGI IMG/M metagenome (GOLD analysis project Ga0209976, IMG submission 182806) | Deep subsurface microbial communities from Indian Ocean to uncover new lineages of life (NeLLi) - Sumatra_00157 metaG (SPAdes) (version 2) | ecosystem: Environmental > Aquatic > Marine > Oceanic >... | reverse complement strand
GGAATTAAAACGCTCCAATGAAATTGTTAAAGAAAGAATGAAAGAATTAAACTGCCTTTACGGGCTTTCTAACATTATCGAGGAAAAAGATGTTACCAAAGAAGAAATACTAAAAAGAACGGTAGAGTTGTTTCCACCTGCTTGGCAATTTCCAGAAGTAACTTGTGCCAGAATCGTAGTAGATGGACAAGAATACAAAACTGAGAACTATAAGGAAACTAATTGGAAACAATCTTCGAACATAATTGTTAATAATGAAAAAGTAGGTGTTATTGAAGTAATTTATTTAGAAGAAATGCCTGTATTCGATGAGGGCCCTTTCTTAAAGGAAGAGAGAAATCTCATGAACGCGATGACTGAACGATTAGGAAAAATACTTCAACGTATAAATGCTGAACAAGAATTAACGAAAAGTGAAGAATTACTATCAACAACACTTAATAGCATTGGTGATGCTGTAATCGCTACTGACAAAAAAGGTAAAATAACGTTTTTAAATCCAGTTTCAGAGTCTTTGACAGGTTGGAAACATGATGAAGCCGTTGGAAGACCTATAGAAGATGTTTTTAATATTGTTAACGAGAAAACGCGCAAACTGGTTGAAAGTCCTGTAGCGAGGGTTGTTCGAGAGGGAATTGTAGTTGGTTTAGCGAATCATACTGTCTTAATAGCTAAAAATGGAAAGGAAATACCTATAGCCGATAGTGGTGCTCCCATAAAAGATGACAAAGGAGACATTATAGGTGTTGTTTTAATTTTCCGAGACATTACCGAGCGCAAGAATGCAGAGAAATCACTCAAGGAGAGCGAGGCTCGATTAAGGGGTGTTTTCGAGTCTAAAATGATGGGCACGCTATTCTGGGATGGGAATGGCGATATTACCGATGCCAACGATGCCTTTCTTGAAATGGTTGGATATACCAGAGATGAGATTCTTTCTGGAGCTGTACGCTGGAGGGATATGACGCCCCTGGAATATATAGAGCAAGATAATAAAGTTTTAGAGGAGATTGCTACTACGGGAACAATGACCCCTATCGAGAAAGAATATATTCGAAAAGATGGAAGCCGGATTCCCATTCTTTTGGGTGCGGCTTCCTTACCAGGTCCCTCACTCAACGGCGTCGCTTTTATTGTGGACATTACCGAGCGCAAGAGAGCGGAGGAGAAATTGCGTTTACAAAGTGTAATCATGACAAATCTTACTGAAGGAGTGAATCTTACTAGGATGGACGATGGAATTATTGTCTATACAAATCCCAGATTTGAGGAGATGTTTGGCTATGATCCGGGTGAACTGATAGGTAAGCATATTTCAATTGTAAACGCTCCAACTGATAAAAATCCTGAGGAAACAACAAAAGAAATCAGGGAAATCTTAGAAGAAACAGGAGAGTGGCATGGAGAAGTCAATAATATCAAGAAAGACGGTACGCCCTTTTGGTGCTACGTTAATGTCTCAGCTTTCGATCATCCTGTGTACGGTAAGGTCACTGTCGCAATTCAGACAGATATTACCGAGCGTAAGAAGATGGAACAAAAATTAAAGGAGAGTGAAAGGTGGTTATCAACAACCCTTAATAGCATTGGTGATGCTGTAATCGCTACTGACAAAAAAGGTAAAATAACGTTTTTAAATCCAGTTTCAGAGTCTTTGACAGGTTGGAAACATGATGAAGCCGTTGGAAGACCTATAGAAGATGTTTTTAATATTGTTAACGAGAAAACGCGCAAACTGGTTGAAAGTCCTGTATCGAGGATTGTTCGAGAAGGAGTTGTAGTAGGTTTAGCGAATCATAGTGTCTTAATAGCTAAAAATGGAAAGGAAATACCTATAGCCGATAGTGGTGCTCCCATAAAAGATGACAAAGGAGACATTATAGGTGTTGTTTTAGTTTTCCGAGATATTACCGAGCAAAGGAAGGCGGAACATGAGATTGGAGAGCGAGTTAAGGAATTAAATTGCCTTTATAGCGTTTCCAAAATTGTTGAGGAAGAATTTGTTGGATTAGAGGAAACGTTATCTAAAGCAGTTGAATTTCTTCCGCCGGCTTGGCAATTTCCAGAAGTAACTTGCGCCAGGATCGTAGTAGATGGACATGAATACAAAACTGAGAACTTTAAGGAAACTAATTGGAAACAATCTTCGAACATAATTGTTAATAATGAAAAAGTAGGTGTTATTGAAGTAATTTATTTAGAAGAAAAGCCTGTATTCGATGAAGGACCTTTTCTAAAAGAGGAAAGACATTTAATTGATGAACTTGCTGTGACATTAGGATCACATCTCGAGCGCAAGCAAGCAGAACATAAATTAAAGCGTGCCTATTCTGAGCTCAATCAGATATTCAATGCCACAGTTCCGATGTGTGTGGTCGATAAAAACTATAATCATATTCAGGTTAATGATAGATTTAACTCTTTCTATAACTTAAAAGTAGATGAGGCGTATCGTAAAAAATGCCATGAGATTAGACCAAGTCATCGATGCTTTACTCCTGAATGTACAGTCAAGCAGATTTTTGAGGGTAAGGAACATATTGAATATGAAATCGAGGAAGAACTTAGTGATGGTACAAAGATATCCTACATTATTACAGCTCTTCCATATCAAAGCCTTAAAGGTGAGATCATTGGAGTTATTGAGACTTTTATGGATATCACCGAGCGCAAGAGGGCGGAACAAAAAATAAGGGAATCAGAAGAAAAGTATCGATTTTTGTTCGAAACTTCCCCTCATTCTATTTTCATAATGGATAAGAACGGAAAGGTGAAAGATTGCAACCCAATTGGCGAGAAGACATTCGGATATATAAAAGATGAGTTAGTGGGTAGAAGATTCATGAGATTCCCGTGGTTCCTTCCAGAAACTATGCCACTTGTAATAGAAACTTTTAAAACTTTGATTAATGGAAAAATTCCAGAACCAATTGAACTTCAACAAAGAAAAAAAGATGGTTCATTATTGTGGGTGTATGTTCTATTTTCATTTGTCAAAATAGGAAAGGAAGTGTTAATCCAAGTTATTATTCAAGATATTTCAAGTATCAAAGAAGCTGAACAAAAATTAAAAGAATCTGAAGAAAAATATCGAGGTATTCTTGAAGGCATCAAAGAAGGTTATATTGAAGTGGATTTAGAAGGTAATTTTACATTTTTAAATGATTCTATTGTTGATCTTATGGGATATTCCAGAGAAGAAATATTGGGAATAAATTTTAATTCCATTGTAGATAAACAAGCGGCAGATAAAATTTTTAAAGCCTACAATTATGTTTTTAAAACTGGAAATTCAGTGGATAACTTACAATATGAATTCAATAAAAAAAACAATGAAAAAAGATATCTAGAGTCTTCTGTTTATTTAAGATTTGATTCAAAAGGTAATAAAATTGGATTTAGTGGCATAGTTAGGGATATCACAGAAAAGAAAAAAGCGGAGCAACTAAGAGAGAAATTCAATGAACAATTAGAGAATGAAGTACATATAAGGACTAAAGAGCTTAAGGTAGCATTAGAGCAACAAAAGTTATATTTGGATCAAATCATAAATATTTCTCAAATTAAAGATGAGTTTTTAGCAACAATGTCTCATGAATTAAGAACACCATTAAATTCTATTATTGGGTTTACAGATTTACTTTTAGAAGGTGCCTATGGTGAATTAAACGATAATCAATTGGAATTTCTTAAAGATATAAAATCTTCGGCTGAACATCAATTTAATATGGTATCCGATATTTTAAATATATCAAACATAGAATCAGGACAAGCACCATTAAATTTAAAGCAATTCTCATTAAATAGTTTAATAAATCAAGCAAGATCTACTCTTAAACCTTTATATATAGAAAAAGGACTTAAGTTCAAAATAAAAGGATTAAATAAAGAACGAGTGATTATCGCTGATCCAATTAAATTTAAAGAGATAATTTATAACTTATTTAGCAATGCAATAAAGTTTACAACTGAAGGTAAAATAACTTTTACCTTTCAAGAAGATAAAGAAAATTGGGTGTTTAATATTAAAGATACTGGCATAGGTATTGCTGAAAAGGATTTCAACTTGGTATTCAAGGAATTCAAAAGAGTTGATTCAGAATACGTTAAATTTATTCCTGGCTCAGGCCTTGGATTGTCTTTAACAAAAAGATTGGTAAATCTTCATGGCGGTAATATATCTTTTACAAGTAAATTAGGAGGAGGTTCAACATTTACTTTTACAATCCCGAAATCGCTAAGGAAGCAGGCTCCACTTGTCAAAGAATTTTTGGAGTTATTATAGATTTTTTTTAGTGATAATTTCTATTGATCTAAATATAAATTAAATAAAATCTAATTAATTTTGGACGCAAAATTTAATTTTAATTCTCTAGCGATTTTAGCTAATTGTCTAACTTCTACAAAGTCTTCTACTAATATAGCATTCATTAAATTAAGTTTGATATTCTTGATTTTTTCAAGAATAAGAGTAAATTCAGAGTTAACTTCCTTATGAAATTCATCAATGTTCTTGTATAAATTATTTGCACTTTCATAATCAAAGCAGCTTAAATCTATTATTGAGTGCTCATATGATTTGTTTAATTCTTGTAGCCAATCAGCACCTTGTTTTTCCAAAAATAAGATATCACTAAATAATCCTGTCTGAATTGCATTTCTAAATTTATTGCCATATGTCTCAAATAATTCAATAAAGTAATTTCTTATTTTATACTTAATATTTTTTATATTAGCATTAGGGTTTGAGAATAAGGTAACAGTATATTGATCAAAACCAAAGATTTGCATTTTTAAATGAGTTCCTAACAAACTGAAACCATTTAAATCCTGTATATTAATTTCTTGAGAAAATTTCTCCAATGCACTGATAAACATAGGGATCAGGTCAACATCAAACTTATCTTCTTCAATATTCTTTTCAGTTATAATCCTATTTTTTAAATATCTTAAAAGCACACCTTCATATAACTCTACTTTTAATAAAGTTAAACCATCCATATTAGATATGAAATAACCCAGAAATGGTGGAATTATTGTGTCTTTAGGGATTTCTGAAACAACGACTTCGTTTTCGAAAGGTAAAATATTATTTAATGAAAAATTATTCACAATTTTATTAAAATTATTTTTACCTTTTTCAGTTAAGCTAAGAATTTTTTCATCTTTTATAGGAGAAAACTGAACTTGTTCCTTTTGTACCAAATGCTCTATTATACGATTGAGATCATCTTCCGTTATGTTTAATTTCTCTTGTAAATCTTTCTTTGATGCGACTAATTCTTTATCCATTAAATGGATTAATCTAATTGTATCATTTAAAAGAACAAAGTCAAAATTTTCAGCTGATCTCTCATCTTGAAGGCAAATATTTAAAATTTCAATAAAAAAAGAGAGAGTGTGAGAAAAGAATTCTTTTTTAACACTCGTAAATAATATTTTTATTAATTTTTCTTTAAGAAACGCTTTATTTACTGCCCTTTTTATTTCATTTAATTCTTTACGAGTTAATAAATCTATTTTGTGAAGTAAAACATAAACCATCGAATTTGAAGTTAGTGTATTTCTAATCTCTATAATTTTTTCTATAAAATTTAAAAAATTCTTTAGAGGAGTAGCAATATCAATAACGACAAGGATTATTTTGGAATTATAAAATATAGATTTTTCATCAGTTTCAAGCCAACGTTCATTTTCTTGTCCTGCTAAATCAAAGATTCCAATTTCTTGTTTGGCTTTGAGTATTAAAGATTCTTGTCCATGGGTTGGTTCTAAGGCATATTTTAAAAGTTTAGAACAATTCTCACCTTCGAAAAAAATCTTTCTAAGGGTTGTTTTACCAGCTCCCGGGGGACCAACTATTATAATTTTTTTACTCATTTATTCTGATTTTCAATTTATTTTATTTAAATAAAGATATCTATTTAATCTAGCTCTTATTTGCCCGCCTAAAAGAATTAACTTATTTGCATTTATGCCCTCAGTTATACAAATTAAATTTTTAACATTAAACTTTTTCAGATTAAGATTAACCATAATTATATTTAATTCATTTGGACTTGAAATTATCACATGGTTAATCTCGCTTTCTGACATATCTTCAAAAGTTTGGGTTAACTGAGCAATGAGCTTATGTGAATGATTGATTAAAACGGTATTAAAATCTGAAGACATTGTTTGTACTATGATGCTATTATGTTGATTTGTAATAAAACACATTATTTTTGAGAAATCACTAATTTTTTCATCTAAAATTGTTTTTAGAGTAAACATTTCTTCCGAAAAACTACTTAAAATTTCATAAAAAGCATTATATAAACTATATATCAAATTTGGATAAATACTTGTAAAATATATTGGTAATTGTAATTGGTTTTCTACCGTATTTTTTATTTCTCTGAGAGTCTTATCTTTATTATCTTCTCTTATTAAATCAATTTTGTGCAAAAATATAATCAAGTTTGATTTATACGAATTTTTTTCAATTATATTTAAAATACCTTGAATTTCGTCAATGATTTCTTGAGATTTGGCCACCCATATTTGAAAGTCAAAAAGATAGATGATTGCATCGGCATCTTCAAATGCAATTTTTTGTTCATTTTCATCCTGCAATAGAAATGGTAATTCTTGCCCAGATGAATCAAATAATCCTAAATCTAAATCTAACCATGAATAAATTGATGGTGTTATACCTCTAGTAGGCGCAAGAGGACTATCAAGTAAATCCTTAGGATCCTTTCCCTCAAAAAGTATTTTTTTAATTGTGGTCTTTCCTGTACTTGCGCGACCCAGTAGTAAGATTTTTTTTGCTGAACTCTTTTTAAAGAAGTCTACTGCATTTTCTACAAATACTTTATTACGTTCAGATTTAGAACTCAAAATTACCTTCTTGGAGAAATTTATTAATTGTTTCTTTATATTATAAGAATTAACTTTTTCCTTTTCATGAATAATCAGAATTATAATTTCATATCCAACATCTGGTACCCGTGTTTTATCACAAAAGCTAAATATTACTTGATCTTCATAATTTATCTCAATTAATTCTTCTTTTTCAAAATCTTGTGAATAAGCATGTGTCATATAAATTTTATTTATCAAAAAATCTGATAAATCAAAAGTTTCAGGATATTTCACATCTAAGACAGAGCCTTTCTTTTGATCCCAACTAAATAATGCTAATCCAATCACCATACTATTAAACACTCAATTTATTGAAATTTTAATTTGATTTTACACATAATTAGAAAAAGTTTGTACTTATTAAGATATCTAAAGTGCAATAGACAAAATAATGGACTCTAATTTTTCGAAGATAGTGTAAAAATATAAATTTTAAATGAATCCAAGATTCTATTCGAATTATCAATCTTTCTTTAGTAAGAAAAACCAACATTATGATGAAAATTAATAAAAATAAAGCCTATAAATATAAATTTAGATGCTAAATTTCAAACTTATATCATGCACATCTTTAGCAACTTTTTTAAGTTTTTTGAGATCTTCTTCTAATGCATTACTCATTAATTTGATTTTTAATTTTTTAATTTTTTCGTGAACATCATAAGATTCAGGACTAATTTTATTGGATAATTCTTCTAATTTATAAAAGAGGGTTTTGGCATATATAAAATCAAAAATTTCTAAATCAACTAACATTTCCTCATAAGATTTATTTAACTTGATTAACCATTTTTTTCCGATTTGGATTAGTTGTTTATTATAGATTGATGATCCCGTCCCGAGAATATCAAATTCGATTTTATTTTGTTCATAGAGCTTTTTAAAATAATCCCTAATTGTACTTTTAAAATTCTTAAAATTTATCTCTTGTTTTGATAGAAATACAACAATAAATTTACCATGGCTGAAAAAATTGATCTTGCATTCTCTTAATTTTAATCCTGATAAACTTATAATATCACTTTGTTGAATAAACTTCTCTAATGCTTTATTAAAGGAGAGAATTATTTCATCATCAGACAATTCACCCGATTTTTTTTGTATGAAATTTAAATTTAAAACATTGTTAATCATACCATCATGTATTTCAATATTAAGTAAATTTTCACCGTTTTGGTTTGCTATAAAAACACCTATAAAAGGAGGAATGTTTTTCTCTAAATAGGAAAGTTCCAAAGTTTCCACTTTTTCTCTCTTTATAAGAGTTTCCAGAGTAAAATTCTCCAAAAATTCATCAAAATGTTTTTTTCCTTTATGAGTTAAGAAAAAAAGTTTTTCTTGTTCATGTACACCTGAAAATTGAATAAAGCCATTTTCTATTAAATGATTAAATACTAAGTTTATAATTTTTTCTGAACGATTTAATTTTATTTGAATATCTCTTTTAGAAATGAATTCTTTTTTATAGACTATATAGAGTAATTTTAATATTTCCTCTAATAAATAGAGACTTGACTTTTCTATCTCAATTGCATCGATAATGCATGCTTTCAATATTTCAATAAAATAAATAAATGTTTGTGCTATGAAATCTTTTGTTACGCTAGTAAAATATATCTTTATTAATCTTACATCTTTAATTGTGTTGTATATAATCTTACTTATATCGATAATTTTTTCTTGATTTACTAAATCTATTTTGTGCATTAAAACAAAAATGTTAGATAATGGTGTCAATTCTTCACGAATTTCAATAACTTTTCTAGTAAAATTTATGATTTTTTCAATTGAAGTACTAATGTCTACAACAATAAGAATAATTTTAGTATCAAAAAAAATAGTATTTTCTTCAGTTTCAAACCAGCGTTGATTTTCTTGACCACCTAAATCAAAAACTCCAATATCTTCGCTTAAATTTAGTAATATTGAGTCTTGACCACGAGTAGGTTCTAAGCTATATTCCAAGATATTTGAAGAATTCTCTCCTTCAAAAAATATTTTCCTTAGCGTTGTTTTCCCACTCCCTGGTGGACCAATAAATATGATTTTTTTGTTCATTTTTATCAACTTCTTGTTAAATTTAATTTCTCATAATAATAATTTGAAAATATCTTTCTACCTCTACTTAATACTTATTCTCTCAAATCTAGCTGAATTAAAATCGTTTAATTTTATTTAGATATAAATCTGATGTCGCGTACAATTTATTGTCTATTACACAAAGTTAAAAAAAAGAAAGTATATATAAACATATTTATAAAAACATATTTTAAATATAATTATAATACCATAAAAATCAATATTTGATACTATCTTAAATTCTAATAATTTAAAAAGTGCGAAATTTTATGACAAAAAATATATACGTTGTAGAAGATAATGAAAAAAATATGAAATTATTTAAGGCAATTCTAAAATTAATACCTGATATTGAGATTTATCCTGAAACTAGAGGGAATGCAGGCTTAGAATTAATAAAATCAGGTGATCCAGACTTAATTATTTTAGATATTCAACTTCCAGAAATTAGTGGGATAGATATATGTATTGAACTTCGTAAAATTGAGAAATTTAAAGATATACCAATAATTGCTGTTACATCATTTGCTATGAAAGGAGACAAAGAACGAATTTTGCAGGCTGGATTTAATGATTATGTGGCAAAACCAATAAAAGTGGCAGAATTCAGAGAATTAGTTAAAAAAATGTTAAAATGAGAAATTTTAGCTTTTAAAAATTTTTTCCATTAAGTTGAAACCCTAATAATCAATTTCGGATTATTAATCTTATTTTACACCATAAACAACAAACATGGGTAAAATCTAATTTACCCAACTATTTTTAAATGTTTGATTTATTATAATTGTGATTTACCTTAAATGTTAAACAATAATTTTCTCTAAAAAAATTAGAATTGAACCAAGGTAATAATAAATGGATTATGCGCGTTATAAAATGTGTATATTTGGGGATGGAGGTGTAGGAAAGACAACTTTAATTAATCGATATATAACTGGCAAGTATAGCGAAGAATATTCAATGACTATAGGTGTGGATTTCTATACGAAAAATTTAGAAGTAGAAGGGATATCCGTTAATTTACAAATTTGGGATTTTGCTGGTGAACATCAATTTAAATCTCTATTACCGAATTATGTGATTGGAGCATCAGGGGGAATTTTTATGTATGATATTTCTCGATTCACTAGTTTAACTAATTTAGATGAATGGTTAAACATATTAAAAAAGGCGCCTGACGAAAATGATTTTAATTTCCCGATTATATTACTAGGTGGAAAATCTGATCTAGAACGAGAGGGTAAAAGGGCCATAGAAGTAGATTATGCTGAAAAGTATGGTATAGAAAGGGAAATATTTACCTTTATTGAATGTTCTTCTAAAACTGGTGAAAATGTAGAGCAAATCTTTATTACAATTGCTCGAAAGATGATGGAAAACTCTGGAATCTTATAATTATCATATATTTTTTTTATAAAATATGCCTGAAAGGGAAGAGTTTGTCATTCGACATTATTATTGTAGTATTTGTAATGAAACTCATGAAGTTAAACTAAGCAATACTTTATCTAAAGCTCATTCACGGTTTCCATTTCCTTATATTTTTCTTCACGGAGATTTGAGAAATATCTTAACAACCCTCTACATAGATAAAAACTTTGAAATTAGAGGTGCTGATGTATACAAATTAATGGATGAAGATTTATTTTCAAAGGTTCAGGCAGTAACGATAACCTCGACATTAATGGAAGAAATTGAAAGATTAAGGGAAGAGAATATAAAATTAACTGAAGAGCTTAAAACTTTAAAAAAAAGAATTAAAGAAGAATAATTCGATTTATTTGCATTTTAATAAGCAGTCTCAATTTTTTCAATTTTTATCCCGAATTGAAATGCTAAATCAACAATTTTTTCATTAGAGAGAGTTTGTGAGACACATACTATTTTTGAAATATTAAATTCAGGGAGATCAAGGTGTTTCATAATTATGATTAAACCTTTATAGCTGGACATTAAAAAGTAATTTATATTGTCATTTTCAACCATATCTAAAAAGGATTGATTAAACTGAGCTGTTAGTTTATGAACATGATTAATTAAGTTAAAATCAAAATCCTCAGAAATAGATTGAGCTACAATACCCTGATTTTTATTTGTTATAAAAGCAATAGTTTGAGAAAATTCTGCAATTTTTTCATCTAAAAGGTCTTTTAAATACTTTGATTCAGTTGAGAGCATACCCAATATTTCGCAGAACGTATCATACAGAAAATAGATGAATTGTGGGTGAATGCTTGTAAAATATAAGGGAAGATCTAGCTCTTGTTTTATTATAGTTTTTATATTATGAATTTCATCTTCAAGTTTTTTAGAATAATTTCTAATTAAATCAATTTTATGACTTAAAAGAATTAACTGTGCCTTGTATGAATTTTCTTCAATAATTTTCATAATTTTTTTTATTTCTTCCAC